>Ga0307373_10005691_pt1 | contig 20226 bp, 17 predicted proteins | sample OX2MG_FD_202534 | JGI IMG/M metagenome (GOLD analysis project Ga0307373, IMG submission 202534) | Soil microbial communities from Risofladan, Vaasa, Finland - OX-2 | ecosystem: Environmental > Terrestrial > Soil > Coastal area > Acid sulfate soil | place: Finland: Risofladan, Vaasa | collected...
CTCAGAGAGTAGCACCGTGCTAGGAAGTCTCCTACCGGGACTCATGTGCCAACAGGTCTCCCGGGACAGAGACCCTTAGCATCCTGTCTCAATCAGATTTTGCTAACGCGTCAATCGACGATGGAATTATGCCCATGCCTCAGTAACCTCACCCTCGATTTTGCAACCTGCAACTTCAGTCCCCGTCCTCTTACGCAGTTCGCTCCTTGTACACAGGACGGTCCTTCGTCTCCTGTGTTTGACTCCGCGAATGGTGACATCTACGTGTCCAACGGCGGGGGGGACACGGTGTCGGTGATATCGGGGGCGACGAATTCTCTCGTCACCAACGTTGTTGTCGGCGGCGGCCCCGGGACCCCGGTACTCGACCCTGCCAATGGTGATTTCTACGTCTCCAACTGGGACATCGGGAACGGATACACCGTGTCTGTCATATCGGGGGTAACGAACGCATTGGTAGCCACGGTCAAGGTCGGGGGGCCGCCTGATCAGCCCTTCGTCAATTCAGTCAATGGAGACATCTACGTGGCGAGCGCGAACACTGATTTCTGCGGAGCGGGGGTGTGCCTTGTGAATGGCACCGTTTCTATCATCTCTGGGGCGACAAATGCGGTGGTCGCGACTGTCCCGATGTGCGACGACTCCGGGGGTGCCTTCGAATCCTCCAACGGAGATGTCTATGTGTCCTGTCACGGCGGGACGGACTGGGTGATTTCATACACAACCCTGCCGTCATCGACCACCACCACCTCAACGAGGCTGGGTGAATTCGTCCCAGACTGCGGCACCCCGTTCAACACGCTGCTGGACCCGGCGCCGAAGGGGACCGTCTACATGAAGGTGGTCACGGACCAGGGCACGGTCGTAACGAACGGAACCCTCTTCGTGATCCAGGGTGGAAGCTTTGGGTGGATGACCTACTGCATCAGCATGAGCGACATCAACGGGACGGGCTACCTGCAGCTCGCCCCCGTCAACTTCAATGGGACCCACGGAGGGGATTTCATCTCGAGCGGCTACTACAACGTGACCCTGTGGGCGGGTTCCATCAGCCCGAACGCGACCAACAACCCGGGGTCGTGGTACGTGGCGATTGTCCCCGCGATTCAGGTCAGTCCCAATTCGACCACCTACGTCACGGTCTCAGTCCCGTCCGACGCGGTGACCGTGGTCACGTCGAACGAGGGGAGCGGCGCCGTCACCACGACGACGACCTCGGCAACGACGACCAAGGTGAACATCCCATGAGTCCCCGCAGCCATGCGTCGGTCGGCGCCGAAGGCGGGTTCTTCCGGTTCTCGACCCACCGAACGATCGTCACTGCGACTCAATGATGGCCGGTCACAGCGCTACGCAGTAACGTCTCTGGGCCTCGTGGTGAAGAGCTGATGCTTGGTGTCGCTCGAGGAGTTGCAAAAGGGAACTCTTCCTCGGGCGGCGCCGGACTTCTTGCCCGGTTTCGCTTCGTGCATCAGTACAAGGAACGGCTAGAGGCTCCGAATCATCCTGGCGTTCGGACAAATGTGTATAGCATACTGTCTCAAGAATCGAGAACCTTGTTCTTTCAAAGGACGGCGATTGGAAAGACAACCCTGGCCGCAGCGGTGGCGATAGTCGTCCTAGTCGCGGGAGTGGTGGTCCTCGTAGCCCAGAACCAAGTGAACCCGGGCGGCCCCCCTGCTTTGAATTCTGGTCTACCGGCAACAACAACCAGTCCTTCATTACTCGCCTCGAGCCCATCAACCACGACAACAACGCTTTATCCGAACCCCGGCGGCTCGACCACCCAAACCACAGGCAACGCGACGGCACCGTGCCCCTCGAGCACGACGTGCGCGTCGTCGTTCACTTACGACGGCAGCATCAACCTGGTGAGGGTAGACTCTGTCCAAGCCACGCAATTCGTGTGCAACAACTGTGGGGCCGTCAACGGCCAATCGTACGTCACATTCGCCGTGAACTTTGAGAACATTGGGCTACTTCCCCCATTGCCCTCTGAACCATGCAGCAACTGCAAGCCCACAATCTACATCGCAGCAGGGACGGCGGGTCTGACGGTCTCGGAGTATCCCTCCCCAGTCCTCCAGTCGGTCCCCTCACAAATGTGCCCGGGAACATCCTCCATCGTCGCTCTCGAAAACGGTCAGACCTACACAATGTACGGTCCCGGTTGTGACGCCGGCTACAACTATCAAGTTGTGCAGGCAGGAACCGTCACGCTCACCTTCATCTTCCATTGGGCGATGAGCAGTCAGATGAGCGCACCGTTGGACGACACCGTGATAACGGCGCAGTTCACCTTCGCGTGACATCTGGATGAACGGATCTTCCTGAAGACCTTCTTCGGCTTCCTTGTGGTCGAACTCTATTTCTTGGAAAAATTGACAAACACAATTCGACGCCAATGACGTCTTCTTGATGGACACTTCTCTATTCGGCGGAGGCTTGAATGCAACCTTCGACGGATTCACTCAAGCAAGAAACGCAAATCTACGGTAGCTCTACCAATCGTGGCAACATACTTCTCTAAAACCTGCTTTGCCCGTCATCCGCCTTATCTCATGGGACGCAAATGCCTCGCTGCAGGAACCCCGGCTCCACCTGGCTGATCCGGTTCAGACCCTCAGCGGAAAGCGCCACAAAGTATCCGACATTGGGGTGTGAAGACGACTCCAGCGTGAGGTATACCTCGTCGGTGGCTGGATTCAGCCCCATGTTGTATTCGCCCCCGCTCTGAGGAGCGTTGAACGTCCCGACGAGCTTGCCTGTCCCTCCGTCGATGACCAAGAGAAAGTTCTGGCTGTCGGACACAACGTACAACCTGTCCGACGTCGGGTCTACCACCATAACACCGCCTCCCGCACCCGCACACGACGAACCGAGAGAAGCGGAATAGAGCAGGTTGCCCGTGAGTCCGTCGATCGCGTCCAAAGTCAGATTCCCGCCGGTCTCTCCCATCACATACACCGCGTGGTTGGCAGAGTCGAAGACCAGCGGGAAGTTCAGTGCAACGTAATCGAGCGGCGCAGTCCACTGAACCAGGTAGCTCGTCTCATTGACGGCGAGGACTTCCGCATCCGCCTCTCCACAGGAGATCTGACAGGCGCTCAGATAGACCATGTTCGACTCCGAGTTCACCGCCATGTCCTGAAGCGTTGCACTCACGGGCTTATCCGAAAGTAGGGCGCCAGAATTCTCGTCGTAGCTGATCAGATAGTTCACGCCGAGCGAGCTGACGTATGAGCTAGTGATGCCATAGAGGACCTGCGTGGAGGGGTCGACGGCGAGCCGTTGGACCTCGATTGGGAATTCTCCGACTATCGTGTCGTTGCGTCCGTCTATCCTGATTATGCTTCCCGTCGACTGCTCGGCGCCTGGCGAATTGCAACCGTTGCTGACGTTTGGGAGATTCGTGCAGCCCGATACCGGAACGTACACCATGTCCTCCTCTGAATCAACTGCGATCCCGAACCCTGGCGTCCCGGGGAGGGTGATGTTGCGAATGATTTCGTGGTTGGAGGCGTTGAGAACGGTCAAGGTGTTGGCGAAAAGGTCAGAGACGTACACCTTGCCTGTTGCTGGATTCACAGCGATTTGACCTGGCCAGGGCGTGAGAGTAACATTCGCGACCTCAGCGCCCAATATCGAGGGAGCGGAGCCGGTCGACGCCGTACTCGAAAAAGAGGCTGACTGGGAGGTCGTCGACGAATTTGTGGGCAAGGTCGTGGTCGAGGTGCTGGTGGTTGTCGATGACTGCGGAGTTGCAGAAGTGGAGGACTCGGCCATACAGCTAGCCCCGTAGGTCGTATCGACCGCTCCCGAAGGGACGTGCAGCGTCACGCACGTGGATCCCGCCCTCTGGCTCGCCGTCACGTTGTAGGCTTGACCGCCGTATATCACAGAGAAAGAATTGGCGGCGTCCCCGAAGGCATACCACTCTGTGCTCGTGCTCGTCGTGAAGCTCTTGAATGCCTCGCCGGAGTAACTCGACAGGTACGAGGACGGGGACTCGAAGAACGAGGGGGCGCAAGTGTACGCGAAGTCGTAGGCTGTTGTCACGGCCGCCCCCGCGACAAGGGCAGTATCTGAGTCGGAAAGCACGCGCAAATACACTTCCCCAAAGCACCGGTAGGTGGCGTTCGCCGCCCACCCCCCGAGATTCCCCGCGCAGTCATAGTTCGAGAACCCGTATGCGTTCAGAGTGACCAAGCCGGAGGGCACAGAGAGAGTGACGCAGTTGGTAGAATCTTGGTAGTCTTCCGCTGGGAACGAGTACGTATTGCCAGCGTAGGCTACCGTGAAGTTAGTTGCCCCGAGGGGAGGGTCGAACCATCCCGATGACCCTTCGCTGATGTTGTCGAAGTAGGTCGTCGTTTCCACATTGATGTTGATACCGTGGCAGCCAGTCACGAGTACCGCGGTGACAGCGGGCGCGCCTAGCTGAACCGGCGTCCCAGTTGTGTCTGACACGACCTGCAACTCCGTGCGTCCGGTATTGGTGAACGGGGGACAGGCGGTCCCGACACACGCTCCCGTGGCGTCGCGAGGTTGTAACGCGCATGTGTTGGTGGTGTTCGTCTCTGAAGTCGTCACAGAGCTAGTAAGAACCACGTCCGCAGCATAGGTCTCATGAATGTCGGGGACCCTCGAAAGCATGGAGAAGGTGGTCGAAACGATCGAGGAGGTCGAGCTTGTGGATGTCGAGCTCTGTGAGTTCGTCGCCGTCTCGCTCACCTGGAGCGTCGAGGCAGTAGTGCTCGTCTTGTTGGCAGGCGCCGATGGCGGCCGCGTAGAAGCGACGAGGGCGACAACTGACACGGCAAGAACGATCATGACCAGGAGTGCGAGGGTGCCCCGCGGTCGACCTTCCCTTTTCATCAGTGCGATCCGAGCCCGTGGTAACTAATGAAGGCGACGGAACATAGATCGAATCCGATTCACAAGCGCAGACCCGATTCCAACGCTGCAGCAACCAGGGCAAGTCTCACAGTCCCGCGTCAGAGGTTTAGGTTTTGGGTGACCGTTAGGAACGGAACTTGGGCAACTACGCGGTAACGTCTCTCGGTCTCGTTGTGAAGAGCTGCCGCTCCGTGTCGCTCAAGTAGTTGTAGAAAGGAATCCTTCCCTCGGGGGTCACCAGAATCCCTTGCCCTATCATGGCGTTGACGACGAACTTCTCCTCGCCGTCGCTGAGGTTGAACGCCTCCTTGAGGACCTGAGTCGCGGCCTGGTCCTGCTTCAGCACTATCTTCGTGGAGCAGCTCTCGATGATCACCCTCCCGGGGCCGGTCGAGCCTCCCCGGCCCATCAGGTCGGAGACGAGCTGGGTCGCTATCACGAACGCAGTCTTGTAGTGCCTCCCAGTTCTCGCTATCTCGGGGACGTACTCGACCGCCAGCGGAAAGTAGGGCCTGCCCGTCCTCGGGTTGATCTCCACCAGCGACCAGCCCTCGTCGATAACTATCGCCTTCCTCGTCTCCTCGGGGATGGCCTTGTCCTGGATCTTCCGCCAGACCGCGGAGAGCGCGAGGAAGGCGGCCGCGTCCCTGATCTCCCCGGGCGGGAGGTCGTAGAGGACGAAGACCATCCTCGGGAAAATCTCCATCTCTCCCTCGAAGAGGAAGCGGTAGGGAGGGAGGTTGGCCTGCAACCGCTTCTTCAGATCGGCGGGGGCTAGCTCGACCAGCTCCCCGACGCTGGAGGCCCTCTGCGAGGTCAGGTAGAGGTCGTCGAGGAGGTCCTGGTCGCCCTCGACCTTGGCCACGCTCGCGAGGAAGTTCGCCGCCATCCTCTTCTCGGGGAAGACTGCGAAAGGGTCCAGGCCTGCTCCTTTCTCGCCGTTGAAGCGGCGCACCGTACAGCCTGTTATCCCCGCGAAGGACGTCTCGTAGGTGCCGTCCGGACCGAGCGCGTACTCCGGCCTCACGATGCTGTCGAAGAGGAAGACCATCATGTCCTTGTCCTGGTTGAGCATCCTCCCGAGGAAGGTCTTCACGAACGTCGATTTGCCAAACCCGGACGTCCCCATCAGCGCCAAGTTGTAGTTCTCTTTCTCGAAGACGTCGTAGAGAATGCCGTTGCCGGTCGACAGGTTCTGGCCCAGGAACACCCCCGAGGGGTCGACCACGTCCAGGCCGCAGAATGGAAAGAGGCCCAGGGCTCCCGAAGTTGTGATGAAGAACCACCTCCCGGTCGCGTACTTCGGGCCGACCCCCGTGAGAAGGGCCTTCTGCAAGTATGCGGGGGAGTCGATCTGGCCGACCATCCCGCCTACGACCTGCTTCAGCTTCTTTCTGGCCTCGACGAGCCCTTCGTAGCTGGTCCTGCGCAGGACGATCCTGATTCGCGTCCTGAAGAGCCTCTCCCTGCCCATCCCTATGAGCTGCGCCGCACCCGAGGCCCTTTGGAACTCTGCCTGCTCCTCGGGATCCAGCGACCTTCCCTCGGTCTGCCTCAGGACGAGCCTCGAACCGACCGACTTGGCGTAAGACCTCGCTATCCTCTTCGCCTCGTAGATGTCGATCGGCTCGACGTCGACCATGATGGAGTAAGCGACCGGGTACAGTTCGGCTAAGAAACCCGGGACCAGGGCTCCTCCGAGCCGCGTGATGCAGTAGGTCTGGAGGTAGCGGCCCTCGGAATCTATGATGTACTTCGGATGGACCGTGGTCGTCTTGATCGAAGGAATCGCGTGAACGCGGGTCATCCTCGTGCCGAGCTTCATGATGAGGGAGTCCGCCTGCGAGGGTGTCTCCACGAAGAACCGCTTGTACGGGATTTCGTACAGCGCACCGACGGCCTCGACCTCCCTCTCGTCCTGGACGATGTGGAATGCGATCGGCTCTGTGAGGGAGTCGAGGAAGGACGCGAACCGGTCAAGGACCGCCCCCTGCTCCTTCTCCGGCAGGTTTGACAGGTTGACCGACCGCAGCTCGTAGGCGACTGGGCCATGACTCTTGGAACGCTTCTTCTCGGCCATCGTTTCACTTCACCTTGGTGATCGACTCGCTGACCTCCGGGCCTCTCCCCTTGAGGAGCAGGTTGATCGAAAGGAGGGACTCGGCTGACCCTTCTAGCTTGACCTCGAGACGGCGGGATCCCAGGTCCTCCGCGACAGGAACGTAGACCAGACGATACCTTGGCTTTTCAGGAAAGACCAAGTCCTGCCCTCTCAGCTTGTCGTCGACGAGCAGCAAGGCACGGGTCTCGCCATGGACGTTATCGACCTTGTCAGAGATCACGAGGGGAACGGGGTTCTTGAAGTCGTCCACCGTAACCTCTTGCGTCCCGGGCGACGGCTCGCTCTCTCGCAGGGGGCCTTTCTCAAGCTTCTCACGTCCGGCAAGTCGGCGCAAGGCTGCTCCGAGCTTGTTCGTCCCGTCCGTGCGCAGGAAATACAGCGCCTGAAGCTCGGCGGGGATGAGTCTCACCCTCCTGTTCGAGACTACGTATCCGACGCCAAAGACCCCGCAGAAGGCGGCGGCCCTGCCTCCGAAGCTCAACCCGGCTATGGTGAACGTGAACGGAATGGAGGCCAAGAACGCAGCGAGAAATGCGACTACCATGGTCGCCAGTTGGCGGAAAGAGAAAGTGACGAATCCCAAAGGAAGGACTTTCCTCTCCCACCATGGTTCGTCCGCCCACCATATCGAGTCGGGACCAGACACAGCTAACTGCGATTTGGACCCTTAAAACGAGTTGGAAGATGGCGAATGAAGGAGCACCCCTCGGCGGGAATTCTTAGCCCCAACAAGGCTCTTCAAAGAAATGCTTATCCGGATGGATTGCTAAAATCGCAGATGGTTGACGGTCCTGTGAGCCACGTGATAAGGAACATCGCGCTAGCTTCGATTGCGGGAGTCTCGATTTCGGTCATCAGCACAGCATTCCTCGCGAGTCAACTTATTCGCGGCGGCGGCCCTGACTGGTTCTACTATGGTTTCCCCTTTCCCATTTATCAGGTAGAGAATGTCGACATTGTAGGAACTTTCGACTACTTCTCCCTTTCGAACCTCCTCGGCGACATTCTGGTCTGGTTTGGGATCTCATTCGTCGTAATCTCGGCTTTCAATGCCGCGCAATTCTTGAAACACGCCATAAGGAACATAGCATTCATTTCAATCGCCGGAGTCACGATTTCCCTTGTAAGCGGGGCATTCTTGACGAGTCAAGGTTCACCTTACAATTTTTACTACGGCTTCCCGCTTCCCATCTACGAGGTTGTGGCTGATTACGGTGGGGCAACTCCTCATTTCTTCTATATCTTGAATGGGGTGGGAGATTTTTTGGTGTGGTCCGGAGTCGCCTTCGTTCTGGTCACAGCTTTCTATGCCGTTTTGGCTCGAACCCGGGTCGTCCAAGATGCAACGGTCAGGGAAATCACTCGTTAGAGAAACGGAACCTCAGTTATGCGCTTTCTGATGCGCGGGTTTGGGATTTGGGCTCCAACCAGGTGGAGCAAACGTCACACAACTTTCTGTCCTAACGATGTTCGAAAATGAAGCCACCAAATGGACTCTGACATTCATGGAAAACAAGTTTTGGCGCTTAAAACAAAGTCGGCAAGAAGGTTCCGTCTATTAGCCGGGGCTTGTTCGAACGATAGCTTGTGCGACACGCACGAGGAGCAGTCCGCGACCCATCCTTCCCGCCTCAGTCCTCACTAGCCCGCACACGCGCCAGTGATGTTCTCGTCGAACTGCCCTGAGCCTGGGTTGATCGGGAAGTATGTGGACAAGTTGACGGCGTCGTTGCTCCCAGGACTGCCTTCCCATTGGATGACAAAGCCCAGGAACGTGATGTAGTAGCCAGGAGGCGGATTGTCAACCTCCAACGAGAACCTGAACGTGGCGTTGCTGAACGGCGGCACATGGACGGTGGGGGCGTTCACCGTGAACCCCGGGATGGCTAATACGGAGACCTCGTTGAAGTTGCCATCATCATAGGCGCTGGCGTTGGTGACGATCCCGTCGCACGGGTCTCCAGGCGCAAGCACGACCTCAGGGTTGCCCTTGAAGACCCTGATTGTCGAGAAGGTGCTGATGCCCGTCGCGAAGACAAGGGTGAGCGGGAAGCTGAAGCTGTGTACACCTACGCTCAAGGTGATGTTCTGTCGGTTCGGCGATTGCACTACGCTTGCGATAGTCTCCCCCGTCGTGTTGTAGGCCAGGATAGTCCTCGTGGTGTTATCAAGGTAGACGCTGCCGAATCCGTCGAACCCCGTCAAGAGCCGAGGCGGCCCGCCAAAGGCGGTGACCACGCATTCCTGGGATGTGGTGAATGGGACTACAAGGTTGGCAAGTCCGGGAAAGTTCGAGAAGCTTGAAGAAGACGCGTTGGTCGAAACCGCGAGCTGGATCGAATGCTCGCATATGTCGCTACTCGTGCCTACGCTCAGGTAGCCTGCCGCTGAGCTCGAGGCCTCTACGACGTACGCGACGGTCGCGTTGCCGTTTGGAGGCACGGTGAACGACGTCGCATTGGATGTTACTGAGACCCCCGTAGGCTCGGTGGAGGAGTTCCAGTCGTAAGCATGGTAAGTCTCATTGAGGGCCAGGGGTTCCGCGGACGGGTTCTCGTAGGTCATGCAGAACGTCCCCACGTCGCCTGGCTTGAGGGTGAAGATCGGATAGCCGAAGTCGTTCACCTCGGTCCCGTTCGAATAGACGCGGCTTCCCTCTGATGGCTGCGGCGGCCTTTCGGCACAGGGCGACGCCAGCGTCTGGACTTTGCTGCTCAACGAGGAGAGCTGGCTCTGGAGGCCGCTGATTGTGGCGCTGTCGTTGCTGAGCTGCGAATTGAGGGAACCGATTGACGCCTGATCCGAGCTGATTGACGCGGTGAGGCCGCGGTTCTCGCTTTGGAGGGAGGCCGTCAAGGCGTACTCGTATGCGCCAAAGGACGCTAGGAGCAAGGCGATGACAATGGCAGCGATCAGTTGGCGAGCCGGGCCCCTCCTTGTTGGCGCCTCATGGACGTTCAGTTTGTTGAAGTTGCTTAGATATCTTTGGGATGACTTCTCTCTCGGGCTCCGACATCGGTTGCGATGGCGGCTGACGCTTAAGACGCGGTATGGGTGGATTTGGTTGGGCGAAGAACGCTCGTCGAAGGGAGGATAGTTACCGAGGGGTTATGTCGCGGCGAGCGACAAGAAATGTCTGGACAGGTTACCAATGCAGGGCAAGGCGGTCCTCGGAATTGCCGTTGCAGGTCTCGTCATAGTTGGTGGTTTGGTGCTCTACTCGAATAGCCTTCCCCATCCCCCGCCAACGAGCGCCGGATTGGCATCTTCGACCTCGAGCCCACTGGCCAATCCGAGTATCTCTGTGACCTCCACGAACTCCAGCTCATGGACGGTAATCCGAACCAACACCACGGTATACTACGGCGTAGCCTGCCAGCCGCTGAGCATATTCGAGTTCAGCTGCCCTCCCATCGACACAGCCTCGCACTCGCCCTCCCTTTCCAACGTTGATGTGGTCAGTTACCGCGGTCAGGAACTATACGACGTGAACTCCAGCTACAACATCAACGGCCAACTACTGACCTATACCGTCTGGTTCACCAACGACACCGTGATCTGCGTCAGCCCATCGTTGGATGGCTATGCGCTATGCCCCGTTCATCCCATCTACCTCACCATGGGCATCGCCGCTCCGTCCGCCTCGGCTATCAATCCCTCGAATGCCCTTCGCCTAGACCTCCAGCTTTCAAACACCACGCAAGGCGTCAATGTCACGGTCAGCGTGCGCAACACCCTGAACAAAGTCAACAACGTGACCTCGGCGAGCCATTGGGCGACCTACTCGAACTCGCTGATCCACATCTGCTACGACCAGGTCGCGGCGTTCGCGGCCTATCGAGGCAACTATGGAGCGGAGAACTTCAGTGCCGGTTCACCGCTAGCCATCGACAACGTCCAGAGTGCTACCATATGCCCTGAGCTCCCACCGTCGATGGTCTACTCGTTCGGTCCGGACAGCGGCGTGGCCTCAGCCTCGGCTCGCTTTCCGATGGGTCCCTCTATAATGAACGTCAGCCTTTCTTATCTGGCCTCGGGTTACTACACATGCAGCACTGGCGCGCCTTCGTTCAGGCCCTATAACGCCTCGGGCTCGTGGAGGTGCCCGCAGGACGGAAGCTACAAGTTCAACCCGTTTCCTCCGGGAACATACACGGTAGTCGCGTTCGACCAGTGGGGCGATGTTGCCGTGTCGCACTTTGAAGTCTATGCCTGAGATATCGGCTCTCTGGCTGCCGTTATGGGCGAATAGATTTAATGTGAGACCGACCGGAAAGTTGGTAACGACTTTTGCGGGGACTCCGTTTTAAGCAGACGCCGCCTCCCCATGCATGAGCTCTCGAAGCGCAGCAACCCTCGGGCAGACCCGCGAGCGGATCATCATCCTCCTGGTCGCACTCTCCGTGCCGCTGATCGTCCAGTTCTTCGTCTACATACTCGCAAGCGCGACAGGGGCGACATCCCTTCCGGTGGTCGGATACGGCATAGCGGCGTGCGCTGCCACGGCCTGCACGGCGAACGGGGTAAGCTCCCTCTGGCTTCCGGCCGGCCCCACTCTCCCGACGGTGCTGCTCACTGTGCTGAACACGGCGCTCCTCTTCATCGTCTCGATAGTGGTGGTGATTGAGGCGATTAGGCTGGTCGGGAGCCTGCTCGTGATGAGGGAGGACTAGCGAACATTAGCGAGGAGGGCGTCCTCCTCTTCCCCCTCTTTTATTCCGAAGAATGGTCTTTTCTAGATGACAGTCCGGAACACGATCAGGTTTGCCGCGACCTGTTATCGGAAGAGCGCGCGCTTCGCGGTCTTCATTATCCTCCTCGCGTCCTTCGCAATCCCTGCAGTCCTCGCGAGCTCGTCTGGCTCTCTCAACCTGTCGCCGAACGTGAATGTCAACGCTGAATCCCCCTTCGGGTGCGGACTCCCGCTCTTCCCGTCCACCGGCAGCTATCAGGCGAGCGGCGGGGTTTCGGTCTCCGGGACCTACTTGGGCAGCGTCTACCTTACTGGTTCGATCACCATCTACGGGCACGACAAGGCGACAGACAAGCCAGAGACCCAGACGCTGACTCTCACACATGGCGATTTCAGCCCGAACCCGATGAACTTCCCGGGCCAGAGCCAATCGGGGGTGAACAACCCGCAGGTCAACTCCAACTTCTGCGAGCCGGTCATCGACGGGTACACCTACTGGGTCGCTGCGTCCAGCCAGCAGGGATGCATCACCAGTTCGTGCCTTCTTGCGAACTCCACCGTCACAGTCTCCGTGACGGGCGGGAGCAGCCAGATGTTCCAGCTCATAATGGAGATGCCCCTCTTCAACGAGACGACCCTCGGCGTGACCATCAACTGCGCCCCGACGACGGCGCCGTGCGGGCTCCCGCTACAGGGCTTCTACGACTTCATCTTCATCATCGCGATAATCATCGCGGGAGGGGGGTTCCTCGTAGCCCTGGCGAACAAGGAGATCTCCGGGGACGAGAGGCAGAACGTCGTCCTGGACTTTGTGCTCGCCGTCCTCTTCATCCTCCTCTTCCCCGTCATCTACAACAACATCGCCCTCCTCACGAACTACCTCGACATGACGATAGTCGCCGGGCCAAACTTCCCGTACACCGACTACGGCATCCAGATCAGCCTGGTCTGGGCAAAGCTCCTCGCGTGGGCGCAGGGAGGGAGCGTCTGGGGGATGCTGGTCTCGCCGATAACGACCCTCGCGGGGTGGATAGTCGCGCTGATCGTCTATCTGATGAGCATCTTCCTCGGCGTGGTGAGGATATGGCTGGTCACCGTCACGGTCATCGGCTTCCCGATCTCGCTGGCTCTCAAGCAGGTCCCCTTCGCGAGAAAGCTGAGCTCGATGGTGGAGGACACGCTCTACGGGCTGATCCTCGCGTCCCTGCTAAGCTCGGTGGCGATAGGGGTGGCGGCCTACGTCCTCGCCGACGCGCCCGGAGGGCCGGTCTGGAGCGCGACGATCTTCGCCGGCACGGGGATAAACGGGATATCGAACTGGGTCGCCGCGTCCGCGCTCTTCACCGCGATCCTGCTCCCCACGGTCTTCGCGCCCCTCACGGGCACCCTCTTCCAGACCGCGTCGCAGGCCTCGATGGTCGGGGTCGGGGTGGCGGTCTCGATGGCGGGAGCGGGGGCCGCACCGGCTGTGGGCGCGGCGGGAGCGGGCCTTGCGGGGATGGGAGGGGTGGGTAGCCTCGGCAGAGGGATGTCGGGTGCTGTGGGCCAGGCGTCCCAGACGATCGGTCAGCAAGCGGCGAGCACGATGCAGAGCATGGGCCTCGGTGAGAGGCTTCTTTACGCCGCCCCTCATTCTCTGAAGAACATGGCCGTCGTCGGGACGACGGGAGTCCTTGCGGGAATGGGCGCCAGTAGCGCTGCTAGGTCGATTGCGACCGTCGCGCCCCTGAGTAGCCATTCGACAGTATCGCAGGCGATTGGCAGGGTCAACGCCGCCAGGCAGGACGCCGCCATGGGGTATGAAACGACCACCGCTCTTCAGGACGCGAACCAATCTATCGGGGCCGTGATATTCAACGCTGCAACGCTGCCTCCCCACGATTCCCTAGCGCTTCTCTCCCAATCCCGCGCCCTTGACCAGTGGCACAGCCGGCAGATCCAGTTGAGTCCACCTCAGTTCCTGTCGCAGGCGAGGCAAAGTCACATCATTAATGCGCAACAGTATCACGCGCTGCTAAGGGACCACGGCGCACAGGCGGAATTCACGGAGAACTACAAGCGGCAACTAGGCACAATCGCCGGGACCGATGAGTCGGGCAACCTCACAGCTGAAAGCCTAGGCAGGTTAGCGAACCTCAAAGCCAACTTCGAGACGACGAAATCGATGTCAAATAGGAATCAAACAACTTAGAGCTAATGCCTAATGCGAAATAGTGGTCAGTCCGATTTAGCAAGTCATTCTCGTCTATCGGGGGGTTAATATCGAGCGCACTTCTCGTCAAACTACTCGGGAGTTCCCAATGAGAGGACTGGCCATCTTAGCAATCAGTGTCGTAATGGGAGTCGCAGTCATTGGCCTTGTAGCAATGACACTCACTTCCGGAGGCAGTTCCGTCCAACAACCTTGGCAGGTCATTAAGAATAACGTGACAGTAACAGGACCTATAGCCACAACGGTAGTTTGTGGCGTATTCGCCGCGAGCTGTGTTCCCGAATGCTGCACTATCGATAATAATCAACTGATCAACTATCAAGGCAATTTCTACTATGTTCGCGTCGTGACGTTAGGCACCGATTATGGTCCAGCAACAACATCAACGTCGACGGAGGCGGGCCGCGTAGTGACCACGATTACAGCTGGCCAGCCTCAGTCAACACTCGCGGTTACAATATGGTTCACGAATTCCACAGTCTATTGCATCAGCCCAGCCTTCGGTCCAGAAGGCAACAACTGGGGAGTAAGCGCTCCCACTTGTCCTCAGTGAGGAACTAACACGGCACATATTCCAAGCTGAGCCGGACTGAATCAGCTTGAAACATTGACTCTTCCGACTCGACTAAGCATAACTCAAGATGTCGACTTGCAGGTTCTTCTCAAATCCCACCAATCTCTCCGCACTGGCGATCCATGTCTCAGGAGATCCTCCTCGATTATCTATGTAGCCCATTTCCGCATGACGCATTTTGACCTTGTAATCCATCGCCACAGATTTTGCGCGCTGAATGTTATCTAGCCGGCCGGTTACCCAGTCCTCTTGCAGTAAGTCGAGTTTCTCAAAGGCGTTGTCAACAGTCATGCTTGGATTAGTGCCCGTGTAGAACAATCGGGCCCTCTCTGGGTCTTCCCAGACCGAAGGTTCCAGTTCTGCCTCCTCGAGTGACCGCTTCAGAAGGTTCTCGTCCCAGAAGACGCCGTCGTCCATTTCGCGCTTCGACGGGAAAAGGGCGATGTTCATTTCCAAATCTTCGATTCTTGCCTCGAACTTTTCGTCTTCCATCTTACTCAGGCCTTCTGTCCTAGCGTCACTCTGGTCGGCGAGGAATCGGGCCACGACTCCTCCGGTTATCGCCCTGAGGAGGTTTATCCTGTAGGGCTCGTCTCTGGATGGAAGCTCATCCAGCTCGGTTCCGTCAGGAAAGGTGCAAGAGACCCTGAACATGACGCTGCGCAGCTCCCCTTGAAGCGAGTAAGCCAATTCAACCGTGTGAACGTCCTTGAGGCGGATCAGCCGCAGGTTGGGGAAGCCGAAACCGATCGCAAGGCCATCATTGCGCTCGAAGAGCAAGGACTTTCCTGTCAGGGTGAGCCTGCCCTCGCCCAGCTTGTTCCCAGATGCTCTGACGGTGAAGCCCGCATAAGGCCAGAGGGTCTCCACTTTCTCGTACGCCCGTTCTTGCATTTCCTGACTCTCTGAAGAGCTTTTGATATTAAAGCCCCTCGGACGGGGTTTCTGCTTGATTAAGGTACATGGTCGGATGGTTCTGGTGCGTCATCGGGAGCTTGGCAATTAGGGACTTCTATTGGTGCAAAGTCTGGGCGCAGCGCTATGCGTAATAGGGCCGTACACCAAAAACCATACGAAATGTCAGCATCCCGCAGAGCAGGGAGCCGATCGCATGGCCACCCGAGAAGAGGATATTCTAGGGGTACGGTAACGATCGCCTTGATCGCCGGTCTGCTCATCGGCGCAGGCGCGACCTACGCTCTCTCAGGAGCAAGTCTGAGCCGGACGACCACCACAACTGCAACATTGCCTGCCGTCACCAGCACGACAACGGTGACGATTGGTGAGACGAGTCAGACCATAGCGACGGTCGCTCCAAATGGTCTCCGGCTGTCGACCTCCATCAACGCGACCGACCTCACCGTCGGACAGAAGCTGAAGATCTCGATATCGGTCTTCAACACGCTCCAAACAACTAACGCTCTTGAGCCGACTGTCGCGGGATTTCCACGGGGCAACTGGACTTTCTACGGAGTCTCGGTTGCTATGTTACCGGAATGCTCGCTACAGCCGCACGAAATCCCTTTTGGTTGGGCTTTCCCGATTGAAATCCTCGTCCTCAAGGGCAACTACACGGCCCAACAACTGTCGTCTCTCGCAAACGTGAGCTTACCCGTCAACCCTTGTTCGGCAGGAGTCAACACAGTAGCAATCCCCACGTATACTTTCGAGCCGAACAGTGACATGATCAACATCACATACTTCGCGGATGGTGGAGCCGGGCATCAGTCTGTGGGTCTCTTTCGGTCTGCCTCTGAATTTACGCTAGGTGGTTATTGGAATCTTACCAGCCTTGAAGAGCAAGCGAACGGCTCCTATGTTTCTGAACCCGCCGTGTGTCAGCTTTGCAAAGTCCCCTCATCCACCCCGTTCGCTCCCGGAGTGTACACCATCGGAGTGACGGATGAATGGGATCAATATGACGTTCTCCACTTCAAAGTTAGCGGGTCGGGTTAGCTTCTCACAAGAAACGAGTGCTTGGATGTATCTTAATCAAGCAGAATCCGGACGGGTCTTTTTCCTTGGAACGTCACTTCACCACAAAGTGAAGTATCACCCATTGCCCCCACATATCCTCGATGCCCACCGTGTATACGCCAGGGGTGAAGGGAGTCGTAATGGGACTGTCAATGGTCTGTTGCCCTTCGTAGTTCAAGAAGACGCTGGGTCGCTCTGAGTTGTTCCGCAGGTCCCAATAGCCGTTCGTCGTGAACGTGCCCGCGACAGGGTAGGGGCCCAGCGTCTCGTTCGGCGCTACGGAGCTGGTAGTGCCAGTGAGGTTCGCCTGCGCGCTGCGCGGCTCGAATGTTACGCCATTCACCTTAATCCCCGTCGTGCAAGGGTCCACTAGGAAGTGGGTATCAGCCACGGAAGATATGTTGGCTATTGTGTAGTCTCCCTTGAGCACGACGGCTTCCGCTGGCGCGGATACATTGAAACCAACGCTTTCCGATCCCAGAAGCATCATATCACAATCGGGCCACACGGCTAGAGGAATGCCCTGGAAGGGAAAACCATCTAGGACTGGTAACGTATTAGTGGTCGAGAAAGTGTTGAAAATGGAGACGTTGACCTGCAACGCCTGACCCGGAGTCAGCCGCGAGGCATTTAGGGAAACGAACAGTTGAAGTCCGTCTGAGCCAAGAGCATTTCCCTGTGCCGTTTCGCTCCCCTGGGACGTTGAAGCCCTGGAGCAGGCCGCATCTTCATTCAGGGCAGCCCTCGTGCCGTTTTCGAGTGCCGCGTAAGAGTACGCGACGTACTCGCCGGCGAAGACTCCCTGCGAGACTACTTTCGATCCGCTGGGGAGCCCCTCGCCGCAGGGTCAGACCGTGGTGGTCTGGGGCCAGAGGACTGGCAGCCTCGACTGCGTGGCCCCTGGACCTCCCGATGGGACCGTCACGTTCCCCGAGGGCAAGGGGATCGTCATGTTGACGAGGTTGTTCGCTTCGATGCCGACCATGATATAGTTCCACCCCGTGAAGCTCCCGGCCACGATGAAGTAGAAAGCGCCCGAGGGGTCGGTGATCGATATCCGGCCGGAGGCGTCGGTCGTGTACTCTTTCATAGGGCAGGCCGCGAAGGTTGTCGTGGTCGTCGTCCCGTTTACCACTATTATCCCGCTGCCGACGCTCGCCCCGTTGGGCACCGTGATGACGCACTCGCTCAGGGTGGGCCCGCCCGGAGTGAACGTCACGTTATTCGGAGAAGGGGCCGGGCCGGCTAGGACCGAGACTCCCGCTATAGGGACCATCCCGGACTCGTTTACGACCTGTATGAGAATCGCCCCTTTCGACCCCGTGTCTGAGGAGGGAAGGGAGTAGGACGACGTGGTGGACGGGGTGCCTCCCCCTGGATTCCCCTGATTCGAGTACACCAAGACGACCGTCACGGACGCCACAATGACAACCACCGCAATCGCCACTGCGGGTATCTTCCGGGATTTCGTACCGGTTGCCGGTGTCAAGCGGGCCGAACCTCGAGGAAGTTTATGGTCTTGTTGCCATTAATAGTTTGCCCGATGTTTCGAATCGAACGGCGTCTCTGCATCGGACCGATTTTCACAACAGCTATCTACCAAAGCACGCCTCGTTAATCGGTCGATCGGTGACATGAGCGCGCCTGCACAAACCGACCGCTTTCGTCGCAATAGACCGTTCGCGGTTGTCGCGGCGCTTATCATAATAGTTGCAGCGGTCGTCGGGGTCATTTTGGTGAATCGCCCTTCCGGTAGCCCCGGCGCCTCGTTCACCGGAAGTCTGTCGAGCACCTCTAGCCCTGGGGGCGCCACTTCAACCACCATTACCTCAAACTTGACGAGCGCAACCTGTTCATCTTCGACAACGACCATCACTTCTCTGTCGACGATGAGCATCTCAAACTATACAAGCCTCTGCAGCTTCGAGATCGCAGCTACAAACCTCGGGGGCGTCCTCGACAATCCGGTCTTGGATTCAAATGCCGGTCTAATCTACGGTCTCAGTTTCTCCCAGACCAATGAGAACACCCTCCTGACAGCCATTGACACCTCTTCCTTGGCGGCCAGGACGGTCCTAACACTCCCGGGTACCGGATTGGCGATTGCCGTCGACCCGAAGACCAACATGGTCTACGTTTCGATTCTCGGCTGCGTTGAGGGAGCGCAGGTACCGAATAGCTGCAGCTCGAACCCAAGTGGGTTCGTTGACCACGAAATACTGAGAGTGAACGGCTCGACGGGCGTCATAGAAGGGCGGACCCCCATCCAGACCAACGAGTCAGTCCTCGGAATCGACTCCAACAGCGACACGCTCTACACAATTCAGACGTGTCCGCACGCAAACATCTCCTCCCCCTGCGGGCGCCTCTTGGCATTCAACGCCACTTCAGGTTCGTTGGCCCAAAACCTGACCGTGAAGGCCGTCCTCGAAGGTCTGGTGGTGAACCCAGCGACCGGCATGGTATATTCCCAAGGAAGCTGGGATTTACCGGCGTCGGAGTCAAGCGCCGGCCACACCCTGGGCGTAGTCGCCTTCAGATACCCTCCTCCTTCCCTTCAGGTGGCCTTCGACGTCCCTCTGAACTATACCAATGCGATTGACTTGTCCATCGACGTCGGCACGAACGTCGTCTACGGCTTCGCCGACAACATCGTAGGCAACGAGTCGTCGGCCAACCTGGTCGCGATGAACGGCGCGACGGGATCGGTGCTCTTCTCGAGAGTGGTCGGTACGGCCTGTTCGCTCTATGACAGCCAAATCGGCTCTGCCGCGTCACCCGAGGGGGCGACCGTCAACCCGATGACCAATCAGGTCTATCTTGACACGAGTCAGGGCGAGGCGACGTTAGTCGCGGTGGACGCGACGACGGGGCAGGTGGTCGGAATGCTCCCCTCGCCTTCGCCGATTGATAACTCCTTGTTCGACAGCCAAAGCGGAAGACTATTCGTATTCCTCGAAGGCGGCGGGGTCGCGGCCATTCCTAGCGCGGCCATGGAGGGCGGAGTTGATTCGGCAATCTTGAGTCCCATTTGCCCGAGTGGGTTACCTGTCGATTAGAATCGGCAAGAGGACACGCGTCAACTTCGACTGAAGCACCCGCACCCGCATGGGGTGCTAGATACGCACCGGTGCTGTCCAATCCTAGTCCGGTCTAGCGCGAGATGCGTTCGGTACCAAACGACAACTCGATAGGCCCTTCGGACGCTGAGCCTGTTTGGGTCACAGCGTATCTTGGCGCGCACCTTTCCTCGAGAGTTCTGTCGGCTCGTAGCCGTTGCCTACCTTGCGGAGAAATCCGCTCTCCGTCAGCGCCTTGAGGTATCGGGAGACGGACCGTTCGCTCATCTCACCCGCCCCTGCATCTGTGCAACGCCGCGCTATCTCGTCCCGGCTCGTGAAGCCGTGCGCGATGATGTGGGAAAGGACTGCCTGCTCGGCCTTTCCCAGACTCGATCCTTGCTGCGACGATTTCGGCAAATCCTCCTCTTCCGTCGTCTGGTCCGGCTCGTCTTTCTCCGGCCCTATCTGGTTCAGGCTCTCGAACTGGATGACGTCGACCAGGAACTTGTCGGGGTCGGCTGGCGGGTCCTCGCCGAGGATGCGCAGGAGCTGCTCCTCGTGGGTCTCCGATGTCACAATGAACCTGATCTTCGCGTAGAACCACTTGTTCTTGTTGTAGTTCTTCAGCAGCTGCTTCTTGCTCTTCTGGGGGGACATCTCTATCTCCACCGCGATCGCCGAGGTGTA
>Ga0307373_10005694_pt1 | contig 20221 bp, 20 predicted proteins | sample OX2MG_FD_202534 | JGI IMG/M metagenome (GOLD analysis project Ga0307373, IMG submission 202534) | Soil microbial communities from Risofladan, Vaasa, Finland - OX-2 | ecosystem: Environmental > Terrestrial > Soil > Coastal area > Acid sulfate soil | place: Finland: Risofladan, Vaasa | collected...
CACCGCCATGCCCTTCTCACCCTGGGTTGACTTAGCTTTCGAGAGTCGCGGATTCGACGCTGATCTCGACGCCGGCGAGCGCTTTCGAGACCGGGCAGCCCTTCGCGGCGGCGTTGGCCGCGTCGACGAAGGCGGCCTGGGTGATGCCCGGCACCACGCCGCGCACGCTCAGCTTCGCCGTGGTGACTTTCCAGCCGCCGTCTGCTTGATCGAACGCGACGACCGCCGTGGCGTCGAGGCGGGATGGCGGTGTGCCACGTTCGCCCAGCGTGTGCGAGAGCGCCATCGTGTAGCAGCTCGCGTGGGCGGCGGCGAGCAGCTCTTCGGGGCTGGTCGTCGACTGGGCGGCCTCGGTGCGGGCGGCCCAACTGACTGATGCCGATTTCAAGGCGCCGCTCGCAGTGGAGACGTGGCCGCTCCCCTTCGCGAGGCTGCCCTCCCAAACTGCATCGGCCCGACTGTTTCGCATGATTTCCTCCGTGAGTACGCCAAGATTCGTGGTAGCGGACGTCGCTACGGGAGTCAGTATAGCAAACGACGTCAGGGGTGATCGGGGGACCTCGTCCCCGGATCAGCCAGTAAGAAACTATCTCAAAACTGTTGTTTGGGCGCCCACGGGGCGCCCAAACAACAGTTTTGAGATAGTTTCTTACTGGTCCATGACCGACCCATCGGCGTGCAGGCGGGTGACGAACTCGCGTGGGCGGTAGGGGTACTTCTCGGCGGCATCGTCGGCGAGCTCGATGCCGATGCCGGGCGCGTCCGGGACGATCAGGAAGCCCTCTTCGAGCCGGACGACGCTCTTGACGATCTCGTTCTTCGGCGGCTGGTGCTCGCCGAGCGGGTACTCCTGCAAGGCGAAGTTCGGGATGCAGGCGGCGAGCTGCAAGCAGGCCGCGGTGCTGACGGGGCTGAGCGGGTTGTGCGGCACGACGCCGACGTGGTGCGCCTCGGCCAGGGCCGCGATCTTCTTGCAGTGGCTGATGCCGCCGGCCAGGCAGACGTCGGGGCGGACGTACTGCACCGCGTTGCGCGATAGCAGCATCTCGAACTCCCAGATGTTGTGCAGCCGCTCGCCGGTGGCGATGGGAATGTTGATGTGCTGGGCGACCTGCGCCATCTCGTCGAAGTTGTCCGGTAAGACCGGGTCCTCGTAGAAGTAGGGGTGGAATGGCTCGATGCCGCGACCGAGCGCGATTGCCTCGGCCGGGGTGAGCTGGCGGTGAATCTCGACACAGAGATCGACCTCGTCGCCGACCGCCTCGCGATACTGGCGGACGGTGTCGATCGCGTCGCCGATCTTGCTCGCGTGCGTCTTGAAGTACGGCTCGCGGCGCGGCGAGTCGAGAAACGGCGTCAGGTGGCCGACCGCGGTGAAACCCTGCTTTTTGGCCTCGACGCAGCCTCGGACGAGCTGCTCGGTGGTCTGGCCGAACACGTGACCGTAAACGCGCGCTTTGTCGCGGCATTTCCCGCCGAGCAACTGGTAGGTGGGAACGCCGAAGTGCTTGCCGGCGATGTCCCAGAGCGCGATGTCGATGGCACTCAAGGCCCCCATGATCGCCGCGCCGCGGAAGTGGCTGCACCGATACATGTACTGCCAGTGGTGCTCGATCCGCAGAGGATCCTGGCCGATCAGGTAACGTTGGAAGGTCTCGACCGCCTTCTCGGAGGCTTCGAGGTAACCCCAGGTGCCGGATTCACCCAGGCCGGTGAGGCCGGCGTCGGTGTGGACCTTCACGAACAGGTAGCGGTCAATTCTACAGGTGACGACGTCGGTGATGCGCATTCTTCTCCTCCTTCGTTAGTGTCGACGGCGCCATTGTACCGAACCGCGCGCTCTCTGCCCACTGGCACCGGCCCCCAGGGCCAGCGTCAGCTCGATCCGTTCCTGCTTGGCGTCCAACTCGCGGATCCGCGCCTGCAACGCCGCCTGGCGGCGGGCAATCCCGTCCCGGTCGGTGCGCGCGGCGAGAAAGCGGTCCCAGGCGATGGCGAAGACCGCCGCCCGCTGCTCGGGGGCCGCACGCACCTTCGGCCACACTGCGCGGTCCACCGCCGCCTCCTGCACCATCTTCGCCCCGCACGACTGGCAGACCCGTTTCGGCGCTAGCGACAGATGCTCGCTTGCCGACCACGAGTCACGCCGGTAGTAGAAGATGGGTCACCACGCCCCGACCCCGGGGATCGACCGGTGTCTCTCGATAGAATTTGCCAGCGGCTGAGGACGACGGACGGATTGGCCCCGCATCCGCCACGAGACGCCCGCGTTCCGTTACCGTCCGGCAACCGTGCGCCGCGGTTGTCCCGCGTGCCGACGACCCGCGAACGCCGCTACGGGCAGGACGAGCAGCGCCGCCAGGAAGGCGAGAAATGCCGCTGCCAGAGCTGCCCCGCCACGACCATAGTCGTACGTCCAGGCCACCTGACTCGCCGGCACGGCTGCCGCGGCCGGATCCCACGCGGTGCTGACCAGGACGGCGATCGCCCAGAGAATGCCGACGACGCACGCCGGCGGGACCGCCCAGAGGAGTGTGCGTCGCCTCTGCCCGAGCCAGCGCCCGATCAAGAGACCCGCGGCAGCCGCGACGATCAGACCGCCGAGCCAGGCGACGGGCGTGAGGTCGATCGGGCGCGGCGTCGCGACGATGGGCGCTTGAACGGTCAGGCCAAGCGTGTCGGCCGGGATGGTCCGAAAGGAGCCCGTGAGGACGTCGCCAACCCGGGTGAGGGATGGGCTGCTCGCGGCACGCCAGCCGGGTGGGAGACGCACGTCGACGTCGAGGCCTCCGAAACTCTCCCAGCTGCGGGCGGGCGCGAGGACGTAGCCAAGCTGCCAGTAGCGCGCTGGCGCATCACCCGAGTACGCGCTGGCGTGGGCCCCGTAGTGGACTCGAATGCGATGGCGGCCCGCGGTCAGACTGAGCGCGAAGGTGAGTGTCCCATTCGCGCGGATGTCGTACCCCAGCGCACCACCATCGATGCCCGGCGTCGTCTTCGGGGGTTCCCATGACGAGGGCACCACGCTCGTCATCGCGGGGGTCGTTGAGATGGGTTGCCCGTCGAGCCAGACGCCATTGTCATTCCCCACCAGACCGGTTGCCACAAACACCAGACGTAGGGTTCGCGCGGAGCCGTCATTCCGGACGTTGTAGGTGGCGTCGACGACCGCCGGCTGATCATCCGCGAGTGGCCGCAGATCCAGCACCAGCGTCTCGCGCTCAATCGCCACGGATTCCAGGCCGCCCGATGGTTCCCCGACCGGATCGCCCGGCTGGTGGGGATTTGCCATGTTGGCTGATGCCGGTGTCGGCAGGACGAGCGCGCCGATCAGCACCAGAACGAGGATCACCGGATACGTGCGAGACATCCGATCCTGGCCCTCATCCGTCGTTCCTGGACGAGACTCTCCCGAACGATCCTCGGTCGTCTCGACCGCGGCGAGATGTGCTCGTATCGTACGCCGGTCTCTGGTCGCGTCAATGGCAGGGGATGCCCTGAGCCGTTTGGATGTCGTTAAAGACGGTCGGCAGGAGCGTGGCAGGGCGTTCTTCCGCTGACCGCGGAAAGAGCGGTGGTCTGGCGCAACCGTCTCTACCCCGCTTTGCCGTGCGGACGCCAGCCGGGTGGCGCTCCCCGAATGGACCGCGACGGAACGATCGTCCTGACGATGCTGGTCCGCCGGGCCCGGCGGCTCTCCGTGGAGACGACGACCAACTGACTCGGTCGCGACGACGCCCGGGTCGTGGCTTGGGGGACGAGCCCCGGCACGACCTGGCGACCTGTCGCTCGCAGGTCCTGGCTTTGGTGGCCAACCGAGGTCGTTCCCCAAGGCTCTCCGGCATTGGAAAGGCATAAAAGTTCGCATCATCTCCTTGACGCTCGCCGTCGTGCCCGCTAGGCTAGAGGAAACAGTCGGTCAGGGAAGAGCATCGGGGACGTGTCGTGAAGCGCCGGGCGCTTGTCCGGAGCTGACGCGTGGCAGGCTGATCCACGCGTCGACGTCTCCTCCATGCGACGGACCACCCTTCCTCGCGACGAGAAACGGCGTTTCCGGCGGTCCTTCCGTCGGCGGTGGCTGCCCGATCAATGGCCGCTCGTGTCGTCGAAGGGGTGCGTCGTCTCCGATCGCCGGCGCATCGTGAGATAGAGTCGCTGATCGTTCGTCATTCGGCTGGAATCACCCCCGGTCCCGACGGAGGAGCCTGAAAGTGGACGCACGGTACCGTGTGCTGGTTGTCGTCGTCATCGCCATCGCCGCGCTGATCTTTCTCTCACCGCTCTCCACGACCCCCGGCGCGGCCGCTGTATCCCCTTCGTTGGTTGTCACTCCCACCTCCGGCCCCGTCGGGACCACCGTGACCGCCTCCGGATCCGGTTTCTCTCCAGGCGAGACTGTCAACATCGATATGGAATGCTGAGGGCTACAATACGGTGAGGTCGACTACCGCCGACGGATCGGGGGCTTTCAGCGACGTGACGTTCAGCGTTCCGCCTTACGCTGCCTCGGGCCAGAACTACGTCTGGGCGGTTGACCAGACCGCGACCAATGCCGCGTACCAAATCTTCACGGTGACAAATGTAGGTCCGACGGCGACGCCGAACCCGGCTAGCTCTCCCACCCCGACCGCGTCGACGTCGGTGACCTGGACGCCCCTCACCGCCTGCATTCCCTCATCCGCGTCTCTCTATGGCGTGGCCTTCAACGGAAACGGCACCGTGATCGCCGTTGGCCAGGGCGGTGAGATCGTGAAAAGCACCGACGACGGGGCGAGCTGGCAGACGATCAACGCGAGCAGCGCCGGATCCCTGGACCTGTATAGCGTCGCCTTCGCGGATGCCAGCCACGCCTGGGCGGGAGGGCAGTCTGGCACCCTGGAAACGTCCTCGGACGGGGGCACGACCTGGACGCCGGTGACGGTCACCGACTCGTCGCGCACCACCCGCTATCCGGATATCCACCAGACCGTCTTCACCAGCCCGTCCGTCGGCTACCTGGCGGGGGGCGAGTTTTCCCAGGTCGGCGGCTCGACGTTCGAGGTTGGCGAGATCTTCCGGACGACCGACGGCGGCACGACGTGGAATCTGCTGAGCAACGTTCCGGCCGACGAGCAGTGGAACTCGATCGCCTTCAACCGGGCGGGAGTTGGGTTGGCCGTGGCCACCAACGGCGACATCATCCGGACCACCGACGGGGTCAACTGGACCAAGGTGTTCTCCCAGAGCTACCCGCCGACGCTGATCCAGCTCAACGACGTGGCCTTCACCGCCGATGGCACAACTGCCGTCGCGGTGGGCGACAACACCGTTCTCCTGCGGTCCACCGACGCAGGCGGGACGTGGGCGTCGGTCCCGGCGCCCGCCGGCCTCTCCGACCTCGTCTATTTCGAGGGCATCGCGTTCTCGGGCAGTACCCAGGGGTCAGCGGTGGGCGGCACCGGCTGCTCCGGCTGCACCGGGCAGACGGCGATCAGCACCGGCGACGCCGGTGCCAACTGGAGCACGACCTACGGGAACGCAAACGTCAACTACTTGTGGAGAATCGGCTGCGACTCGGCGGTCTGCATCGCGGTGGGAGACGCGGGGACGATGATCGTCTCGCGGGGAAGCGTCCCGACGCCGACGCCCATCCCTGGCCTGCGGTTCCGCGTCTACCTCCCGATCGTGATGAGGTGCTGAGCCATCCGAGGGGGCAGCCCGCGTGCGTGAAGAAGCCACGGCGTCGCACGTGTGCCGCCAGGACTGATGTCCCATCCGCAAGTGCTTCCGCCAGCACTGGCCACCCATCGTCCGACTCTCGACAATGGAGCTAGCAGTCCCACCAACACGACGCTTCGAGGAGGTGGCTCGTTATGCCAGTCCTGGATCGAGTTGGTCGCGTCCCGGCTCCATCCGGTGACGCGCAAGATCAGGACGTCCACCTGGTCCCTCCCACGTCGGCAGCGACGAGGCACGTCCTGCGATCCAGGCGCGGCTGCCGGATCGCCGGGTCAGTGGCTCCGTCTCGACGGCCTGCCGGCGCCTGGGACATCCACTCCACGCCGGACAGGACTGGCCGTCCGCATGGTCGCAGGCTTCCCCGTCCAGAACGCAGAAGCCCTCGATCTCTGGTGAATGTGGTGACGTCGGGCGGGTGGCGACCGCTCCGTCCGCGCCTCGATAGCACGACCTTCGTCCAGACGAGGGCGGAGGTCGGGGTGACTGACGGGGCGGGAGGTCGAGACGAGTAACCTGATCGGGCGGACGCTGGGGCCATACCGGGTCGTCGAGCAACTCGGGGTGGGGGGGATGGCGGCGGTCTACAAGGCCTACCAGCCCGCTATGGACCGCTACGTCGCCCTCAAGGTCCCCAGCGCCCACCTGCTCGAAGATGCCCAGTTCCGCGCGCGGTTCCAGCGCGAGGCCCGCACCATCGCCCAGCTCGAGCACCCCCACATCCTGCCGGTCCACGACTTCGGCGAGGACGACGGTGTCCCCTACCTGGTGATGCGCTACGTCGACGCCGGCACCCTGCGCGACCTCGCCTCCCGCGGTCCGGTCCCCCTCGATCAGGCCGTCCGCCTCGTCGCCGAGGTCGCCGAGGCCCTTGCCTACGCCCACCGCCAGGGCGTCGTCCACCGTGACGTCAAACCCGCCAACGTCCTCCTCGACCGTGACGGCACCGCGCTCCTCACCGACTTCGGGATCGCGAAGCTGGTCGAGCAGACCGTGCAGCTGACTCAGGGCGTCCTGGGGACGCCCTCCTATATGGCCCCGGAGCAGGTCACCGGCAAACCGGTGGACGAGCGCACGGATATCTACGCCCTGGGGGTCACGCTCTACGAGCTGCTGACCGGTCGGCGTCCCTTCGACGGCGAGACCCCCCTGGCCGTCGCCTTCAAGCACGTGAGCGATCCTCTGCCGCCGCCCCGGCAGGTCAATCCTGCGCTCCCCGAGGCCGCCGAGCGGATCATGCTCAGGGCGCTGGCGAAGGACCCCGCCGACCGCTACCAGCGCGCCGGCGACCTCGCCCGCGACCTGCGGCGCTTGCTGCTGTCTCTCGACCAGGCGGCGGACGAGGCGACGATTGCCGTGAAGGTTGGTCTCGCCGACCCCCAGCCCGGCGCGCCGAGCGACGCCGCGACCGAGTCCCGACCGCGAGCCGCAGACGACGAGTGGCGAGGCCGGGAGACGGACGATGCGATCAGACGCGCGGATGGTAAGTCAGCACGTCGCCGCGTTCCGGCTCGCGTCGTCGCCGTTGCCAGCCTGGTCGTCGTGGCCGTGCTGGGAGTGCTCGCGATCCGGCCGTGGCCGGGCCCGCCCGTCGCCACGCCGACGGCGCTTCCGTCGCCGATCGCCACCGCGACTCGGGAGCCGGCTCCAACGACACCGACCCCGCCGCTTGCCTCGTCGACGGATGCCCGGTTGGTTACCTCGCTTGGCGGTGTGATGGCGACCTGGACCGCCGCGGCTCACGTGACCGCGACACCCGCCACCCCGCTCCCAACGAATCGAACGGCAGCCATCCTGGGGACCGCCGTCGCTCAATTGACCGCAGCACCCGCCACGAGCGCTCCTCCGGGATCCGTCCGGGGGGCGTCGACGCCGACGACTGCGCCGGTTTCCGCGACCACGAATTCCGCCCTCCAGGAACTCGCTGGCGGCTGGCGAATCCTGTCGGAGCGCATCTTCTACGATCAGGGCGGCGGTGGTGCCTGGTCACAGGGAGACACCAGCCAGGGTCTCGAGCTGGCCGCCGATGGAACCTGGGCCGTGGGGGCGTCCACGGGGCGATGGGAGATTCAGCCAATTACCGCGAACGATTGGACGACCTGGGGAGTGAAACCGTATGGCCCGACGCGAAAAATCGTCGTCCACGGATGGAACCGAGGCGACGCGACCGGTCCGATTGAAGAAAGCGCCCAGGACGTCGCCTTCATTTGGATCATTTACCGCGTGGGACCGCCAACGGTTGGTGCCCCCGCGAGCGTCGAGATAAGATTCGGCCGTGCGTAGATCGGGTCGGACGATCGACGCACGGTGGGTGAGGTGAGGCCGATGGCAAAGCGCGAGAGCGCGAAGCAACCGGGGGTGGTCCCTGGTGCGACAGCGCATCGAGCAGGTGGCTGACCAGCGCGGTCGCGATGTCACGCCGCCGATCATCGGGATGGACTACCTCAGCCTCGACGTAAGCACGGAGCTTCCCATCGGTGACGGCACGAGCAAGTCCCACGAGACGCTCCCCGTCCCAAGCCCCCACGGCAACGCCGATGCATTGCTCGACGACGATCCTCAGTCCCTGGCACGTGAGAGCGAGCGGGAGGTCGGGGCGGAGTTTGAGACCGATCAGGCGATCATCGCGTACGTGACCGATGAGTTGAAACCAGCAATGCCGGAAGGGTGGGTCGCTCGCCAGCGGCTCCGTTACCGAAGTCTCGGCAAGCCCTCCGCCGAGGTCGGTCTCGAGGATATCGAGTGGCAGATCGCTCGCCCGGAGCAGAGCATGCGCTATCCCCACCATGATTACCTCGTCCGGGTCTCGGGCGACCGGCGGACGATCACGGTCACCCCCAGTAACTCCGATCGCGCCTCCCCAGGTGGTGGCGCCGTAGCGGAGTGGCCGTCTCTGCCCGTGGTCTGGCACCTACGGCGATCTGAGCAGGCCACGTCGCGTTCGACGTTCCCGTTCGGTCACCGATCGATCAGACTTGGGACGGTGCGGTGGGCCGCTGCGTCGCCCCCGTCGACGCCCAGAGCAAACGACCGTTCGTCCCGTATAGTTGGATCGTAGTGCGCCGAGCGTCGAGCGGCAGCGTGACGCCGCTCCGTCACCGGGAGGACGTCGATGCGAATCGGGTATCCTGCGCTCGTATACGGGGTCGCGATCCTCGCGACCCTCGCCGCTGCCCTCGTGTCCCTCGCCTTGCTGCCGATCCTCGTCTATAGCCGGAGCGTCCTGTTCTTTGCCGTCATCGCGCTCAATGCCCGTCTGGGCGGCCTGGGCCCCGGTGTCCTGGCGACCCTGTTGTCGGCGATCGCCTTTGACGTCTTGTTTCTCCCGCCGACGTTCGGTCTGAGCGCGAGCTTTCCGGTCCCGCTCGTTCCGGTCACGGAGTTCGTCGCGGTGGGTCTGCTGATCAGCGTCCTGAGTGATCGCTTGCGGGTCGCCCAGCTGCGGTCCGCGCGCGAGGCCGCGTTTCTCGACACGCTCCTCGCCGCCGCGCCGGTGGGCATCGAGTTCCTCGATCGTGATCTGCGCCTGGTGCGCGTCAACGAGGCACTCGCCCGGCAGAAAGGGATGACCGAGCCGGCGCTTCGGGGGAGGCGCTTGCCCGAGGTGAGCCCCGGGGCATGGGCCGTCGTCGCGCCTGCAGTCGAGCGCGTCCTGGCGACCGGGGAGCCGGCGACCAACGTCGAGGTCGTCGGGACGGACCCCCACGTTCCCACGGCACGGCGGATCTGGCTGGCCACCTATTATCCGGTGCGCGTCGGGGCGGGTCCGCTTCTCGGCATTGGGGGCATCGTCGTCGACATCACCGCGCGCAAGGAGGCGGAAGAGCTGCGCGTGCGCCTCGCGGGTGAGGAAGCGACGCGCGCCGCCGCCGAGGCCGAGCGCGCCCGCCTGGCCGCCATCCTCGCCCACGCTCCGCTGGGGATCGTCTACGTCGACGCGGCGACCGATCGTGTCCTGGCGAACCCCCAAACGGACCGCCTGTTTGGGCGCCCCAGCAATCCCGCGGCCGGCATCGACCAGTACATCCCCCAGATCGCGCATCCGGATGGCCGTCCGCTGACGCGCGCGGAACTCCCGTCAACCCACGCGCTGCACGGGGAAGCGCGGCGTGGCGAAGAGGTGGTCATTCGCCGCGCCAATGGGCACACCATCCCAGCGATCATCAACGCGGCGCCGATCCGCTCGGCGAACGGACCGGTCGAGGGGGTCGTCGTGATCTTCCAGGACATCACGCTGGTGAAGGACATCGAGCGCACCCGCGAGGAACTCACGGCGGCGGTGGCCCACGAACTCCGCACCCCGATCACCGTGATTCGGGCCCGCGCGCAGCTCGCGCTCATGCGTGGCGCGTCGGAAGACGTCGCCCGTCACGCCCTGAAGACGATCATGCAGCAGGCGGATCGGGTCGCCCGGACGATCGAGGACCTGCTCCTGACCATTGCCATTCGTCCGGGGGTACGTGCGGTCCACCGCGAGCGCGTTCCGGTGGAGACCCTCGCCCGTGAGGTTGCCGACCGATTCGCGCGCGCTCACCCCGATCACGTGTTGTCGTTCCGTGGCGACGGTCGAGCCGTCGCCATGGCCGATCGTCACCTACTCGGCGTGGTCGTCGATCGCTTGCTTGCAAACGCCCTGCGCTACTCGGCGGAGGGACAGACGATCGAGATCGCGGTGCGCCGGGTCCCCGATCGGGTCGAGGTGGCGGTCACCGACCATGGGGTCGGCATCCCCCCGGAGCGTCAGGCACACGTCTTCGACCCGTTCTACGAGGTCGTCCCGCCGGGGGCCCGCGGGTACGTCGGGACGGTCAGCCTCGATCTCTACGTCGCCCGGCAGATCGTCGAGGCGCTCGGCGGTCGGATCGGGCTCACCTCCGCACCGGGTGTCGGCTCGACCTTCGTGGTCAGCGTGCCGTTGGCGGAGGAAGCGACATCGGCGGGCACGTAGGACATCCGTTGTGTCTGCGTGCCGTCAGAGGTGGAGGTCGATGGGATCGAGCCGAGCACCAACGGGGTGGAGCGGGTGTTGCGCCCGGTGGTGATCTGGCGCCGTCCGGACAATTGCGTCCGTCGGAACGGGGATGGAGCCATCTCGGCACGTCCAGCCGTCCACGCGCCGTGGATGTCCACGAGCCTCTGATCCACGTGGAGGGTACCAGGACCGGCGCGTGCCGACCCGTTGATTGATCCAGCCGAATGCCGAACCGTGAGGGGCGGGGTCCCGCCCCTGGGGAGTGGCCATGTTTGAATCAAGCAGCCTCCGCGAGGGTGAAGTTGATCTCGGGGGTGATCAACTGCGTCCCCTGGTCGGCGAGCCAGGCGTTCAAATCGGCACCGGGATAAAAGTAAAGCCACGGTGAGAACTGAATTGGTAGGCTGGATTTGTAGAGCAAATCCAGCCTACCAATTCAGTTCTCACCGTGGCTTTACTTTTATTCTCGCAAGTGGCCGAGCCTCCGCAGCCACCGCGCGGCGACGCCTCGACTGAAGCGATCCAGGATCGGTCCCGCGACCGGGGCGAAGAGCGCGGCGAGGCCGGCGATGCCGGGGACGTAGGTCGAGCGGCGCGGGCGCTGGATTGTCGCGACAATCGCGGCCGCGACTTGCCCGGGCGCGATGCCCTGCTCGAGTTCCGGCCGTTCCTCGACCGGAACTCCGGAGGCGACCCGCCGGAACTCGGTCCGCACCGGGCCAGGATTGATCACCGAGACACGCACGCCGGTCCCGCGCAACTCCCGATCCAGGCCACGGCTGAAGGCCTGGACGAACGCCTTGCTGGCGGAGTACAGGACGCGGGGCGGCGCGACGAAGTCGGCGGCGATCGAGGCGACGTCGACGATGTGGCCGGAGCGCCGCGCCAGCATCTCCGGCAGGACCAGGTTGGTCAGGTGGACGACGGCGTCGACGTTGACCGCGAGCAGGCGTTGCCGAACGTCCGCGGGCATTGCCGCCTGCCAGCCGATCCAGCCGTGGCCGGCGTTGTTGACCAGCACGTCGATCTGGCCCCAGCGCTCGCGCACCGCCGCGACGAGGCGCTCGCGCTCGGCCTCGCGTGAGAGATCGGCCGCGATCGCCAGCGCGGTGCCACCGGCGCGGCCAATCTCCTCGACCAGCCGCGCTAGTCTCTCCTCGCGACGCGCCGTCACGGCGACGCGGTAGCCGAGCGCAGCCAGCGCCTTCGCCGTGGCCCAGCCGATACCGCTGCTGGCGCCGGTGACCAGCGCGACCGAGGTGTGCCCTCTGGGCCCCGCCGTCTCGTTCACTGCCAGGCGGTTTGCACCTCGACCGTCGCCGAGCTCAGCACCGGCGACAGGCTGAAGCGCGGCAAGAGGACCTCGTCGACCGTCCAGATTCGGTCCTGGTGCGGCAGGCCCACGACGTCCCAGCCGTCCGAGCAGCCGTAATTGAGCCGTTCGCCGTTGATGCCCCCGGTCGCGCCGGTGAAGAAGTTACAAACAGTGCCATCCGCGAGTTGCAAGAACCACGGACGCTGCTGCGCGGGGACCGGCTCTGGCGCCGGTAGCGGCTTGGTCAGGTCCATCTGAACGAACGAGCTGGCGTCCAGGGGATTCCGAACGCAGATCACGGCCGAGGTGTTGCCCGGAATGGTGAAGCACGGATCGTAGATCAGGTTGCCGGCGATGCAGCGGAATGCGTCGGCTCGCGTCGCGGCGAGAGAGGACACGAAGCAGCTCCCGGAGACTTGCTGGGTGACCGTCGAGGGCGGAACGAAGTTGACGACCCGCGTGCTGGCGACCCTGGCGCCTTTCTCCCAGGGGAAGCGCTGGGTGTTCAGCCGCTCCTGGAGGCCGAAGGGGCCGTTGACCCAGGTGCGATAGCCGTCGGTGAACGCGGTGAAGTTGTCGGCTTTGCGCCAGACCAGCAATCCACTGGCCGTTTGCTGCAGCCCGTCGCCATTCGCGGCGTATTGCTCGTCGGCGACGCAGCTGCCGACGACGTTGGGAATCAGATCGTGTAGAGTCTTGAAGCCGAGGACGAAGTGACAATCACCCACCTGCGCCGCGGGAGCGGCTGCCGCGGTCGGCACAAAGGCAGCGGCGATGACGAGAAAGGTGACCAGGAACGACACGATACGACGCATGAGGATACTTACTCCTGCTGGTTTTGGCGCGCGTTCCGCCGGCCAGGGCCGACCGCGTGACACTTCGTGAGCGATGCAGAAAGCATGCCCACGGTCAGGCCGTCCGCTGGACCGCGGTGATCGCTGCTCAGCGCGCACCCTCCGTCCACTCGCCTGGCAAGACGCTTTACCCTTACTATAACGCACGGGGGTGGGAGTTGGTTCATCGCACGCGCGCCTTTCGCCAGTACTGGAAGACCGCGACGATGTCGGCGACGGCCTACGTCGGCGATAGCCCGTGGTTTCCGCTGGATTACCTGCTGCGCCTGGTGCGCGTGGCCGTGCTGCTCTCGATCTGGCGGCTGATCCTGACCGGCCAGGGCGAGGTCTCGGGCATGACGCTCGGCAGCGTCCTGACCTACACGCTCGTCTCCGAGGCTTTCGCCGAAGTTCTGGCGTGTCGGACCGAGCTCGGGTTCGCGCTCTGGGATGGCTCGATCACCGGTTTCTTCCTCCAGCCCATGGCACTGGTCGGTCAGGCCGCGGCGCGAACGTTTGGCCGCTGGGGCTTCGCGTTCGGTGCCTTCTCGATCCCGTTGCTGCTGCTCTCGCCGCTCCTGGCGGTGAATCCGCTGCCGGCGAGTCCGGGCGCGGCTGGGTTTTTCGTCGTCAGCCTGGCGCTGTCGGTGACGATCGGTCTGGCGCAGGAGTTCATCTTTCTGTCGTTGATCGTGGCGCTGGACCAGAGTCCGTGGGGGATCGAGGCGCTGCGCGGGGCGCTGACGACCGTCCTGTCGGGCGCGCTGATTCCGCTCGCGCTGCTGCCGTGGGGCATCGGCGGCGTCTTTGCGTGGCTACCGTACGCGTCGATGGCCTCGGCGCCGCTGCGCATCTACACCGGGACCGGCGAGGCGTTGCCGTTGATCCCGCTGCAAGTGTTCTGGGCGGTCGCCCTCTGGCTGGTGGCGCGGTGGCTCTGGAACGCTAACCGCGAAAGGCTGGCGGGGTATGGAGGGTAATCGGGTCGTGGCAACGATCTGCGCCATCTGGCGCCAGTGGCGGCTGTTCGCCTGGCTGGACTTCACCTGGATAACGCGCAACCTGAGCTTTTTCCTGACCTACTTCATCTCGGACGTCACGCGGGGGCTGTCCACCGTCGCCGCGACGTTCTTGCTGGCCGAGCGGTTCGACGGCATCGGGCCATGGACGACGCCGCAGATCCTCTTCATGCTCGGCTATGCCACGCTGGTGCGGGGGACCGAGGACGTGTTCTTCGGCTACAACGTCGCGGTGATCAGCCGGCGGATCGGACGCGGGCAACTCGACCACACCCTGGTCCAGCCGCGGCCGATCTGGGTGACGCTGTTGACCGAGGGCTTCACGCCGTTTTCAGGGTCCACCGTCCTCCTCCCCGGCGTGGGTCTCCTCGTCTGGGCCGCGAGCCGCCTCTCGCTTCCCGTCTCGCCGGGCTGGCTGGCGCTGGCGCTGGTCAATTTCGCGGCGTCGTGCGCCATCGTGCTGGCGTTTTCGTTTCTCTGGGGCAGCCTGGCGTTCTGGGCTCAGCGCGCTGCCGAGGAAATCAGCAGCTCGGCAATGAACGTGATGCAACAGCTCACGCCTTTTCCGCTCGACGGATTGGGCGCGGGCTGGCTCGGCGGAATGTTGACGATCGTTCCGGCGGGCTTCGTCGCCTGGTATCCTTGCCGCGCCCTGCTTGGCATCGATCCATCGCCCTACGCCGTCGGCGTCACACCGCTGGCGGCGATTGCCATCACTCTGCTCACCATCGGAGTCTTTCAGAAGGGGATGAAACATTATGGCCGCGTCGGCTCTCAGCGATACCTCTCGTTCGGACACCGTCGTTGACCTGTCCGGCGTCTGGAAGACCTATCGGCAATCCCAGCGTTCGGCGCGGCTGCGAGACGTCTTCGGAAACCTGCTTCACCCGAAGGTCAAGCTCGTCGAGGCTCTGCGCGGCATCGACCTGCGCGTCCAGCGGGGCGAGGTCGTCGCCTACGCCGGGCCGAACGGCGCCGGCAAAAGCACGACGGTCAAGCTGCTCTCGAGCCTGCTCGCCCCGGACGCCGGCACCGTGCGTGTCCTCGGAATGGACCCCGTGCGCGATCGCGTGCGCTACGTTAGTCGGATCGGCGTCGTCTTCGGCCAGCGCACCGAGCTCTGGTGGGATCATCCGGTCGCGGCGAGCTACGAGTGGAAGAGGGTCGTCTGGGACATCCCGCGCGACCGCTACGAGCGGATGCTCGGCTTCGTGCGGGAGGTCCTCGACCTGGACGAGTTCTACCGGAGTCTGGCCCGCGAGCTGAGCCTGGGGCAGAAGATGCGCGCGGAGCTCGGGCTGGCGTTGCTGCACGAGCCGGAGGTCCTCTTCCTCGACGAGCCGACCATCGGTCTGGACGTCCTGGCGAAGCGCAACGTCCTCCGGTTCATCAAGGAATTGAATCGCGAGCGCGCGGTCACCGTGATCGTCACCAGTCACGACATGGCGGACCTGGAGGAGCTGGCCGGGCGGATCGTGTTGATCCATCGGGGGAGCATCGCCTTCGACGGCGATTTCGATCAATTGCGACGCACCTTCGTGGACCGCCGTCGCCTGCTGCTGCAAACTCCCGACGGCAGCGCTCCGACGCTCGACGGCGCGGAGCTGATCCGGAGCGAAGGCGGCCGGCACGAGTACGCCTTCGACGCGGCGCGCGTCAAGATCCCCGTGCTGCTGGAACAGGCCGCCACGCAAGCCGAGATTCTCGACGTCGAAACGCACCGCGTGCCCATCGACGACGCCATCGCGGACATCTACGAAGCGTGGCAGAAGGATTGACAGTCGGCCACGGGTCGAGGATAATCAGGGCGTGATTACTCATAAAAAGAGTAGCCAGATCGCGAGGATGGTGTGGTGAGCCCGCTGGCGAGCACGCCGCTGGCGCTTGAGCACGCGCTGCTCGGCTTCTTGCAGCAGCGGCCCATGCACGCCTACGAGATGCACCAGGCGCTCTCTCACGCGAAGCCGCTCGGACGAGTGTGGTACCTGAAGCAGAGCCACCTCTACGCGCTGCTGGCGCGGCTCGAAGACGCCGGCTACGTTGCCACGCACACCGAGCAGCAGGTGGCCCGCCCTCCCCGCAAGCTGCTGTCGCTCACCGCGAGCGGACGCGCGGCGTTCGAGCGCTGGCTGACCGAGCCGGTTGCCCACGGGCGCGATTTTCGCCTCGAGTTCCTCGCCAAGCTCTTTTTTGCCGGCGAGAACGGGCCGGCAACGGCGGCGACGCTGATCGATCGGCAACGGCGGGCCTGCCACGACTGGCTCGTCGAGCTTCGTCGGCAGGCCGAGACGCTCGCCGCCGATCGCACCTACGACCGGTTGGTGCTGCAGTTTCGGATCAGCCAGATCACCGCGATCCTGTCCTGGTTGGACGTCTGCGCCGATACTCTCGCGCCGGCCGCGCTGCCATAATCGCCGGCGCGCCCGGTCGACCCCGTGAGCGGGCGGAGCGATTGGTCGCTGCGTGCCCGTGCTTAATGCCCGCAGCTGATGGGAGGGTCTCGTGTTGTCTCGATTCCTCTGGGCGAGAGCCCTACCCCTGATGATCGTGCTGCTCCTGGGGTGCGCCCCGCGGCAAGCCACCGCGCTCGCGTCACCCGCGCCGACCGCGGCCCCGGCGGCAATCGAGACGGCGCCGTCGACCAGCAGTCCATCCACGCCGCCATCGGCGATGGCGGCGACAGACGCGGTCCTCGCGACACCACCTGCCGCGACATCTGGCCACACGGCCGCGCTGACCGTCTTCGCCGCCGCGTCGCTGACTGCCGCTTTCGGAGACGTCGGGAAGGACTTTGAGGCCGCGAATCCCGGTACGCGGGTCACCTTCAGCTTCGCCGGCTCCCAGCAGCTTGCCCAGCAGATCAACCTGGGGGCCCCTGCCGACGTCTTCGCGTCCGCCGATTCTCGGCAGATGGACGTCGCCGTTCAAGGCGGGTCGGTGGACGGCGCGACGCGGCGCGTCTTCGCTCGCAACCGTCTCGTCGTGGTGTACCCGGCGAGCAACCCGGCGAAGCTGACCACACTGCAAGACCTTGCCAGGCCGGGCCTGAAGATCATCCTGGCCGATCGGAGCGTGCCGGTTGGCGCGTACGCGCTCACCTTTCTCGACAAGGCGGATCAGGACCCGACCTTTGGCGCCTCCTACAAGGCAAAGGTTCTCAAGAACGTCGTCTCCTACGAGCAGGACGTCAAAGCAGAGCTCAGCAAGATCGAGCTGGGCGAGGCGGACGCGGGCATCGTCTACACGACCGACATCACCCCCGACGCCGCCGACCAGGTCGGCCGGCTGGCCATTCCCGACGAGCTCAACACGATCGCGGTCTACCCCATCGCGGTCGTCAAGACCTCGAAGCACGCCGCCCTGGCGCAGGAGTTCGTGGCTTACGTGCTCTCGCCGGCCGGACAGGCAACCCTGGCCCGGTACGGCTTTATCCCGGCGAGCGGCAGGGCGAGCGCTGGCGCTGCGCCGGCAGGGCCGCTCGCCATCGATGGCCGGCTGGATCAGTCAGCCAGCCCGGCCGCCGACGATTCGCGCAACGTTATTCCCAGGCAGCCGCCGGGCGCCCGGGTGACCGGCTCGACCACGCGGGAGGTCCAGTAGGCAACGGAATCCGTGAGTGACCCATGCCGAGCGCGCAAAGCTCGTCGGAAAATCAGACAGCCATGGCGCACCTGGCCGCGGCTCGTCCTGCCGCTGGCCAGTGTGCCGATCCTCTTCCTCCTGCTGGTGCCGCTGGTAGCGCTGGTGGTTCAGGTGCTGCCGTCGCAGTTCATCGCCGACCTGCACGACCCCGCGGTCACCCAGGCGATCTCGCTCAGCCTGGTCACCACCTCGGCGACGACGGCGATCACGGTGGCCGCGGGCACACCGGTGGCGTACCTGCTCGCGCGACGGCGGTTTCTCGGCCACGGCATCCTGGAGACGCTGATCGATCTCCCGATGGTCTTACCGCCGGCGGTCGCCGGTATCGCGCTCCTGGTCGCGTTCGGGCGCCGCGGTCTGGTGGGCCAGTATCTCGACGCGGCCGGAATCGACGTCGCCTTCACCGAGGTCGCGGTGATCCTCGCTCAGACGTTCGTGGCAGGACCGCTCTACCTCAAGGCCGCGGCGACCGGCTTCGCCGGCGTCGACCGGGAGATGGAACGCGTGGCAGCGCTCGACGGCGCATCGTCGTTCCAGGTGTTCAGGCTGATCACGCTGCCACTCGCCGGTACCGCCTTGTTGGGCGGGCTGGTGATGACCTGGGCGCGGGCGCTCGGGGAGTTCGGCGCCACGATCATCTTTGCCGGCAACTTTCCGGGCCGCACTCAAACGATGCCGTTGGCGATCTACATCGGCTTCGAGATTCGCCTCGACGTCGCGTTGACGTTGGCCGTCATCCTGTTGGCCACCTCGTTTGGCGTGCTCTTTCTGGTGAAGCGAATTCTCCGCCGCGACGTCGGGGATGGCTGAGCCATCGCGACGATGGGCGCCAGGCCGAAGCCCGCTACCTGACCGAGGAAGCAATCGGCTATACTGGAGCCACGATGGGGGGTGATCGCATGATCCGATTCGCGCTGATTATCGCCGGCGGCGAGGGCGAGCGCTTGCGCCCGCTCACCAACGACCGTCCCAAGCCGATGATCCAGGTGGCCGGGCGCCCCATCCTGGAGCGCCAGGTGGCGTGGCTGGCCCGGCAGGGGATCGAGGACGTCGTCTTTCTCTGTGGCTACCGCGCGAAGGTGATCCGTGAGCACTTCGGCGATGGCTCCCGCTTCGGCGTCCGCGCGCAGTACTCTGTCGAGGAGACACCGCTCGGCCGGGGAGGCGCCTTGAAACAAGGCTACCGGCTGGTGTCCCCCGGCCAGGAGCTGCTCGTCGCGCTCAACGGCGACAACCTCACCGACCAGCTCCTCCAGCCCATGATCGATCATCACCAGCGCAATCAGGCCGTCGCCACGGCCATGCTCACCCGGCTGCGCAGCCCGTACGGCATCGCGCGGACGGACCGCGCCGGCCGCATCCTCCGCTTCGACGAAAAGCCCAGCCTGCCCCACTGGCTGAACGCCGGCATCTACATCCTGTCGCCCGAGTTCTTCGACCGCCTGCCGGACCGCGGCGACCACGAAACCACCGCCTTTCCGGAGCTGGCTGCCGAGGGGAAGCTCTTTGCGTACCGCAGCCGCGCCTTTTGGCGAACGATCGACACGCTGAAAGACCTCTCCGAAGTAGAAAAGGAGCTCCGCGAGCGGTCACTATCATAGTGTCATCGCAGGGGAGGGATTCGGGGATGGCTGGGTGAAGACTGGCCCATCGGGCCAGTCTTCACCCAGCCATCCCCGAATCCCTCCCACGAGATGACACCCTGTTCCCTCCTTGGAAGAGGCACCGTCGAAGGAGTATACTTGCGCGCAGAAGGAGATTTTCGGTCGACGAAGAGACTCACTGCGAGGAATTGAAGGAATGATCGAAGCCAAGACCCAACACCCGTCCCCTCCAGCTGCCACCGCCCCCAAGCCCCACGCTGGAGGGCTTCCCTGGTGGGTTGAGCCGGCCGTCGTCTTTGTCGTGCTCGGCGTGATCGGCCTCTACGTTTTGTGGGCCGGCGTTCTCGGTGGGACCAATTACTCGTACCAGAACTACGTCTCCCCGTTTTATTCGCCGCTGATTCTCTTGAAATTCTGGCCGTTCTCCCCGGCGATTCTGGTGATGTGGATCCCGGCCGGGCTGCGTCTGAGCTGCTACTACTATCGGAAAGAGTACTACCGCGCGTTCTTCTGGGACCCGCCGGCCTGCGCGATCGGCGAGCTCAAGTTTAAGAAGCACCGCTACCAGGGCGAGACGGTGTTTCCGTACATCCTGACGAATCTCCATCGTTTCTTCCTCTATGGCTCGATCGTCGTCCTGATCTTCCTCTGGCGTGATACGGTCGTGGGTTTCATCTTCGACGGCCACTTCGGCATCGGCCTCGGCTCGCTCTTCTTGCTGGCGAGCGTGGTCGCGCTCACGTTCTTTACCGTGAGCTGTCACTCGTTCCGCCACGCCGTCGGCGGCTGCGTCGACTGCTTCGCACAGGTGGCTGGAGGGAAGACGCGACACGGCATCTGGAGCCGTATCAGCCAGTTCAACGAGCACCACGGCGCCTGGGCCTGGACCAGCCTCTTTCTGGTCAGCGCCGCGGACCTGTACGTTCGCCTCGTCGCCGGGGGTGTGATTCACGACCTCCGATTCTTCTAGATTGGGAATGAAGCACGTGGACAAATACGAAACGCACGACTACGACGTTCTGATCATCGGCGCGGGCGGCGCTGGCCTCCGCGCGGCGATCGCCGCCTCGGCCGCCGGACTGTCGGTTGGCCTCGTTTGCAAGTCGCTGCTCGGCAAGGCC
>Ga0307373_10005695_pt1 | contig 20217 bp, 17 predicted proteins | sample OX2MG_FD_202534 | JGI IMG/M metagenome (GOLD analysis project Ga0307373, IMG submission 202534) | Soil microbial communities from Risofladan, Vaasa, Finland - OX-2 | ecosystem: Environmental > Terrestrial > Soil > Coastal area > Acid sulfate soil | place: Finland: Risofladan, Vaasa | collected...
GCTCCCTCCCAGCGTGGGGCTGGTCCGATCCAGAGCAGGAACTCTCGGATCTTGTCGATGGTCTCTCCCCGCGTACGGGGCTGGCCCACGCGCCCTCGCACCGTTGACCCTCGCCGCGGTGCGGCGTCTCTTCCCCGCTCCTGGGGCTGGCCCGGTATCACTGGCAGTCACCGGCGAGGAGGCGGTGACTTCTCCCCGCGCGGGGCTGGCCCGAACCCCAGGGCCGCGGCACCCCTGGATTCCCCGCGCATGGGGCTGGTCCGCTCGCGATCGCTGTGGGTTGTCTGTCCGCGCCGAGGGCTGGATGGGTGAAGGACTGCTATACTGAGCGGAGGAGGACGGGGTTGACGAGCGATCCTTTCTTACCCGCGATCATGAGCCTGCGCCAACTGGCGACGCGGTTTGTCATCGTCGGCGGGATCGCCGTGGCACGAACCGCGCCACGGCGATCCCGCCGACGATCTGGACATCTTAATCGCGAGCGGAGACGCGGGTTTGTTGCGCGCTGAGCTGGAACGGCTGGGCGCCAGCCGTCTTGGCCCACTCGCCATTGGCGGCCACGCCTATCGGTTCGCCGGCGGCCTCGAACTTGATGTGCTGGAGTCGTCCGCTCCTTGGGTCTCCGCCGCGCTCGACCACCCCGCCATCACCTCGCTTGGCTGGCCAGTCATCGACTTGTCATACCTGGTGCTGATGAAACTAGAAGCGGGGCGGGACCGCGATTTACGGGATGTGGTCCTGCTCACGGGCCAGCTCACGGACCAGCAGTTCGGGGGCCTCCAACACACGGTGGCGCGGTTTTTACCCGACGCCGCGGACGACCTCCTGAGCCTGCGTCACCTGAGCCTCCTCGAAGCCCGACGCGCGGTACGTCCCGCGCCGGGTACGAGGGCGACATCCGCCCAACAGGAGGATTCGCGATGCGACTGAGCGACGATCTCGCCACCAGCGAGGGTCGCGCGGGCATGTTGCTCGCCATGGTCCGACGACGCACGCGCTTTTCGTCCGCAGGTGAGGAGCGCGCACCGACCTGGACGCTGCCGGTCCCAGACCTGCGCCGGATCCTGCGGGGTCCGTTCGCCGTCACGGGTGGCGTGGCCACCCGCCTGTTCATGTCCGAGCGCTTGACCGATGATCTCGACGTACTGCTCCCGCCGAGCGAGCGAGACGGAGCGGAAGGCGCGCTGCGGGTCGCCGGCGCGGCCTACCAGGGCGCCCACCCCGCAGGCGGCTCCCGATGGCGCCTCCCCCCGGACTTCCCCTCGGATTTGCCGGGCCTGAGCCCAGCGTGGCGGGCCTTGCAAGCCATCGTCGCCGATACCTACGATCCGCCCGCGTCCGAGGGTGCGTGGGTGGATCTGCTCACCCTCGACGCCGCGTGGGTGCCGGCCGCCCTTGCCCAGGCAATCCGCGGTCCGACCGGGCTGCCGGTCCTGGCGTTGCCATACCTGATCCTGATGAAACTCACCAGCGCGACGCTTGACGATCTGGCGGACTTGGGCCGGATGGTCGCCCGCGCTGATCCGCACCGGTGGCAAGAAAGTGAGCGGATCGTGGGGGATCATGCTCCGGCCCGGCTCGACCTCCTAGCCGAGGTGTATCGCACGGCGGCGCCCCACATTACCCCCGCACCGACGGCATACGACGCTCGTTCCTGAAAGCAGGTCGGCTGCTTGCCCTCGGGATCTCTTGCCGCGAGTGGGGCGGCGCGGTAGGCGAGAAGCAGCAGCGTACGCATGTGAGCGCCGCCGTGCAGGGGCGGATGCTCGATTTGCTGAGCCGGATCGCTGAGCCGCGCCGGACCCCCGGATTCCCTTGCGCCGCCGCCCACCCTGGGCTACCTACCTGCTAGCAGGAATGTGGGCCACGCACCGGATCGTATGCCGCGGCAACGGATGGCGCACCGTGAGGCGGGGCGTGAGCGTTCTGGTCCATGGTGCCGGTGGGTAGCTCACGATACGAGAGGTTGAGGTATGCCGTTTCAGGGTCCCTGGCGGGGTACGCCGCCGTCCGATTCGGGTAGGCGCGCGGCTGGCCCGCGCCGCCCGCGCCGCCCGCGCCTGGCCCTGGTCGCGCGCCTGGTCGTGGTGGCCGCGCTGTTCGGGGCCACGCTCTCCTGGCAGGGTGTCTCGGCCAAGACGGTAGGCCCCACGGCGGCTTCCCGGGCGGCGGATCGCCCGATCCTCGGGCCGTCGCTGCTGCGCCAGACGACCGTGGCCCGCGCCGTGGCAGGCTGGCTCGCGATCACCACCACGCTCAGCCCGACCCAGCCTGCCCTGCGGACCGGGACCATCGCGATTGAGGTAGACGACGCGCATGGCCGGCGGGTGGGCCGGCGGGTCTTCGGCGGGCTGGCCCTGGCCCGTGGACAAGGGGTGCGACGCAGCTTCTGGTGGCCGGCGCCGATCACGGGTCGGTACCAGGTGGCGCTTCGGGTACACAGCCAGGATGGAGCGGCCGCCCTGCTCTGGGTGCCCCAGGCCGCCGAGGTGGCGGTGGTCGTCCCGGTGCGCCTGCGCGGATCGTCCTGGCCTCCCACCCCGCCAACCGGCACCGCCCTCACCAGAGCGACCCTAATCCCGCCCGCTGCCTGGGTGCCCAGCGGATCCCGCCCCCGGCCGGTGCCCGCCACCAGCACCGGCACGGCCTCCGCCACCGCCACCGCCACGGCGACCCCGAGCCCTACCAGCACCGCCACGAGCACCCACACCGGGATCGACACGGCCACGGCCACCAGTACAGCCACGGCGACCCCAACCAGTACGGCGACTCCGACCGATACCGCGACCCCGGCGCCCTTCTCGGGTGCGCTCACCGACCGCACGACCGCGAGCCCCGGCCCGGTCAGCCCCGGCGGCCCGGTGACGATCACGGCCGTGATCACCGATACGGTGAGCGCGCTCGACCACGGGATCATCGACATCGAGGTATATGACGCGCACGACGTGAAGGTGGGCCAGCAGGCGTTCACGGGCCAAACGATTGAGCCCGGACAGTCGGCCGCGGTGACCTACAGCTGGCCGGGCGGGGCGAGCGGCTTCTACCGGGTGACCGTGGGGGTCTTCGCGGCGGGGTGGTCCTCGATGCTGCTCTGGAACGACTCAGCCGCCTTCTTTGGCGTGGGCGATACGAGCGTGACGTTCAGTCAGAGCACCGTGGTCAGCGGCGCCGCGCCGGTCAGCATCACCACCACGATCACCGATACGTCGGGCGCGCTGGTGGGCGGCATCCTCGATATCGAGGTCCACGCCGCCGGCGGGGCGCTGCTGAACCAGCAGTCCTTCCCCGGCCAGAGTTTCACGCCCGGGCAGGCGGTGACAGAAACGATCAGCTGGACCCCACCCGGCCCGGGCAACTATGAGGTGACGGTCGGGGTCTTCAGTCCCTGGTGGGTGACCACCTTGTTCTGGGACAACGGCGCCGCTCCGGTCACGATCGGCCCCTAGCGCGGCCCGTTGATCTGGTCGTTCCTTCCCCGTTGGGTGGGGCCGTCCCCTTGTCGCGAGGGAGGCGGCGCGGTAGGCGAGAAGCAGCAAGGCGCCGCCTGGGTGAACGGACGGTGCGGCGTGCTCTCCCCGTTTGCGGGGCTGGCCCGTGGTTGCCATCACCGCCGATCAGTACGCGGTGAACGTCTCCCCGTTTGCGGGGCTGGCCCGCCGTGCGTCATGTTGAACGATAGGTGGCCCACGTTTTCTCCCTGCGCACGGGGCTGGCCCACGCGCCCTCGCATCGTTGACCCTCGCCGCGGCGCGGGGTCTCTTCCCCGCGTGGGGCTGGTCCGTATGTTGGCCATGGGCTGGTCGCGGCCGGAGCGTCTTCTCCCCGCGCGCGGGGCTGGCCCAGGTCACCTTGGATGTGGAAAATCACGCATACCGTCTTCTCCCCGCGCGCGGGGCTGGCCCGGAACCACTGACGGTCACCGGTGAGGCGGCGGCGGCTTCTCCCCGCCCGGAGGGGCTGGTCCGAACCCCAGGACGCAACCGATGGCGGTGGTCCCTCTGCTTCCCAGCCCGGCGGGGCTAGTTCGTCCCGATCTCTCGGCCGTGTCGTTCCCAGACCCCCTTCCCCCGCGTGGGGCTGGTCCACCGCTGGGCGATGCCGGGCGGACGCGGATCAGGACGCCTTCCCCACGCGCGCGGCTTGCCTTCCACCACGGCACCAGGTAGACTAGTCGTAGACTAGTGAGAATGGAGGAGCGTGATGAAGACCGTGGGCGCCTACGAGGCGAAGACCCATCTGCCGCGGCTGCTCGCCGAGGCGGCACGGGGGGAGACCATCATCATTACCAAGCATGGCATGCCGGTGGCGAGGCTCGTTCCTCCCCGTGGGGAGACCAGCCACGATGCCGGCGCTGCTCTCGATCAGTGGCTGAAGATCCGGCAAACCATCACCCTTGGCGGTCTTTCCCTTCGCGAGCTCATCGAAGAAGGGCGACGATGAGCTTTGTGCTGGACGGCTCGATGACCCTAGCCTGGTGTTTCGCCGATGAGGCAACCCCCTTTTCGGACGGCGTGCTCGTCCGCTTGAGCAGCTCTGACGCCGCCGCCCCCGCCATCTGGCCGCTGGAGGTGGCCAACGTGCTGCTCCTGGCCGAGCGGCGCCGCCGCATTACGCAGGCGCAGGCCGAGGCATTTGTCCGCCTGCTCCGGACCCTCGCGATCGCCGTCGATCCGGGCGCGCCCACCGCGGTCTGGGGAGCAATCATGGCTGTTGCCCGTCGCTACCAGTTGACGGCCTACGATGCCGCCTACCTTGAGCTTGCCCTGCGAGAGGGCCTGCCCATGGCCACGCTTGACGCACGGCTCCGCGCCGCGGCCACCGCGGCCGGCGTGCCATTGGTGGCCTAGCCTGCCCAGGGTGCCCAACGCCTCCGTAGCCCGGGACTGGTACGGGCCAAGGCCGCGCGCTTCCCGTGGCGGGCAAGGACCACGCCGCCGCGCGGCGTGGTCCTTGTCGCGAGGGGCGCGGGTGGTCCCGACCGGAAGACCGGCGGCAAGACGTTTTGTTGTGGCGGACGACGTGCTACGCTGGCCCCAGGGCGCGATGGCCCGGAAAAGGAGGCGGCGGCATGGCCCAGACCGAGGATGAGCGTCGTGCGCACACCCAGCTGGAGCAGCGGGCGCACCCCTGGCGGCGCGGGCCGTGGGTGCGGGGCCGCAATCTGAGTGTGGGCCAGCTCGTGGCCGCCATGCGGGCCAACGATCTCACCCCCGAACAAGCAGCGCTCGACCTCGATCTCCCTCTGGCCCAAATCACCGAGGCGCTTGGCTACTACGCGGAGCATCAAGGGCTGGTGGACGCCGAGTTGCGCGCGGATCGGCAGCGGCTCGTGGCACGGGGGTACGCCGTGGAGCCGCCGCCCGCGTAGGCCGCGCCGCGTGCGATGGCGTGCAAGGCCGTGCAATCGACCCGTGCAAGGCCGTGCCATGGCGTGCGATACCCTCACGCGGCCAGCGTCACGGCTCCGTGCAGGATCGCGAGCGGCCTTGCCGATCGGGCGAAATGCCGCGTGGGTGTGGTATCCTGGGGCTATCGGCCGGGGCCACGCTGTCTGCCCGGAGTTGGCCCGGCGTCCGCCCCGTCTCGCCGCCATGGCCGCACCCTGCCCGACCCCTGCGCCGAGCTGGTGTGAACCGCCGGGCAGCCTGCCTCGCACCCTCACGGCAATCAGGGACGGGAGGCGTTCCAATTGGAACGGGGGGTGCCCCAACGCACCTGCGGACGGCACGGCGGGGCCTGGACAGTGCTATGCTGCCACTGGCTGCGGCGCCGCGCCCATGGCGCTCAGGTACGGCGATCCGCGCGCCCTGAGCCGACACCCAGCAAGAAGGAAGGCCCCTCATGGTGGTGGCCCTGGTGATCTTTTGCGCCCTCCTGGAACGGGCGGCGGGCCTCTGGAGCCGCGTCCGCCCACGCTTCAGGGATACCGGGTGGCCGCCCAGGCGGCCGGTGACCGAGAAGGCGGCGGCGGCCCGGCCCGAGGGGCAGTTGGTCTATCCTGGGGCCACGCTGGCCGGGCACCTGGGCGGCGACGAGCGGACGCAGGGCTTCGGCCAGACCGCCGGGGCCGCTGGGGCCATCCTGCTGACGGAGGATTCCGCCGACCAGGTGCGTGCCTGGTACCAGGCATGGCTGCTCGCGCGTGGCTGGCGGTTGGTGGCGAGCGGCCGGGGCAGTAACGGGATCGCCCTGGCGAGGGACCAATATCGTCGCGGCCCCCGCGAGGGACGTGAGAACTTCACCCTCTCCATCGACGACCCAGCGCGTCTGGCCTGGGTCACCGGCAACCGCCCGCTCCAGGCCGCCACCGTCTTCGAGGTGCGCTACAGCGTGGCGCCGTATGCCGGCGCGGACTGAGCGCCGGCCTGCATCCAGGGTGCGTGGGCTCGTCGCCAGAGGCGCACGCTGCCCGCATCCCCGTGCAGGAATGGGGGTGAGCCGCCGTCGCGATCCCCTGGCGGGTTTTCCGGGCAGGCAAGGTGATAGCACCGCCATTTCGGGCCCGGTTGCGCGCGGATCGGCAAAATTATTTTGCCGGCCGGCCGGGGAGCGTCACTGAGCGAAACGTTCGCCATCCGCGACCCGCCGCGGCGACGATGGCGGATCAGCGCCACGCCACGGCTCACTCGGCCACGCAGCCTCGCTGCACTCAGGGACGGGGGGCGTTCGGATCCGAACGCCTCTCGCCTCGGCACGCGCTTACCAGCGATCACCCGTTCGGAATCGAACGCCCCCCGCGCGCCCGCGGCAACCCGCTCCGCAACCAGGTCCGAACGTCCCGGCGGGCGGCGGCGCATCCGAACCCCGGATGCGTGAAGGCCCCCGCTGGCAAAATAGTTTTGCCGCCGGACCATTGCTCAGGGCGAGGCCGGCGGAGCAGCGCCGCCTTGGCATTGAGACAGGGCCACGCCATCCGCGCAGGCCCAGTGCGGGACGCTGCTCATGTCCCCGCGCGGCGCCGCCAGCCGGGACGGGGTGGCCGCGGTGAAAGGCACGTCCCGCGGCCCGGCTTCGGGCAGGCTCTCCCCATCGAGGAAGGCCCGCGCCATGGTCGCCGCTCACCGCCCGGGCTCGCTGTCCGGGCTGGGACGATCCTCGTCGCCTGGTTGCGGGCGCTCCAGGAGAGCACTAAAAAGTCGGGGGGTCTCAGGCCGCCTCACGCGACTCCACTTCAGGAGCCGGGATGGGCCGGAACGCCGGATACCATGAGCGGAAGGTGTCTTCCCAGTCATCGTTGAGCACCTGGGTGCGGACTTGCAGTAGGAGATGCGCTCCCGCAGGGGTCCACTGCATCTGTTGCTTCTTCACCATGCGCTTGCTCACCACCTGATTGATCGTGGACTCGACGAAGCCGGTGCTGATTCGTTCTCCATTCCGATAGCGCTCGCCATAGTTCACGATGGACCCCGCGTTGTTGGTGACGTAGGTGGCGAACTCCTGGACATAGGTGAGCATCCGTGCCGCCTTCTCACTATCAGGCTGAGGCCGTGGGTTTCCGTCTTCGTCGTACTCCCAGCAGTCGAGATCATCGCCTAGGTCCTCCAGCCCGCGCAGCGCATTGGCTGCGTTGCCGTGCCACAGGTAGTGCTTGACGCTTTCCACCCGCCGCTCCAAGGTCCGTTCGTCCGCCACATCGGCTTTGGCCTTGGCCAGCCCCCGCGCGCACTGCTGCAGAACGGTAATCCGCATCGTCAGGTGAAACCAGTCCAGAATGTGCTCGGCATCGGGATTCATGTATTCCGCAATCCGGTGCAGCGTGTCGCCGCCGTCCGAGAAGAACGTGACTTGCTGATTGGCCTGCATACCTTGGGACGTCAACAACTCAAAGAGCCGTCGCTTCGGCTTCACGTCGACACTCTGCACGAGGGCAAAACACTTGCTCGGCGAGGGTGCATCCTCGGGATCGTCACGGCGAAAAGAAAGGATGCTCTTGCCGGCAATCACTTCGAAGAGGTTCGCGGTCCGCGCGTTGGTCTTACTGCGTCGTGCCCGCACGATACCGCCGTCCAAGCCCACGAACAGGGGACCGTCGGGGATGGGCAGACGTTCGCGTGCGGCCTGGCAGCCGTCTATAAACATCCCTTGTTCCGGGCCCAGCCGCTGCTCGGCGCGCCGCGCCGCCTGCAGCGTGTGGTTGCGCACGGTGACGTCACTGTGCCGTTGGTCGAGAGGAAAGGCATCGTGCAGGTGCTTGGTGGCGCTGCCGTACGAGGCATCGGCGGCCCAACTCGTCTCCAGATAACAGAGTTCGGGACTGGTGCGTTCGAGCAGGAGCGCGGCGAGCGGTCGAACGCTCGTCTGCTCGTGGGGTTGGCACGCGCAGTGCAGCCACCGCGGATTGGGCACGACTACCACGCCGAAGAGCGTGCGGAACGGGGCAGTTCCCTGTTCCTTGAGGTGGCGTTGCTTGCCACAGTCTGGGCACGCACGCTGCGTGCGGAGATAGACGCCGACTTGGTATGCCACCATGACCTGCTGCAGCCTCGATGAGAGCAACTTGTTCTCCGCGAGCGACAGGCCGAGTGTTTCGATATGGGCTTCGGTGCGCGACAGCTCGGCGATCTCCTGTTGCTGTTCCGTGCCATCATCGGCGACCACGACTACCTGGGTGCGGAAGTGCATGTCCATTCCTCGCTCTTCTCGCGCAATGCCACGTTGACCGCGCGCCGGTTGAAGGCCGCAGGCGCCTCATTCAGCCAGTCGCTCATCCGGTCCATCGCGTCGCTGAGTTCTTCATCGTCCCACGTCGGCCGTGCTCCACCCTGCTGCCAGTCGCGGATCCGCTCTGCTACCACGGCCATCGCCTCAGACACCTCGTTCATGGCTGATCGGGAGCCACGTTCCAGGAGAAAGGCGGCGTAGCCGGCGGGACCGCCGCAATCCTCGGGCGGGCAATCGCCGCTGCCCACAGTGCAGACGGGATAGTGCACGCGCGTAGTGGGCGGCCCCATCTGTTCGAGCCGGATGTCGTGTTGCCAGAAGTCGCCAAAGTCGTACTCGTAGACAAACCGCTCGCCTTTGCGGAGCCGGAAATCGGCCAATCGCACCGTGTGCGGATTGTCGGCAAAGGTCATGCCACCCTCGTGGTAGACACCGTATGCCTTGCCGTGGATACGGAACTGCTGCAGGTGGGCATCCTCCCAGCCCATGGCAATTTGCAGCACGTCATGCAGCTGCGCGATGGTCGTATCGCTCCGCACCAGCAACCGCCGCCAGACCAACGGACTGACGTCACGCAACGTGACCCGCAGGTGATAGATGGTGACCTTTGCCGGCTGCGCGGCGCCACACATCGTTTCCCCCTCGCCTTGCAGATCCCGCATCAGGAACCTGTTCTCGAATAGGAACTGCGGGCGTATCCTGGTGCAGGAAATGGTTCGTTTGTCTGGGCTATGCCACCAGGCTTTCGGATCGCTGGCCGTCGGGCGCTCGCCCTCTGGCAATGATACTCTGCGGACTGCCTCGATGATACAATGAAACCGGTCTACGAAATGTAGAGACCAGGAAACCCATCAGCCGCGTCAGACCGTGGTACGCCCCGAGTCGAGGGAGACACAATTGCGGATTGGCTACGCTCGGGTATCGACCGGCGAGCAAAAGCTCGACTTGCAGATGGACGCCCTGCACACTGCCGGCTGCGAGCGCCTGTTCTCCGACACGGTGAGTGGCGCGAAAGCGGAGCGGCCAGGCTTGACCCAGGCCCTCGCAGCCTGCCAGCCCGGCGATACGCTGGTGGTCTGGAAACTCGATCGCTTGGGCCGGTCCCTTCCGCATTTGGTGCAGACCGTGCACGATCTGGACGCGCGAGGCGTGGGTTTCCAGAGCCTGCGGGAGAACATCGACACGGTGAGTTCCGGTGGTCGGCTGGTGTTCCACCTATTTGCCGCGCTCGCTGAGTTCGAACGGGACCTCATCCGGGAGCGCACCAACGCGGGACTCTCAGCGGCGCGGGCTAGAGGGCGCAAAGGAGGGCGGCCGATGGGCGTGAATCTGGTGAAGCAGAAAGCCGCGCTGGCCCTCCAGAAAGATCCCACGTACAGCATCCGTGAGATCTGTCAGATCGTGGACATCTCGCGCAACACCTACTATAAGTACATCGCGCGGGCGCAGGAGCTGCAACCAACTGAGCGCCCGCCCCGGCGAAAGCCATAGCTGGCGGCGCTACGAAGAGGCTGCAATCCCGCTGATGTTCTGGTGCCCGCGTAGGAGTACGCCATGCATGACCGGCTTGGCCCTTCCATTCAGCGCCTGTCGAGTGACATCCCGGACGTGTTGCTGGGAGCGTGCGTCCCCGGACTCTCGGTCGCAGTCGTGCGCGACGCCACGCTCGACTGGGTCGCCTCATTCGGCCGTGCTTGTGTGCAGCCAGCGCGCGCCCTCACAACGGAGTCGGTATTCCAGGCAGCCTCGTTGAGCAAACCACTCTTCGCCTACGCAGTGCGTGCCTTGGTCGAGAGCGGGAATCTCGACCTTGATGCACCATTGACTGAGTACCTCCGCGAACCCTAGGTAGTTGACGACCCGCTGCTCTCGGAGATCACAGCTCGGCGCGTACTGTGCCACATGACCGGCTGGCCCAACTGGCGCCCCGATGGTGGCCGGCTGGTACGGGATACGATCCCTGGTACGGTCTTCGGCTATTCCGGCGAGGGCTACCTCTACCTGCAAGCGGTCGTGGAGCAGATCGTTGGCAAGCCGCTCGAAGTTCATATGCAAGAAGCCGTGTTCGACCCGCTCGGCATGACCGCAAGCAGCTACCGCTGGGCCGCGGCCGGCGATACTACCGTCGCCGCTGCACACGATCGCGCAGGTCGACCAAGCGAGCCCTACGTGGGTGGCCGGCCGGAGGCGTCCTCGAGCTTACACACCACGCCTTCTGACTTCGCGCGTTTCCTGTGTACCATGCTGGCCGCGCTCAAGACACCTACCCACCCGGATAGGCGATGGGCCGCCGACCTGCTCAAGCCGCAAGTCCGGTTGACCAGCACGATAGCGTGGGGTCTTGGCTGGGGCCTCGAAGACACTGGCTCCGGAACGGCGTTCTGGCACTGGGGTGACAATCCTGGCTACAAAAGCATGGCACTGGCGGAGCCGGCCACCGGCATGGGCATCGTGCTGATGACGAATGGTGATGGCGGACTAGGCGTGTGCGACCACCTCATGCGCACAATCATCGGCGGCGATCACCCCGCGTTCGATTGGTTGGCTGCGACCTTCTACGACGTTCCCACCCTGTCGGAGATCCAGGAGAGAACAAACGGGTCGCCATAGGTCCGCCTGGTCAGCCGATTCGCTGCTGCATAGTGGTGACTGAGCAGCGGTATCCCGGCGCTGACCGGCGTCCAGATCCCTGCGGCTCTGTCAGAAAAGTCGCGTGAGGCGGCCTGAGACCCCCCGACTTTTTAGTGCTCTCCAGATCCAACTGCTCAATGGCCCGTTCCAAGAAGCGCAGGTGGTCCAGGCTGGCCCGGATCAACAGGCGATGGTGCGGCTTGACCCGCCCGACGAACGCCTGCTCCAGGGCCTCCAGCTTGGCCCGCAGCCGCGCCCTGGCCATCTGCGCCAGGGCCGCGGGATCGTCTTCCCCGGCGGCCAGCGCGCTGAGCATCTGCCAGCCGCTCACCCCCACCACATTGCTGGCCACGGCGTCCAGTTTGATGTTGGCCGCCTCCAGCGTCTTGAGCAGGTGCTGCACTTCCTTCGCGCGGGCCCGCACCAGGTTGGCGCGGTAGCGCGTCAGTTCGCGCAAGGCCCGGATCTCCGCCGGCGGGATGAAGCTCGCCCGCACCAGTCCGTGCCGCAGCAGATCCGCCAGCCAGGCGGCGTCACCGCGGTCGGTCTTGTGGCCCGGCCGCACCTGCGTGCGCTGCGGGTTCACCAGGGTCACCGGCAGCCCTGCCTCCTCCAAGATGTTGTACACTGGCCACCAATAGACCCCCGTCCACTCGAGCGCCACCTGCTCGACGCCCCGCTCGGCCAGCCAGACCGCCAGGCGCTCTAGGTCCCGCGTCATGGCGCCGAAGGTCTCCACCTCCTGGCTGGCCGTGCCCTTCGCGGTGCTGGTCAGCACGCAGGCTACCACCGACTGCTTGTGCACATCCAGCCCCGCACATCGCCGATACACCACCTCCGTCGCTCGCGCTCCCTCCGTGCTCGCTCTCTGGCCTCTCGCGTGGGCAGCGCGTGGGGTGGAAACGGAGCAGGCAGTTTCTCTCCCGTGCTCAGGCGGCGCTGGCCGCCCCGCCTGGCGACACTCATCATTGCCGACCCCACCCCGCGGTCAACTTAACTTGCGGGCTCCCCGCACCAAACGATCTTCGACCTCGCTGCGCTGCCCAGCACTCACCATACCACGCCTTTTTCATACCCATCCCGGCCCGCCAGGGCGCGGCACTTAAGTTGACAGTACCCCAGCAGCAGGTGACCGCCCTGCTGGGGGAGGCGGCGGTGGGGCTGCTGGCCTGGGACCGCGCGGTGCGCGCCAGCAGCCTGGTGGAGAACTGGCACAGCGGCCCGCGGCCCCATCTGGCCGTGCATCGCACGCTTTTCACCGGCATGCTCGCCTTGCTCACCGTCTGGCACAACCATCGCCTGGCACCGCGCGGCGTGTACAAGGACACCTCGCCGCTCTCCCGCAGCGGGATCGACGTTCCTGCCGATTGGCTAGAGGCCCTCGGCTACCCGCCGCGCGCCGCTCAGCCACCGGCCACCGCCGCCCCGCCCCGTCGGGAGGTCGCCATCGCCGCCTAACTCCACACTGTCAACCGCATTTGAGCCATGCCTAACGCCTTCATGGCCGATCGGGAAGCCGCACCATAACTCGGCTCGCCGTGCATCAGCCAAAGCTCGGGCCTGCCACAACAGGGACAGCGGGGTGCCCTGCCCCCTGCCTCTAACCATGATGACACCCGATGGATGGCGTGACCAGTGGCATCTTTATGCACCTCACCGCATTCTCATGCAGGAGGTGACCGCGTACAGCGGCATCGGGATGAACGGCGCGTTGCCCTGGCGACGGTCAAGGGCAGGTGTGTGCATGGCGCGCATGGCTCGCATCGGGCTACTCGTGGACCGCGCTATCCTGCGCACGCGGGTCGTCGTGGACCACGTGGGGCTGTGGCTATCGGTGTTGACGGGAGAAGCCTGGGGCGCCGGGCGGGGCACCCCAGGCTCTCACGTCGCCGCGGTGGCGCGGCGCGCCTACAGCGCGGGGAGAATGGTCAGCGTGCCCGGCACATAGGTGATGCGGTAGGCGTGGGAGTCGGCGCCCGCGCAGGTGATCGGGTAGCTGCCGGCCGGCGTGCCGCTGCTCACGGGCAGGCCCGCGGCATCGCTGGCGCGGCAGGTCGGCGGGTGAAAGTCCCCGGCGTGGCTCTCGGTGTCACCGTTGACGAAGCCGCTATAGCGAGGGGTGAAGCTGGGCACTGCCCCGCCGGCGACCATGCGCTGGTCGTTCGCCGCGATCGTCAGTGGCGCCGGGTTGATGGTCAGGGTGCCCGGCACCCGCTGCTCGTCGTAGTTGGCCGGCCGCTGGTCAAAGGCACACTCGATGGGATACTGGCGTGGCAGCGAGGACGGACTCACCGGCCCCAGGCCATCCCTGGCCCCACAGGTGAGACCGAGGGACGCCAGGGTATCGCCGTTGACCAGGCCGCTGGCGGCGGCGTCGAAGGGGGGCACGGCGCCGCCATAGGTCATGCGCCGGTCTGGGGCCGTGATGGTCAGCGGCGCCGCCTCCACGACCAGATCACTCGCCAGCGGGGCGGGCGTCACGTAGTGGGCCGGGTCGCTGGGGCTGAACTGGACTTGCAGCCGGTGGTCGCCGGCGGCCAGCACCTGGCTAGGGCTGGCCGGGGCGCCATCGACGCTGTACGAGAACGTGCCCGCGACGGGCGTCTCGGTCACCGGGCAGGGGCCGTTGAGACAGGTCACGCCAGCCGGGGGCGGGGTGAGGGTGCTGTCCATGGCGTTCAGGATGGCGCCATCGAGCGGCGTGCCGTAGCGGATCGAGGGCGCGGGGCTCCAGCGCAGACTCGTCGTCGCCGCGACGTCGATGGTGAAGGTGTCCACCGTCGCTCGCCCCGCGGCATCGGTGGCGGTCAACTCCACGTGGAACGTGCCCGCGTGATCCCAGGCGTGCTGTGCCTCAGGGCCGCTGACGGGCGCGCTGTAGGGGTAGGGGTCGCACGGCTGTCCCGAGAAGCAGGCCGCGATGGCGCCCGGCTGCTCGAAGCGCCACCGGTAGGCGGTGTCGAGGCCAGAGGGCGAGATGCCATGGGCGTTGAAGGTGATGGGGCTGCCGGCCAGCGCCGGGGTGCTGTAGGTCGGCGCGACCAGGGGCACGGGCGGCGCGATGACCGAGGCCGTGTAGTCGGTGCCGTCGGTCCCCACGTAGTGGATGGTCGCGCTGTAGGAACAGGCGCCGGTCGTGACGCAGGTGGCCAGGTCCAGCGCGCCGCCCGCGGCGGTGGCATCGCCGATGCTCAGAAACATGTAGCCTTTCTGGGGGTCATGGATCAGCCAGGCGCTGTGCTCGGCGCCGGCCCAGTCGGAGTAGTGGATCTGCAGCGTCTGCACCGTGACCGCGGGCAGGCTGCCGCTTGCAGCGACGTGATCGATGAACCAGGTGTCGTGCAGCCGCGCCGTGGCGCTGGTCCCGGCGCCCGCGTCCACCCAACTGAATGAGGGAGCCGTGCTGGTCGTGGACGCGCCCCTGGCTGCAATGACGAACAAGGGGTCGCTGGGCGTGGCGGCGGGGATGGCGGGGGCGTTGAGGCAGGGAATCGCGCTGCTCCGCGGGCCGCCGATCAAAAAGGAGTTGTCGCACGTGGTGAAGCGCGGAGCGGGCAGCGTGGCGCCGACGAAGAGGGCGTACAGGCCCTTCGCCTTCTCCGCGTCGGCCAGGCGCGCCGCCAGGTCGGGCGTGGTGGCGGGCGCATCGGCGACCAGCGTGGCCAGTTGGCCCGGTAGATTGGCAGCATTAGCGACGTTGATCCCCGCGATGATCGCCACGGTGAGGGCTGTGATCACAACGCCCACGGCGCTGCCGATGCTTGCGGCGGTCGCCGCCCCCGCCTCCGCTCCCGTCGCGGCCAGGGCCGCGGCCTCCGCGGCGGAGCTGAAGACAGCCGCGTCGATACCCGTAAAGGGGAAGAGGGCCGCCTGGATCGCGCTGCCGACCAGGACGTCGGCGAGGGCGGCGCTGAGGCCGGCGCCAGCCGCCCCGGCGGAGACCAGGGCGCCACCCAGGCCCGCGCTGACGGCGATGTCGTGCGCCATTCCGGCAAAGCCAGCGGAGTGGTCGAGTTGCTCGCTCTCCGTGGCCTCGCCCCACTTGACGAACTGGTCGTAACTCGGCGTCGGCGGACCGCCGAAGAGGCTGCCGACGCCGCCGTTGCCGTAGCAGGTCGGCGAGGCGGTGTTTTGGGCGAAGGGCGTAAAGATGTTGGCCGTGTACTCGTCCTGGTACGGCGCGGGCGATCGATAGACACAGTAGCCGCCGGTCGCCTGGCTCGTGTTGGAGGTGTTGTAGTTGAGCGGCGTGCCGTCCAGCAACGCGCGCAGCGCGTCCAGGCTGGGGTTGGTCGCCACGAGCTTCTGGTAAGCCGCCTGGTCGAAGCCGGCCCACTTGACGTACTCCAGGCCAGCCGCGTCGGCAGCCTGCACGTCCTGGCGCCGCGCCACGGCGGTCAGCCAGCCAACGGCGTTCTGCTGGTCAGCGCCGCGGGAGGCGGCTGGCGTCTGGATGGCCTGCGCGAGCAGCGCCCACAGCGCGGCCTCGGCGTCGGCGCGGCCCCAGCTCTGCAGGGCGGCAGCGTCGATCGAGGGCAAGCCGTGCGCCTGGATGGTCGCGTCGACGGCCTGCCCCTCCAGCGCCCGTAGCGACTGGATCTGGGCTGCGGTCGCGGCGTAAAGCGGCTGGACGAAGTTGAGCAGCGAGGGCGGTCCATAGTCGTGCGGCGCCACATCCTGGCCAAGGGGGTGCCCCGTCGCACAGTCCACCACCTGCCCGCTGCTGTTCGAGCAGGTGGCCGCGTGGGCCGTCGCCGGGCCCTGTGCCGGACCCAGAGAGAGCGTCACCGCGCCCAGGAGCGCGGCGGCAATGGCCAGCGCCCGTAGCGGGCGGCGGCCTCGACGAGCCCAGAGGCTCCAGATTCTGCTCATCAGCCGTATCTCCTCTTGACGTTTCATCGATCATTCCTCCTCGCGCCGGGCAGGAACCTTCCGGCCTCTACTGATCGTTGTCATCCACCGGGTTAGTCGTGGGGCGCGATTCCCGCTGGAGTCCCGCGTTGCCCCGCTCTCCTCCCGCGTCATGGCTCTCCCCCTGCTTGCGCCGCGGTTACCGCGCCGCTGCTCAAGCGGACGCGCCGGGCGTCCTCCTGGCGCCGTCCTGCGTCCTAGTCTGGGGTCTGACGCGACCGCCGTCGAGGAACAGTCGGCAGTCTCACTGGCAGTCTGGCCAGATGTCCTATAAGAGTGCCGGTGAGACCGCCGCGGTGCGGGCCGCGCTCGTACTGGCGCGGAGAGTGGACCGGTACACCCGATTGCCGCGCCCGCGCGGCCTGTGCTATTATGACGGCACGGACGGAGCGCGGGGCACGGACAGGCATGGGCGGAGACGGAGCACAGGGCACGGACAGGCATGGGCGGGATGAAGCAGGAGCGGCAGACTCCTTGGGCCGGCTGCTGCGCGCGCGGCGCGAGCGGCGTGGGCTGACGCAGGAGGAGCTGGCGGCGCGGGTGAGCCCCGGTCTGAGCGTCCGCGCCCTCGGCAACATCGAGCGTGATCGCGCGCGGCCGTATCGGCACACCCTGGAGGCACTGGCCAGCGCCCTGGAGATGGACGCCGCCGCACGTTCGGCCCTACGGGCGGCCTGGCGCGCACCACCAGATGCCCCCCCCGCGATCGAGCGCGCCCTCTCCGCGCCGACGCGGACCGCGGTGGCCGCCTCGCCGGATATGGCCAGTGTCAGGGCCGGCGAGCCAGGGGGCTTACTGGCGCCGCCGACGCCGTTGCTGGGACGCGAGCACGACCAGGCCACCATCGCACAGCTGCTCGGGCGCGCCGACGTTCGCCTGTTGACATTGACCGGCCCGGGCGGCGTGGGCAAGACCCGCCTGGCCCTCCAGGTCGCCCAGTCCATCCGCGCCCAGTTTTCCAACGGCGTGGTCTTCGTGGACCTGGCGCCGCTGCGCGAGGCCCGCCTGGTGCTGCCGACCATCGCGGGGGCGCTGGGCATCGCTGAACAGGGCGGCCAGCCGCTGCACACCGCACTGATCGCGTACCTGCGCGCCCGGCCACTGCTGCTGCTGCTGGATAATTTTGAGCACGTCCTGGCGGCGGCAAGCGAGGTCGCGGTGCTTACCGCGACCTGCCCTGAGCAGCGCCTGCTGGTGACCAGCCGCGCGGCGCTGCATCTACGCGGCGAGCAGGTCTATCCCGTGCCGCCACTAGCCCTGCCCGACCTCGCGAGCGCGGCGTCCCCGGAGGTGCTGCGGCAGGTCGCGGGCGTGGCGCTCTTCGTGCAACGGGCACGGGCGGTGCGGCCAGCCTTCGCGCTGACCGACGCCAATGCCGCCGCGGTGGCGGCGCTCTGCACGCGGCTGGACGGGTTGCCGCTCGCCATCGAGTTGGCGGCGGCGCGGGTGGGGGTGCTGCCGCTGGCGCGGCTGGACCAGGTGCTCATGGGGCTGACCGGCGGGCCGCGCGACTTGCCCCAGCGGCAACAGACGCTGCGCGACACCATCGCCTGGAGCTACGATCTCCTGTCGCCGGATGAGCAGGTGCTGTTCCGGCGACTTGCCGTCTTCGCGGGCGGCTGCACCCCGGAGGCGGCCGAGGCGATCTGCGCCGATGCGGAGGAGACCGGCGACGGGATGACGCGCCCCGCGCTCCTGGATGCGTTGAGCGTGCTGGTGGAGGCGCACCTGCTGCGGCTGGAGGAAGGGGAGGCCGACACGCCCCGGTTCCGGCAGTTGGAGACGATCCGCGCGTACGGGCTGGGCCGTCTGGAGGCAAGCGGCGATGCCGTAGCGGTGCAACGGAGGCACGCCACCTACTTCCTGGCGCTGGCTGAGAACGCGGCCGAGGCGCTGACGGGCCCTGAGCAAGCGACGTGGCTGGCGCGGTTGGAGCGCGAGCACGACAACCTGCGCGCGGCACTGCGCTGGGCGCGGGACGATGGGGACAGTGCATTCGGGCTGCGCCTGGCCGGCGCGCTGTGGCCGTTCTGGCAGCGCCACTGCCACCTGAGCGAGGGCCGCCGCTGGCTGGAGGGCTTCTTGGCCGCTGAAGGGACGGATGCCGTCGCGCCGGAGGTGCGGGCGACAGCCCTGACCGGGGCGGGCTGGTTGGCCCACGACCAGGACGACTTCGTGCGCGCGGATGCGGTCCTTGGAGAGGGCCTGGCCCTGTACCACGCGCTGGGACGCACCGATCTGGTGGCCCAGGTGCTGGCCCACCGCGCGGTGATGGCGCGCGGCCAGGGCCAGTACAAGCAGGCGTTAGCGCTGGGGGAGGAGAGCCTGACCCTGGCCCGTGCACTCTGGGATCGCGCCGGTATTGCCTATGCTCTCTTCCGGCTGGGGCTCATTACGCGAGAGCGCGGAGATTATGCGCGCGCGACCGCGGTCTATGAGGAGTGCCTGGCGGTCTATCGCGCCTTGGGCGATCGCGCGGGGACCGCTTTCGCACTCCTGGGACTGGGCGATGTCGCGCGCGACCAGGGTGACGCGGGTCAGGTCGAGCAGTACTGCCGCGAGAGCCTGGCTATCTGCCAGGATCAGGGACACCAATGGGGGACTGGCTTCTCGCTGAACAATCTGGCGTTGGCCGCGGCTATGCAGGGCGACCTGGAGCGAGCAGCGGCACGAACGGAGGAGGCGCTGGCGCTGTTCCGCGCGCACGGCATCCGTGGCGGGGTGGTGGAGCTGCTGATCACACGGGGGCAGGTCGCCTGCGCTCAGGGTGACTATGAGCGGGCGCGGGCGTCACTGACGAAAGGCGTGGCGCAGGGCTGGCCGGCGGGGCCGCACTGGCTGGTGGTGACGGGCCTGGAGGAGTTGGCGCGGGTCGCGGTCGCCGCGGGGGATGCCGCATGCGGGGCGCGGCTGTGCGGGGCAGCGGCAGCGTGGCGCGCGGCGATGGGCACGCCGCTGCCACCGTATCGCCGCACCCCCTACGAGGCGACCCACGCCGCAGCGCGGCAGGTGCTGGGATCCGACGCTTTCGCCGCGGCGTGGGCGTCCGGCGAGGCACTGCGTCCAGAGCTAGCCATCACCGAAGCCCTGGCGGTCGCCGCGCCTGCTCATGGTAGCGCTCCCGGCCCGGTTGAGACGCTCGTCCACCCGTCGGCGAGCGGCCTAACCGCGCCCTCCGATGACCGGCGTGTCACGCTTCCCCCCGTCCCGCTCGCCGCGGCTGGCCTCGCCCCTTTGGTGGGACGGCAGCCCGAGTTGGCGCTGCTGCATGCGTTCCTGGCCGGGGCCGACGAGCCGGGACCGGCCGTTCCCTTCCTGCTGCTGGCCGGGGAGCCGGGCATCGGCAAGACCCGCCTGCTGCACGCGGCGGCGCGGCAGGCGCGCATGCAAGGCTGGACGGTGCTGGAAGGCGGTTGCCACCGTCGCGGCGGCCAGGATCCCTATGCCCCGCTGCTCGACGCGCTGGCCCGGCACCTGCATGCACTGACGTCGGCCCGTCTGCGTGACGCGGTGCTTGGTTGTGCTTGGCTGGTGCGCCTGCTGCCGGAACTGGCCGGGGTGCTAGAACCGCTGCCCTCCGCGCCACTGCCGCCGGAGCAGGAGCGACGCCTGCTCTTCGCCGCGGTGGCCCGTCTGTTGGCCAACGTGGCGGGCCCGGCGGGCACGTTGCTCCTGCTCGACGACCTGCATTGGGCCGGCGCCGACGCCCTCGACCTGCTCATGGCGCTGCTGCGCTCCCCCCCTATGACGCCTGCCCGCACGGATGGAGGCACAATAGGGGCGGGCGGGCTGCGCGTGGTGGGCGCCTACCGCGACACCGAGGTCGGGCCGGCTGACCCGCTGGGCGTGCTGCTGGCCGATCTGGCGCAAGCTCGCCTGGTGCGGCACCACCCGCTCGGTCCCCTCCCATTAGCGGACGCATCAACCCTGCTCTCCCACTTGCTCGGTAGTGGGGCGCGGGAGGACCGAGCTGTGCTAGAGCAGGTGCTGCGGCGCGCCGATGGGGTGCCTTTT
>Ga0307373_10005696_pt1 | contig 20216 bp, 19 predicted proteins | sample OX2MG_FD_202534 | JGI IMG/M metagenome (GOLD analysis project Ga0307373, IMG submission 202534) | Soil microbial communities from Risofladan, Vaasa, Finland - OX-2 | ecosystem: Environmental > Terrestrial > Soil > Coastal area > Acid sulfate soil | place: Finland: Risofladan, Vaasa | collected...
CGCGCGTCAGTTCAGCGAGGCACCGGCGATCAACCCCTCGCCTGCGAGTTCGGACGGTGCGACCTTGCGGGGGCTGTCGCCAAGGCGCACGCGCTTGACCGTCAGCGTGCCGCCGCTGAGCGCAACCTTCATCCCGCCGCCGTCGATCGCGATGATCGTGCCCGCGGCCGCCGGCGTCGCTCCCGCTTCGAGGCCTGCGTCGTAGAGCGCGAGGCGCCGATCGCCGAGCCCGGCATGCGCGCCAGGCTGCGGATCGCATCCCCGCACCAGGTTGTAGACTTCGTGCGCCGGCCTCGAAAAATCGATCCGCGCATGCTCGGCGCGGCACGGCGACTCGTAGCTCGCCAGGCTCTCGTCCTGCGCCACCGCCGGCGCCTGTCCGGTCTTGATCAAGTCGACCGCTTCGACCAGGGTCTCGATGCCGAGCGGAAAGATGCGGTTGAAATAGAGCGAGCCGGTGGTGTCGTCGGGGCCGATCGAGACGCGCCGCTGCACCAGGATCGGGCCGGTGTCGATGCCCCGATCGGGCCAGAACCAGCTCACGCCGGTCTCCGCGTCGCCGCGGATTATCGCCCAGTTTAGCGCGCTGGCGCCGCGCCGGCGCGGCAGTATCGAAGGATGAAAGCAGATCGACTTGAAACGCGGCGCGTAAAGAATCCGCTCCGGCACGATGATGGTAACGAAGGCCAGCACCGCCAGTTCGGCGTCGAGCGACTGGAAGTGGCGATAGGCGTCATCGCCCTTGAACGATCGCGGCTGGCTCAGCGCAAGGCCGAGTTCGAGCGCCTTGACCTTCAGCGGATCGGGCCGTCCCGAGGGCGGGTCGGGCGGCGCGAAGACCTGGACGATCTCTTCGCCGCGCTCATGAAGTGTGGTCAGGGCCTTTTCGGCGAATGCCGCCTGTCCGATCAATGCGATACGCAATCTCTCACCTCCCACTGCCGTTCGACGCTACCAAATCGAATTGGCTGCTGCACGCCAGGGGCCGTTGTTCCCAGCACTCCCGGAGGTTGGAATAATGGCCCCGGATTGGGCAGAAAACCCGCCGAAACGTTTCATAATGGTAATAAAGAGATAATCCAAAGCGGCTGCAGTAGTACCGCGAATCTGACAAATTCTTCAGTTATGCGGAGATTGCCATCGGTCTCAAAACGAGCGGACCCGATGCGACTATCGTGTATGCTTTGAGGCCGGACGAAATAAGGACCCTAACACCGGTGACACAGGATGAGTGACAAACTCGTTTGCGCGATCGTCGGCGTCGGCCCTGGACTGGGCCTCGCGCTGGCGCGGCGCTTTGCGCCCGATTATTCGCTCGCCCTGATCGCGCGCAGCGAGGAATTCCTGTCGACTGCGGCCCGCGAAATCAGGGCTCAGGGCGGACGCGCGATCGCGGTCGGCGCCGATCTGGCCGCGGCGGATCAAATCGAGCGCGCCTTTGGCCGCATCCGCAGCGAAATCGGCGCGCCGGCCGTGACGATTTACAACGCCGCGATGCGTCCGTTCGGCCGCCTGATGGAGACCACGCCCGAGGCCTTCGAAAACAGCTGGCGGAGTACCGCCTTCGGCGCGTTTCTGTGCTCGCAGCAGGTGGTGCCGGAGATGCTCAAGGCGGGGCGCGGCGCGATCGTGTTCACCGGGGCAACCGCCGGGTTCAAGCCCTTCGCGACCTCGGCCGCCTTCGGACCGGCGGAATTCGCGCTGCGCGGTCTCGCCCAGGTGATGGCGCGCGATCTCGCTCCGTCAGGGATTCACGTCGCCTATGTCAATATCGATGGTCCGATCGACAACCAGCGCACCCGCGCTCGGAACCCCAAGCTTACCGACGACGACGTGCTCAAGCCGGCCGCGATCGCGCAGGCCTACTGGCATCTCGTCCATCAGGACCGCAGCGCGTGGACTCAGGAACTCGAGCTCAGGCCGTTTCGGGAGAAGTTCTAATCGACATGAAATGTTTTCGCGTCCTGCCCCTGGTCCTCTTGCTGCTGGCGCTGACCATCCGCACTGCGCGCGTCTCGGGCGCCATGACCGCGCGCCCGAAAGGCCGCATCTTCATCCTGATGGTGTGGGATGGGCTGCGGCCTGATTTCGTCACCAAGGCCGATACTCCCAACCTCTTCGCCCTCGAACATGACGGGGTGGACTTCGCGCATCATCACGCCATCTTCCCGAGCGTCACGATGGTCAACGCCGCGGCGCTGGCAACCGGCTATCCGCCCGGTCGCACCGGAATTTTCGCCGACCTGATCTATCTGCCGCCGGCGCTGGCGGCGCTGGGCGTCGCTCCGCCGCCCGGCTCGATGGCGAAGCCGGTCACGCTCGAGAGCACGATGGGGCTGGTCGCGCTGAATCGACCGAACTACTTCAACGGCAGCCTGATTGGCGCCGTCCCGATCGGTCAGCGAGTGCAGCAAGCCCATGGCTATCTCGCGGTTGCCGACAAATCCGGACCAACCTTTCTATTCGACAGCAAGCAGTTCACCTACTCGCTCGCCGCAGAACCGGGAGCAGGAGGCCCGGTGCTGATGGCTGACGACGTGCCGATGGCGGCGGCGGTGGTGCAACGAATCGGGCCGCTACCCGCGAAATTCGCCGGCGGTATTCCGTTTACCGCCCGCGACGCCTGGTATACCGACGCGGTCATCGCCCAGTCGCTGCCCGCGGCGATCGCCGCCAGCAACAGCGGCCGTCCGGCGATGATTGTGCTGTGGCAACGCAATCCCGACATCACGCAACACTGGGCCGGCCTGGGCACCGAAGCGTCGTTGGAGGCGCTGACCCGGGACGATCAAAATCTCGGCCGGCTGCGCGCCGCGATCGCGGCGCACCGGGTCGCGAATCGCACCGATCTGATGGTGGTCTCGGATCACGGCTTTGTGACCCTTGGCACCGCGATCCGTTTTCCCAGCCTGCTGGTTGGCGCCGGCCTGAAGCATTCGCAAAACAGTGACGACGTGATCGCGATCGGCGATCAGGGCAATGATCTAATTTACTTGCCTCCTCAGGCGTTCCCTTCCCTCGCCGCGCGCAAGGCGGAACTGCAGAAGATCGTGGATTTGGCGGAGGCCCAGCCGTGGTGCGGCCCGATTTTTTCACGTGCGCCGAAGTCCGCGCTCAAGCGCATTTCGGCCCGTGGGGGTGACGGCTGGATCGAAGGGACGTTTGACGAGCGCGCGCTAGGGCTCGACGATCCCGGGCGATCGCCTGACCTGATTATTTCGATGCGCGAGAACTCTGACGAGAGCAATCGCACGCTGACCGGCCCCGACAACCCGGCCTTCTTCCTCGGCGCCGACGGCCGGCCTCAGCGAGTAAAAAACCGCTCGCAAGCCCTGGTAAGGCCGGTGCTGGGCACGCTCGATGGCGACATGTCGGATAAGTTCACCACCGGGATGGGCGGCCACGGGGCGGCGGGCCGGCGTGAGTTGCACAACTTCTGCGCCGCGGTGGGCCCCGATTTCCGCCGCCATTTCGTCGATCGCTTGCCCACCGGCAATACCGACGTAGCGCCGACCATTGCCGATGTCCTGGGTCTGCGCCCCGAGCATCCCGCACCCACGGCGGTTGGCGGCGGCCGCGTGATGACGGAAGTGCTGACCCACCGCAGCTATCGCCATGCCACGCCAACCGCGGCCATCATGACCGCGCGCCTCGATCTGGCCGGATCCGCGGTTGAGACGAAACTCTTCCTGACACGGCTGGGCGGTTACACCTATCTGGACGACGCGAGCGTCGCACGCACGCCGTTGCGCGGTTCCAAGCCGATCAAATAATCTTTCGCGCCTTCACGATAAACGGCTGCCGCGGGAAGGGAGCGACCGACGCTCGAAGCGGCAGATTATCAGGGCCAATAAAATCGCCAGTATCGTGATCGCCGCGCTCAGCATCAGGCGGCGGTCGGAATAGCGCAGCACGATCACCTGCGAGCCGGCGGGCACTGCGACCGCCAGCAGATCCCGGTAGTTGATAAGCCGGCCGCGTCCGCTCGCGACGCACCACGACGAATCGTAATTCTGATTGACCACCAGCGTGGTCGGGGCGCTGGTGGCAACCTCGTAACTCAGCGCATTCGGCGTCCATCGGATCAGATGCACCGATCCGGGGCCATGCATATACTGCTCGCCCCGATACTGTGGCTGGTTGTAGCCGACAACATTGGTTGGAATGGCGATGTATTGGTAGCACTGAACCGCGCCGCGATTGGCGAGCGCGGTCTTGAGCATGTCGTTGTAATAGAAGGGCGCCTTGTATTCGCGGAACAGCGGGTCAGCATTGATCTTTTCGAGCGGACTCTGCACGACGTAACGCAGATTCGGCGTGCTGACCAGGAAGCTGTCGACCGTCGCGACCGCGATCAGCAAAGCCGCCGCTATGCGGCCGTACCCGCGCAAGCTTTGCACCATCACATCGATTCCCAATCCTGCCAGCACGCCGATCGTCAGCACGAAGGGCATCAGCATGCGGTAGGGCAGCCGCTCGGAATGGAAGCCGGGGAGCGAATGAAGGATGCTCCACGGCGCATCGGGCGAGGTATTGCCGCGAGCCAGCAGGAACAGCATCAGGCCCGCGAAGAGCCACGGCGCCGCCCGTCGCGGCCGGGCGAGAGCGAGGAGCGCCGGTACGATGAAGAGTCCGAGGTAAGCGCCGTATTCATGGAAGCCCCAGGGCAGGCCGCCGCGAGAGAAATCCTGGTGACGCGAAAACAGCGCGGTCAGCAGGATCGATACTTTCGCCCAGTACGCGCTGTCGACCGGCCGCGGGTAGCGATGGTAGAAGGCCAGCGCCGGGACCAGCTTGACGGCGGCAAAGCCGGTGGCAAAAACCGCCACCGTGATTAGCGTCCAGATCGGCCACAGGCTGCGCTTCAGGAGCACCAGCGGCGCCATCACCAGCGCCACCATCATCAACTGAAACGTTGCGGCGTAGCCACCGCCTTCGCCGATCGTGACGGCGACCAGGGCAGCCGCCCACAGCGCCCATCGTAGCCGCCGCCGGGTAGCGCCGAGCCAGGCAAAGGCCACGATCCAGGGTGTGTATGCCATCGGCAGGAACACGGCGTGTCCGGCGGCGACGTGGAGAAAAAACCAGGAGCTGGACGAAAACGTGCAAGCGGCGGCGACCGCACCCATCCTTCCGATTCCCAGCACCCGCGCGAGCACGTAACCGCCGGCCCAGGCGATCGCGAGATGGAGCAGTACCTCGAGATGCAGGCCGACGAAGGGACCGACCGCCAGGTAGAGCGGAAAAAACGGCATCAGGATGCGTGACTGCGGATCGGCGAAGAGCGGTACTCCGCCGCATTCGTAGGGATTCCATAGCGGCAGTTGATGGAAGTGACTCACGCTGCGGGCGGCTACCCAAAGCGTGGTCAGAGACATGTCCCAGTCGTTGGCCACGCCGCGACAGGTGAGATGCGCGAGGATGCGCCAGCAGAAGATGGCGGCGAAACCGATCGCTGTGGCGGCGACGAGAATTTCCTCGCGTGCGAAGAAACGGCGCGCGGCGCTCATCGGGCCTCGGCCGCTTCCGCTCATCCGCGGCCTTCGATCGACGCCGCCCGATTGGTCTCCCGGTTCCCGGGTGAGCGCCCGCGGTTGGCGCGCCGGCGCGGATTAGCCGGCCCGGAATTGCTATGGTTGACGGTCACAGCCCGGAGCGTTGCCGAGGGCGCGAGGTAGGAGAACGGAGAGATTTCATGATCAGACGGCTCTTGCGTTGGATACTGCGGATGGTTGTGCTCGCCATCGTGATTTTTGTAATCGCGATCGCGGTGGACTTTTTCACCCACCGGGTGGAGCCCGACTCGGTGCTGGTGCTGAAGCTCGACGGCCCGCTGCTCGAGCGCGGGCAGAGCGGCATAGCGGGGCTGGTCAGCTCGCATCAGACGGCGCTCAACGTCGTTCGCAAGGCGCTCACCAAGGGCGCCTCTGACCCGCGTATCACGGGGCTCGCGGTCGAACTGTTCGATCCCCAGATGGAATTGGCCCAGGCGCAGGAGTTGTGCGCCATGATCCGCAACTTCGCGGCTCACGGCAAGTGGACCGCGGCCTACCTGGAATCGGCCGGCGATTTCGGTCCCGGCAACCTGCCCTTCATGGTGGCGAGCGCCGCCCAGGAAGTCTCGCTGATGCCGCAGGGCGAGTTGAACCTGGTCGGCGTCAGCATCCGCGAAATTTTCGCGCGCGGCACGCTGGACTGGCTCGGCGTGGAGCCGCAGATGTACGCGATCGGCAAGTACAAGACCGCCGCCAACATCTTCACGCAAAAGGACTTCACCCCGCCGCAGCGCGAGGAGGACGAGGCGCTGGTCGGCGACATCTTCAACCAGATCGTCGCGCAGACGGCGCGCCAGCGCCATCTGCAGGTCGCGGCGCTGACGGCCCTGGTCGACCAGGCCCCGCTTAGCCCTGAGCAGGGTTTGAAGGACAAGCTGGTCGACCGGCTCGAATACCACGACCAGTTCCGCCACCGCATCAAGCATCATGGCGGCCAGCTCCATCCGATTCTGAAATACACCGACTACGCGCGCGACTACCTGCTGCCGTCGCTGCATCATCGCGCGCGCATCGCCGTGATCTACGGCGACGGCGCGATCGAACGCGGCCAGGGCGGCTTCGATCCGTTGCTGTCGCCCAATGGCGAGGCGATGGGATCGGACGAAATAGTCAAGGCGTTTCGCGAGGTGCGCAAGGATGACAGCGTGCGGGCCGTAATTTTCCGCATCAACTCACCCGGCGGTTCAGTAATCGCCTCCGAACTGATTCGCCGCCAGGTCGAGCTCACCGCCCATCGCAAGCCGGTGGTGGTGAGCATGGCGGGCTACGCCGCCTCGGGCGGCTACTGGGTGGCGACGCCGGCCAGCGAGGTGATCGCGGATCCGGGTACTATCACCGGCTCGATCGGCGTGCTCGGAGGCAAGTTCAACATCGCCGCGGCGGCGCAGAAGCTGGGCGTCAACTCCGGCGCCATCTCGCGCGGCGCCAACGTCACGATGTTCGACTCATTCACCGACTTCACCCCGGCGCAGGAGAAGATCTTCCAGGATCAGATCCTGGGCGATACCTACCAGTACTTCGTCAAGATCGTGGCCGAGCGGCGACATATGACGGTCGCGCAGGTCGACAAGATCGCGCAGGGACGGGTCTGGACCGGCGAGCAGGCGCTGCCGATCAAGCTGGTCGACGCGCTCGGCGGTTTCGACGTCGCGCTGGCCGCGGCCCGTCGCCTGGCGAAGCTCGGTCCCAAGCAGCCGGTCGAGTTCGAGGAATTGCCCGAGCAGCCAGGATTGTTCGATCGGCTGCTGGGCGGTGGGGGCGATCAATCCGCAGCACTGGGCCCGATGATGATGCGCCTGCTCGCGCCCGCCATCAGGATCGCGCGGGCCGCGATGATGCGGGAGACGGTCGGCCAGGCCTATTGTCCGCTGAGGCCGGTATGGTGACCGCGCGAGGTAGCTTATGGACACCGAGCTGGAAGCCTTTCTCAATCTGATGGGCGAGGCGGAGCGGGCCGGCGGTCGCGTGCTGCACGAGCTGACCGCGATGGCCGGTTCGGCCGAGCTGCGCGAATTGCTGAAGAAGGTCGGACACGACGAGGGCTACTATGCAGGTGAACTGGCCGCGCACGTTCGCCGGCTCGGCGGTCGCCCGTCGAACCGTACCGGCGACTTCGTCGAGAAGGTACGCGCGCTACCCGACCTGCGCGCCAAGCTCGAGCTCCTGAATCGCGGCCAGCGCTGGGTGGTCCGAAAAATCAACGAGCAGGTGCCCTTGCTCGCCGACGAGAACCTAAAGGGGTTCCTGGTGGTGATGGCGGCGGGACACGAGCTTAATATCGGGGCGCTCGAAGCGGCGCTCAACCGGGGACTCACCTAGGACCCGACATCCCCCGGGCGCGGACTTCGATCGGCGCGCCGAGGGTCGTCGCTTGTCGCCTCCGGCTGCCCAATCTTGACGCGTTTGACGCTGCCGGATCGGGCAGCCGATTGAGCGCGCCCGGGGCGCCCATCGAAGCCCGGGACTTTCCGCAATAATTACGCCGTTATCTAGCGTCCCGCAGCCGCCATTGCTCACTTTTCCAGCGTCGGACACTGGCGTGACTCCTGCTTCTACAGACGTGGCCCTCCGAACATTAGCGCGGAGGGCCGCGAAATATTCTGGAGGAACTCGTTTTATGCGAAAGGTCTCGATAACCGCGTTATGCTGCAGCGCGAGCCTGCTGCTGACGATGATGCTGGCGACCGGCGTGCGCGCCCAGCAAAGCGAAGCCGGTGTGCCGCAGCCCGGCACGGTCATCACGATGCAGAACTGGCAGCAGTACAAAGGTTCGATGCAGCAAGGGCTGCAGGCGCTCTTTTCGGGCCAGTATTTCTGGAAATTCCCGGCCGATTTCAAGATGGAGATCGGCCCCACCCATAACTATCCCATGCCCAAGCAGTACCTGGAGAATACCGAGAAATACAGCAAGCTCGTGAAGATCGTGGATCTTCCGGACGGCGGCCATAGCATCAAGGGTTACGTTGCCGGGTTGCCATTCCCAACCCCCTCGGGACCGCTGAAGGGCTGGGAGATACTGGTCAACAGCTGGTTCGAATACGTGCCGCACATCACCTGTAATCCGAACAACAAGGTTTTTCTGCTGGATCGTTTCGGCAACATGACCACCGAAACCACCTCCACCATTTATCGCGAGTTCAGCTTTACCAGCGATCCGGGCGTCCCGACCATGGACCCGTCGGGCAGCGGAATTTACTACGCCGAGTACACCCGGGTGGTTCAGCCCGAACAATCGCGCTACACCACGCAATTGACGCTGTACTACAACGACGCTACCAAGCCCGAGGATCTGTTCCTGTTCATCCCGGCGCTGCGCCGCACCCTGCGGCTTTCGGCGGCGTCGCGATGCTCGCCGTTTGTCGGCACCGACTTCATTCAGGATGACGTCAAGCAGCTGTTCAATGGCGGGATCGTACGCTTTGGCGCCACCCTGGTCGGCGAGCCCAACACCCTCGCCATCACGGTTGCGGACGAAAAAGCCTCGAGCAACATGAGCAACTACTACCCGATGCTGTTCCCCGGACCCAAGGTCGGCAAATGGGAGGTACGCCCTACCTATCTGCTCGATGTGCGGCGCATCCCGGCGCAACGCAAGGGCTACTGTATCGGCAAGCGCATGCTCTATGTTGACAAGCAGCAGCTTACGCAGTCCTGGGCCGATCTTTACGACGAGAATATGAAGTACTGGAAGTCAATTTCCTTCCAGCAGATCGCCCATGACGTGCCGGGCGTGGGACCGGTGATGTATACCGGTGACTACCTGGTGGCAGGCTGGGATCAGCAGAACAGCCACGCCAGCGGCTGGATCACCAACCCGCCGTTCGGCACCAACCAGCAGTGCGCCAACCTGGGCGGCATCAACTACACCGACGCGAAGTTGTATTCGAGCGTGTCGGGTCTGAGCTCGATCATGCAATAGCTACGGATGCGCGCCTCGCCGCCGGCATCGCGGCGGCGGGGCGCGCTAGACTATTCTGCCGAACAGATTCTTCGGCAACGCCGCGTGGATGCCCTTGCGTTGATCGACCACCTGCGTGACCCCGAAATCGACCGCCACTGACATCAGCGAGTAGGCCTCGTCTCGCGAAAGCCCTTTTCGCGAGGTCAGGAACGCCAGCATCTTGAGCGCCGCCTGCCGCATCGCGAGGTCGAGATCCTCGTCAAATCCGTGCGTGAACCAATGGCTGGCGGTTTCGAGGATCGGATGATCGGTCGGAAAGTCCTTGCGCACGAACAGTTGCAGCACGGCGTTGGCGGAGGACTCGATGGCGGTGCCGGAGAGCTCGCCGTCGCCTTCCGCCATGTGCGGATCGCCGGCAAAGAACAGCGCGCCGGGATTGAAGACCGGGTAATACATGACGGCGCCCGGTCCGATGCGCCAGTTGTCGATGTTGCCGCCGAAGTCGGCCGGCGGGATGCTGTTGATGCGCCCCGCTTCGCGCGGCGCCACGCCCATCACGCCCAGATGCGGCCGTAGCGGAACCGTCACGTCGACCAGCGCCGGTTCGCGGCCGCTGGGGTCGGGATCGATTATCGTGCCGGGTGCGTCGTAGCGCGGACTGCTGCGATAGTCGAAGGCGAACGCCGCGCGCGCCCATCCCGAGTCCGCATCGATGCGATAGATGGTGATGCGCTCCTTGCGGAACTCATCGTAGAGGCCGCCCCACCAGGCGGCGAGGTTGGTGCCATACGGCAGGCGCGGCTCGAGGCCGAGAATCCTGACCTCCAGCGTGTCGCCCGGCTGCGCCTCGTGCACGTAGATCGGTCCGGTAATGATATGCACGCCCGGCCCGCGTTCACTCATCGGGATGGTCGCGTAAACCTCGCGCACGCCGTCATCCATCATCAGGTCGGGCGCATCGCCGGCCTGATGGGTCAGGGTCTCGACGGAAATTATGTCGCCCGAATGCACGTGCAGCACCGGCGCGCGCGAGTTATCGAAAAATCCCCAGAAGCAGTTGGCCGGCGTGGCGGGAAGTGTATGAAGCTGCGGCTGCGACGCGGCAGGCGACTGATGCTTATGGCTGCTCATAGCTGGTCCCTCTCGAATCGCTCGGCATATCCGAAGAAATACTGTCGGGCGCGGACGGCAGGCACAAGCGCGGCGCCCGATAAATCGGGCGCCGCGCGGTCATTGCAGGCGATTAGTTATCCGGTAACGAGCGGGCCCCACGGTTTCAGGCGAGCCCGCTCCACGGTCTGCTGCGATTCTTACCGCAGGATTTCACTCAGGCCGCTGCTGAAACTGTAACGCGCGACATCGTCGTAGTTCTGGCCGTCGAAGTTCTTGCACTGCTCGTTGGCTGCCCACGGACGCCCGCTGATCGAATTGTTGGCGAAGCCAAGCGTGAGATGGCCGTTCTGCATATCCCACGTATTGTTGAACCATTGCTGCGCCTGGACCGTCACGCCGACGTGGGGCACGAAGCGGGCAAACTGGGTGTCGTTAAAGGCCTTCCACAAATGTCCGCTCTTATCGTAGCCGTCTTTCCAGAGCGCGATGTAGGACTCCTTGTCGAGGTACAACAGGTTCTTTTCATAGCAATAGCCCGCGGCCCGCGAAGGTATGCGCCTGACATCGAGCACCCAGACCGGACGCGCTTCCCATTTCCCCAGCGAAGGCTTGGGAAAGAAAAACGGCTTGAAGTAGCTATTGAGATTCGCGATCGCACTGGAGCTCGGAGTTTGAGTCAAGGCCAGTGCATAGCCCTCGCGTACCACGCGCGAGTTGAAGATTCGGTAATCGCCGTTGAACATGCTCTTGAAAGCGTCGTCCTGGGTGAGATCTGAACCGGCGAACGGCGAGCATCGCGCCGCCGACGACAGCCGCAACGCCCGGCGCATCGCGGGGATGAAGATGAAGGTGTCCTGCGCCTTGCTGGGATCGTCGTAATGGATATTCAGGATGGTCGTGTAGCGGGCCTGCTCCGGCTCCATCAGGGCGAACTCCTGACTGTAGAACAGCCCGTGCGCCTGCGGATCGTTGATCGGCTGCCCGAAGTCGCTGATATGCGAAAGGCGGCGATTTACCGCAAAGCCGGTCTCCGTGTTGGTATTGCCGAATCGATCGACCAGATGAAAGGTGAACGGCCCGCACAACAGATACGGCGTATAGACGTACCAGAGGTCAACCAGCAGCTTCCAGCCGCGCTGCGGTCCGCTCGCGTTGGGAAAGGGCAGTCCGGCCACATAACCCGTAACCGCGTGACCACCGCCCGGCAGGTCCACGATCTTCACCGAGTGGCTGTACTTCTCGGTGTCGGCGTTGAACTGCGCCGGCATCGAATACTGATGGGTGGGACCGACCACCATCTGAAAGTCCGCCGGCATCTTCCAGACCGCGGTGCCTCTGAACAGCGCCTGCATCCCATCAGGCATGTATTCCTTGTACTGCTGCCAATTGCTCGGGGTGATCACCGTGTCCGGCGTGATCGGACCACGCACGGTCGGGATTTGCGCCGCCGTCATCGGGATAGGCGCGGATGCTTCGCCCGCTTCCTCGGCCCAGGCCGGCTGCGAACACACTGCCAGCAACATAAAGATGGCAGAAATCCACGCGACGCTCGCTCTACTCATTTATCCTTTTAGCTCTCCTAATAGATTACAAACCCGGCATCGGTTCGCGCGCCGCGATCAGTTGACGATCTGCGTGCACGATCAGCGGGCAACGCTTGCCCACGCCGCTATACCGCAATAGCTGTGCCACGACATTTGTTGAACGAAATGACATGGCGGCACGCCAGCCGCCAACGAATCGCGCAGCAACTGTTCAGATTATCGGCAATTTCGCGAAAGGGGCGCTGTTGAAACCGATCGCTTGTCCCCCCACCAGCCCGCTTACTTTTGCTCGGAGGCCGGCGCGGGCGGCGGCTGGCGCAGCAGGATCTGATCGGCGTAGAGCGCTTCGATCTCGGCGGTCGAGAGCCCCAGCAACTCGCGCATCACGCGCTCGTTGTCCTCGCCGACCCGCGGCGCGCGCAACTCGCTCTTCTGCGCCCAGCCGGAAAACTTGACCGGCATTCCGGGCACGTCGAATTCGCCGATCGCGCGATCGCGGGTGTGGCGCACGGTCTGGCGCTCGCGCAGATGGGGATGCGCCATCGTCTCCTCGAGCTTCAGCACCGGCGCGCACGGCACGCGTTGCGCCTCGAGCGCGGCCAGCGCCGCGCTGCGGTCGGGGAAGCTATCGAGCCAATTCTGGATAAGCTCGCGAATCGCCGGATTGTTGCGCATCCGATCGCGATTGGTGGCGAAGCGCGGATCGTCCTTGGCCGCCGGATCGCCCATCGCCCGCCACAGTCGCGCCATCTCGTGCTGTTGCACGATCAGAAAGATGAAGCCCTCGCCGGTCTTGAAAACGCCGCACGGACTCATGTTGGGATGCAGCGAGCCGGTGCGCCGAGGCTTGTAGCGGCCCGGCCTCAGCGCCACCACCGGCACGCTGATTTCGTGCATGTGAAAGTAGGTGTCGAGGATCGAGGCGTCGATATACTGGCCCGCGCCGGTGCGTTCGCGATTGAGCAGCGCAAAGCCGATCGCCATCGCAGCCGCCACGCCGGTCGAGATGTCGCCGATCGCCATCGCCGGTACCACCGGCGGCAGGTCGGGCTCGCCGATCAGCTCGGTGATGCCGGCGTAGGCCTGGCCGACGTAGTCGTAGCCCGGGATGCGGTTGAGCGGACCGGTCTGGCCGGCCACCGAAATCGAGCACATGACGATTTTCGGGTTGAGCTTTTTCAGCGTCTCGTAGCCGAAGCCCATCCCGGCGATTACGCCGGGCGCGAAATTCTCCACCACCACGTCGATCTTCGGCATCATCCGGTAGAGCAGATCACAGGCGCGCGGATTGCGAAGATCGAGCGCGATGCCGAGCTTGCTGTGATTGTGCTGGAAGTAGTAGGTGCTCATGCCGTCGGCGATCACGCCGAAATTACGGGTGTGCTCGCCGTGCGCGCTGCGTTCGATCTTGATCACCTCGGCGCCCATCTCGGCCAGAATTCGCGCACAGGTCGGTCCGGCCACGAAGTGGCTGAAATCGAGCACCCGGTAGCCCTCGAGCATGTTCGGCACGCTTGCCAAGCGGGTTCCTCCCTCGGTTACTGGCTCGGGCTGCGGCGACATTCGGCGCAGCGGCCGTACAGCTCGAGCCGGTGATGGGTCAGCTCGGCGCCCAGCTCGCGCGCGACCGCCTGCTGGATACGCTCGAGGCCCTCGTTCTCGAACTCGATAATCTTGCCGCAGGATTCGCAGATGAAGTGATCGTGATGATGCTTGCCGGCGGCCTCGTAGCGGGCCTGGTCCTCGGCGAAGTGGCGCTCGGAAGCGAGCTCGCACTCGGTCAACAGCCGCAGCGTGCGATAGATGGTCGCGTAGCCGACGTGGGGATTGATCTTGCGAACCTCGGCGTAGAGCTCTTCGGCGCTGATATGGCGGCCGAGCTCGAAGAACACCCGCACGATGTCGTCGCGCTGGCCGGTCGACTTGAGCCCGCGCTCCTTGAGCCGGGCGTGAAACAGCTGCAAGCGCTCGGTGATCGGGTCGCCGCCGCGGCGGCGCTCGACGGTCGTGCGGCCCGGCCCCGCGCTCTGCTCGAGGCGCGCCATAGAACCTGACTAACCCTGTTCGGGTCCGCCCTGCAACAGGCGGCGGGCGGCGGGCGAGAGGTAGAGCGTTTCGAGGTCGCGATCGCGCAGCGCGTCGGCCAGGATCTCGATCTGATCGGCAGGCGGCTGATCGCGGTCGATGATCAGCAGGTTCTTGTCATGCAGCCGGCAAGCGCCGCCGCGCGCCCGGTAGCCGATTTCGCGCAGGATCTTTTCGCGCCGCACTTCCAGGCCGCAGCGGCCGGCCGCTTCGACCAGCTCCTCGACCAGCCGCGCCAATCCTCTGGCCGCCTGCTCACTCAACGCCGCTTCCCCTTGTTAATTCGCCGGAGCCCATGATATCGCGGTTCCGGGGGCAGGATTCAAACCGGTGATAAAGACCATCCTGGTCGGAATCGACACGTCCGAGCATTCGCGCAATGCGCAGATGTTCGCCTTCAATCTTGCGCGGCGGTTCGGGGCGACGCTCCATGGTCTTCATGTGGTCGATATCGTTTCGATCGAGGGATCATTTTTTCATGATATCTCAGGTTCGCTCGGACTTGAACCATACCTCGATTTCTCCTCCCGCATGCGCGAGGTGCTGACCGAGCGCGGCCGCAACGTGCTCGACGAGTTCCGGGCCGCCGCCGAGCGCGAAAAGCTGCCCGCCGAAACCATCATGGATATCGGCATCGTGCCCAATCAGCTCTGCGAGCGGGCCAAGATCGCCGACCTCGTGATGATCGGCCATCATGGCGTCAACGAGCGCTTCTCGACCGGACTGCTCGGTTCGACCGCCGAAACCGTAGCGCGCAAATGCCCGCGGCCGGTGCTGATATCACCGCGCCAGTTCCGCGAAATCCGCCAACTGGCGCTGGCCTACGACGGCAGCGAGCGCGCCGCACGCGCGATGCGCGCGGCGGCCGAGTTCAGCGTCGAGTTGAAGGCGCCGCTGGCGGTGGCGACCGTGGCGCGCGATCCCAAGCTCGGCGAGCGCGTCCTGGGCGAGGCCCGCAACTATCTGCAAGGCTATCCGGCTGAGACCAGCTTCGAGCTGCTGAGCGGTCACGCCCACGAAGAGATCGTCCGTTTCCTCAAGCGCACCGAGACCGACCTGCTGTTTATCGGCGCGTACGGCCATAGCCGGATTATCGAGATGGTGCTCGGCTCGACCACCGAGTACGTGCTGCGCAACGCGCCCTGCCCGGTGTTCCTGTCGCGCTAGCCCCGGTGCGACCAGATCCAATCGATCGGCGGGTGCTTGCGCCGGCGGCCGCGACCGCTTCATCCTTGCAGGATGACACCCAAGCGCCGTTCCGTCCTGAAGCTGGGCGTGGTCGATGTGGGCATTGAAAGCGCTACGCTGCCCAACGGCCTGACGCTCGACCTGGCCGTCATCCGCCATCCCGGCGCCGCCGCGATCGTCGCGATCGACGAACGCGGCGAGGTCGCAATACTCCAGCAATGGCGTCACGCGATCGGCGGCTACCTGTGGGAGATTCCGGCCGGAACACGGCGCGAGGGCGAGGACTCGCGCGCCTGCGCCGAGCGCGAACTACGCGAAGAGGCGGGCCTTGGCGCCAGCAACTGGGCGCAGCTTGGAACGATCGTCACTATCCCGAGCTTTTGCGACGAGCGTATCGAGCTTTTCCTGGCGCGGGATTTGAGCGCGCGCACGCAGCAACACGATCCCGACGAAGTCATTCGCGTGGTGCGATTTCCTTTGGGCGAAACGCTCAGGATGATTCGGGACGGTGAGATTACCGACGCGAAGACGATCGTAGCGCTGTACCGCGCACAGGCTTTCCTGGCGGCTTCGTGAGCGCTCTCCGATCGGGAACGAAATCATGCTCGAATCGCATGCAGATGCACGCGATTCGAGCGGCTACTCGATTGCGATTTCGTTCGGAAACAGGAAAGTTGTCGCGCGATCCTCGAATTCCACCAGGTACATCCGGCGGCCGAGATTGATTAGTTCGCGCAGGATTCGAGGATGCTCCTCGAAACGAGCGCGTCCCTGCTGATCACGAACGGGCTTTAACAACCTGCACTGCCGTCCTACTACTCGTTCTGTGTAAGGATCCGGAGTCATTTAACACCCCCTCCCAGCCGGTTGCTGATCTGGTCAAACCCCCACCCACGGATGAGTATAGCAAGTTTCGGTCCTGAAATTTAGATGGTCCGGGAGGAACCGATGCTGATCTATCCACGTCACCGATTTGCCTTGGCGAGCGCCCCGATTTCCCTGATCCTGCCGGTCGCGCGAGGCCCCCGATCGTCGCCTGCCCGCTATCCGGAATGCGCCAATCGCGAGTCGCAAATCGTCAACATGGTGCGATTCGTCCGCGACTGCCGATTAGGCTAGGATGCGGTTTTTGGAGCATCGAATGATGAAAACGCTTATTCCTCAGGTGATGGGCCAGCGGGCGATGATCGCGACCGAGCACGATCTCTCGGCCGCCGCCGGGGCGCGGATCTTCAACCGCGGCGGTAACGCGATCGACGCGGCGGTCGCCGCGGCGCTGGTCGAGGGCATCGTCAATCCGCACATGTTCACGATCGGCGGCGAAACGCCGATGCTGGTCTATGCGGCCAAAGCGCGCCGCGTGGTGGCGGTCAACGGCAACATGATGGCGCCGGCGCGCGCCACGATCGCAGCCTACCGCGAGCGCGGTCTCGACGCCGTCCCCGACCATGGCTTGCTGGCAGCAGGGGTGCCGGCCGCCCTCGACGGTCTGCTGTCGGTGCTCGCCAGCTTCGGCACCATGACGCTGGCGGAAGTGGCCGAGCCGGCGATGGAGCTGTGCGAAGAGGGCTTCCCGGTCCATCCCGGTCTAATCGGCTACGAAGCGGCGGGGGTGAAAGGCGGCCCCGCCGTCAATTCGCATATCGGGCCGCTATGCATGAACGCCGACCGCTTTCTCAACGAATGGCCGAGCAGCGCGGCGCTGTGGATGCCGGATAAGAAGCTTCCCGCGGCGGGTACGCTGATCAGAAATCCGGCCCTCGCCAACTGCTTCAAGCGCCTGCTCGAGGCTGAGGCCGGGGCGCGCAACCGCGGCCGCGAGGCGGGAATCGCCGCCGCGCGCGACCGCTTCTACCGGGGCGACATCGCCCGCGAGATCGACGCCTGGTCCAAGCGCCACGACGGCTTGCTGCGGGCCGAGGATTTAGCCGCCTTCACCACCCGTTTCGAAGTGCCGGTGAGCGTCGCCTATCGCGGCTACACGGTCTACAAGTGCGGGCCATGGTGCCAGGGGCCGGTCTTCCTGCAGCATCTGCGCTTGCTCGAAGGCGCCGACCTGCGCGCGATGGGTCACAACTCCGCCGACTATGTCCATTTCGTGACCGAGACCGCCAAGCTCGCGTTTGCCGATCGCGAGGCCTACTACGGCGATCCCGAGTTCACCCGGGTTCCGATGGACGAGCTACTCGCGCCGGCCTACGCGGAGATGCGCCGTGCACTGGTCGATCCGCGCCGCGCGTCGCTCGATCTGCGGCCCGGCGATCCGATTGGAATGCGCCCGCTCGGCAGCCTGCCGCCCGGCATGCGTCCATGGGGCGCCGGCACCGTGCACGTCGACGCCGCCGATCGCGAGGGCAATCTGATCGCGATTACCGCCAGTGGCGGATGGCTCCAGAGCTCGCCCGTGATCGACACGCTGGGCTTTCCGCTCGGCTCGCGGATGCAGACCTTCTACCTCGACGAGCGCCATCCCAATGCGCTGGCGCCCGGCAAGCGTCCGCGCACCACGCTGACCCCGTCGCTGGCGGCGCGCGACGGCCTGCCCTTCATCGCGTTCGGCACGATGGGCGGAGATCAGCAGGATCAATGGACGCTGCAGTTCTTCGTCAACCTGGTCGACTTCGGCATGGAGATTCAGGAAGCGATCGAAGCGCCGAAGTTCTCGTCACGTCATTTCCCGTCGACCTTCGCGCCGCATGACGCTTACCCGGGCTTCCTCAAGGTCGAGGAGCGGATCGAGCCGCGGGTGCGCGATGAGCTGGTCGCGCGTGGTCATCAGGTCGAGGTCGGCCCCGCTTACAGTGAAGGCTACGTGCTGGCCGCGGCCATCGATCGCGAGCGCGGGGTCCTGACCGGCGGCGCCGACCCGCGTGGCTACCTGACTGGTATCTTCCCGGCCCGCGCCATCGGCTGGTAAGCGGAATCGATCTGCCGGCGACCTTCTGCCGGGGCGCTGGCAGATCGAGCCCCGCCGCCAAGTCTTGACGAGGCCTCTCGCGCAGCCATTAAGTTCGGGCTGAATCGTCGGTATAATACAAGTTGCCTAAAGTTCTTCGGGGAGTATCGCTCAGACCGTCCGGGTTGAGGATATTGGCGCACGAAATCGGGTATTCGCCAGTAATGAATGGATGATTTGGAGTCAAAGCGGGCTACGGGGCAGGCTTATCCATCCTCGGTAAACGGCATGAACCGTGCTGACGTCTAAGGGAGGAGCGATGATGAAAACGAGGTCGATGTTGGTTGGGATGCTGGCGATGGTGGCCTTGGCAAGCGCGATGGGGTGCTCCGGACAACCGCTCAGCACGCGCGAGAAGGGCACCCTGGTCGGCGGCGGTGTGGGTGCGGCAACCGGCGCGATCATCGGCGCGGCGGTCGGCTCGCCGGGAATCGGCGCGGCGATCGGCGGCGGTATCGGCGCGGTGGGTGGCGCGGTGGTCGGCAACGCGATGCAGAATCAGGAGACCCAGAATCAGCAGACCCAGTCGCAAATCCAGCAGCAGCAGCAACAGATCGAACAACAACAGCAGCAAATCCAGCAGATGAAGAGTCAGCAGGAAACCCAGTAACCTTACGCATGGGGAGTAGTTATGATTAGTAAAGCCTTTGCCACGATCGCCGCGCTCGCGCTGGCCGCCATGATGACCCTGGCAGCCTGCGCCGGCAGTCAGCCACTGAGTACTCGCGAAAAGGGTACCTTGGGCGGCGGTCTTCTGGGCGCCGGTGGCGGCGCGCTGGTCGGCGCGGCCGTTGGCCATCCGGCCGCCGGCGCGGCGATCGGCGGTGCGCTGGGCGCCGGTACCGGCTTCGTAGTCGGCAACCAGATGCAAAACACCGAAAACCAACAGGCGCAGACCCAGCAGGCGGTCGAGCAGCAACAGCAGCAGCTCCAGCAGCAACGCCAGCAGATCGAGCAGTTGAAGCAGCAGCAAGAGACCGAATAACCCAATCCGCATCTCCTCCATAGGCCTGCCGCGAGCATCGTCGGTCCCAGGCTCCCGTTGCGTCCCGGCGCAATCTTCGGGGGCTTGCACTGACGATGCTCTTGGCGGCAGGATGCAACCGCGAAGCTTGACGTCGGCGGCCTGGCGGTCTCGTTCGCGACATGCGCGCTGGTGGTAATCCAGGCGCCGCGGCCCGGCCATATTTCCTCAAACGGGGAAGGCGGGTAGGCTGGGTGGCGAAAAATTAGGAGCCAGGAAGGGGTTTGGATATGGCAAACATGGCTACCGCGCACAAAACCGGAATCGCCCGCGCCGCGTTCATTATCGCAGCGCTCCTGATCCTCGCCGGATGCTCGGGGCAACCACTCAGCACCCGTGAGAAGGGTACCCTGATCGGCGGCGGTCTCGGCGCCGCTACCGGCGCGATTATCGGTGCGGCGGTCGGTGCTCCGGGCGCAGGCGCGGCGATCGGCGGCGCGCTGGGTGCCGGCGGCGGGTTCGTGGTCGGCAACGCGATGCAGAACACCGAAACCCAACAGGCGCAGACCCAGTCGCAGATCCAGCAGCAGCAGCAGCAGATCCAGCGCCAGCAGCATGAGATCGAGCAGATGAAGCAGCAGAACGAGACCGAATGACGCCGCCGGCCAGATCTAGATAGCTATCGCCGGGAGCGCCGCAACTTGCCGCGCTCCCGACCTCACTTTTTTATCCCGGCCGCGTCGGCCTCCCCGCTAATCCGGAAGACATTGCCGGCAGGCGCGCAGACCTGCGCCGCGCGCCCGCGCGGAATCGGCGAAGATCATCATCCGGGCCGGATCGGCCCGCCGCGCTGCGCTGCACGACGGGCGACAATAGATGTGGGTGCGCTGATGGCCCAGCACGGCGCCGG
>Ga0307373_10005697_pt1 | contig 20214 bp, 16 predicted proteins | sample OX2MG_FD_202534 | JGI IMG/M metagenome (GOLD analysis project Ga0307373, IMG submission 202534) | Soil microbial communities from Risofladan, Vaasa, Finland - OX-2 | ecosystem: Environmental > Terrestrial > Soil > Coastal area > Acid sulfate soil | place: Finland: Risofladan, Vaasa | collected...
CCGATGAGCCCCGAATGCGAAACGCGCAAGGAGGATCCTGGGACATCGAAGCCCCCCAGATTCCGAGCGGGCCGGACGGCACTCCCGATCCAGCGATCGACATGATCCTGAAGACAGGCCTCATCATCACGCCCGGCCCGGCCTGCCCAGGCCGTCCCCTCTCCGAAGCGGTCATCGCCAACCTAGCCGCCGCGCTGGATAGGTCACCGCTAGCGGACAACCTGCTCGACGTCGCCGGGCTTCCCGCCCTCATGGGGCGGGAAAGGGCCGCGGCGCTTCATGGCACCCAGCGACAGGGGCGGCCGAACACCTCCGGAACCGTGACCTTGGTCTGGCAGTTCGCCCATGGCGAGATCTCGCCCTTCCAGATGACCGTCCGCGTCGTCGCCCCGGACCAGTACGGCCACTCGCACATTCAGACGCTCAACTTCTCCATCGAGATCACCAGCAGGCTGACCGCATGGCAGTCCCTGCCTGACGCGCCCCTGCCGATGCCGCCCGGCACGCTCAGGCGCCTCGAAACGCAAGAGTGGGAAACCCTGCTCCAGGCGATCATCGCCACTCTTACAAGCCCGGACATCACCGCCGCGATCGCCGACCTGGCCGATATCGACTCAATCCTGGTTCCGCCGCCCAGGAGCCTGCATATAGTCAGCGGGCAGGAAATCGCAGGGTTCCTCCCGCCACTACAGGCGATACCTGGCGCCACGGGATCCCGAGGAGCGCACCTGCGGGCTGACCCGGCTCTTTCCTTGCATGATCCGGACGACCGGGCCACGCAGGCCACCCGATGGCTCCGCCAGATCGCCGCGGACGCCGGTCTTGCGGGCATGGAGCGCCTTACGAGCCGCCCGAGCGCACCACACTAACGTCGATTTCATGATCACCGCCATGCCGTGCCTGCACCCGTAAGGCCGATATCCCGGCGTGTCGCACCAAACCCGCAGATCAGAACAGCCTCAGTCAACTATGCAAAGCCCTGGCCTGGCGGTCCCCTGGCCGCTCATGAGCAGATTTCGATGACGGCCAGTAATGGTCCATGGCTGGTCCGTCTGGCCCAGAACCTGGACCAGACGGACCAGCTGGTCCACTGCCCGGCGGGCCGGTCCAGCTCTACTGGCCCGCTGACGCGGCGCACAGCCTGGCTTAACAGGCCGAAAGTGGGATGGCGCGTCTGATTGAGCCAGCGTCGGGTTGAAGAGCCGCAGGCCATGCTGGCGCCAGGTTGACCTGGTTTCGGCCCATGAACTATGCTGTGGTTGCCGAAAACCCCGTACAGGCAGGTCATCAGGGTGCTGCCGACTTGCAGTAAGGCATCCCGGTCGTCGATGATCGCGTCTTGTGTGCCTGCGCTTCGTGTTCCTTCTCGCCGTCCAGATACCCGCGTGGCTGCGGCTGTCCGGGCGTCCGCCGGCCTGGAAGGACGCCGAGATCCTTCTGCTGCGCCACCAGCTGGCGGTCCTGCAGCGGCAGACGGGGGCGCGGCCGAGGCTGACGTGGACCGACCGGGCGCTGTTCGCCGCACTGCTCACGCTCATCCCGCGCTCACGCCACGGCGCGCTGCACTCGTTCATCACCCCTGGCACGATCCTGCGCTGGCACCGCGATATCGTCCGCCGCCGCTGGGCCGCCAGATCCAGACCGAAGCGGCCAGGGCGACCACCGACCCACCGCCACATCATCCGCCTGGTGTTGCGCATGGCGGCCGACAACGAGCATTGGGGGTACCGGCGGATCGCCGGTGAGCTGGCCGGGCTCGGCATCGCCGTCGCACCCTCGACGGTCTGGGAGATCTTGAAGAGGCATGGCATCGACCCCGCGCCCCGGCGTGCCGGCCCGGATTGGGCGCAGTTCCTGCGCTCCCAGGCCGAGGCGATCTTGGCCCTGGACCTGTTCACCATCGACCTGCTGGACGGCACGAAGGCCTACGTGCTGGCCGCGATCGAACACGCCACCCGCCGGATCCGGATCCTGGGCGCCACCGCCCATCCCGGCGGCCAGTGGATCGTGCAGCAGGCCCGGAACCTGTGCATGGACCTCGATCAGGCCGGCGCCAACGTCAAGTTCGTGTTGCACGACCGCGACGCCACCTTCCATGAAGGCTTCGACGCGGTATTTACCGCGGCCGGGCTGCGGATCGTGCGCAGCGGCGTCCGGATGCCCCGCATGAACTCGGTCATGGAGCGGTGGATCGGCGGATGCCGCCGCGAGCTTCTCGACCGCACCCTCATCTGGAACCTGCCCCACCTCCGCAGGGTCCTGGCGGCCTGCGAGCGTCACCACAACGACCACCGGCCTCACATGGCCCTGTCCAGTGCCGCTCCGCTCAAACCGCTTCCAGCCAAGGTAACCGACCTCGAAGCCTTCCGGGTCCGACGACGCGACCGGGTCGGAGGCGTCATCCACGAGTACCAGCACGCCGCTTGACCAGTGAGAACGACGTTTTCGGCAAGGACAGCTTCTCATTGCCGGAATATGGTCTCGTTTCGATCACAATCTTTGCCGGCGCTGCCATCGGCCCCGAACGGCGAACACGGAGCGTAAGGCCCCTGTCGCGCAGTTCGCTGGGCACAAACGATCCTCCATAGCTTAACGTGAACGGGCGACTACTCTATGGGATATCGGGACTGTAGTGTGATAGCTGCCGTTTTGGGTCCTGAAGAACGAGCGCCAGCGCCTGGACTGCCAGGGCGGACAGGCATTGACCTGATCAACGGCTCGCCGGAGCCCGTCTACCGCCTCGTCGTCGCGATCGTGACCATTCAGGGTGCCGGAACAGCATCGACCATCGAGGGCTGGCTTGAGTATCGGGAGCGTGAGCGGGAGAGGTTTCGGCCCGACCTTGCCCCAGCCCCCTTAATGACGGCCAGCATCCTGCCCAGCGGCAGGTACCGGGTCTGGATCACTGGCGTCTGGGGCCGGGGACTGGGGACTGGGGGCGCGCCACGGCACCGAAGTGGCCTTTACCGACCGTGCAGGAAGCCACTGGATTCGCCGTGCCACGGGGCAGCTAGAGGAACTCGCCGAAGACCCGATCACCCACTACCTCGGGGCCGGACCGCACGACCTGGTCACACCAGAACGACTCCCCTGAACTGTAGCTATGCGTCGACTGTCGCGAACGACTGGCCGGAGCGCGGCAAACGTGACCTGCCGCGGCAATAGCTAACCCGGCTCACTCCCAGCCCGTTACCGCCAATGAGCGTGCCATTGTTCCCCACGGCCCGCACCCGGTAGAGAGCCTGCGGGCCATCGCTGTCGATCATGGCCGGATCGTAGCCGCGACCACCGACACTCCCGGAGCCGCGGCTGGTACCGTCGCCGCGGCCCGGCCAACAGCACTGCCAACCAGGCGAGTCACATTGGCGCCTATAGCTCGTCCCACGTCGGCTGAGCAGGGTCAGCCTCTGTCCGCCACGGGTGTCCCGCTCGAAAATAGGATTCGGCGGGTGACCTGCGGGTCTTCTGTGCGTCAGGCGGCGTGGGTGTACTCGTTGATCAGGCCACCCAGGACAGGTTTTCGGCGGATCTGTCGTGTGTCGATGTAGGTCACGGTGGGTCGGGCAACGTCAGGTTCGTCGTCGGGGACGCGCTGGCTGATGCCCTGGTGCGGCCGGGCGGCGTTGTAGTGCACCTGGTACTCGGTCAGGACGGCTCGCAGGTGTGCCTGGCCGAGGATCAGGACCCGGTCGAGGAGTTCTCGGCGCAAGGTGCCGACCAGGCGTTCGCAGGTCGCGTTCATGCGCGGAGCCTGGACAGCGGTGCGCAGAATCCTGGTGCCAGTAGCCTGAAAGACGGCGTCAAAGGAACGGGTGAAGTTTGATCCTCGGTCGCGGATCAGGAACCTGATGTCCTCGAGCCGCTCGCCGAGGCTGAAGGAGAGGTTGCGGGCCTGCTGCACCGTCCACTCACCCGTGGGATTGGCAGTGATGCCCCCGAGGTGCATCCGGCGAGTGCCGTGCTCGATGAATACCAGGACATACAGGCGCTTAAGTAGCACGGTGTCGACGTGCAGGAAGTCGACGGCGAGGATCCCGGTCGCCTGGGCGTGCAGGAACTGCCGCCAGGTCGGGCCCGCGCGACGCGGTGCCGGATCGATGCCCGCGGCATGCAGGATCTCCCACACCGTAGATGGAGCGATGGTCACGCCGAGTTTCGTGAGTTCGCCATGCACCCGGCGGTATCCCCACAGCGGATTCTCCTTCGCCAGCCGAACAGCGAGACGGGCGACGCTCTGGACTGTCGGTGGGCGCCCGGGCCTGCGCCGGCTGCTCGTGTCGTACTTGTTCGCGGCCAGTTTGCGGTGCCAGGCCAGCAGCGTCGCGGGCGTCACGGGGAGGATTTCGGCCCAGCGCCTGCGAGGTATGAGCCGTGCCAGCGCAGCGAACCACACCCGGTCGGCCGGCTCATACCGCACCCGGCCGGTGTGGCGGCGCAGCACCGCGTTCTCGTGTCGGAGCACCAGCAGTTCAGCATCCTTGGCCCGGTCCCCGCGGAACACCAGGATGGCCAGGCCGAGTATCCGGCGAACTAGCAGATAGACGACCTTGAGCAGCACCCGGCCAGCCAACCAGCATCGCGCTAAGCCTGCTGGCAGTATTGGCAGGTCAGCCGCTCAATCGAGTATTCGGGCGGCACAGGACGGTGATGCGCCGTCCCGCAGCTAACGCTGGCCCGGTCGTTCCTCTGGCGGCAGCACACGCGACCCCCAGCCCCGCGCGGTCTCGATGAGCCCTTCTTCCCGCAGCAGGGCGACGGCTTTACGGACGGTGCCTATCGCGAGGCCGTACTCCTGCATCAGGGTCTTGTCCGTAGGGAACCGCCCGGTTATCTTCCCGGCCCCGATCTGCGTGCGGAGTATTGCGGCGAGCTGCCGGTAGGGCGGTATGCCCGAGTCATAGTCAATCTCCGCATCCACATGATCAACCGTAGTTGACCTGCGAAAACGCAGGATCTTCGGGGCAGAGCATAGTATTGCTAGCTCTTACATGGTTATCTATAGCCGTGAGTGACGAGACTGCGCCGAGGCGCTTGGGAGACCGCAGGTTCATGCGTAGCAAGGCAGGAGAGTCCGAGAGGCCCGGCCGGTTCAGCCCGCAGGTCGCGCACGCGGCCAGGGTCTACAACTTCTGGCTTGGAGGGAAAGACCACTACGAGGCCGACAGGGCGGCCGGCCAGGAGGTCATGAACCTTCGCCCGGAGATCGTTGCCGGGGTGCGCGCCAACCGGTACTTCCTCGCGCGGGTGGTGCGGTACCTGGCCAGCCGGGGTATCCGCCAGTTCCTCGACATCGGGACAGGCCTCCCGGCCCCCGACAGCACGCACGAGGTCTCCCAGCGCGCCGTCCCCGAGTGCCGGATCGTCTACGTGGACAACGACGCGGTCGTGCTCGCACACGCCCGGGCGCTGCTCCACGGCACCGAAGAGGGCTCCTGTGACTACATCGATGCCGACGTGCGCGACACCGGGTACATCCTCCGTGAGGCCACCCGGACACTGGACGTCACCCAGCCCATCGCCGTGCTTCTTCTTGCGATCCTGCAGCTGATCCCCGATGCCGAAAACCCGGCCGCGATCGTTGCGGACCTGGCCGCCGCATTAGCGCCTGGCAGTTATATCGCGATTTCGCACATGACCGCTGATTTCGCGCCCGGCCCGGTGTCCACCGCCGCCGAGGCGTACAACGCCCTGGCCGCAGTACCGGTCACCGCCCGCACTCACGCTCAGGTCACCGCCCTGTTCGCCGGCCACTCCCTGGTCGCGCCCGGGGTCGTCCCCATTACCGGCTGGCGGCCCGACATCGCTGATCCCCTGGCCCAGCCCGCGGACTTGTACGGCGGAGTCGCCCGCACAGCAGCGAGGCGCTGGTGACGAAGCCTGCCAGCCACGAAGGGCCTTGGGTGCCGCAGCGCGTGGCCGGTTAGCAGCGAGAGGAGCAAGCCGCATGACTGACCGGGCTTGCATGGCCGGGTATGTGGCCGAGCCTGTGCAGCCGGCAGCCGACGCGGCCGCCGGGAGCGCGTCATCGCCGGTACCACATCCCCATGGTGCCCTTCGAAACACCGATGCATCCACACCGAATGTGGCCAGGATTTATGACACTCTCCTCGGCGGCCAGGGTAACCCCGCCATCGACCAGGAGGCTGCCGGGGAACTGCTCAGACTGGTTCCCGGTGCGGTCATGGCGGCGTACCAGAACAGGAATTTCCTTCAGCGCGCGGTGCAACTCCTGGCTAGCCAGGCCGGGGTCCGGCAATTTATCGACATCGGGATGGGCCTACCGACGCACGGCAATGTCCACGAATTCGCGCGGCGGGCCGCTCCGCACGCGCGGGTGTTGTATGTGGATTATGATCCTGCCGTAATATCGCGTGCGCAGGCAGTGCTCGCCGGCAGCAGAGGGGTTGCCGCGATCAACCGTGACCTGCGCGACCCCGATGGGATAATAGGCCATCCCGCTCTCCGTGCGCTTATCAACTTTGATGAGCCAGTAGCAGTCTTGCTCACGGCTGTCCTGCATTTCATCAAAGATGATGAAGACCCGCATGCCATCGTGAACGCCTATAAGGATGCTATTGTGCCGGGCAGCTACCTCACCCTGTCGCACTTCACGGGCGACGGCCTCTCACCCGAAGCCACGCACCGTGTTCGCGAGTTGTACCAGAACGCAACAGCGCCAGTCGTTCCCAGGACTCACGCAGAAATTACCCGCTTCCTGGACGGCCTGGAAATCCTCCCGCCAGGATTGGTGAACGGCTCAGCGTGGCGAGCCGGATACATGGCAGCTGAACCACGCCGGACTATCTTCTACGCTGGAGTGGCAAGGAAACGGTGATGTTCATGCGTCCGGCCGGACGCCACTATCACGCGTCTCTGCCTGTCTCCCAAACGTGAAGTATCCGCGCGCCATGCAGCACCACACCCGGGCCCCCAGAGGCAGCGTCTCATGGGAGGTCACTTCCTGCCGCTTCCCTCGATGGCTGCGACTCTGCCCTGGAGATCCCGCAACTGTGCCTCTACCAGATCGAGGCGCTCGCGCAACTGGCCTTCGCTGTCCTTTACACCAACCAGCCGACCTGGATCACGGACGAAGAATGCCCGGCCTTGCTGGGCGACAATCAGCTGCTCACTCCGCAACTCCCGCAAAGCACTCTGAACAGTCTGGGGAGAGATACCGTACTCCCTCGCCAACTGCCGGATGGACGGCAACCGCTCCCCCGGCGCGTACTGCCCACCAGCCCCGATCTTGCGGCGCAGGTCCTCGGCCACCTGCTGGTACGGCGGACGAGGGTCATTCGCATCAACGGTCACCGGCCAAGCGTAGGCCCCACACGGCCAAACTGTCTTTACTCGCCCTGTTGCGTGCTAGTACAGTACCAGCTATGTTGGTACGTACCAGCACGATAGAACGCCGGGGCCCGTGCTGGACCAAGAAGACCCCAGCGTTAACACGCGCGACTCCCGAGCACCGACCGTTAGGAGACCCTCTATGCACGTCCAAAGCATGCCGACGATCGACGAAGCAGTCCCGCCGCACGAGGCAACGGCGCCGGGCCTGACTGAAACCGAACTCCAGGCGGTCATGGCTGCGGCTGCCGTGGTCGACGCGTCCACGACCGGTGTGATCGCGGGCGCCGTGCTCGCCGCGGCCCGCAACTCGGCTGGGATGAGCACACAGGAACTCGCCAGGCGAGCGGGCGTCAGCCCGCAGATCGTTACAGGCTGGGAGGACGGCACACGCCCGTTGTGCGCGCTCGTACCGGACCAGCTGACACGGGTGGAAACGGCCCTGTCACAGGCGGGTGCGGACCCGGGGATCGTTGCCGACCTGCCCATCGCGTCCGAATGCGACATGCTCGTCGCTGGCCTCGTCCACGGACTGGAATTACTTCCCGCCGATGTCCCCTCGGCAGATGAGGATGACGCAAGGACTCGAGCCCGCGAACTGCTCGGGTGGGCGATCACCGGACTGGTTCCACAGCGCTACGCTGCATACCCGCGTCACGCCCGCCATTGAACGCGCCCACCCAGCGCCAGCTGACCGCGCTGGTGAAGACCCGCCTCAAGCGGATGCCGTACCGGCCCGGCCTCCTCGGCGGCTTCCTCGCCAGCACCGGGCTCGACCTCACACCCTTCTGTAACCCCCACAATTGAAGATCTTTTAGCTGTCGGCGCCGACACCGACTGCAGGGACGCCGTCCTGACCGAAGCCGCGGATGCATGCGACGCGCCAGCAGGCCGCGCATTCGCCCTGGAGGCACCGACCCGCGTCGTTGCAGCCGCATGGGGCATCGCGTTCCGGGAAGTCCTCGAACGTGCCGTGCCCGTGCCGGTCGACCGGGGGAAGCCGGTTCCAGCCTGCTAGCCATAGGAAGGTTTCCATGACCGATTCCCGGCGCTTGGCACGCATGGGATCGCCGGCTTCCCGCGCCAGCCGCACGCCAGTCATCCCACGGCATGCATCCAGGGAGACTTCGTAGAGCGTCGGGCGCCCGGATACACGCCGACCCGACAGCGGTCCTTCAGCGGCTTCGCCGCAGACCCAGGTCAGAAGGTCCATCGCGCCGTACGTCCAGCCGAAAGCCAGCCTCTCGGCGGCAGGGCCTGATTTATCCCGCCAGGGATATCGGTACTGCGCCAGCAGCGCCCAGAAGTACACCTCCTCGATGTCCGCCCGGGCGTGCGGGTAAGCAGCACCGTCGGTCACATGGAGATCTTTGGGTCCTCCGTTCCACAGCGGGACGGCGTCGATCTTCCCGGCCAGCCACTCCAGGACGAACCGGGCATGCATGACCTGCCCGCCGTGATCGATCCCGGGATGGGCCAGCTCGGCGGAGGCTTCGGCCTCAGCGAGAAGCTGGTCGCGGCCTGGCGGCCGGCCAGCGGGCGCAGTGAGCGCCACCGGGGACGGGCAGGCTCCGGTGAGCGCCCAGCGCCAGGCCAGCGCCGTGCGGCCGTCCGCGCCTTGCTCGCCGAGGCTCCGGGCGAACACGGACCACAGCCGCGACGGAGACCTCGTGATGGCCTCCGGCAGCTCGTCGAGGAGCTGGAGGATGCCCATGGCCGAACGATATGCCGGGCCGGACTGGTGCGGCCATGCCAGACGTCGCCGGGCCCGGGGCGCGGCAGATGCATCAGGCGATGCCGACACGATGTCCGTGATTGCTTCCCGCCACGATGAGGCCTACGTGTCATCCAAGTTCCGGTTCACGGTCGACACCCCGTTCCTGGGCGCGCCGGAGGATTTCGCTGGACGGCGTGACGTCGGGCTTGGGTGGCTGGAGGATCGCGTCGCGATCACGACTGGCCAGGATGTTCCACGCGGGGCCTAGGTCCGCCGCTTCCTGATCTTCGTCCGGTACATGCATGTCCCGCAGCTCATCGAGCTTGGCCTGGGCCGTGCGGGCATTCTCGCGGATCCGCAGGACCTGCTCCGGGATGCCTTCGCGTGAGGTTTCCGGGGTGAGGCCGAGCGCTTCCTGCCCGAAGACCTCCCGCTGCGCCGGTGTGAGGGCCGGCTCTTTACATGCGGAATCCTCCGGGCTTGTCCCGGGAAGGTGGCAGGAGCCGTCGAGGGTCTGCTGAACCCAGACCTCCCTGCGGGGTGGACGTGCCGGTCCGGGGAGGGTGATGCCTTCCGGCTCGGCGGATTTCAGCGGCTCGATGAGCTGGCCTGTGTGGCGGCGGCGCAATTCCAGGTCTGCCGCCAGGGCGACCCGGCGGGTTGGTTCGGTCAGCGCGTCCCACTGGCGGCGGGTCTCCTGGGTCTCAGCGAGCATGTCGGCGACGCTGGTGGCCTTGGCGTGCATGGCCTGCCACATCCCGGCGAGCTGCTCGTGCCGGCCGGCGGCCTCGGGGTCGGTGGCGGCCCGGGCCTCGTGCTCCTCCCGTGTGGCGTTCTCGAATGCGGTGCGGGCCTGCAGCCGGGCCAGGCGCAGTTCCTCTGCGACGTGCGGGGGTGCCCAGCTGGTTTCCCGCTCGTATGTGCCGCGATGCAGCCGCAACTCGTCATCGCTGAAGGCGCGCAGGTCGATGCCCTCGACCCGGCCAAGCGCCGCGAACGCCGCATGCCAGTCCGCCCTGGCTTCCGGTGATGTCTTCCCGGGCTGCGGGCCAATCGCGTCGGCTTGTGCGTCGTAGCCGTACAGCTCCCGGTAGGCGCCGATTTTCGAGGCCCGGTCCTCCCATTCGGCCCTCGCGGCCGGGTTTTCCGGCACGTCGCCGAGTGCCTGGGTAGCCCACAGGGGGCTGGTTCGCGCGACATGCTCGCCGATCCGCCGGACCCGGTCATCCATCGCCGCGGCGAGTTCGGTCATGAACCGGTCCAGGTCAGGATCGCCCATCTCAGGGACGCACTGTGACCAGGTCGGACGTGGTTGCGGCACCGTCTGCTCCAGCACGTGGCGAACCCGCGAGTCAATGACCCGGACCACATCCCTGGACCCAGCAAGGGGACGCGCGGCCACTGCGGCCCGCAGCACTTCACCCGCGTCCAGCCCGGCCATCTCCGCCTCGCGCAGCGACCGCCATAGCCAGGTGCACGCGGGGTCACGGAGGGCGGTATCGGCACCGGAGGCCGGGAGGACCCCCCGCAGGGAGCGCTCAAACCGGGTGACCTGCGCGTTGCGAACCTGGTCGTACCAGATCGAGCCCAGCACGCCGAGGTGATCAGCGGCGGACAACTCGCTGCGCAGCGTCTCGGTCGCCGACAGCACAGCACCGTCGCGCTGCAGCACCTCGGCCAGCACGGCCACCGGGTCCCGGTGCGGCACTGCCGCCTCCGGTCCCCCGCCATCGGGTCCCCGGGCCGCCGGCTCGGGGCCGAGGCCGGCGCGCTCGCGGATCAACGTGCGGGCCCGTTCCAGCTCCGCGGCCGGCCGCGACCCGGCCCGGACGTCCGCCGCGCGGGGGAAGCCGGTCACGCAGTAGGCGTAGTTGGCCTCCCGGCCCCGGGACATGCCCACATACAGGCCTTGCCGGTCCCCCATGCCGTCAACCAGGACGTGGGTGGTGTCTACGGTCCTGCCCTGCACCGCGTGCGGGGTGGTCGCGTAAGCCAGATCGCAGTGGGAGAAAAGGTACGTTTTCGGCGCCTGGAACAGCGCTGACCAGATTGGCTTCCCGCTGCCGGGATCCCGTTCGGTCAACCGGCGGACGGTCACTGTCTGCCCGGCAGCGGCTTCCACCCGCAGGACATCGCGGTTGGTCAGCCCGCGTCCCGGGACTCCGGCCATGATCGAGCGGTCGTTCTTGCGGGCCACGATCAGGTCCCCGCGGCTGGCGATCGCGTTGTGGCGCAACACGACCTCCGCGCCCGGCCGGACAATCCCGTAGTGCTTCAGGTCATCGCGGACCCGCCGCGACATCTCCCGGGCCTGCTCCCCCGTGCGGGCCAGCAGCAGGGAATCCTTCCCTGCGAGATGATCAGCGACAAACGCTCGGCACGCCTGTTCCATCGCCTCCTCCGGGTCACCGCCACGGAGCCGCCCCTGCTCCTCGTACTGCGCCAGCACCGGCACGTCCCCCGAACGCAGCCGCAGCGTGGCATCCCGCTCCCACTCCTGGGCGAACCGCACCGGCTCAGCGAGCTGCACGAACCCCATCTGCCGGGCCAGCATCATCATCCCGCCGCCGCCCTCCACCGCGGCGAGTTGCTCATGATCACCCGTGATCAGCACCCGGCAGCGCCGCTGCGCGGCTAGCCGCATGATCGCGGCCATGTCGGCCATCGACATCATCGACGCCTCATCGAGCAGCAGCAGTGTTCCCGGCTTGACGGTCTTGGGCCTGCGAGCTTCCCGGCGGCCCTGGAGATGGCCGAGGAACACGGCGGTGTTGTCCGCCAGGTCCACACCGGCGTCCCGCAGCACGTTACGGGCGGCCTGGGAGGTGGTCAGCCCGTACACCTGCCCCATCCCCGCCCCCCGCCACAGCCGCGCGACGACCGCGGCGGTGCGGGTCTTCCCCGATCCGGCCGGACCGACCAGGATCTCCGCCCGCCGGTCACTGGTCACCGCGAGGAACGCGGCGGCCGCCTGATCCAGCCGCAGGCCCGAGCCCGTTTCCTGCTGCGCCGCATCCCCGCTCTGCGCCCCGGCTCCCAGCTGAGCCTCCAGTTGAGCCAGATCCGCGCCGAGCAGCCGCGCCGCCACCGCGGGCGCAAGGCGCGGCGAGCCTGGCTGCTGAGCCTGCGCGATCAGCCGCTCTTCCATCGTCAGCTGCGCCTGCGTCGCATACCGGGTGCCGCTGTGCGGCCGGTACACGCTGCGCCCATCCGCGCGGCGCAGCGCATCGGGCACCCGGGGCCACTCCGGCACCTCCAGCGCCAGAATTTCCTCCCCCTCCCCCGCGCCACCGCTGAGTACCCGCCGGGCCAGATCAGCCAGCAGCGCGACGGCCGCGGCGTCGTCCCGGCAGGCCACGTCATCAGGGAGGAGTTCTCCCAGGTGACGCATCAGGTCTGCTCCCCGCCATGTTGGCTGGGCCTGCTGAACCCGGGCCAGCGCCTGAGCCATCAGGTCGCGTTCCTGTTCGGGCGTCAGCTCCCAGATCGGCCTCGGCTCCGCAACGCCCGGCTCACCCGGCCCGCGCCGGGTGGTCACCGCCGGCATCACCGGCTCCAGCGCGCCCGCCTCGCTGGTCCGGGCCTGCTTCGCCCAGCGGCGCGCCTCCGCCGCCACGTCCAGCGGCGCGCCCTCTTTTGCCCGGCGGCTCGCATGATTAGCCCACAGGCGCAACTTGCTCAGGGCGCGCGCATCCGGCGCGCGCCCGTGCTGCGCCTCGAACTGCGCCGCGAGCCGTTCCGTCAGCGCGCCGATGGTCTGACGGCGCGAGGAGAACTCCTCCATCAGCTCACGGTTCACACCCTTGACTTCGCGGCCGTGCCCGTCCGCGCGGCTGACCCAGCCGGCGCCGAACTCCCGGGACAGCGCGGATTCCATCACCACCGTGGCGATCGCCGCCGCGGCCCCCCGGTGCTCATGCAGGGCCTGGGAATCCAAGGTCCGGTACGCGCCGTCGCGTTCGCGCATGACCCGGTTGAGGATCAGGTTGTGGATGTGCAGCTGCGGGTCGCCGTCCCGGCTGGTGTGCTGCGCGAACGACCCCACGATGAACCCGTGCGCGTCCTCCCACCGGCCCGTCCGCACACCGCCGGCCTGCCGGCCGTGATACCCCGACCGGGTGTACCCGGCCTCCCGCTGCAGGTACTCCAGCGCCGCCCGGTTCCCCGCCTGCACGCACGCCCACACATCCGCTGCGGCCTGCTCCCAGTACGCGACCGCCGCCAGGTCTCCCGCGCTGGCCGCCGTGGCCGCGTTGGCCATGGCTGAGGCGTGCAGCAACGTGATCGACTTCGACACGCTGAACGTCGCATCGAAATACAGCACCGGCGTCCTGACCTGAGACTTCGCCTCGATCATCAACTCGGTCCGGCGTTCCGCGGTCGCCTCCGGCTCCAGCGCCACCAGCACAGCAAAGATTTCTTCCGCAGAACGGAACCGCTGCGGCGCCCGCCCCAGCCGCGTCACGCCGGCCGGGTCGCGCGGATCGATGAACTTGCCGTACAGCCGCTCGAACACCTCCCGCTCGATGACCTGCCCCTCACTGAAACCCAGATCGGCGACCCCGGCACCACGCCAGAGGCCGGGCGGCTCGCCCCCTTTCTCCGCCGGGGACAGGTAATAGCTGGCGCCAGCCCGCCCGGCACGGGCGGGCTCCGCAGATGCGCCGATCTGCCGCCACGGGTACGACGCATCGTGACCCGGTGAGATAGTGATAATCCCCGCCAACAGCCCGCCTCTTGCCTGCCCGCGGCCCCGCAAAGTGATCTTGACCGGGACCTTGGTTCGTGATCTTGGTTGACCATGATCATTAGTAATGCCTCGGTGTGACAGTCTACTAGTATCTAGGTTGAAGCGGCCGATTATAGAGAGCGTCGGGATTGGCGTCGAGCATGGTCAGGATGGGCAGCCAGATGGCACGGTCGTGAAAGAGCCGGATGACGCCGTTGTGGATCTTGTCGAACCGGTCGCACCGGCGGTGCCAGTCCCCCATGACCGGGCGGCGGTAATCCAGTGGTTCGTGTGCTGTTACCGCCGGAAGATGGCGGGATGAGGCCATGCGTGTTCTGTGGGTCGACAGCCATGTGCGCTACGGACGAACACGTCATCCCGAAGTGGGCGCGTGATGAAGGTACGGCGCCAGCGTTCTGGCCCGATGCAGGCCAGCTGCCAGCTAGGTCGGTTACGATCCGATCCGGAGGGCGCCATGCAGCTGGGGAAAGCGAAGGACATGGTCCTGGGCCTCATCTTGGCCGGGCAACCAGAGGCTGCACGGTCGCTCATGGTCAGTCCCGCCTCACCGGACGGCGACCCAGGGAAATTCCTCATCGACGGGAAGGCCGCGCGGGCCATCCACCGCTTTAACGGCTGGTACGTGCCGATCAGCCTGGGATGGTTCAGCGGCGGCTACGACCCGCCCGCCATCAACAAAACGGCCTTCTACTGGTACGCCTTCGCCATCCCGGAAAGAGGCATGTACCTGGCAGATCACTACTTCATCTGCGATTACCTCCAGATGCGCGACTGGGTCCTGGCCTTCACTGCGCCACTGGGCAACCCCCACCGTGACCACAACTCCTGGCGAGCTGACCTCCGCCTGTACCCGGGAGAACAGGCCGGCTACTTCCGCTGGGGCGACGAGCCGGCCGGCACCAACGAGCAGCCCGGACGAGTATTCGAGGTCGACAACCTCGCAACAATCGCCGTCCCACCTCCTGCAGGCCAGCACGTCAGCGGCTACGGCGCTGGCGGGGAATCGGCCGCCCACAAGCTGCTGAAGTTCTACGTAGCTGGTCACCCGCTCGAGTTCGGCCTGAGCGCTGCCGCCATAGCCCACGTCGAATACCCGTTTGCCACCGGGGACCGGGTGGACGTGATGTTCGAGAACCATCTGCCGGACCGGACAGTCATCGAAGTCGAAGTAGAGGGAGAACGCGAAATCTGCGTCGGCATCCACCAGGCCATCAAGTACCGCTCACTCGCCGCAGCCGACGCTGGTTACCCCCTCTTGACCTCACGAGTCCGCTCCCTGGTGGTCGCCTACTCCACCGAGTACCCGAGGGCACGCGAACTTGCCGACCGCTACGACATCCCGCTCGTGTCGGTCAATCGTGACCAGGTGCTGACAGGAGCGCGATAGCCCCCGCCCGTCCCGGCACCTAGCAAAGATGATCATTCTGTAAATGCGGACTCTGCCCGCTACAGACCAACGGTCACGGCAGTTCATCACGAAGAGTGACCGGAGTTCTGTAGGTGAACGCGCAAGGAACCGCCGATCTGGGCGCCTAGCTGCGGTCTGTATCGGCCGCGCTTTGCGCGCATAACGGACCTTCTGTTCGCGGCTATTAGCTTGTGTCGGCTGCGCGGTTGCCCGTACGGGCACGCGAGGTACGGGTCGTCTGGGAATCTGGCAGGGAGTTCAGGTCATACGGCAGGCGGCGGGCGAGGCGGGTGAGGGCTTTGCTGGCGATGGCAGTGTCGACCGGGTCGGGGCCGTCGAGCAAGCGGTCACCGCGCTCGCCGCCGGCGATGCGGCGCAGCACGGCAGCGAGCGCGGCCCAGTCCGGTGTCTGGGCGAACTGGTCCAGGATCGGCGTGAGCTGGGCGGCGGCGCCGGAGTCCCCGCCTGCGGCGGCGGCGGTCAAGGTGATGACCGGTTCCCACCGCCGCAGGTGGCCGCGGATGCCAGAGTCCTGGCCGGTCGATGTCTGCCGCGTCGCGCAGGATCTGGGCCAGGGTGTCCGCGGCGGCCTGGGTATCGGGCTGCAGGGCGGTGAGCAGCGGGCGGAGGTGCACGCCTTCGGCGTGCTCTGCAACGCGGACCACCTCCTCAAGGGTGCCCGGCAGGTGTCCGCCGCCGATGCCCTCGCGGAGTTCCCCGGCCAGCGCGGCGCGTGTGTCGGCGAGGTCGTGGGTCATGCCGGTGAGCTGACTGATGAGGGCGGCGGCGAGCCGGTGGGCGCGCTGCGCCGCCGGATCAGCCCCGGCCCTTCCCCGGCAGATCGTCGTTGTGCCATAGCAAACAGCCGCTTACTCGGCAGGCGCGCCTAAATTGCCGATGCGTGCGCCGCGTCGCCTGGCTGCCTGAGCGCCTGATCCTGGCTCGTCAGAGCCAGACCCGGTCTTCGCCGCGGTAGGTGGGCCAGGGGCGTCCCTGAGCGCTGGGGTCGGCGATCATGCGTCTCATTCCCCTGATCCAGGCGTCCTGGTCGACAAGCTCGATCAGGTACTGGTCTAGGGCCGAGCGGCGCATCTGCAGGGTGGATGTGGCCGCGGCGCGTAGTCCGCCGGGCAGGAGCTGGTTGCCGGTGATGACGCTGAGTTCCATGACGACCTCGCCCGGAGCGAGGTCACCTACGGCCCCAGGCGGCCGGACCCACCTGGTCTCGAACCCCGCGTTGCCCAGCGACTTGGCCAGCGCCGGCCCGGAAGTTTCCACGGTGAAGACCGCCAGGTCGCCGATCAGCCGGGCACAGGCGACAGGGTGCAGTGGGTAGGCGGCAAACGGCACACGCTGCGGGTCGCGCGAGACGCTGTCCATGCTGGTGGCGTGGACATCGGGTGGCTGGCGCGGGCCGAGGCCCGCGCGCCGGCGTGCTGCCCTGAGTTTGCTGTCCAGCTGCTCTGCGAACTCCGCGTCGGTCCAGCCCTGCGCGCTGCATCCGTAGATGTCCGCGACCAGCAGTGCCCGGTCGCCGCGCAATCGTGCTGCGAAGATGCCCTCCCGCGCTGCCCGCTCGGTGCCGAGGGCCAGCAGGTCCAGGTGCGTCCTGAACTGCACGTCCAAGTCGAACAGCCGCGCCCTGCGATCCTTGCCGGGCAGCGGAGCGGCGTTCTGCAGGGCATCGTCCGCGGCCTTGATTTGGCGTTGCTGGGCAGACTTGCTGCGCTGAGGGTCCGACTTGACCTCGATCGTCTCGCGCGAGCCGTCGCTGCGGAATATGGTCACATCGCCGATGCGCAGGCAGTTCGTCATGTCGTGCAGGATCGCGAACTGGCCGTCCTGCCTGTAGGCGTGCTCGACGGCGTCAAGCTCGGCGGGCGCCCCTGCCTTGCCGGCCCAGACCCCGGGCGGGGCGTTCTGGCACAACGCGATGATGTTGCGGCGCTGGAAGCCGAAGACCTGCCAGGCAAGCGCATCACCGACGCAGCGGAACTGACGGGCGACGCGCTCGCACACGTCGCGCTCGAACCGCCAGGTCTCCAGAAGCGAGCGATCGCGGCCGGACTGCGGCTCCGGCGCGTCCGGCTGCGGCGACTTACCGTCCTCCATCCGCTTGACGGCTTTGCTGAAGGCGTTGCGCGCCTCCTCGGTCTCGCGGACGTGCGCGATCAGCTCCTGCTGAAGCTCGTAGCCATCCTTCACGTTCGCAGCCGCCCGCAGCTGCAGGATGAGATCCGGTAGCGCCTTCTGGGCAGCCTCGTGCCGCGGATGAACGAACACGTCGTCGGGCGGGAACCCCTGGCTGAACAACCTCACGCGACCAGTGTCGCTCCCGCCACTCCCGACAGCGAATGAACTGCACCGCCGGTCATCCGCGACGCAGCCACCCCAGTGTCATCCAGCTCTATGGTGAACTGACCGCACGATGTCTCGAGCCGGACGTGGTGACCGTTCCTAAGGCTCCTGGCCGACGGCATTGATCATCTCCGCGCTGCCGTACGGGTTCTCGGTCACGACTACGCGGGCGGTCCCGGCCGGCGCACTGCAGCCTTCCTCTACTGGCACATCCGTCGGAGCCGGGCCGAACTGGTCGATCTGTATGGTCGCAAACGTTGAAGATCGGCAGCTTCCCGCCGATCCGACTCGGCGATCCGGCCGCACACCGCGGCCGAGGTCGGATCACGCTCGGTTAGTCGGGCTGGCCCGCGACCAATGCGCAAGTATCCGCCGCTGTGTGCGCCGTTACCGGCGAGATGACGGCTATTCCGGCCCACGCCGAACTGGTCAATCGGCGCCGGTTACCGGGTAGTGCCCAGGGCCGCTAGGTAGATGGCCACGGGGTTGCCCAGTTGCCACCTCGGGAGAGGACCGCAGGACGGACAGGCGACCGAGGACAGGAAGCGGCGCGGCAGCAACGGCGGCCATCTGGGTGGGCTTGCAGTCGGTTCGACACTCCCGATTCGGTGGCCGTCGACAGCGGCAGCGTAGAGCCTCTGAAACTAGGGCGCGGCTCCATGCTCTTCGCGCGCCGACGGCAGATTTGAATCTCCGCCGCTCACGAGTGGCGTCCGCTGGGCCCTGCGTAGCTTCGTATAACCATTCAGTCCGTCGGTTGAGCGAGTCTGCTCGAACACATGGCGGGCCAGCTGACGGTCGCCCCGGCGGTCGAGATAGTTGAACAATCCCCGGGTCACCAGGCCAACTGTGGTGGCGCAAGATCCAACTGCCACGATGACCGAGATGTCCATGGCACGCTCCACAACACGCGCCGAACTGCCCCGGAACAGCCGCGCGAGAGACTGAAGCGCCCAACCGTGGACAGGTTGGCGGGTCATCCGGCTTCCGCTTAGCAGTTGTACCGGACAAGTCTTATGCCCGCAAGCTGGACGCGCATGTATCATTAACCGTGTGGAGAATGACATCGTCACAGCAGGTGGTCGGCGACTCGACCCCGAGGCGCAGGCTGGCCGGGCGCTGCGCCGCTTGCGGCTGGCCCGGAACTGGTCGCAAGAGGAAGTTGCCGTGCGCATGACGGCCTACGGCTACGACTTCCACCAGACGATGATCGCGAAGATCGAGGCAGCCCAACGACCGCTGAGGGTTCGTGAACTTGCAGACTTCGCGGCGCTGTATGGCGTGGAAGTACAGGACCTCATCTATCCGCCAACTGGCTCACTGCCGGAAACCGACCAGGAGATCACCGAGGTTACGGCAAGGCGGGACATGGTCCAGGCACAAGCAGCCGAAGCTCGTCATCAGCTAGCAGTTGCACGTCAGGCGATGCATCGGGCGGAGGCCACGTATCAGGCGTCCGCCGCCGAGGCCGCAGTACTGGAAGGACGCCTAGCCTCCCTGCTGGTCGAGAGGCAGAAACTCACCAGCTGGGAGTCCGACGAGGCCCATTCCCTCGCAGAAAGCAGCGAGAAGACGGAGCGGGACGCGCTCGAACCGACGGGGACTTCGATCGCCTCGACTGCTGGAGGCCCGACAGTTCTCCGCATTCTTCTGGGTTCCCATCTGCGGAGGCTGCGCGAGGCCAAGGGAATCACTCGCGAGGAAGCCGGATACGCCATCCGCGCGTCCGGCGCGAAGATCAGCCGCATGGAACTGGGGCGGGTCGGCTTCAAAGAGCGTGACGTCATCGACCTGCTGGAGCTGTATGGGGTCACCGATAAGGCGGAGCGCGCCACCCTCCTGGCGCTGGCCAGGGACGCCAACTCGCCAGGCTGGTGGCACAAGTACGGCGACGTGATGCCGAGTTGGTTCGAGGCCTACATCGGGCTCGAAGAGGCAGCCACCCAGATCCGCGTCTACGAGGTCCAGTACGTCCCTAGCCTGCTGCAAACCGAGGACTACGCGCACGCCGTCACGACCCTAGGCCACGACGGCGTCTCAGCGAGGGAGATCGAGCGGAGGGTCCAGCTGCGGATGGCACGCCAGGCGATGCTCGGCCGACCCGATCCTCCCAACCTGCGGGTGGTGCTGGACGAGGCGGTACTGCGGCGGCATGTCGGTGGCCCGGCCATGATGCGTGACCAGCTCAAGCACCTCGCGGAGATGGCAGAGCGGCCGAACGTGACGATCCAGATGCTCCCATTCCAGGCCAGCGGCCGTTCCGTAGAAGGATCGTTCACCATCCTGCGGTTCGCCGAGCCCGACTTGCCCGACGTCGTGTACCTCGAACAGCTCACAAGCGCGCTTTACCTAGACAATCCCGAGGACATCAACAGTTACCTAAGAGGTATGCAGCGCCTAAACGCTCACGCCTTGACGTCATCCGAAACGACGCAGTTCCTAAGGCAGCTCCTCAAGTAGCCTTTGTTGGCATGAGCACTACGGGTGGACGTGAACCGACAATGCCGCTAGTACGGCAGCCGCACTTTGGCCTGTGACCTGCGGTTAGGCTCGATGGTGCGGTGGTTTGGCGTGTTCGCCGGACAGGGGGCAGCCGTCTCATGATCATGTGCTTGTGCGGACAACAAGACCAGA
>Ga0307373_10005698_pt1 | contig 20213 bp, 15 predicted proteins | sample OX2MG_FD_202534 | JGI IMG/M metagenome (GOLD analysis project Ga0307373, IMG submission 202534) | Soil microbial communities from Risofladan, Vaasa, Finland - OX-2 | ecosystem: Environmental > Terrestrial > Soil > Coastal area > Acid sulfate soil | place: Finland: Risofladan, Vaasa | collected...
ACGCGATCGTGGTGGGGGCCGGCGGCTCGGGGCTGCGCGCCGCGCTCGAGCTGGCGCGCGCCGACTTGAAAGTCGCGGTGCTCAGCAAGGTGTTCCCGACGCGCTCGCACACCGTCGCCGCCCAGGGTGGCATCGCCGCCCCGCTCGCGAACTCGACCGAGGACAACTGGCACTGGCACATGTATGACACGGTCAAGGGCTCCGATTACCTCGGCGACCAGGACGCGATCGAATTCATGTGCCGGCGCGCGGTGGAGGTGGTGGTCGAGCTCGAGCACATGGGCATGCCTTTCGACCGGCTGGAGAACGGCAAGATCTACCAGCGCCCCTTCGGCGGCCACACCCAGGACTACGGCAGCCAGAAGATGGCGACGCGGGCCTGCGCGGCGGCCGACCGCACCGGCCACGCCCTGCTGCACACGCTGTACCAGCAGAACGTCAAAGCCAACACCCAGTTCTTCGTCGAGTGGATGGCGCTCGACCTGATGCGCGACCCGCAGGACGGGGCGGTGCTCGGTGTCACCGCGCTCGAGATGGAAACCGGCGAGGTGTGCGTGTTCCAGGCGAAAGCGACGCTGTTCGCCACCGGCGGCTCGGGGCGGATCTTCTACTCCTCGACCAACGCGTTCATCAACACCGGCGACGGACTCGGCATGGCGGCGCGCGCCGGCATTCCGCTCGAGGACATGGAGTTCTACCAGTTCCATCCGACCGGGGTCTACGGCGCCGGCATCCTGATCACCGAAGGGGTGCGCGGCGAGGGCGGCTACCTGCTCAACAAGGACGGCGAGCGTTTCATGGAGCGCTACGCGCCCAACGCCAAGGATCTCGCCAGCCGCGACGTGGTGTCGCGCGCCATGACCACCGAGATCAAGGAAGGACGCGGCTGCGGCCCGCATGCGGACCACGTCATGCTCAAGCTCGACCATCTCGGGCCGGAAGTGATCATGCATCGCCTGCCTGGCATCCGCGAGATCGCGATCAAGTTCGCCAACGTCGATCCGATCCGCGAGCCGATCCCGGTGGTGCCGACGGCGCACTACCAGATGGGCGGAATTCCGACCAACTTCATGGGCCAGGTGGTGGTGCCGGAAGGCGCCAGCCCCGAATCCATCGTGCCGGGCTTCTACGCCGCGGGCGAATGCTCGTGCGTCTCGGTGCATGGAGGTAACCGACTCGGTTGCAACTCGCTGCTCGACCTGGTGGTCTTCGGCAAGTCCTCGGGCGAGCAGATCGTCAAGGACGTGCGCGCGATGCCCAAGCCGCAGCGCACGCTGCCCAAGGACGCTGCCGAGCGCTCGCTCGCCCGTCTGGCGCGCCTCGACTCGGCGACCTCGGGCGAGCGGGTCGCCGAGGTGGCGGTCGAACTGCGCCGCACGATGCAGGCGCACTGCGGCGTGTTCCGCTTTCCCGAGCTGCTCAGCGAGGGCGTGCACAAGATGCGGCAGATCGCCGAGCGCGCCGGCCGAGTGTACATCGAGGACAAGTCGAGGGTGTTCAACACCGCGCGCATCGAGGCGCTCGAGCTCGACAACCTGGTCGAGGCGGCGATGGCGACCGTCGTCTCGGCGGAGGCGCGCAAGGAATCGCGCGGCGCGCAGGCGCGCTCGGACTATCCCGAGCGCGACGACAAGAACTGGCTCAAGCACACGCTGTGGTACAAGGAGGGCGACCGGCTCGAGTACAAGCCGGTGCACCTCAAGCCGCTATCCGTCGACGCCTTCGAGCCCAAGGCCCGCACCTACTGATCCACGCCCATGCGCTTCTCGATCTACCGCTACGACCCGGACAAGGACCAGCGTCCTTACATGAAGGACTACGAGCTCGAGCTCGAGCACGGCGACCGCATGCTGCTCGACGCGCTGGTGCGCCTCAAGGAGCAGGACGACACGCTCGCCTTCCGCCGTTCCTGCCGCGAGGGGGTGTGCGGCTCCGATGCGATGAACATCAACGGCAAGAACGGGTTAGCCTGCATTACCAAGCTCGCCGATCTGCCGGCGCGCGTCATGCTGCGGCCGCTGCCGGGCCTGCCCGTGGTGCGCGACCTGATCGTCGACATGACCCAGTTCTTCAAGCAGTACGAGTCGGTCAAGCCGTACCTCGTCAATCACGATGCGCCGCCGGAGCGCGAACGGCTGCAGTCGCCCGAGGAGCGCGTGGCGCTCGACGGCCTGTACGAGTGCATCCTGTGCGCCTGCTGCTCGACTGCGTGCCCGTCGTTCTGGTGGAACCCGGACAAGTACGTCGGCCCGGCGGGCCTGCTGCAGGCCTACCGCTTCCTCGCCGATACCCGCGATCAGGCCACCAGCGAGCGGCTCGACAACTTGGACGACCCGTATCGCCTGTTCCGCTGCCATACGATCATGAACTGCACCGACGCGTGCCCGAAGGGGCTCAACCCGGCGCACGCGATCGGCAAGGTCAAGGAGATGCTGGTCCGGCGCGCGGTGTGACCCCGGGTACGGAACATGCTTGAATTTGTTCGGCGGCCTCGCAGTGGCGAAAGCGCTCCATGGACTCGACGGCGCGGCATCGGCTGAAGTGGCAATGCAGGCGCGGCCTGCTCGAGCTGGATCTGGTGCTGGAGCGGTTCCTGCAGGGGGCCGCGCGGCAGTTGGCTGACGATCAGCTTGCGCGCCTCGGCGAGCTCCTCGAGAAGCCCGACAACGATCTGTGGGACGTGGTCGCCGGCCGCAGCGACCGCTTCGATGAGCGCTACCGTGACCTCGTCGAGCGCCTGCGCGCCTGCTGACGCGGTGGCGGCGGTCGGCGCGATCGCGCTGCCGCCTTGCTCGAAGCGCGCAACTTGGATGGGATCAGCATGGACAAGAAGGCCACACTGAAGCTGCAGGACGGCAGGACAGTCGAGTTTCCGATGCTCTCGGGCAGCATCGGGCCGGACGTCGTGGACATCCGCAGCCTGTACGGGCAGGCCGGCATCTTCACCTACGATCCGGGCTTCCTGTCGACCGCGAGCTGCTCCTCGAGCATCACCTACATCGACGGCGACGCGGGGGTGCTGCTATACCGCGGCTACCCGATCGAGCAGCTGGCCGTAAAGTGCGACTTCCTCGAAGTTTGCTACCTGCTGCTCAACGGCGAGCTGCCCAGGCACGGTGAGAAAAAGCAGTTCGTGGGCACCGTGACGCGCCACACGATGGTGCACGACCAGCTCAACCGCTTCTTCATGGGGTTCCGGCGCGACGCGCATCCGATGGCGGTGATCGTCGGCGTGATCGGCGCGCTGTCGGCCTTCTACCACGACTCCCTCGACATCACCAATCCGGAACACCGCAAGATCGCGGCGTTCCGCCTGATCGCCAAGATGCCCACGATCGTGGCGATGGCCTACAAGTATTCGACCGGACAGCCGTTCGTCTATCCGCAGAACAACCTCTCCTACACGGCGAATTTCATGCGCATGATGTTCGCGGTGCCGGCCGAGGACTACCGGGTCAACGACGTGCTGGTGCGCGCCCTCGATCGCATCTTCATCCTGCACGCTGACCACGAGCAGAACGCCTCCACCTCGACGGTGCGACTGTCGGGGTCCTCGGGGGCCAATCCCTTCGCCTGCATCGCGGCGGGCATCGCTTGCCTGTGGGGCCCGGCGCACGGCGGCGCGAACGAGGCCGCGCTGGAGATGCTCGAGCAGATCGGCGACGTCTCCAAGGTCGGAGAGTTCATCAAGAAGGCGAAGGACAAGAATTCGGGCGTGCGGCTGATGGGCTTCGGCCATCGCGTGTACAAGCACTACGATCCGCGCGCCAAGCTCATGCGCGAGACCTGCCACGAGGTGCTCGACGAGCTCGGGCTGCACGACGACCGCCTGTTCAAGCTGGCGCTCGCGCTGGAGAAGATCGCGCTCGAGGACGACTACTTCGTGCAGCGCAAGCTGTACCCGAACGTCGATTTCTACTCCGGCATCGTGCAGCGCGCGCTCGGCATCCCGGTGTCGATGTTCACCTGCATCTTCGCGCTCGCGCGCACCGTGGGCTGGATCGCGCAATGGAACGAGATGATCGGCGACCCGGAGCAGAAAATCGGCCGCCCGCGCCAGCTCTACATGGGCGCCGCGCAGCGCGACGTGCTCCCGATCGAGCGGCGCTAGCGCGCCGCCGGGCGCGGTCCGCCGGCGCCATCCATCGGAGATCCGCACCATGATGAAGCAGCTCCTCGCCAACTCCTACCTGTTCGGCGGCAACGCGCCGTTCATCGAGGACCTCTACGAGCAGTATCTGGCCAATCCGGGCGCGGTGCCGGAGGAGTGGCGCGAGTATTTCGACCAGATGCAGAACATGCCCGGCGCCGGCGGCGAGGGGGCGAAGGACGTGGCGCACGCGCCGGTGATCGAGTCGTTCGTGCAGCGCGCGAGGTCCGGCGCGCTGGCCGGCCGCGCGGTGGTGCAGGTGGACGCCGCGCACGAGCGGCTGCAGGTGGCGGCGCTGCTGCTGGTCACCGCGTACCGCATCTCGGGCTCGCGCTGGGCGACGCTCGATCCGCTCAAGCGCATGCCGCGTCCGGCGGTGCCCGAGCTCGAGGCCGGCTTCTACGATCTGGTCGAAGGCGATCTCGATCGCGAGGTGAACGCCGGCTCGTTCGTCGGGCTGGACCGCATCACGCTGCGAGGCCTGATCCAGGCGCTGCGCGAGACCTATTGCGGCAACATCGGTTTCGAGTACATGTTCGTGAGCGACCGCGTGCAGCGCCAGTGGATCCAGGAGCGCATCGAGCCGGTACGCGCCACCCCACGCTACGCGCCGGCGGTTCAGAAGCGCCTGCTGCAGAAGCTCACCGAGGCGGAGAGCCTCGAGCGCCATCTGCACACGCGCTACGTCGGCCAAAAGCGCTTCTCGCTGGAAGGCGGCGAGAGCCTGATTCCGGCGATCGACGAACTGATCCAGCGCGCCGGCGCCGGAGGGGTGCACGAGATCGTGATCGGCATGGCGCACCGCGGGCGCCTCAACGTGCTGGTGAACGTGCTCGGCAAGGTGCCGAAGGACCTGTTCCTGGAGTTCGAGGGCAAGCACGCCCACGAGCTGCCGGCAGGCGACGTGAAGTACCACAACGGCTTTTCGTCCGACATCTCCACCGCGGGCGGCCCGGTGCACATCTCGCTCGCGTTCAACCCTTCGCACCTGGAAATCGTCAACCCGGTGGTTGAGGGTTCGGTACGCGCGCGCCAGCGCCGGCGCGACGACAAGACCGGCGCCCAGGTGCTGCCGATCCTGATCCACGGCGACGCGGCGTTCGCCGGGCAGGGCGTGGTGATGGAGACGCTCAACCTGTCTGGCACGCGCGGCTACGGCACCGGCGGCACGGTGCACCTGGTGATCAACAATCAGATCGGCTTCACCACCTCGGATCCGCGCGACACGCGCTCCACGATCTACTGCACCGACGTGGCCAAGATGGTCGAGGCGCCGATCTTCCACGTCAACGGCGATGATCCCGAGGCGGTGCTGTTCGTGACCCAGCTCGCGCTCGACTTCCGCCAGCAGTTCAAGAAGGACGTGGTGGTCGACCTGGTGTGCTTCCGCAAGCTGGGCCACAACGAGCAGGACGAGCCGTTCATCACCCAGCCGCTGATGTACAAGAAGATCGGCCAGCACGCGGGCACGCGCAAGCTGTACGCCGACAAGCTGGCCACGCAGGGCGTGATCGCGGCCGGGGAGACCGAGCAGATGATCACCCGATACCGTGCCGATCTCGACGCGGGCAAGCCGAGCGTCAACCCGGTGATCTCCAACTTCAAGAGCAAGTTCGCGGTCGACTGGGCGCCGTTCCTCAACACCAAGTGGACCGACGCCGCGGATACACACGTACCGCTCGCCGAGCTGCAGCGCCTGGCCGATCGCGTGACCTCGGTACCCGAGGATTTCAAGATCCACCCCACGGTGGGGCGCGTGATCCTGGCGCGCCGCGAGATGGCCGAAGGCAAGCTGCCGATCGACTGGGGCATGGCCGAGACGCTCGCCTACGCGTCGCTGCTGTCGAACGGCTACGACGTGCGCCTGTCGGGGCAGGACTCCGCGCGCGGCACCTTCGCGCACCGGCACGCGGTGCTGCACGACCAGGACCGCGAGCGCTGGGACCAGGGCAGCTACGTGCCGCTGGCCAACGTCAGCAAGGACCAGGGCCACTTCGTGGTCATCGATTCGGTGCTCTCGGAGGAGGCGGTGCTCGGTTTCGAGTACGGCTACTCGACCGCCGAGCCGAACGCGCTGGTCATCTGGGAGGCGCAGTTCGGCGACTTCGCCAACGGCGCCCAGGTGGTGATCGACCAGTTCATCTCCTCAGGCGAGGCGAAATGGGGCCGCGTGTGCGGCCTGGTGATGTTCCTGCCGCACGGCTACGAGGGCCAGGGGCCGGAGCATTCCTCGGCGCGCCTGGAGCGCTACCTGCAGCTGTGCGCCGAGCACAACATGCAGGTCTGCGTGCCCTCCAACGCCTCGCAGATCTTCCACCTGCTCAGGCGGCAGATGCTGCGCCCGTTCCGCAAGCCGCTCATCGTGCTGACGCCCAAATCTCTGCTGCGCAAGAAAGAGGCGGCGGTGTCGATCAAGGAGCTGGCCAAGGGCTCGTTCCTGGGGGTGATCCCCGAGGCCGACGCGCTGGAAGCGAAGAGCGTGACGCGCGTGATCGCCTGCTGCGGCAAGGTGTACTACGACCTGCTCGCCGCGCGGCGCGAGCGGCGCTTCGACCACGTGGCCATCGTCCGGCTGGAGCAGCTCTACCCGTTCCCACACAAGCAGTTCGCCGCCGAGATGAAGCGCTATCCGAACGCGCACGAGGTGGTGTGGTGCCAGGAGGAGCCGCAGAACCAGGGCGCGTGGTACCAGATCGGGCATTACCTGGTCGAGAACATGCGCCAGGACCAGAACCTGTTCTACGCCGGACGGTCGCCCTCCGCGTCGCCCGCGGGCGGCTATCTGGCGCGACACAACGAGAGGCAAAAGACGCTGATCGGCATGGCGTTCGGCAAGTACAAGTAGCGCAGGCAGCGGCAGCCCGGCGCGATACGCGCTGGTTTTTCACAACCCGGGCGAGGTCGAGCCGGACCCGGGGAAAAATCGAACGGGAGAAGCAAGTGATCGTGGAAGTGAAGGTACCGCAGCTGTCGGAGTCGGTCGCCGAAGCGACGCTGCTGGAGTGGCACAGGAAGGAAGGCGACGCGGTCGCGCGCGACGAGAACCTCGTCGATATCGAGACCGACAAGGTAGTGATGGAGCTGCCGGCGCCCGCCTCGGGCGTGCTCAGCAAGATCGTGAAGGGCGACCGCAGCGCGGTCGGTGCCGGCGAGGTGATCGCGGTGATCGACACCGAGGCGAAGGCCGCCGCGGGCGGCGCAGCGGCGCCCGCGGCTGCGCCACCCGCGGTGCGGGAAACGCCTCCCGTGATGCCCGCGGCGCGCAAGCTCGCGAGCGAACAGGGCGTCGATACGAGCCGCATGCAGGGCAGCGGCCGCGAAGGCCGCGTGACCAAGGGCGACGTGCTCGCGCAGGTCGCCAAGCCCGCCTCCTACGCGAGCGCGGCGCCGACGCCGTCCCGTCCGGTACCCGCGCGGCCCGCGCTGCAGCAGCCTTCGGCGCCAGTCAGCGTCGAGCGGCTGCTCGGTAACCGTCCCGAGCAGCGCGTGCCGATGTCGCGCCTAAGGGCGCGCATCGCGGAGCGCCTGGTGGAATCCCAGTCCACGGCCGCGATCCTGACGACCTTCAACGAGGTCAACATGCAGCCGATGATCGAGTTGCGGCGCAAGTACCAGGAGCGCTTCGAGAAGGAGCACGGCGTGCGCCTGGGCTTCATGTCGTTCTTCGTCAAGGCCTCGGTCGCGGCGCTGAAGAAGTTCCCGATCGTCAATGCCTCGGTGGACGACAACGACATCGTGTATCACGGCTATTTCGACATCGGCATGGCGGTCAGCAGCCCGCGCGGCCTGGTGGTGCCGATCCTGCGCGACGCCGACCAGCTGTCGTTCGCCGCGATCGAGAAGAAGATCGCCGAGTTCGGCAAGCGCGCACAGGACGGCAAGCTCGGCATCGAGGAGCTCACCGGCGGTACGTTCTCGATCTCCAACGGCGGGGTGTTCGGCTCGATGCTCTCCACGCCGATCATCAACCCGCCGCAGTCGGCGATCCTCGGGGTGCACGCCACCAAGGACCGACCGGTGGCGGAGAACGGCCAGGTCGTGATCCGGCCGATGAACTACCTCGCGCTGTCCTACGACCATCGCATCATCGACGGGCGCGAGGCGGTGCTGTTCCTGGTCGCCCTCAAGGAAGCGCTGGAGGATCCGGCGAGACTCGTGCTGGAGGTCTAGGCCATGCAGTCCTTCGACGTAGTGGTCATCGGCGCGGGACCGGCCGGCTACATCGCGGCGATCCGCTGCGCGCAGCTCGGCCTGCAGACCGCCTGCATCGACCGGTGGAGGACGCCCGCCGGCCAGTACGCGCTCGGCGGTACCTGCCTGAACACCGGCTGCATTCCGTCCAAGGCGCTGCTCGAATCCTCGGAGAACTACGAGCGCGTGCTGCACAAGTTCCAAGTGCACGGCATCACCGCCTCCGGGGTCAAGCTCGATCTGGCGGCGATGCAGGCGCGCAAGGAGCGCATCGTCGCGCGCATGACGGGGGGCATCGCCGGGTTGTTCAAACGGCACAAGATCACCTGGCTGCAGGGGCACGGCAGCTTCACCGGAGGCGGCACCTCCTGGAAGCTCGAGGTGAAGGGCGAGCAGGGCGCCGAGACGGTAGAGGCGAAGAGCGTGATCGTCGCGACCGGATCGAAGGCGCGCCAGCTGCCGGGCGTGGCCGTCGACAACCAGCTGGTCTGCGACAACGAGGGAGCGCTCGCGTTCGACGCGGTGCCCGAGCGCCTGGGCGTGATCGGCGCCGGGGTGATCGGCCTTGAGCTGGGCAGCGTGTGGCGGCGGCTCGGCTCGAAAGTGAAGATTCTCGAGGCGCTGCCGACGTTTCTCGGCGCCGCCGACGAGGCGATCGCGCAGGAGGCGTGGAAGATCTTCACCAAGGAGCAGGCGCTCGACATCGAGCTCGGCGCGAGCATCCGCTCGGTGAAGCCGGGCAAGAAGGCGGTGGCGGTCGAGTACGCTACCGCCGCCGGCGCGCAGGGCCGGCTCGAGGTCGACCGGCTGGTGGTTTCGGTCGGCCGCGTGCCGAATACCGACAACCTGGGGGCCGAAAGCGTCGGGCTGAAGATCGACTCGCGCGGCTTCATCGAAGTCGACAAGAACTGCCGCACCGGCCTGCCGCGCGTGTACGCGATCGGGGACGTAGTGCGCGGTCCGATGCTCGCGCACAAGGGCGAGGACGAGGGGGTGATGGTCGCCGAGATCATTGCCGGCCAGCACGGCCACGTGAACTACGACGCCATCCCGTGGGTCATCTATACGGCACCGGAGATCGCGTGGGTCGGCAGGACCGAGCAGCAGCTCAAGGAGCAGGGCGTCGCCTATCGCAGCGGCCGCTTCCCGTTCTCGTACAACGGCCGCGCGCTGGGGCGCGACGAGCCCGAGGGATTCATCAAGATCCTGGCCGATGCGTCCACCGACCGCGTGCTCGGAGTGCACGCCATCGGCGGGCAGGCCTCCGAGCTGATCGCGGAAGCCGTCATGGCGATCGAGTTCGGCGCCAGCTCCGAGGACATCGCGCGCATTTGCCATGCCCATCCCTCGATGTCGGAGGTCATGCGGGAGGCGGCGCTGGCGGTGGACAAGCGCAGCCTCAACGGCTGAACCCCGGGTTGGAACGGTGCAGATCCTGAACCCGGCGCTCGATCTCGATCGGTTCTTTGTGCAACTGATGGACGCGCGGGAGCGCATTCTCCTGCTCGATTACGACGGCACACTGGCGCCCTTTCACGCCCGCCCCGAGCGGGCGAATCCGTACCCGCGAGTGGCCGCAATCATCAAGCAGATCGTCGAGAGAGCCTCGACCCGGGTGGTCGTGGTGAGCGGCAGGCGCCTCGCCGACCTGCGCGGCCCGCTGGCGCGGATCCGGCATACCGAAGTCTGGGGAGAGGACGGCTGGCAGCGCCGCACGGCGGATGGCGCGCACCACGCCTACCGCCCCGCAAGCGGTGCGCAGCGGCGGCTGCAAATCGCCGACGCGCGCGCGCGCCGGCTCGGGATGAGCGGTGCGCGCGTCGAGCGCAAAGTGGCGAGCGTGGCGGTCCATTGGCGCGGCATGGCGGGAGCGGCGGCGGCGGCGGTTCGGGACAAACTGGCGCAATCGTGGTGCGACCTCGGCGGCGATCAGCTCGAGCTCCTGGCCTTCGACGGCGGTATGGAGTTGCGCGCACGCGGGCGCAACAAGGGGGCCGCCGTGACCGCCGTGCTGGCCGAATGTTCGTCCGACGCGGCAGTGGCGTATATGGGTGATGACACGACGGACGAGGAGGCGTTCGCGGCGCTCAAGGACCGGGGCATTGCGGTGCTCGTCTGCGGTGAGCGTCGAGACAGCGGCGCCGACCTGCGGCTCGCGCCGCCCGATGAGCTGATTGCGTTCTTCGAGAAATGGCTCGCCGCCGGCGAGGCACGCTGAAGTCCCGATGGATCGCGGCGCGCCTGCACTCGAGAAGATCCGCGCCCCGGATGTCGTCTCGCTCTATCGCGAGCATCTCGCCAGGCGCACATTCATCTCCGATGCGGCGCAGTGGCGCGCGGTGGAGCGCCTGCAGCGGCTGTATGACGAGTGGTCCGCGTACAAGGCGCGCCGCAACACCCGGCTCAAGCGGCTGCTGGTCAAGCCCGAGCTTCCGCGCGGCGTGTACCTGTGGGGCGCAGTCGGGCGCGGCAAGAGCTTCCTGATGGACAGCTTCTTCCTGTGCGTGCCGCTGTTGCGCAAGCGGCGGGTGCATTTCCATCACTTCATGCGCGAGATCCATCGCGAGCTGGATGCGCTGAAGGGCACCGAGGACCCGGTTGCCGCCGTGGCGGCGCGCACCGCGAAGCGCTATCGGCTGATCTGCTTCGACGAGTTCCACGTCTCGGACATTGCCGACGCCATGATTCTCGGGCGCTACTTCGAGCAGGTAACCGAGCGCGGCGTGGTGTTCTGCATGACCAGCAACTACCACCCCGACCAGCTCTACGCCAACGGGCTGCAGCGCGAGCGCTTTCTGCCTGCGATCGAGGCGCTGAAGGCGCGCCTCGACGTGCTGCACGTCGACGGCGGTCGCGACTACCGCCTCAGCAAGCTGGAGGGCCTGAAGGTCTATCACGTGCCCCCGGGGGCGCAGAGCGAGACCGCGCTCGAGCGCATTTTCCTCGAGCTGGCCGATGTGGAGGCCGAACGTGACGCCCTCGACGTCGAGGGCAGGCGCATCGCCTACCGCAAGCGCGCGGGCGGGGTGGTCTGGTTCGATTTCTCGGTGCTGTGCGGGGGGGCGCGCTCGTACGCCGATTACGTGGACCTCGCGCAGCGCTTCCACACCATGATCCTGTCCGGCGTGCCGCGGATGTCGCCGGACAACGCCGACGCGGCGCGGCGCTTCACCTGGCTGGTGGACGTGCTGTACGACGATCGGGTCAAGCTGATCCTGTCGGCGCAGGCGCGGCCCGAGGAGCTGTACGTCGAGGGGACGAACGGCGCCGATTTCGCGCGCACCGTCAGCCGCTTGTACGAAATGCAATCGGCCGATTATCTGCGCAGCGAGCGCGTGCGGTGCGAGCCGCCGGCGGCGGGCTCGCGGGCATCGGAAAACGGGTTAATCTAGGGGAAAGCGGGGAGAGCGATGGGAAAATTCAAGGCATTCAAGATCCAGGAAGTCGACAAGAAGATCCAGGCGGCCTTCGTCGAGTGTGCGCTGGAGGAGCTGGACCCGGGTGAGGTCGTGGTGCGGGTCGCCTACTCCGACGTCAACTACAAGGATGCGCTCGCGGCCACCGGCAAGGGCCGGATCCTGCGTCGCGCCGCGTGCATCGGCGGCATCGACCTTTCGGGCACCGTCGTTTCCTCGAGCGACGCGCGCTTCGCCAAGGGCGACGCGGTGCTCGCCACCGGCTACGACCTCGGCGTGGCGCATCACGGGGGCTACGCCGAATACGCGCGCGTACCGGCGGACTGGCTGGTCAAGCTGCCCGGCGGCCTGACGTTGTGGGAGGCGATGGCGCTTGGCACCGCCGGGTTCACCGCGGGGCTGGGGATCGTGCGCATGGAGCAGAACGGCCTCAAGCCCGCCAACGGCCCGGTCATCGTCACCGGCGCGACCGGGGGTGTCGGCTCGATCGCGATCGACGCGCTCGCGCGCCTCGGATATCGCGTGGCGGCGCTCACCGGCAAGCCGCAGGAGACCGATTACCTGAAGAGCCTGGGCGCCAAGGAAGTGCTGCTGCGCAGCGACCTGGATCTGAGCAAGCTCAAGCCTCTGGATCGCGCCCAGTGGGCCGGCGCGGTGGAGAATCTGGGTGGCGACGTGCTGGCGTGGGTGGCGAGCAACATGCAGGTCGGCGGCACGATCGCGTCGATCGGGCTGGCCGCGAGCATGAGCCTCAACACGACGGTGGCGCCGTTCATCCTGCGCGGGGTCTCGCTGCTTGGCATCGACTCGGTCAACTGCCCGATGGCGCTGCGCACCGAGGTCTGGCGCCGCCTGGCGGGCGACATGCGCCCCGCGCACCTCAAGGAGACGGCGCGCACGGTCGCCTTCGACCAGCTGCCGGGCGTGTTCGGGGCCTTTATCGAGGCGCGCATGAAGGGCCGGATCGTGGTGGACATGGCGGCCGGCTGACGCCGCTACAGGAGGGGGTCATGTCGAGCGTGAGGGAGTTCCACCGGCGATCGATCGAGGACCGCGACGGCTTCTGGGCCGAGCAGGCCGAGCTGATCCATTGGCACAAGCCCTTCGCCAGGACCCTCGACTACTCGCGCCCGCCGTTCGCCAAGTGGTTCGTCGGCGGCGAAACCAACCTGTGCCACAACGCTCTCGACCGGCATCTGGCCGCGCGCGGCGAGCAGAAGGCGCTGGTCTACATCTCCACCGAAGTGAACGAGGAGCGCAGCTACACCTACCGTGAGCTGCACGCCGAGGTGCGGCGCACCGCGGCCATGATGCAGGCGCTCGGCGTGCGCCGGGGCGACCGCGTGCTGGTGTACATGCCGATGATCCCGCAGGCCTGCTTCGCGGTCCTCGCCTGCGCGCGCATCGGCGCAATCCATTCGGTGGTGTTCGGCGGCTTCGCCGCGGCGAGCCTCGCGGCGCGCATCGACGATGCGCGCCCCAAGCTGATGGTGACCGCCGACGGCGGCAGCCGCATGGGCAAGAGCGTGCTCTACAAGGCGCTGGTGGACGAGTCGCTGCGCCTGGCGAAGCATCCGCCCGACAAGGTGCTGATCTGCCGCCGCGGCCTCGACCCGGACATGCCGGTCGTGGCCGGGCGCGACGTGGACTGGAAGGACCTCGCCGCGCGGCACGCCGGCGCGCAGGTGCCCTGCGCGTGGCTCGAGTCGAGCGAGCCCTCCTACATCCTGTACACCTCGGGAACCACCGGCCAGCCGAAGGGCGTGCAGCGCGACGTCGGCGGCCACGCGGTGGCGCTCGCCGCGTCGATGAAATACATCTACTGCGGCTATCCGGGTGAGACCATGTTCACCACCTCGGACATCGGCTGGGTGGTGGGGCATTCGTACATCATCTACGCGCCGCTGCTCGCCGGCATGACCACCATCATGTACGAGGGCGTGCCGATCCGCCCGGATGCCGGTATCTGGTGGAAGATCGTGCAGGATCACCGCGTGAACGTGATGTTCTCGGCGCCGACCGCGATCCGGGTGCTGAAGAAGCAGGACCCGGCCTACCTGACGAAGTACGACCTGAGCTCGCTGCGCCATCTGTTCCTGGCCGGCGAGCCGCTCGACGAGCCGACTCACGCGTGGATCTCGCAGGCGCTCAAGAAGCCGGTCATCGACCACTACTGGCAGACCGAGAGCGGATGGCCGATCCTGTCGGCGATGCCGGGCGTGGAGAACACGCCGAACAAGTTCGGCAGCCCGTCGTTCCCGGTCTACGGCTACGACCTGCAGCTGCTGCGCGAGGCCGATGCCGAGCCGGCCGCAGCGAACGAGAAGGCGGTGGTGGCGATCGTGCCGCCGCTTCCTCCGGGCTGCATGTCGACGCTGTGGGGCGACGACGAGCGCTTCGTGAATACGTATTTCTCGACCTTCCCCAGGAAGCAGGTGTATTCGACCTTCGACTGGGGCATCCGCGACGCGGAGGGCTACTACTTCATCCTTGGGCGCACCGACGACGTGATCAACGTCGCCGGGCATCGGCTCGGCACGCGCGAGATCGAGGAGGCGGTCAGCATGCATGCGAACATCGCCGAGTGCGCGGTGGTCGGGGTCAACGACGCGCTCAAGGGCCAAATGCCGCTTGCCTTCGCGGTCGCGAAGGACGCCTGCGGGCTCGGCACGTCTCAAGGACGCGCTCAGCTGGAGAAGGAAGTGATGGAAACCGTCGACAAGCGGCTGGGCGCGATCGCCCGGCCTCGGGCGGTGCACTTCGTCGCGCAGCTTCCCAAGACGCGCTCGGGCAAGACGCTGCGGCGCTCGATCCAGGCGCTCGCCGAAGGGCGCGATCCCGGCGACCTGACCACGATCGAGGACCCGGGCGCGCTGGACCAGATTCGCAACGCACTGAAGGAGAAGGCTGCCGTATGAAAACCCGTCCCATGCTGACCCTCGAGGATTGCCGCAAGCTGATGGCCGCCGCCCAGGCCGAGGCGCGGCGCCACGACTGGATCGTCGCCATCGCGATCCTCGACGACGGAGGCCACCTGCTGCATCTGGAGCGCATGGACGGTGCGTCGCCCGCCAACGCGGCGATCGCCGTCGAGAAGGCGCGCACCGCAGCGGTGTCGCGGCGCCCGAGTAGGATGTGGGAGGAGCGCGTCGCCGGCGGGCGACTGTCGATGCTCAAGATGCCCGTGCTGCCGGTGACCGGGGGGGTGCCGATCGTGGTCGACGGCGTATGCGTCGGCGGCATCGGCGCCTCGGGCGTGCAGTCGCACGAGGACGAGCAGATCGTGCAGGCGGGGATCGACGCGCTGCTCAAAGGCTGAGCACGGCCGCGCTCGCCTACTCGGGCAGTCGGATCACCTGCGCGGCGGCGAGCGCCGCGACCTGCGCTTCCGCGTAGCCCAGGCGCGCCAGCAGCTCGCGCGCACCTTCGCCGATGTGCGGCGGATCGCTGCGCTTGGGCAGTTGCTCGCCGTCGAGCGCGATCGGCAATGCGGGGACGTGCACCGTGCCGCCCGCAGGTAGGCGCGTCGCAAGCAGTCCGCCCGAGGCGTTGAGGTGCGGATCGTCGAGCAGGTCCCAGGGCTTGGCGACCGGCGCAAAAGGCAGGCCGATCTCCTCGAGCTTCGCGGCGAGCGCCGCGCGCGTGTAGCGCTTCATGGTCTCGCCGAGCCTCGGGATAAGCCACGCGCGCTGCTTCACGCGCTCGCCGTTGGTGCGCAGCCGCACGTCGGCGGCGAGCTCGGGCTCCTCGAATGCGCGGCAGAAGATCTCCCACTGCGTGTCGGTGACCACGCCCACGAACAGCCGATCGGTCTCGCTCGTCTCGAAGATGTCGTACACGCCCCAGGCCGGGCGCTTCACCGACATCGGCGGGGGCGCCTCGCCGGTGATTTCGAATTGCGCCATGTGCTGGGCCACCAGGTAGGCGGTGCTTTCGAACAGCGCGCTGGTGACCCGCTGGCCACGTCCGCTCGAGTCGCGCTCGCGCAGCGCCGCGAGCACCGCCACCGCACCGAAGGTGCCCCCCAGGATGTCGACCACCGATGAGCCCGCGCGCAGCGGGCGCTCGGGCAACCCTGTCATGTAGGCCAGCCCGCCCATCATCTGCACCACTTCGTCCAGCGCCGCGCGGTGCTGGTAGGGGCCGTCCAGAAATCCCTTGAGCGAGCAGTACACAAGGCGTGGATTGCGCGCGGCGAGCGCCTCGTAGCCGAAGCCCAGCTTGTCGAGCGCGCCGGGGCGGAAATTCTCGGTGAGCACGTCCGCAGTGTCGAGCAGCCGCAGCACCAGCTCGCGTCCTTCGATGCGCCTGAGGTCGACCGCCAGGCTCTTCTTGTTGCGGTTGAACACTGGGAAGAAGCCGGCCCCGGCCGCTTCCAAGCGGCGCGTGTTGTCGCCCTCCAGCGGCTCGACCTTGATCACCTCGGCCCCGAGGTCGGCCAGCACCAGCCCGCACGACGGGCCCATCACCATGTGCGCGAACTCGACCACGCGCACTCCGTCGAGCGGCAAACGCTTCATGCAGCCTTCTGGAAGCCCTTGGGCAGCCCGGCCTGCGGGGTGTGGCCGTAGACCGGTTCCTGTGGCAGGCCGCGCACCAGCGCCTCGCGCGCCGCGATCAGCTGGTCGAAGTCGATGCCGGTCGACACGCCCATGCTCTCGAACATGAATACCAGGTCTTCGGTGATCACGTTGCCGCTTGCGCCGGGGGCGAACGGGCAGCCGCCGAGCCCGCCCATGGAAGAGTCGAACGAGCGCACGTCTTCCTCGTAGGCGGCGAGCGCGTTGGCGAGGCCCAGGCCGCGCGTGTCGTGGAAATGTGCGCCGTCGAGCCGCTCGCCAATCGCGGCGCGCACGCAGCGGAACAGGCGCTTGACCTGAGCAGGATTGGCGTAGCCGACGGTGTCGGCGAGCGCCACGCTGTCCACGCCGGCGTTGACCAGCAGCTCGGCGAGGCGCACCACGTCGTCCTCGGGGACCCGTCCCTGCATCGTGCAACCGAATGCGGTCGAGACCGCGCCTTCGATCGCCGGGCGCTGCGCGGCCGCAAGTCCGTCGCGCAGGACGACGCAGCGCCTGACCTCTTCGACCATCTGCTCAGGCGTCATGCGCACGTTGGCGAGGCTGTGAGCGCGGCTCGCGGACACCGGAAAGGTGATCTTGTGAGCGCCCGCCGCGACGGCGCGCTCGCACCCTTTCAGGTTGGGCGCTAGCGCGACCACGCGCAGGCCGACGATGCCGCGCGCGTGCGCCACGATCTCGGCGCTGTCGGCCATGGCCGGGATCAGCTTGGGCCGGACGAACGAGCCGACCTCGATCTCGCGCAGACCGGCGGCGGCGAGTGCGCTGATCCATGCCTTCTTCGCGGCGGTCGGCATCAGGTGCTTGGCGTTCTGCAGCCCGTCGCGAGGGCCGACTTCGCAAAGCAGGACTTCGGGCATCGGTTGTCTCCCGGTTGGCAACGCCGATTCTAGCTCTGCGCGGCGCGCCGCTTCTCGATCGCGCCCAGCGCCACGCCGCAGGCCGCACCGCAGGCCGCAAAGGCGAGCATCGCCCAGACCGAGGCACCCCAGCCGCCGAAATGCGCGGCCAACCAGGCGAGTACGAGCGGACCGAAGAACTGGCCCGCCTGGGAGGTCTGCATGACCATGCCGTTGGTGGTGGCGATGTGCTGCGCGGATTTCGCGTGTACCGGCACGCCGGAGAAGATCGACGCCGGGATGACTCCCGCGCCCATCGAGAAGACTAGCACCAGCAGCAAGCGCAGCGCATCGGGCAGCCATGAGCCGAGCATGCCGATCGAGCACAGCGCCATCACGGCGCAGCCCGTGACCACCAGCGGGCCGCGGCGCACGCCGCGGGCGAGCAGCCAGCCGCCGACTAGGTTGCCGGGGACGTTGACCAGCACCATGAGCGCGGTGAGCCTCGATGCGGCGCCCTCGGAGGCGCCTCGCTCGTCGACCAGAAAGGTCGGCAGCCAGATCATCACCGAGATCCATTGCGCGACGTAGAACGCGAACAGCAGGGCGAGCGCGAGGCTGCCCTTCTGCGCCAGCGACTCCAGCACGAGCCTGAGCGAGCGCACGCCGCCGGAACGCGGCGCGGGCGCGTAAGTGGCGACCAGCACGAACGCCGCGGTCGCGGCGAGCGCAAGCGCGAGCCACAGGCCGCGCCAGCCCCATGCGCTGATCGCGTAGGGCGCCAGGAGCAGCGCGATGCTGCCCCCGGCGGGCATATAGGCGCTCCACAGCGACAGCGCCTGGGCGCGCTCGCGCGGGGCTGGGGCAGCCGCCGACATGAGCGCGGCACCCGACACCGTGAACAGGATGAATCCCGCGCCTTCGATGAAGCGCGCCACCAGCAGCGCATCGAGTCCGTGCGCCGCCACCCCGAGCAGGCCGCCGCCGGTCATCACCGCCAGCCCGGCCAGACTCAGCCGCTTCGGCCCGAAGCGGTCGCCGAGCACGCCGGCGAACATTCCGGCCACGCCGCCGACGACGTTGAACATCGTGGCGATGAAACCGGATTCGACCAGGTCGAGTCCAAACTCCCTGCGCAGCGCGGGCAGCGCGGGCGGAACCTTGCCGATGTAGGCGCCGGCGACCAGGCCGCCGATGAATACCGCCCAGACGGCCGGCCAGCGGGCGGCGGAGGCGGACGCCACGCCTCGCGCTCAGGCCGCGGTGACCGGAAGCTTGAACTCCCTGATGCGCTTCTCCCACTCCTGCGGCCCGCTCTGATGCACCGACGCGCCGCTCGCGTCGACCGCAACCGTGACCGGCATGTCCTGCACCTCGAACTCGTAGATCGCCTCCATGCCCAGGTCTTCGAACGCCAGCACGCGCGACTTGCGGATTGCCTTGGAGACCAGGTAGGCCGCGCCGCCGACCGCCATCAGGTACGCGGCCTTATGCTTGCGAATCGCTTCGATCGCGGCCGCCCCACGCTCGGCCTTGCCGACCATTGCGATGAGGCCGGTCTTCCCCAGCATCGTCTCGGTGAACTTGTCCATGCGGGTGGAAGTGGTGGGGCCCGCCGGCCCGACCGCCTCGCCGCGCACCGGATCGACCGGCCCGACGTAATAGATGACGCGATTGGTGAAATCGACCGGCAGCAGCTCGCCCCGGTCGAGCAGGTCCTGGATGCGCTTGTGCGCGGCGTCGCGCCCGGTGAGCAGCTTGCCCGAGAGCAGCAGCCGCTCGCCGGGCTTCCAGGCCGCTACTTGAGCCGGCGTGAGCCGGTCCAGATCGACGCGCCGCGCGTTGGCGTCGGGCCGCCAGGTCACCGCCGGCCAGTCGGAGAGCTGCGGCGGATCAAGGTGCGCGGGACCGGAGCCGTCGAGCACGAAATGCGCATGGCGCGTGGCCGCGCAGTTCGGGATCATCGCGATCGGCTGGTTGGCGGCGTGGGTGGGATAGGTGAGGATCTTGACGTCGAGCACCGTGGACATGCCTCCCAGGCCTTGCGCGCCGATGCCGAGGGCGTTCACCTTGTCGTACAGCTCGATGCGCAGCTCGTCGAGCTTGTCCGCCGGACCGCGCGCCTTGAGCTCCGCCATGTCGATCGGCGCCATCAGCGCCTCCTTCGCCATGAGCATCGCCTTCTCGGCGGTGCCTCCGATACCGATGCCGAGCATGCCCGGCGGGCACCAGCCCGCGCCCATGGTGGGCACGGTCTTCAGCACCCAGTCGACGATCGAGTCCGAGGGATTGAGCATGGCGAACTTGGACTTCGCCTCGGAGCCACCGCCTTTGGCCGCGATGTCGACCGCGATGCTGCCGCCGGGGACGATCTCGACGTGGATGACGGCGGGCGTGTTGTCGCGCGTGTTCTTGCGCGTGAACGCCGGGTCGGCGAGGACCGAGGCGCGCAGCTTGTTGTCGGGATCGAGATAGGCGCGGCGCACCCCCTCGTTGATCATGTCAGCCAACGACAGCTCGGCCTCCCAGCGTACGTCCATGCCGACCTTGAGGAACACGTTGACGATGCCGGTATCCTGGCAGATCGGTCGGTGACCCTCGGAGCACAGCCGCGAGTTGGTCAGGATCTGCGCGATCGCGTCCTTCGCTGCGACCGATTGCTCGCGTTCGTAGGCGCGCCCCAGCGCGCGGATGTAGTCTGCGGGGTGATAGTACGAGATGAACTGCAGCGCATCGGCGATGCTCTGGACGAGATCTTCCTGCTTGATCGTAGCCATGGGAGGGGACGTTGACGGGGCGACGAGTCAATCTAGCACAGGCGCCCGGGCGGGCGTCGAAACGCGGGTCGGCTCGCGCAACGTTCGCACAGCGGCTTTACAACGTTTTGATTTGGTGCTTTTATCTTCCCGCACTGGCGTTGCCTCACGGCGAGTGCGGCGCGGCGTGCCGCAGCAATCCTTGCAATCGAACAAACGTCACGAAAGGAGGAGAGTGATGGCCAACATTGAGTCCGTGCTGCAGGAGACGCGGGTATTTC
>Ga0307373_10005702_pt1 | contig 20198 bp, 16 predicted proteins | sample OX2MG_FD_202534 | JGI IMG/M metagenome (GOLD analysis project Ga0307373, IMG submission 202534) | Soil microbial communities from Risofladan, Vaasa, Finland - OX-2 | ecosystem: Environmental > Terrestrial > Soil > Coastal area > Acid sulfate soil | place: Finland: Risofladan, Vaasa | collected...
CTGCGATCTTCGAGTGGAGGTAAGGGGATTCGAACCCCTGACCTCTTGACTGCCAGTCAAGCGCTCTACCAACTGAGCTATACCCCCGAAGCCGGATCAGGTTATCAGCACGCCGCCGGGGGCCGAAACGGAAGGAGGCCCCGATCCCGACCGCCCGCGTCGGCTCGCACGCGACGGGCCGCCACGACGACCTTGACTGGCCGCCCCGCCGATAATTCCGGAGGACCCCGGCCGACCGCCCCGCCGATAATTCCGGAGGACCCCTCACTACGATTGCCGCCGGGCCGACGGACACCGACGCACGAAATCCTCGTGTACCCGGCGTGATCGTCGCCGATCGGACACGACGAAGGGGCGCAGATGGGTGATTCGGTGGAGTACCGCGACGGGGTCTTCGTGGCCACGGGACCGCACGGGGCGGCCGACCACGGTGGCTCCGGCCCGGCAACGGGTACGGCACTGATGGTCCGGCCAGACGACCGCCTCGCTCCGGTGGACAAATCCGGACCCCTGGCGAGCGCCCAGGTGCCGCCCGCCGGACCTGCGGGACCGTCGCCCGTGCCGGCACCCGCCGCGGGTGGCGCACGCCGGCTCGCGGTGGCCACCATCGTCGCCTCGCTGATCGCCGCCGTGGCCTTCGGTGCCGCCGCATTCGGCGGGGCCTTCGGATCCCACTCGTCCACTCCGGGATCGGGCCGCGGCGCCCTCGGGGCCGCGGCCGCCGCCTCGGCCGGGGCCACATCGGTGGCCTTCACCGTGTCGGCCACCCGGGCCACGCCGTCCACGACGACGACGCTGGTCACCGGCTCGGGCGCCGTCGACCTGACGCACGACACCGGGCGCCTGACGGCCTCCTTGCCGGCACTGTCGGGAATCGTGGGCAGCGGCAACGACACGCTCGACGTGGTCGCCGACGGCGGCGCGCTCTACATCGGGTCACCGGCGCTGTCCTCGGCCACCGGCGGGGCGCACTGGCTGAAGGTCGCACTCCCCGCCGACACGGCCGGGACCGGTGCCGACACGTCGACACTGGCCGTCCTGGGCAACCCGTCGCAGCTGCTCGGGCTCCTGTCCTCCCTGGGCGGCCAGGTGACGACCGTGGACAACGTCGACCTGAACGGCGTCCCGACCACCGAGTACCGGACCACGGTGACCGTGTCCGAGCTCGCTTCCCGGGCCGGACTGACCGCCAGGTCCAAGCTGGGGGCACGGGTCGCCCAGGTCCTGGGTCGACTGGGCAACACCTCGGTGCCGGTGACGGCCTGGGTCGGGACCGACGGCTACGTACGCCAGTTGTCGGCCTCCCTCGACCTGTCGCGGCTCACGCTCGGCGCCCTGGCCGGTGACCTGGCCGGCGGGACCCTGGGCTCGTCGACCACCGGCAGTGCCACCACGTCGACCACGGTCACCGTGGGCTTCTCCCACTACAACCAGCCCGTGACGGTGACGGCGCCTCCGCCCTCGCAGGTGACCGATGCCAACGCCGTCGTGTCGTCGATCCAGGGCGCCGTGTCCGGCATCCGGCACGCGGTGTCGAGCCTCGCCTCCCGCTTCTGACCGCACCCGCGGCGTCACCATCCCGGTCGGCGGGGGTGCCGGGTCGCGCCCGGTACGATCGGCCCTCATGGCACGGGCCTACGACGTCATCGACACCGAGAAGAAGTGGCAGCGCCGCTGGAGCGACGAGGGCACCTACGAGGTGGACGCCGACGACCCCCGGCCGCCGTGGTACGTGCTCGCCATGTACCCCTACCCCTCGGGCCCGGCACACATGGGCCACGTGCGGAACTACACGTTCAGCGACCTGCTGGTCCGCCACCGCACCATGCTCGGCTATGCCGTCCTGTCGCCCTTCGGCTTCGACTCGTTCGGACTCCCGGCCGAGAACGCGGCCATCAAGACCGGCACCCACCCCCGGATCTTCACCGACGCCCGCATCGAGGAGCTGAAGGCGTCGATCACCTCCCTCGGCGCCGTCTACGACTGGCGCCGGGAGATCCGGAGCCACGACCCCGAGTACATCAAGTGGAACCAGGTCATCTTCACCAAGCTGCTCGAGGCGGGCCTCGCCTACCGGGCCAACGCACCGGTCAACTGGTGTCCCGGCTGCCAGACGGTGCTGGCCAACGAGCAGGTCCTGGCCGACGGTACCTGTGAGCGCTCCGGCGACCTGGTGGTCAAGCGCGATCTCGAGCAGTGGTTCTTCCGCATCACCCGGTACGCGGACGAGCTGCTGGCCGGTCTGGAGGACCTCGAGTGGCCGGAGCGGGTCAAGACCATGCAGCGCAACTGGATCGGTCGCTCCGAGGGAGCCGAGTTCGACCTGCCCGTCGCCGGCCGGGACGGCTCCGACGGTCGGGAACCCTTGGCCCTGCGGGTGTTCACCACCCGACCCGACACCTCGTTCGGCATGACGTATGCCGTAGTCGCCCCCGAGCACCCGATGGTGGGGGAGTTGACCACGCCCGAGCACGCCGGAGCCGTCGAGGCCCTGCGGGTCCGGGCCGCGGCGTCCACCGACGTCGAGCGGATGTCGGAGTCCGGGGCCGCCACCTTGGCCAAGCGGGGTGCATTCACCGGCTCGTCGGTCGTCAACCCGTTCACGGGGGAGACGGTGCCCGTCTACGTGGCCGACTACGTGCTCATGGGCTACGGCACCGGCGCCATCATGGCCGTGCCCGCCGAGGACACCCGCGACTGGGACTTCGCCCAGGCCCACGGGCTGCCGCACGTGCGCACGGTGCAGCCTCCGCCGGGCTGGGACGAGCACGGGGGCCCCGACGGCGGGCCGGGCGGGGCGTACACGGGAACCGGCGAGAAGATCAACAGCCGGTGGCTGGACGGCCTCGACATCCCCGCGGCCAAGGAACGGGCCACCGAGTGGCTCGAGGAGCAGGGCATCGGCGTCCGCACGGTCAACTACCGGCTGCGCGACTGGCTGGTGTCGCGCCAGCGGTTCTGGGGCTGCCCGATCCCGGTGGTCTACTGCGCCGACCACGGCATCGTGCCCGTTCCCACCGACCAGCTGCCGGTGCTCGCGCCCGACGACGTCGAGTTCCTGCCCACGGGCGAGTCGCCGCTGGCCACCAACCCCGCCTTCCTCCACACGACGTGTCCGGTGTGCGGTGGCCCGGCCACCCGCGAGACGGACACCATGGACACGTTCGTGGACTCGTCCTGGTACTTCCTGCGGTTCACGGACCCGTGGTCCCCCGACGTCCCGTTCGACCAGGAGATCGCCCGGCACTGGATGCCGGTCGACCAGTACATCGGGGGCATCGAGCACGCCATCCTCCACCTCCTGTACGCCCGGTTCTTCACCAAGGCGCTGGTGGACGTCGGCCTCGCCCCCAAGGGCCTCCGCGAGCCGTTCGCCCGGCTCTTCACCCAGGGCATGATCCGGATGGACGGCACCAAGATGTCGAAGTCCAAAGGCAACCTGGTCGCCCCGTCGGGCTACCTGACGACGGTGGGCGCCGACGCGCTGCGCCTCTTCCACCTCTTCGTGGGCCCGCCGGCCGACGACGTCGACTGGTCGGCGCAGACCGACTCGGTCATCGACGGGTGCGCCCGCTACCTCGACCGGGTGTGGCGCCTGGCCGTGCCCGAGGTGCCCCGGGTCGCCGCCGCACCGGACGGCGAGCCGGGGGAGGCGGACCTGGCCGTCCGCCGGGCCACACACAAGCTCATCGACCGGGTGACGCGCGACTACGAGCGCTGGTCGTACAACACCGCCGTCGCCGCCTGCATGGAGTTCGTCAACACGCTCCAGCCCTACGCACGCGACGGGGGCCGGGCCGACGTTGTCGACGAGGCCGTCGACACCCTGCTCCTGCTGCTGGCTCCGATGACCCCGCACCTGGCGGCCGAGGCGTGGGAGCGCCGGCACGGCGACCACGTCCACCTCCGCCCGTGGCCGGCGGCCGACCCGGCCCTGCTGGTGGAGGACACGGTCACCATGGTGGTCCAGGTCAACGGCAAGGTCCGTGACCGGATCGAGGTGGCCCCCGACGTGTCCGAGGCCGAGGCCGAGGGGCTGGCGCTGGCATCCGCCCCGGTGGTCGAGGCGCTCGGCGGTCGTGCGCCGAAGCGGATCGTCGCCCGTCCGCCCAAGCTGGTCAACGTCGTCGCCTGAGGGCGGGCGGCCGGCGACTCGCAGATGGCCGTTCCCGGCGACGACACCAGGACACGGGCACTGCGCCTAGCGTCGCAGGGGCTGACCGAGACGGGCGAGGCGACCCCCGACGCCGTGGTCGGACGGTTGCTGGCGGTGCAGGCTCAGTACGAGCGCGGGTTCCGCCTGGTCGTCCGGAGCCGGAGCTCCGGGCTCTCGGCCCGCGACGTCGACGAGTCCCTGTCCCAGGGGCGTCTCCTGGTCACGTGGCTGAACCGGGGGACGCTGCACCTGGTCCGGTCGGACGACTACCGCTGGCTCCATCCGCTGACCGCGCCGCGGGTGGTGTCCGGCGTCGAGCGGCGACTCCGCCAGCTCGGCATCGACGCACGGGACGAGGAGCGCGGGATCGCCACCATCGTCGGGGCAGGCTCTGGTCCACCTGCTCGCCGTCACCAGCCTCCGCGGGCTGCTCGTCCGGGGTCCCGTGGTCGAGGGCCGTCACGCCTTCGTGGCCGTGGACCGCTGGCTGGGCCCGCCACCCGCCGCCGTGGATCGCGACGAGGCGCTCGGACGACTGGCGCTCCGCTACCTGAACGGCCACGCCCCGGCCATCCCCCGGGATCTCGCCGCGTGGGCGGGGATCACGCTGACGGACGCCCGCCTCGCCTTCGCCCGCGTGGCCGACGACCTCCACGGGACGCCCGACGGGTACGTGACCGGTGAGGGGACGTCCCCGCCCGCTCCCCTCACCGGAGCCCGGCTCCTCGGCCCGTTCGACCCGATGCTGCACGGCTGGCACTCGCGGGAGCTGTTCGTCGGGCCGCACCGGTCGGTGGTCACCACCAACGGGATCTTCCGTGCGACCTGCCTGGTGGACGGGCGGGTCGTGGCCACGTGGACGATGCCGTCGGGCGCCGTCGAGATCCTCCTGCTCGAACGTGTCGCGGGGTCGGTACGGGAGGCACTGGCCGAGGATGCCGCGGACGTCCTGCGCTTCCTGGGGCGTGCCGCCGCACCGGTCCGGGTGAGCGGACCCTGGGCAACGGCGCCGCGGCCCGTCGCCGCCGTCAGTCCTTGAAGCCCGAGAGGATCTCGGCCCATCGGTCGGCGCCGATGCCGGACGGTGCGTACACGTTGAACCGGTCGATGAGCCCGTCGAACCTCGACCTCACCTTGGCGGCGATGGCGTCGGGGGTGCCGACCACGGCGAAGGCGTCGAGCATCTCGTCGTCGATGAGATCGGCCATGTCGTCCCAGGCCCCCCGCTTCGACAGCGTGTGGAGCTCACCCTGGAGGTCGCCCCAGCCGTGCAGCTCGAGCACGGGACGGTAGGCCGGCGTGGACCCGTAGAAGGCGAGCTGCTTGCGGGTGGCGGCCGCGGAGCGGACGAAGGCCTCCTCGTCGATGCCGGTCACCACCATGCCGGGGAACGAGATCTGGAGGTCCGACCGGGAGCGACCGCTGGCAGTCAGTCCCCGGCCGAGCGCGGGCAGCGTCACCTCGCGCAGGTACCGCTCGGTCGTGAACGAGTGGGCCAGCAGGCCGTCGCCGACCTCGCCGGCCACCTCGGTCATGAGGGGGCCCACGGCGGCCAGGAAGACCGGCGGGTTCCCGTACGGGTTGGGGCCCGGGTCGAACATCGGGGTCATCAACGTGTGGCGGTAGTACTCGCCACGGAAGGCCAGGCGGCTCCCGTCGGCCCAGCTGGCCCAGATGGCGCGCACGGCCAGGACGAGCTCGCGCATCCGGGGGGCGGGATGCGACCACGGCATCGAGTAGCGCTTCTCGATGTGGGGCTTGATCTGGCTCCCGAGACCCAGCAGGAACCGCCCCTGTGCGGCGGCGTGGAGGTCGTTGGCCGTGACGGCCAGGGTCATCGGGTTGCGGGCGAAGGCGACGGCGATCCCGGTGCCGACCTGGAGTCGGCGGGTGTGCTCGGCCGCCAGCACCAGCGGCAGGAACGGGTCGTGGCTGGTCTCGGCCGACCAGATGCCGTCGTAGCCGGCCGCCTCCGCCTCCGTGGCCTGCGCGACCACCCCGGCCGGGTCGAATCCGAGGGTCCCGTCGACGAGCATGGGCCACGGTACCAAGGGCCGCCGCCCGGCGGGACGGACGACGGCGCGTGGCGGCATGCACCCGGGGTAGTTGCGCAACCACGCGCCGCGTCAGCACAATTGACGGGTGAGCGCCGACGGAACCGATCGGACCCTGCCCCGGCCCGTCCCCGAACTCGCCACCGGGTCCGCCGTGCCCGGGGCCGCGGTGCCCGGCGTCCCGCCTCCCGTGGTGACCGACGAGGAGCGGAACCGCTACGGCGTGCTCCTCGACCACGCCGCCGAGCGGGGCCTGCTGTCCGCGGCCGAGTACCGGTCCCGCCTGGCCGAGCTGGCCGACGCCGTGTCCGTCGACGAGCTCCGGCGCATCGTCACCGAGCTGCCGGCCTTCGGCGGGCCTGCGGGCCGGGCCGTGCCACCGGGCCCGGACCCGGCCGCCGTCGATGCGGCGCTGTGGGCCAACCTCACCCCGGCGGCGGAACGGCGCGGCCCGGGCAACGGGTGGGTGGCCCTGGCCCTCCTGGTCGCCGTCCTGGTGGTGGCGATGGTGGCGCTCGCCCTGATCGTGTCCCACGTGGCCCACAACCGCCACGCCGGTGCGGCGGGCACCGTCGCGGTGGCGGTCAGTCGCCCTCGCCCCTGAGGAACTGCTCGAGTTCGGCGGCGATCTCGTCGCCGCTCGGCAGGTCGGACGCGAACCCCAGGGGGGTGCCCTCCTCCGAGTCGATGGCGGCCTCGAGGCGCCGGACCATCTCGAGGTGGTCCGGATTGGCGCCGATCAGCTCGTCCACCTGGATCCGGGACGCCTCGCCGGCGGTGCGCAGCTCCACCGTGTCGAGGACGGTGCCGGTCACCGCGCACAACCCCTCGATGAGGGCGGCGCTGGCCTCGGGGTACGGCATGGCCGACACGTAGTGGGGCACCCGCGCCCACAGTCCGATCACCGGGATCCCGGCCGCACCCAGCGCCACCTCGATCGCCGCCTGGACCCCGGCGGGCACCTCGAGGGTGCCGTGCACGGTGCCGATGCGCCCGGCCAGGTCGGCCGACTCCGGCGGCACGGTCGAGGCGAGGCGCACCGGGCGGGTGTGCGGTGTGGGCGCGGGGAAGGCGCCGAAGCCCACCACCGTGCGCACGCCGAGCCGGGTGGTGATCGCGACCACGGCCTCGATGAAGCTCCGCCAGCCGAAGTCGGGCTCCGGGCCGGTGAGGTAGAGCAGGTCGGCGCCGACCCGGTCCTTGCCGGCCAGGAGGCGGATCGACGGCCAGGTCAGCTCGGTGGTGACCCCGTCCTCGATCCGGGCGATCGGCCGGCGGGCCCGCTGGTCGATGAGCGGATCGGCGTCGAAGGTGGCGACCGTGGCCGTGGGCGCCCCGGTCAGGAGGTGTGCGATGGCGGCCGACGCACCCATGCCGGCGTCCACCCACCCTTCGAGGGCGACCACCATCACCGGTCGGTGGAGGCGGATGCCCTCGGGCTCTCCCCAGCCGGGCTCGAACGCGTACAGGTCGGACCCGTCGGAGGGGCTCATAGGGACTCCACGTCGCCGAGCGCCCGCTCTCCCAGACGGGCGACGCCTTCGGCGAACTGGTCGACGCCGCTTCGGTCGCCGGCGGCCGCACCCCCGGCGTAGCGGACGTAGACGCCCTGGAGGATGCACGCCAGCTTCCAGATCCCGAAGGCCTGGTAGTAGGGGACGGCGGTGACGTCGCGGCCGCTGGCCGCCGCGTACCGCTCGACCAGCTGCGTCCGGGTGGCGAAGCCGGGCAGCGCGGTGGGCGCCACCCCGAGCACGGCCTGGTTGGCGTCGTCGGCCTCTGCCCAGTAGACGAGCAGCAGTCCGAGATCGGCCAGCGGGTCGCCGAGCGTGCAGATCTCCCAGTCGAGGATGGCGATGACGTCGCCGTTGTCGTCGAGCACGGTGTTGTCGAGCCGGTAGTCGCCGTGCACGATGGACACGCCCTGCTGCTCGGGAATCTTGGCCGACAGGACCTCGAAGGCCCGGTCGATGACCGCGGGGCCCGCCACGCCGTCGAGCGTCGACTGCTCGAACTGTCCGTGCCACCGCTTGAGCTGGCGGGCGATGTACCCCTCGCGGCGGGCGAAGTCGCCGAGCCCGACGGCGTCCACGTCGACGGCGTGCAGACGGGCCAGGGTGTCGATCAAGGAGTCGGAGGCGTGGGCCCGCACCGGCTCGGACAGCTCGGCCGATGCAGCCTCGTCGCGCAGGATGTGCCCCTCGACGAAGGACATCACGTAGAACGGGGCACCGTTGACGTCGGTGTCGGTGCACAGGCCGAGGGTCCGGGGGACGGGCACGCCGGTCGGCTGCAGGGCACTGATGACGGTGTGCTCGCGGGACATGTCGTGTGCGGTGGCGAGCACGTGGCTCACCGGCGGCCGGCGCAGCGCGTAGGCGTGGCCGGCGGCGTCGGTGACCCGGTACGTGAGGTTGGACCGGCCGCCGGCGATCAGTGCGAAGTCGAAGGGCGGGACGGCACCGTCCACGTTGGCGGCGAGCCACTCGCTCACGGGACCGCGGTCGATCCCCTCGGCGACGTCGTCGGCGACGGGGGATCCCGTGGTCGTGGTGGCGGCGTTCGGTGCGGCGTCCATGCCACGACGCTACCCGCGCCGCCGGAGCCGTCCGGTGCCGGTCGTGTCGCCGCCCGACGCCCGGTAGGGTCGTGGGCGATGGTCGATGCAACCGATGCCACCTTCGAGGACGTCGTCCTCGGGCGCTCGTCCGAGGTACCCGTGGTCGTCGACCTCTGGGCGCCATGGTGCGGGCCGTGCACGACGCTCGGGCCGATCCTGGAGCGTGTGGTGGCGGCCACCGACGGTGCCGTCGAGCTCGTGAAGGTGAACGTCGACGAGAACCCGGCGATCTCGGCGAGCTTCCGGGTCCAGTCGATCCCGGCCGTGTTCGCGCTCCGCGACGGCGCCGTGGTCGACCAGTTCATCGGTGCCCAACCGGAGGCGGCCGTGCAGGCGTTCGTCGACCGGCTGGCGCCGTCCCGCTCCGAGGCCGACCTGCTGGCCGACGAGGGCGCCGCCGCCGGCGACGAGGCGCTCCTCCGTCGGGCGCTCGAGCTCCAGCCCGACCACGAGGCGGCCATCGTCGGGCTGTCCGGCCTGCTCATCGCCCGTGGCGACACCGAGGAGGCCGTCGCGCTGCTCGGTCGCATCCCCGGGACGCCCGAGACCCGCCGGCTGCTCGCCGAGGCGCGGCTCGCCACCCGGGGGGACCTGGCGAACGCGGAGGACGTGGGGTCGGTGCTCGACGGCCTGCTCGAGCGGGTGAAGGACGACCCGGACGCCCGCCAGGCGTTCCTCGACCTGCTGGAGACCTTCGGCCCGGACGACCCCCGGACCCCGGGCTACCGCAGGGCACTGGCCTCCCGGCTCTTCTGACCCCGGGGCCCTGCGACGGCGAACCGGCCACCACCAGCCTCCGGTAGCGTCACAGCCGTGCGCGCCACGACCCTGCGACTCGGCCGGCGGACGTTCGACATCGAGCACCGGTCCCTCGTCATGGGGATCCTCAACCGCACCCCCGACTCCTTCTACGACAGGGGCGCCACCTACGCCCTCGACGACCTGGTGCGGCGGGCCGGCCTCCTGGTCGACCAGGGCGCCGACCTGCTCGACGTGGGCGGGGTCAAGGCCGGGCCAGGACCCGAGGTCGGGGAGGCCGAGGAGCTGGAGCGCGTGATCCCGGCCATCGAAGCCCTCGCCGGACGGTTCGACGTCGCACTGTCGGTCGACACGTGGCGGGCGTCGGTGGCCCGGGCGGCCTACCGGGCCGGTGCCGTCGTCGGCAACGACATCAGCGGGTTCGCCGACCCGGACTACCTGGCGGCCGCCGCCGAGCACGGGGCGACCGTCGTGGCCACCCACATCCGACTCGGCCCGCGCATCCCCGACCCCGATCCCGTCTACGACGACGTGGTCGGGACCGTCCGGGACTTCCTCCTCGACCGGGCCGAGCGGGCGCTGGCCGCGGGGATCGCCCCCGACCGGATCGTGATCGACGCCGGCCTCGACCTGGGCAAGACGGCGCAGCAGTCGCTCACCCTCCTGCGGGCGTCGGACCAGCTCGCCGACCTCGGCTACCCGCTGCTCCTGTCGGCCTCGAACAAGACGTTCCTCGGCGTGGTGCTGGGCCTCGGGATCGGGGAGCGGCGGGAGGCGTCGCTCTCGGCCACCGCGCTCGGCGCCGCCCTCGGCTGCCGGGTGATGCGGGTCCACGAGGTGGGGGCACACCGGCAGGCCTGCGACGTCCTGGCCGCCATCGGCGGGTCCGCCCGGTGAGCACACCGGCCGCCACCGCCACCGGGCACCGCCCCGCCTACCTCGTGCGCGGCGGCGACCCCTCGCTCGTGGCCCAGGCCGCCCACGCCCTGGTGGAGCAGCTGGTGGCCGGGGGCGACCCGTCGATGATGGTCGAGGAGTTCGGCGGCCCGGGCGTCGACCACTTGGACGTCGGGGCGGTCATCGACGCCTGCACGACACCGCCGTTCCTGGTCGAACGCCGGGTGGTCGTCGTCCGAGAGGCCGGCCAGGTGACCGCGGCCGACGCCAAGCGGCTGGTGGCGTACCTGGGGGACCCGCTCCCCACCACCGCGCTGGTGCTGGTGGCCGGAGGCGGTGCCGTGCATGCGTCCCTGTCGAAGGCCGTGGCGGCCGCCGGCGACGTCGTCGACACCTCCGTCGGGACGGGCAAGGCCCGGTCGCAATGGCTGGCCGACCACCTGAAGGGCGGTCCGGTGCGCCTGGACGCTGCGGCCCAGGCCCGGCTCGGTGCCCACCTGGGCGAGGACATGGGCCGGCTGGCCGGGCTGCTCGACACCCTGGCCGCCGCCTACGGCCGCGGGTCGACGGTGACGGCGGCGGACCTCGAGCCGTTCCTGGGCGAGGCCGGGGCGCTGGCGTCGTGGGACCTGACCGACGCCATCGACGCCGGACGGACCGCGCCCGCGCTCGAGGTGCTCCACCGGATGCTGTCGGCCGGGGACTCCCACCCGCTGGTGATCCTCGCGTTGCTCCACAAGCACTACCGCCAGATGCTCCGCCTCGACGGCTCCGGGGTCACGACGGCGGAGCAGGCGGCCGAGGTCCTCGGGCTGAAGAGCAGCTTCCCCGCCAAGAAGGCCCTGGCCCAGGCGAACCGTCTCGGCTCGGCCCGTGTCGCCCGGGCCGTGCAGCTGCTGGCCGAGGCGGATCTGGACCTGCGCGGCGGTACCGGGCTCCCGGGGGAGCTGGTGGTCGAGGTGCTCGTCGCCCGGCTCAGCCGGCTCGGCCCGCAGCGGCGCTGAACGGAGGACGTTGCCTCGGTTCCGCCCGGACCGGGTCCGTCAGTCGGCCACGGGGTCCCGGGACTCGACACCGGCGTCGTAGACGTTCTCGGTCCAGCAGCCGCCGTCCCAGTACCGGTACTGGTGGCGACCGGTCGGGTCCGGCAGCCAGCGCGCCGCCATGGTCGTCCGGCGCGCCATCGTGGCCACCGCCGTCGAGGCGGCGCCGGCGATCGGTGCGACCTGCTCGGGCCGGGGTCGGAAGATCTCCGGCGTGCCCGGGGTGGCGACCGGGGCGGCTGCGAGCTGCGTCGCCGCGCCCTGTGCCGAAGGGCCGTGGGCGCCGGACCGGTGCCCGAACCCGTGCACCGGGTCCGGTGCGGTGAACGTCGGACCGGAGACCTGGGCCCCCGGGGCGGGCTCGACGGACGGCGCCGCATGTGCGGACGCCGAGGGTCCCCCGGGCGACGACCAGCCGGTCGGTTGGGTGACGGCGTCCGCGGTGGGGGTCGGGGCCGGCCCGGTGCGCTCCGTGGTCGCTCCGAGGATCGAGGCGGCGACGGATGCGGGCGACTCGTCCTCCTCGAACGACGTGCGCTGCCTCGGGTGGTAGGGGCGGCCGACGGAGCCGGGGATGCGGATGGTCGGCTCCGCGGTGGCGGTCGGGGCCGGTGCGGCGGCGGGGTCGGGGTCGGCCCCTGCGGACGCGCTGGCGGTCACCAGGTCGGGATCCTCGAAGAACCCGCCGCCCGAGGGTATGCGGGCACCCGGGCCGCCCGCCCGGACCGGTCGGGTCGTGCGACGCTCGCCGAAGCTGCCGAGCGTGGTCGGCAGGGTGAGCGCCTGGATGGAGCGGGTGCTCTCGGTGGCCAGCGCCTGCCGGTCGCCGAACCGCTCGAAGGGGAGGTTGGCCGCCCGCCCGGCGGAGGCGACGGCGAGGACCTTCGGCCGGGCTCCGAACACGTAGATGGCCAGGCCCACGCCGGGGAGCAGCAGCACGAGTGCGAGCGACAGCAGCTTGGGCTCACCGGCGGCCCGCCACGCCCACCGGGGCTGGCGGATCACGTCGACCGCCCCGAGGACGACGGCGAGCAGCACCACGGCCGACAGCAGGGCCAGCGCGAGGTTCACGGGTTCTGCGGACGTGGCGGTCATGCCCGGCGACCTCCTCGTGCGGGGCGTGACACCCCGGTCGGTGGCGCGGCGTGGAGACCGCCCGCGTCCTCGAACTTCCGACTGACGAAACCCTGCCCCATGGAATCCACCGTCGCTCCTCGTGTTCGTAAGACCACTCTAAGTGTTTACCTAAACGCGTAGAGTAGTCAAGTGCTGGTGGGACTTCCCTCCACGGGAACATCGGCACGTTCGCAGCGGATCTGGACGGGGAATGTCCCGGCCGTCAACGAAAGTCGCGGGAGGACGGGACCGGGCCGAGGGGCAGCGGTTCGAACCGCTCGGCCACCAGCGTCATCGACCCCTCGGACCGCTCGACCCGACCCCGGACCAGCAGGGCGGGGAAGGCGCGGGCCACCGGCTTCCACCGGACCCAGGCGCCCCGCGAGCAGACGATGTTCACCATCCCGGTCTCGTCCTCCAGGTTGAGGAAGACCGCCCCGTGGGCGCTCTCGGGCGCCTGGCGGTGGGTGACCACGCCCCCGACGGTGATCCGGTCCCCGGCCGCTCGGCCGGCCAGCGCCGCGGCCCGGACCACCCCGCGCCGGTCCAGGCCGCCCCGGGCCAGTTCGATGGCCGTGGTGTCGGGGGCCATGCCGAGCGACCACAGGTCGTCGGACACCTCCTCCCACGGGGTGGGGGCGGACAGCGGGGGCGGCTCGGCCCCGGTGACCACGCCCGGCAGCCGGTCGGCGGTGGCCTGGGCGGCCGCCCCCGCCCCCCACACCAGCGACCGCCGGCCGCCGGACCGCCCGCCCGCGACCCGCCCGCCCCGCCCCCGGTCGTCGAGGCCGTCGAGGGCCCCGGCGGTGGCCAGGGCCTCGAGCTGGGCCCGCGTCACCCCGGCCCGGCGCACGAGGTCCTCCATGTCCGACCACGGCGCCCCCGCCTCGATCCGGGCGGCGGCCTCGGACCCGACGCCGCGCACCGACGACAGGCCGAGGCGCACCGCAGCGGCGCCGGCCGGGAGGGGTGCCCCGCCGCCGTGCGGGTCCGACTCCGGCTCGAGCGAGGCCGCCGCCCGTCCCCGGTTGACGTCGGGCCGGCGGACCGCCACGCCGTGACGCTTGGCGTCGGCCACCAGGCTCTGGGGGGACCAGAACCCCATGGGCTGGGCGTTGAGGAGTCCGGCGGTGAAGGCGGCCGGGTAGTGCAGTTTGCACCAGGCCGTCGAGTACACCAGGTGGGCGAAGGCCACCGAGTGGCTCTCGGGGAAGCCGAAGTTGGCGAAGGCGGCCAGCGCCGCGTAGACCTGCTCGGAGACCTCGGTGGACACCCCCCGGGCGGCCATGCCGGCGAACAGGCGGTCGCGGAGCCTCGCCATGCGCTCGCCGGACCGTTTGGCGCTCATGGCCTGGCGCAGCTCGTCGGACTCGGCCGGGCTGAACCCGGCCACGTCGATGGCGATCTGCATCAGCTGCTCCTGGAAGAGCGGCACGCCGAGGGTGCGCTCCAGGGCCGGTTGCATCAGCGGGTGGAGGTAGGAGACCGGTTCGGTCCCGTTGCGCCGCCGGATGTAGGGATGGACGGCGTTGCCCTGGATGGGCCCGGGACGGATGAGGGCCACCTCGATGGCCAGGTCGTAGAAGCACCGGGGCCGCACGCGGGGCAGCGTGTTCATCTGGGCCCTCGACTCCACCTGGAACACGCCCACCGTGTCGGCCCGGCACAGCAGGTCGTAGACCTCGTCCTCCTGCTCCAGCAGGGCCAGGTCGACCGTCACCCCGTGGGCCTCGGCCACCAGGTCGACCATGTGGTGCAGCGCGGTGAGCATGCCGAGGCCCAGGAGGTCGAACTTGACCAGCCCGGCCGCGGCGCAGTCGTCCTTGTCCCACTGCAGCACGCTGCGCCCCGGCATCCGGCCCCACTCGACGGGGCACACCTCGACCACCGGACGGTCGCAGATGACCATGCCCCCCGAGTGGATGCCCAGGTGGCGTGGGAACCCGAGCAGCTCGCCGGCGAGCTGCTGCACCAACGGCGGCAGGTCGTCGCGCTCGACCAGGGGCTGGCCGCGCTCGGTCGAGGCCGACCAGCCGTCGGCCTCCTCGACGGTGTGCCCGAGGGCCTTGCCCACGTCGCGCAGGGCGGACCGGGACCGGTAGGTGATGACGCTGGCCACCTGCGCGGCGTGCAGCCGGCCGTAGCGCTCGTAGACGTACTGGATGACCTCCTCGCGCCGACCCGACTCGATGTCGACGTCGATGTCGGGCGGACCGTCGCGGGAGGGGGAGAGGAAGCGCTCGAAGAGCAGGCCGAGCGAGACGGCGTCCACGTTGGTGATGCCGAGCGCGAAGCAGACCGCCGAGGTGGCGGCGGACCCCCGACCCTGGCAGAAGATGTCGTTGCGTCGGGCGAACTGGACGATGTCCCACACGGTGAGGAAGTAGCCCGGGAACCCGAGGGCGCCGATCACCCCGAGCTCGTGGTCGAGCCGCGCGTACGCCCCCGGCACCCGCTCGGCCCCCCTCGGCCCGTACCGCTCGGCCGCGCCCCGGCCGGTCAGCTCGACCAGCCAGCTCTGTTCGGTGTGCCCTTCGGGCACCGGGAAGTCGGGCAGCCGGGGGGCCACCAGCCGGAGGTCGAAGACGCACTCGGCGGCCAGCTCCGCCGCCCGGTCGACCGCCCCCGGCCACCGGGCGAACCGCCGGCGCTGTTCGGTCTCGCCCCGCAGGCAGGCGGTGGCCGAGGAGGGGAGCCAACCCTCGAGGTCCTCGAGCGTGGAGCGCGCCCGGACGGCGGACAGCGTGGTGGCCAGCGCGAAGCGGGCCGGGGTGGCGTAGTGGACGTTGTTGGTGGCGACCGGGGCCACGCCCCGCTCGGTGGCCAGCACGGCCAGGGCGTCGTTGCGGGGCCCGTCGACCGGCGTGCCGTGGTCCCACAGCTCGACGGCCAGGCGGTCCCGGCCGAACCGGTCGACGAGCCGGTCGAGGGCCCGGGCCGCGGCGGCCGGCCCCTCCCCGGTCAGGGCCGCGGCCAGGGGCCCCTTCCGGCACCCGGTCAGGACCTGCCAGTGGCCGCCGTGACGGTCGGCCAGGGCGTCGAGGGTGAGGATCGGCCGGCCCTTCTCCCCGCCCTCGAGGTGGGCCTCGGCGATGGCCCGGCTGAGGCGGGCGTAGCCGTCGGGGTCGCGGGCCAGGACCACCAGGTGGGTGCCGTCCGGGTCGGGCATGCCGGTGCGGAGGTGGGGCCCGTCGGCGTCCGACAGGGTGAGCTCGGCGCCGAACACGGTGGGCAGGCCGACGGCCCGGGCCGCCACGGCGAACCGCACCGTCCCGTACAGGCCGTTGTGGTCGGTCAGCGCCACCGCCGACAGTCCGAGGCGGACGGCCTCCGCGGCCAGTTCCTCGGGGTGGCTGGCACCGTCGAGGAAGGAGAAGTTGGAGTGGGCGTGGAGTTCGGCGTAGGCCATGGTCGCACCGGCCTCAGCCGTAGGTGGCCTCGACCCACCAGCGGCCCCGCTCGACCAGCAGCAGGTGGGCGCCCCGCACGGTGACGGCCTGGAGCCGGGCCCCCCGCCGGCGCGACCGGGACCACCACCGCTCGTCGGATGGCCACGGCCCGGCCCACCCGGACAGCGGCTCCCACGGGCCGCCCTCCACGGACAGGCGGTCGGGGACCGTGGTCAGCAGCCCCCGGGCCGAGACCCGCACCGGCACGCCGAGGACGTCGGCCAGGTCGGCGCGGACCGGGTCCGGGTGGACGACGGCCGGCGACGGTGCCGGGATCCGCCCGGGCCACGGCGCACCCGACCCGGCGGCGCGCACGGTGCCGGGGTGCCCGTCCTGCGGCGGCTCGCCGGCGGTCCAGGTCACGAAGCGGGCCCGCTCGGCCGGGCTGCGCCCCCCCTGCAGCCGTGCGGTCACCACCCCGTCGGGGCCGAGCAGCTCCTGGGCGGCGGCCAGGCACCGGGCGGCCCGGGCGTCGGCGTCGTTCGTCCCGCCCCAGAACCCGGGCTCGACCACCGTCGACCCCCCGTCGACCCCGTCGGCGAGGAGGTGGGCGACGCGGGGTCGGCGCAGGTCGGCCAGCTCGCCGCTCCGGCCGCCGGCCACCCGGTGGGCGTGGGCTCCGTCGGCCCCGAACCGGCCGAGGACGTGGGGGTCGGGGAGGGCGGCGAATCCGCCCAGGGTGCGGATGCCGAGCCGGTCGAGCAGTCCGGTCAGGTCGTCCTGCCCGAGCGTCGCCACCGGCAGCGGGGCGAGGAACGCGGGGGTGCCCCCGGCCGGGACGATCCGGTCCCGGCGGGCGGCCAGCACGGCGGCGAACAGCCCGTCGGCGATGCCGACCTCGGCCGGCGTGACCTCCTCGGTGGCCGCCCGGACGAGGCCGGCCAGGGCGTCCTCACCCCCGAAGTAGCGGGCGGGCCCCCGGGCGGGCAGCGAGCAGATGCCGGCCCGCACCGGGGTCACCCACGGGCAGTAGGCCCCGACGGCGGCGATCACCCCGACGAAGGCGCGGAGCACCGCACCCCCTTCGTCCTCCTCGAGCAGCTCGGGACAGCGGACGACCAGCAGGCGGTCCACGTCAGGCCGCCGGGTCGGGCGGCCCGCCGGCCGCGACCGCCGTGCCGTCGGGGGCGGGGAGCCACAGCTGCTGCCGGACCGGGCGCGCCGCCGAGCGGCGCCCGGTGACGGCCACCGTCATCCGCCGGCGCCGCAGGTGGCCGCGACCTGCGTCGACCCCCTCCCACGTCGCCCCGTCGACCCGCAGCTGCAGGTCGGGCGGTTCGGGCCAGCCGGCCCGGTCGGGCACGACGATCAGTACGGCACGTCGCTCCCGGGCCCGGGCCACGAGCCGGCGGACCATGGCCGGTCGGGGGACGAACGGCGGGCACAGCACCACCAGGTCGACCCCCCCGAGCACGGTGGCGGTGGCCTCGGCCCAGGCCGCACCGGGCCGGGGGAGGAGGGCCAGGCGCCCGAGGTCGACACCGAGGTCGGCGGCGGCCACCGCGCCGAGGGACGGGTGCCCGACCAGGGCGCACCACGAGCCCGATGCCGAGGCGGCGGCCACGAGGGACAGGGCGACGCTGAGGGCCCCGTCGTCGCCGGGACGGCCGACGGTCAGGGTGGAGCCGCGTCGCAGTGCCCCGTCGGGGAGCAGCCCGGCCAGTGCCGGGAGGACGGGGAGGAGCCGGGTCCGGCTCGCCGCCACCGGCCGGGTCCGCTCGGCCAGGGCGGCCAGGGCGGCGAGGGCGGCCGGGTCGAGGTCCCGGGCGAGCCGCCGGTCCGGTGCGGATACGAACATATGTTCGATAGTACCGACCGGGCGTGCATCCGGCCAGTGGGTCCCCGGGCCCGCCGGGAAGCGGGACCCGGGCAGGCGCACGGCCGCTGTGGTTGGCTGGGCCTATGGACTACCGCACCCTCGGCACCACCGGCGTTCAGGTCAGCCAGCTCTGCCTCGGGGCGATGATGTTCGGCGCCTGGGGCAACCCCGACCACGACGACTCGGTCCGGATCATCCACCGGGCCGTCGACGCCGGCATCAACTTCATCGACACCGCCGACATGTACTCCTTCGGCGAGTCCGAGGAGATCGTGGGCAAGGCGCTCCGGGGCCTCGAGCGCGACCACATCGTGCTCGCCACCAAGGTGCACGGCCCCATGTCGGGCGACCCCAACGCCCAGGGCAACTCACGGCGGTGGGTCGTGGCCGAGTGCGAGCACAGCCTTCGCCGGCTCGGCACCGACTACCTCGACCTCTATCAGATCCACCGGCCGTTGCCCGAGACGGACATCGACGACACGCTCGGGGCGCTCAGCGACCTCGTCCACGCCGGCAAGATCCGCTACGCCGGCTGCTCCACGTTCCCGGCCCACCAGGTGGTCGAGTCCCACTGGGTGGCCGAGCGCCGGGGCCGCGAGCGCTTCCGCACCGAGCAGCCGCAGTACTCGATGCTGGCCCGGGGGATCGAGGCCGACCTGCTGCCCGTCTGCCGGCAGTACGGCATGGGTGTCCTCAGCTGGAGCCCGCTGGCCGGCGGCTGGCTGTCGGGAGCGTTCGGCGAGGGCCGGAAGAACACGTCGCGCCGCTCGGCCATGCTGCCCGAGCGCTACGACCTGTCGCTCCCGATGAACCAGCAGAAGCTGGCGGCCGTCATCGAACTCCAGGCAGTGGCCGACGAGGCCGGCCACTCGCTGCTCGAGCTGGCACTGGCCTTCGTGCAGGCGCACCCGGACGTCACCTGCCCGATCATCGGCCCGCGCACCATGGACCAGCTCGAGTCCCAACTGGTGACGGCCGACATCACCCTCGGCGACGACGTGCTCGACCGGATCGACGGGATCGCACCCCCCGGACAGAACGTCGGCGGCGCCGACCCCGGCTGGGCCCCGCCGTCGGTGACGGACGCCCGCCAGCGCCGACGGTAGCGCTCCCGGTCCACGCCGGTGGGCCCCGCCACCCGTCAGGCCAGCGCGTCGGCGGCGTCCGCCCGGTTGGCCTCCCACCAGCGGCGCCTCCGCTCGTACCGCTCCATGCCGCCCATGTCGTCCAGCATCCGGATGAAGGCGGGGTCGCCGGCCTCGACCCGCCGCTGCACGAAGGACCCTCCGCCGTCCATCGAACGGTCGAGGTGCGTGAGGAGCTCGTCCCGGCCGGTCCGCCCGAGTCCGTAGGTGTCGGCGACCAGCCGCAGGCGGGCCGGCCGGTCGACCGGTCCCCATCCGAGGCGCCCGGCACTGAGGTCGTCGTCGACCGGGACGCACATCCGGGCGAAGGCGGCCAGGTCGTGGACGGGTCGACCCGGAGCGGCGAAGTCGAAGTCCAGCAGTCCGACGGCCTCGCCGTCGCGGAACACGATGTTCTCGAGGCAGACGTCGTTGTGGCAGACCACCGGACCGCCCTCGGGATCGGCCAGCTCGTCGCTCCAGGGGCCGCCACGGATCCCGACCCGGGACGACGCCTCGTGGAACGAGCGGACGAGTGCGGTGGCCGACGCCAGGGCCCCGTCGGCCTGCGCCCAGGCTGGGAACGGAGGGATCGGCACGTCCCCTTCGATGAAGACCAGCCGCTCGTTGCCGTCGGGCTCGACCGCGACGGGAAGCGACGCACCGGCGAACCCGGTGGCCCGGAGCTCCCTAAGGAACGCGTGCACCGTCGCCGAGTGGGGGTTCGACGGGCGGATCACGTACGCCCCCCGCCGGACAACCCGGCCCGCGTTCGCCACCCCGCCGGCCAGCGCCTCGTCCACCTCCCCAGTATGGCGAGGACGGCCACGGTGCGCCGACCGGGGAGTTCCGGCCCGGGCCCGCCGACGCGGACAACTCCCGCTACGTCAACACGGGACGGGACCACGTCGTCCGCCTCCACCGGCCCCGACCGGAGGTCCTCGACGGCACCCGGGTGTCCCCAGGTCCCGGGCCGCTCGACGGACGCGGGCCTACACTGCGCGGAGCGCCCCTCGGACGGGTGCCCAAGGGGGAACCATGACCACGCAGCTCCTGGTGTTCGGGGTGCTCGGCGTCCTGACGACGGCCTACGCCGTCTGGGCCAACCGGTGGCTCTTCGGGGAGCAGGGGGCGGGCTCGGTCGGCGTGATCGAGGCCGCC
>Ga0307373_10005703_pt1 | contig 20196 bp, 23 predicted proteins | sample OX2MG_FD_202534 | JGI IMG/M metagenome (GOLD analysis project Ga0307373, IMG submission 202534) | Soil microbial communities from Risofladan, Vaasa, Finland - OX-2 | ecosystem: Environmental > Terrestrial > Soil > Coastal area > Acid sulfate soil | place: Finland: Risofladan, Vaasa | collected...
CATCGGAGTGGCAGGTGTGCATGTGCAGATCGCCGCGGTACCAGCGCGGCGCCGCCTCGAGCGGCGCGTCCGAAAACGCAGAGACCGCCGTCGCCTCGCCGCGCCCGAAGCGGATCCTCGCCTGATAGCTGGCGGTGACGCCCGGGCGGATGTTGGGCACGCCGAGGACGAGGGTCCATCGGCCGGGGTCTATGGGACCGGGCAGGTAGGAAGGCGTCGCGTCGATGGCCGAAAGCGTGAAGCTCGCCTTGTCGCCGCCGCTCCAGCCGCGGAAGCGCTGCGGATCGAAGAGACCAAGATCGATCGTGGTGCGCTGCTCGCGGCCGGTGTAGCTGAACTCCACCGTCAACCGGCGCACGCCCGCCGGCACGTCGAACGGCAGTTCCACATAGGTCTCGTGATCGGAGCGGCCGAGGGCGCCCGTCAGCACGATTTCGCTGTCGTTGGCGCCGACGAGGGTCTCGGTCACGCCAGGTCCCTCCTGCGGGAGCGGCCAGTATGCCGCCGCCCTTCCGGAGACGCCACCACCGCGCCGCGGAACCGGACGGGCATGAGCCGCGGCCGCTGGCCATGGCCCGCGGTTCGCGCTACGAGGCTTGACGATGAAATCCCACGCCGCCGAGAATTGCCGCCGCTCGTACGCTCCCTCCGGGGCTCGTGGGATGTCGCGCTTGCAGACCTAGGCGCCCGATCATCGCACCGACCCCGCCGTGGCGGGGTCTACGTCTCCGCCGGCGGCCCCAAGACCCCCGAGGAGATGCCCATGACGAGCCCGCCCGAGCCCTGGTTCCCGATCCGCACCGAGCGTCTGCTGCTGCGCGACTTCCGCGAGACCGACTTCGACGATGTGCATGCCTACGCACGCGATCCCGAGGTGGCGCGCTACATGCCGTGGGGACCCAACACGCCAGGGGAGACCCGCAAATTCCTGGCGCGCTCGGCGGTCGCCCAGGCCGCCTGGCCGCGCCTCGACTTCGGCTTCGCCCTCGAGCATGCCGCCGTCGGCCGGGTGATCGGTTCGATCGCCCTGCACCTGCGCGACGCGCAAAGCCTCTCGGTGGAGATCGGCTACTGCCTGCACCGCGGGTTCTGGCGACAGGGCCTGATCAGCGAGGCGGCGCGCGCCTTGATCGACGCTGGCTTTCGCAAGCTTGGGCTGCATCGCATCGCCGCCACCTGCGACGTGCGCAACGCCGCTTCGTTCGGCGTCATGGAGAAACTCGGGATGCGCCGCGAAGCCTGCTTCCGCCAGGACCGCCAGATCAAGGGCGAGTGGCGCGACACCTACCTCTACGCCGTGCTGGCCGAGGAGTGGCTCTGACCGCGAGCCTCGGCAAGTCGGATGGATCGACGCAGCTATCCGTCTCGACGAGGCTGCGCCTACGCGCCGATGCTGCCCAGCTCGACCTTGAAGCCCGGGCCCATCGTGGACGAGAGGCTGATGCGCTGCACGTACGTCCCCTTGGCGCCGGAGGGCTTGGCGCGGTTGAGGGCGTCCATCAGGGCGCGGACGTTGGCCACCAGGGCGTCGTCGGTGAAGCTCGCCTTGCCGACGCCGGCGTGGACGATGCCCTCTTTCTCGACCCGGAACTCGATGGCGCCGCCCTTGGCGTCCTTCACCGCCTGGCCGACATTGGGCGTCACCGTGCCGACCCGCGGATTGGGCATCAGGCCGCGCGGACCCAGCACCTTGCCCAGGCGTCCGACCAGCGCCATCATGTCGGGGCTGGCGATCACCCGATCGAAGGCCATGAAGCCGCCCTGGATCCGCTCCACCAGATCCTCGGCCCCGACGATCTCGGCGCCGGCGGCCCTCGCTTCCTCGGCCTTGGCGTCCTTGGCGAAGACCGCGACGCGCACGTCGCGGCCGGTGCCCGAGGGCAGCGAGACGACGCCGCGCACGTTCTGGTCGGCGTGACGCGGATCGACGCCGAGGTTCACCGCGATCTCCACAGTCTCGTCGAACTTGGCCGTGGCGTTGGCCTTGACCAGCTTCACCGCTTCGCTCAGCTGGTGGACCGCGTTCCGGTCGCCGCTCCAGGCGGCGATGCGCTTGGCTTGCTTCGGCATCGGTTCAGCCCTCCACCACGCGAAGGCCCATGGCGCGCGCCGAACCTTCGATGATCCGCGCCGCGGCGTCGAGGTCGTTGGCGTTGAGATCCTTCATCTTCTTCTCGGCGATCTCGTGCAATTGGGCGCGGCTCACCTGGCCGACGGTCTCTCGACCGGTGGTTCCAGAGCCCTTCTGCACCTTGGCCGCCTCCTTGAGGAAGTAGCTCGCGGGCGGGGTCTTGGTGACGAAGGTGAAGCTCTTGTCCTGATAGACGGTGATCACCGTCGGCAGCGGCGTGCCCTTGGGCATGGCTTCGGTTCGGGCGTTGAATTCCTTGCAAAAGCTCATGATGTTGACGCCGCGCTGGCCCAGCGCCGGCCCGATCGGGGGCGAGGGCGTCGCGGCGCCGGCGGGCACCTGCAGCTTGATGTAGCCCAGTATCTTCTTGGCCATCGGTTCCTCTCAGAAAGGGCGGACCGGCCCTCGACACGAAGAGCCGTGGTCCGGGGTGGCGCCCCTCCCACGGATTTTGACGTTCGCCCGCAAGCGCGAAGGGCGGGCCTTTAGCAGTCTAAGGCGCCCGCCTCAACCGCACAGTTGCGCCGGCGGTCGCGGCTCCGGGGCTTCAGCCCACCTTCTCGACCTGCGCATATTCCAGTTCCACCGGCGTGGCGCGGCCGAAGATCGAAACGGTCACCCGCAGCCGGGCGCGCTCCTCGTCGACCTGTTCGACCGAGCCATTGAAGCTGGCGAACGGGCCGTCGGTGACGCGGACGGTCTCGCCGATCTCGAAGCTGATGGTCGGCTTGGGCCGCTCGACGCCCTCCTCGATGGCGCCGATGATGCGCGCCACCTCGCGTTCGGAAACCGGCATCGGCTTGTTGCCGCTGCCGAGGAAGCCGGTGACCTTGGGCGTGTTCTTGACCAAGTGATAGGCCTCGTCGCTCAGGTCCATCTTCACCAGCACGTAGCCGGGAAAGAACTTGCGTTCGGCGTTCACCTTGCGACCGCGCCTGATCTCGACCACGTCCTCGGTGGGCACCAGGATCTCGGCGAAGGCGTCATCCAGCCCCTGGGCGTGAGCCTGCTCGCGGATCGACTCGGCCACCTTCTTCTCGAAGTTGGAATAGGCGTGCACGATGTACCACTTGTGCCGCGATTGGGTCTGCGTCTCGCTCATCGTCACTGGCCGGCCCCGATCTTGAGCAGATGGTCCATGGCGAAGCCGAACACCTGGTCGACTCCGAAGAAGAACAGCGCCGCCAGAACCACCATGATCCCAACCATCACCGAAGTGATCCAGGTCTCCTTCCAGCTGGTCCAGGTGACCCTGCGGGCCTCGGCGCGCACCTCGCGGGCGAACTGGGTGAGGCTGGTGCGCTTCTTTGGCGCGCCATCGCCGCTCTGGGCGGCGCGCAATGGCGTGCGCGGTCGCAAGGTGGTGGGAATGATGCCTTGATCCTTGGCCATCGGTCGTCGTCGAACTTTCCTTGCCATGCTGTCGAGGTCGCGGCGGTCGAGGTCGGGGACTGTCGAGGTCGGGCGCCGTCCGCTCCGCCTGGCCATCATATAGTGGCAGGAGTGGAGGGACTCGAACCCCCGGCCCTCGGTTTTGGAGACCGATGCTCTACCAGCTGAGCTACACTCCTCCAGGCGCCCGGCAATGCCGAACGCGCCGGAGAGCTCCTTGCCCGCCGGCGCGTTCGGCTCATCGCCGCCAGGGATGGCGGTTTAGCAGCGGGCGCCCATCGCGGCAAGGCCGGCGCCGACGGCCCTGCTGGCCCTGGCGGCGGCGACCCGACCATGAACTGTCGTTGTCCGAACCGTTCATCGGCGCTTCAGAAGCCGCCGCCCATGCTGCGACGGCTCGGTCACGGACGTGGCGCCGGGCGAGCCGCGGGATCGTCATTCTCGAAGCGGCGGGCCGGCGCCGTCGCGAGCTTCGAGACCGGGCGTCGGATGGGGCGCGACCACTGAGACTGGAAGGAGACGTCTGATGGATTCCAAAACTGCAATGATGGTCGGGGCGGCGGCCGCGCTGGCCGCCGGTCCGGCGCTGGCCGCGCCATCGGCGGCCGAGGCCCCGGCCCGGCTGGTCGCTGCGTCCTACGCCGATCTCCTGCAGCCGATCCCCAATGCCGTCGAACGGCTGAAGATGGCCGACGCCGAGGCGGCAGGGTCCGCGCGCCTGATTCCGGCGCAGTGGTTTGGCCGCAGCCACCACCACCACCATCATCATCATCACAGCAGCTGGTGGTATCGGCGGAATGGCTACTACTGGAGTGGCCGCGGCTGGCTGTTCCGACCCGTCCCTCATCATCACCACCACCATCACCACCACCACAGCAACTATTGACCCGGCGCCGCGCCCGTCGTTGAGGGTGGAACGGCGAAGCGCGGCCGGATCGAGGCTGGCGATTGGACTTCGAGCCCCGGCTCCCGGGGCTCGAAGATCAGGGCGCGACCTGCGAGACTGGGCGCACCCAGCTTTTGGAGGCGAGCCATGGCCACCGGCATCGACACCCTGATCAGCCCGGCGATGGTCGAAGCCAAGGGCCGATGGAGCGAGGTGCGCGTCTCGCCGCCGATCTCGCCGTCCGACATCCGCAGATGGGCCATCGCCACCTATTGGCCCCAGACGCCGCCGCCGCTCTACTGGGACGAGGCCTATGCGCAGACGACGCGGTGGGGCGCGATCATCGCTCCGCCCGACTTCAACCCCTTCGCGTGGCCGGTGCGACGGACGCCGCCGCCGGCCGCCGCCCCGCCCGCGGGCGGCGTGCGGCTCACCGCCATGAACGGCGGCCAGACCGACAGCTTCGGCGTTCCGATGCGCGCCGGCGACGTGATCTTCGCACGTTCGCGCCTCTCGGATTTCAACGAGCGCCAGGGCCGCTTCGGCCTGATGCTCTATTCTTACACCGAGATCCTCTGGACCAACCAGAACGACGAGTTCGTCCGCCGCCGCATCGCCACCAGCATCCGCTACTAGGAGGTGTCCGTGACGCCCAAGCTCTGCTTCGAGGATGTCGAGATCGGCGACGAGTTGCCGGCCTGGTCGCGCCAGACCGATTTCATGCACTGGAACCGCTATGCGGCCGTGAACGACGAGTTCGTGCCGTTCCACATGGACGACGAGGCCGGCCGGCGAGCCGGCAACACGGATGGCGCATTCGGGATGGGCAATCTGCGCTATGCCTACATCGCCAACGCTCTCGCCGACTGGGCCGGCGACGAAGCGCAGATCCGCGAGATCGGCTGCCAGTACCGGGCCATCAACCAGAAGCACGACACCCTGACCGTGGTCGGCAAGGTGACGGGCAAGGAGGTCGTGGACGGCGAGGGGCGGGTGACGCTCGCGACCAACGTCATGAACCAGCACGGCGAAGCGACCTGCCCCGGCCATGCGATCTTGGCGCTGCCGCCCCGGCGCTGAAACCGCCCGCATCGATCGGCGCGCGTGGTAGGCCGGGTGGGGATCGAACCCACGACCGCCCGATTAAAAGTCGGACGCTCTACCTCTGAGCTACCGGCCCCGGAGCTCGCAACGCCTCAGCGGATAGGGAGTCTTCAGGGTGGCGGCAAGGACCGACTGCGTTTGGTCAGCCGCCGTCGAGCGGGCGCGCATAGCCAGGGTCGAGGGTCTGGGCTAGACACACCTGCATGCGCCCTCGCCGCCTCGCGGGTCTCGCGGCCGCCGTGATCCTGGTCCCGGCGATGGCGTCCTGCGCGGCAAACCGGGCCGCACGCGCCGGTCCGGGCGCGCCCCACGCGACGCCCCATTCGACGGCAAGACTGCTGACGCCCCAGCAGGAGGGACGTCAGGGCGTGGTGAAGGGCGTCGCCGAACAGCCCTTTCGCGACCTCAACGTCATCCGCAGCAAGATCCCGCCGGTGCTGCAGCGCGCCGTCGCCGATCCCTACGAGCGGCCCTTGCCGGCCACCTGTGAGGGCCTGGCCGCCGAGGTGCGCCAACTCTCCCGAGCGCTCGGGCCCGACTACGACGAGCCGGCCACCACCGAGCATCCCGGGCTGGTCGCGCGCGGCGAGGGCGCGGCCAGGGCCGGGGCCCTCGACGCCATGCGTTCGGGCGAGGAGGCCTACATTCCGTTCGACGGCTTCATCCGCCTGCTCTCCGGCGCCCAGAGGCACGATCAGGCGGTGCTGGCCGCGATCCAGGCCGGGGCGGTGCGGCGCGCGTATCTGAAGGGGCTTGGCGAAGCCCGCGGCTGCGCCCCGCCCGCGGTTCCGCGCCACCTGGCCCACCCAGCCACGGTCGCCGACACCCAGCCTGGCTACGGTCCGTTCTGAAGCGGCGACGCGAACGCCGCCCGGAACGCCTCCAGCCGACCTCGAGCGATCGCCGTCCTCAGCCGGGCCATCAGGGCTTCGAAGAAGGCGACGTTGTGCCAGGAGAGCAGCACCTGGCCGAGTATCTCGCCCGACTTCACCAGATGGTGCAGATAGGCCCTGGAATAGTCACGGCTTGCCGGACAGTCGCTCTCCGCATCGAGCGGCTCGGCGTCGTCGGCGAAGCGGGCGTTCTTCAGGTTGACGGCGCCGTTCCAGGTCCAGGCCTGGCCGTGCCGGCCCGATCGCGTCGGCAGGACGCAGTCGAACATGTCGATGCCGCGCGCCGCCGCTTCGACGATGTCGACCGGCTTGCCCACGCCCATCAGATAGCGGGGCCGATCCCTGGGCAACTGGGCGGGGGCGAAGTCGAGCGCCTCGCACATGGCGCCATGCCCCTCCCCGACGCCGAGCCCGCCGATGGCGTAGCCGTCGAAGCCGATCTCCACGAGCCGCTCGGCGGACTCACGCCGCAGCGCCTCGAAGGTCGAGCCCTGCTGGATCCCGAAGAGCGCCTGACCCTCGCGCTGGCCGAACGCGGCCCTGCACCGCCCCGCCCAGCGCGCCGACAGCCGCATCGCCTCGCCCGCCCGCGCCTCCGGCGCCGGCCAAGCCACGCATTCGTCCAGTTGCATCACAATGTCCGAGCCGAGCAGGTCGGCCTGGATCTCCACCGACCGTTCGGGCGAGAGCAGGTGCGTGGCGCCGTCGACGTGGCTGCGAAAGCTCACCGCCTCCTCGGTCACGCGATTGAGCCTGGCCAGGCTCATCACCTGGAAGCCGCCGGAATCGGTGAGGATGGGGCCTGGCCAGCGCATGAACGCGTGCAGGCCGCCCAGCCTTGCCACGCGCTCGGCGGTGGGGCGCAGCATCAGATGATAGGTATTGCCGAGGATGACGTCCGCGCCGGCCTGGCGCACCTGGTCGGTGGTCAGGGCCTTCACCGTGCCGGCGGTTCCCAGCGGCATGAACGCCGGCGTGCGGATCGACCCCCGCGGCGTCTCGATCACGCCGGTGCGCGCGCGCCCGTCCGCAGCCTCGATGCGGAACCCAAAGGCGCTCATGCGCCGGCGCGCCACAACAGGCTGGCGTCGCCGTAGGAGTAGAAGCGATAGCCTGCGTCGATGGCATGGGCGTAGGCAAAGCGCATCCCCGTCAGCCCGCTGAACGCCGAAACCAGCATGAACAGCGTCGAGCGCGGCAGGTGGAAATTGGTGACGAGGCCGTCAGCCATCCGGAACCGATAGCCGGGGGTGATGAAGAGCGAGGTTTCGCCGTCGAAGGGCCGCAGCCGTCCCGCCTCGTCGGCGGCGCTCTCCAGCAGGCGCAGCGCGGTGGTGCCCACGGCGACGATCCGGCCGCCGGCGGCGCGGACAGAGTTCAGCGCCTGCGCCGCCGCGGCCGACACCTGGCCGGTCTCGGCATGCATGTGGTGATCGAGCACCGCCTCGCTCTTCACCGGCGCAAAGGTGCCCGCACCGACGTGCAGGGTGACGAAATGCAAGGATACGCCGCGCGCGCTCAGCGCCTGCATCAGCTCGGCCGTGAAATGCAGCCCCGCCGTCGGCGCGGCCACCGAGCCGTCCTGGCGCGCATAGATGGTCTGATAGTCGATCCGGTCGCGCTCGTCCTCGGGCCGGCGGCTGGCGATATAGGGCGGCAGCGGCATGACGCCGCGCTCGGCGATGGCGAGGTCGAGATCGGGGCCGGCGAGCTCGAAAGCCAGCGTCAGTTCGCCGTCGTCGCCCTTTGCGGCGACCTCGGCGGCGAGGCTCGTCAGCAGGCAGGCGCGATCGCCAGGTTCGCCGAACTCAATGCGGTCGCCCAGCGCCAGCCGTCGGCCGGGCCTGGCGAAGGCTGTCCAGCGCCATGCGTCGAGACGCTCCAGCAGCGTCGCCTCCACCGCGACGCGCCCCCCCTGGCGCTCGCGCACGCCCTTGAGGCGGGCGGCGATCACGCGCGTATCGTTGAAGACCAGCGCGTCACCGGGCCGCAGCAGCTGCGGCAGATCGCGCACGACACGATCGGAAAGCTCCCCTTCCTTCCGCACCACGAGCAGCCGCGCCGCATCGCGCGGTGCGACCGGCCGCAGCGCGATCCGATCGGGCGGCAGCTCGAAGTCGAAGTCGGCGAGGCGCATGCGCACGCTTTAGGACATGGCGACCGCCGAGCGAAAGCGCTTCGGCGGCTATCCGGCGCGCCGGCCGGACCGGTGCAACCTAGTGGTGGTGAGGACCGCCGCCGGGATGACCGCCGTGTCCTCCACCCTGCGGCGCGGCGTGGCCGGCGCCCTGGCCATGGAAGCCGCCATGCGGCTGACCGCCCTGAAAAGCGCCATGCTGGGCGCCTTGGGCGTGGAACCCGCCATGCGGGTGACCACCCTGGAAGGCGCCATGTCCGTGTTGGACCTGGGCGCCGCTGCGTTGGTAGGCATGGAAGCCGTGATGCTCGTAAGCGCCGCGGTAGCCGTGATGCTCATAGCCGCCGCGGTAATGTTGGTAGCCGCCTCGATAACCGTAATGTTCGTAGCCGCCGCGATAGGGCCCACGGAAGCCGCCCCTCCAGCCGTGCCAGCCGAACCCGCCGCCCCAGCCATAGCCGCGCCGCCAGGCGAAGCCGCACCAGTACCAGCCGGGTCCGCGCCAGCCGCCATCGTACCAGCAGTAGCGGTGACCGCCCCAGAAATAGATGCCGATGGCCTGGCTGGCCAGCAGGGCGTCGGCGGAACCGGCCGCCAGCGGCTGGGCCGCCGCCGCCGTGCTCGACAACAGCAGGGCGGCGCCGGCCGCCAACGCGATGTGGGTGCGCATCGATGTCTCCGAAACTCTCTCTGTCCTGTCCTTCGCGTCACGATGACAACGAAAGGCCGCGCTCGAGGTTGCAACCACCTCCGCGTCCTGGCGCGGCGGCCGCGGCGAGGATCAGCCCAGGCCCTTCAGCTCCCGCACGAGGTTCGCGCGTGCGGCGGCCTCGAAGCGGGCGTGAAACGCCTCGTCCGGGAAGAGCGGATCGCTCGCCAGCAGCGCCTCGAGCACGCGCCGGCGCCCCGCGCGATATTGCTGGGGCGGCAGATGCGCATATTCGGCGCGCACCGCACGCGCATAGGCGTCATAGTCCGCATCGGCGGCGCCCAGGATCGCCAGATCGATCGAGATCATCAGCGCCCCCAGCCGGTCGCCGGGTTCGGCGTGGTGAGCGGCCGTCAGCCGGATCAGGCGCGCCACCTCGGCGATCTGCGGCGCCGGGACGCCCACGGCGGCGAGGTCGCGCTCCGCCAGGGCGGCGCTCATGGCCTCGTTGTCGCTCCTGCGGGGATCGTAGACCGCATCGTGCCACCAGATGGCCCGCTCCAGGGCGCGGTGATCGCCCCCGCCCAGCCCGTCGACCGTCGCCAGCAACTCCAGACAAACCTCTATGTGTCGGCGCGTGTGATAGCGCCGGTGCGGCTGGGCGTAAGCCTTCTCGAGCGCCGGCGTCACGCGCCCTCAGCCACCTTCATCGAGACGATCCGCCCCGGATGCGCCGGCGGCTCGCCCTTGGGCAGGGCGTCGACGTGCTCCATGCCCTGGATGACTTCGCCCCAGACGCTGTACTTGCCGTCCAGGAAACTGGCGTCGTCCAGGCAGATGAAGAACTGGCTGTTGGCCGAGTTCGGCGCGTCCGTGCGCGCCATCGAGCACACCCCGCGCTGATGCGACGCCGTGGAGAACTCGGCCTTCAGGTCCGGCTTTTCCGAACCGCCGCTTCCGGATCCGGTGGGATCGCCGCCCTGGGCCATGAATCCGGCGATCACCCGATGGAAGACGACGCCGTCGTAGAAGCCTTCGCGCGCCAGCTGCTTCAGCCGCTGCACGTGTCCCGGGGCGAGATCCGGGCGCAGCCGGATCGTCACCGGCCCCCCCTCCAGCGTCATGATGAGCGTGTCCTCGGCGTCCGGCATGGCGACCTCTCGAAGCGGGAGCGCCTTTTAGCCGGCTCGCCGCGGCTTGTCGCCCCAGCCCGTTGCGGACCCGCCGCTCGTCCGCCCGCCCCCGTCACATCGCCAGGGCGACGCCGCCGTCCACGGCGATGGTCTCGCCGACCACGTAATCTCCGGCGCGCGACGCCAGGAAGATCGCCGCCCCGGCCATGTCGTCGTCGTGGCCGATGCGGCGCATCGGGATGCGCCGGGCGACCTCGTCGCCACGGTCGCGCGCGTCGCGGTTCATGTCCGAAGCGAAGGCGCCCGGCGCGATGCCGCTGACCACGATCCAGTCCCGGATCAGCCGCATCGCCATGCGTCGCGTCAGATAGATGAGGCCCGATTTCGAGGCGTGGTACGAATAGGTCTCCTGCGGGTTGAGACGGATGCCGTCGATCGAGGCGATCATGATCACCTTGGCCGGCCGCTCGGGCGACCCCGCCGCCGCGAGCCTGGCGTGCAGGGCCTGGGTCAGGAAGAATGGCGACTTCAGGTTGAGGTTCAGCACCTTGTCCCAGCCGCTTTCGGGAAAGTCGTCGAACTCGGCCCCCCAGGCGGCGCCGGCGTTGTTCACCAGGATGTCGAGCTTTGCCTCGCGCTCGCCCAGACGCGCGGCCAGGGCGCGGCAGCCCTCGACGCTGGAGATGTCCTGCGGCAGCGAAATGCACGTCCCGCCGCCTGCCGACAGCGCCTTCGCCGTCGCGTCGCACTGTTCGGCCTTGCGCGAGGAGATGTAGACCTTCGCGCCCTGCGCGACGAAGCCGGCGGCGATCATCCTGCCGATGCCGCGCGAGCCGCCGGTGACCAGGGCGGTGCGCCCTTGCAGCGTAAAGAGGTCCATCGCCATGTGCTCGTCTCTCCCCGGCGCGTCCTGTGACCGGCGGGGCGCCCACGGTCAAGCCACCGCGCGAGGCGGCCGCGACGGGTGTCAGATCAGCGGCGCGCCGCAGAGCCTTTCCAGGACCCGCAACGGCGAGGCGTCGGGATCGGCGAGCGCCTCGATCGGCAGGTAGAAGGTCTGCTCGAGAGCGCATTGGCCGCCGGTCACCGCGTGCGGCGACTGGTCGGTGAAGGCGACCCAGGTGGCGCCTGGCGGGAATGACACCGCGCGCCGAGGCGCCGTACGCTGGTAGGTCCGATCGCCCTTGGCGGCGTCGTGCATGCTGAGCATGATCTGATCGTAGTCGGTGCGGCGCTCCTTCGTCAGCGTCAGCGCATGCAGCAGCGCCGCTTCGCCGGGCAGCAGCCGGCGGGCGCGCCGCAGGAAGCGGCGAGCATAATCCTCGAATCCGTCGCCGACCGCCCAGTCGCGGCTGGCGCCGGAGGGATCGACATTGCTGAACACGCGCAGGATCCGTCGACCCGCCACCGGCTGCGAGGTGAAGGCGTCGACGTGCAGCCGCCGATCATCCTTGCGACGGCTGCGCGGCCGTTCGAGCACCGACCTAGGTCTGAAGCTGGTGCGGCCCAGCTCGGCCGCCGCCTCATAGCCGGGGAACAGCCGCGCGATCAGATCCTGGCACCATTGGGCGTACCGCGCCATCAGCGCGCGCAGCTCGTCCACCGTATCGCCGCCGCCGAAGGTGCCGTCGACGCGGCGGCTGCGAGGGTCGTAGCTGACGTTCTTGGAGCGCCCGTCGCCCCAGCGCCGCCCCGTCAGCCGAAGCTCCGCCTCGGTGAGCCGGAAGGGCGAGGTGTCGATGACGAGGACGCCTTCGCGCTCCAGCGGCATGCGCAGATCGCCCAGCGGAGCGGCCTCGCCGCCCACCCGCACGGGCGCGTCCGCCGGCTTCGATGCGGAATGGCCGCCGCGCCGGATGGCGTCTGACCGGACCTGAGCACTCACGCCGTCCATCTCCCCGCGCGGCTTGTTTCGCCCGCGCCTTCGCGTCGCCGAATCGAACTGCGCAAGGGCGCAATTAAGGCGTTCGCCCGAGCGCTCGCAAGGGGCGTGGCCGGGAACCCGCCACGGCTGCACGCGGTTTCCATGGCGCTGCTTTACATCGCCCAAGCTTACGGACAGATTTCATGGCTGAAGATCCGCGCAACGACCGCGAGCGCGACCCGCGGTACGAAGACTATCTGGCCGAGCGCGACTTCGAGCGGCGCTATGGACGCAGGCGCGCCGCAGGCGAGTCCGAGGCCGCGCCCGACGGCCGCTTCGCCGAGAGGCGCAGCTGGTGGAATCGAACCGGAGACGAGGTCTCCGCCTGGTTCGGCGATCGCGACGCCCTGCGCCGGCGCCAGTGGGACGAGGCCGTCGGCGACCACCGCGGCAAGGGCCCGAAGGACTATGTGCGCACCGACGCGCGCATCCTCGACGAAATCAACGAGCGCCTGACGGACGATCCCGACCTGGACGCCTCGAACATCGAAGTCGCCGTGGCCTCGGGCGAGGCGACGCTGGAAGGCCAGGTGACCACCAAGGCCGACAAGCGCCTGGCCGAGGACATCGCCGAGTCTGCCCGCGGCGTCGTGCAGGTGCGCAACAACCTGCGCGTCGGCTGACGGCGCCGATGCCGCCGCCTCAGGCGCTGGCGTGGGCGCCGCCCGGCTGGGCGATGCCGGCGAGGGCCTGACCGGCGAGATGGTCGCCGCCATCGGCCTGGGCGATGTCGCTCAGCGAGATGATCCCGACGAGGCGCTTGTCGCGATTGAGCACCGGCAGGCGCCGCACCTGCAGCTCGCTCATGTTGAGGGCGACGTCTTCCACGTCCTCGTCCTCGAAACAGTATCTGACCTCGTCGGTCATCACCTCGCGCACCGGCGTCTCGGGTCCCTTGCCTTCGGCGACGGCGCGCACGGCTATGTCGCGGTCGGTGATCATGCCGACCAGACGGTCGTCGCGCTGAACGGGCAGCCAGCCGGTGTCGACTTCCCGCATCGTCCTCGCCGCTTCCCTGATGGCGTCGTCGGGCCTGGCGAGCCGAATATCGCTGCTCATGCAGCCACTGACGTTCATTGACTTTGCTCCTGGGCGTCCGGCGGGAAACCGCACGCGTCCGTCATCCGAACACCTGCGAGCCGGCAGCCGTTTCAACGTCGCCTTGGTATTTCCAGGTTACGCCTCGAGCCGGACGGTCGCCTGCAGTTCGATGTCGGCGGCGGAGCCGCCGACGAGCAGGTCGTAGGCGCCGGGCTCGCAGGTCCAGCGACCGCGATCGGGATCCCAGAAGGCGAAGGCGCGCTCGTCGAGCACGATCTCGACCTGGCGGCTTTCGCCCGGTTCGAGCGCGACCTTGGCGAAGCCCTTCAGCTCCTTCACCGGCCGCTCGCGCGACGGTCCGCGTGGGCGCACGTAGAGCTGGGCCGTCTCCTTGCCGGGCCGCTCGCCGACGTTGCGCAAGGTGAAGACGACCCGCACGGCCTCGCCGATGCGCACCTCCTCGGGGGCGGCCAGCCCGGAATAGCGGAAGCGGGTGTAGGTGAGGCCGAAGCCGAACGGGAACAGCGGCCGCTCGCCCGAGCGGTCGAAATGCCGGTAGCCCACCGCCAGCCCCTCGCCGTAGCGCACGCTGGCGCCGCCCGGATAATAGGGATGGGCGGGGGTGTCCTCGAGCCGCATCGGCAAGGTCACCGGCAAGCGACCGGACGGTTCGATTTCGCCCAGAAGGATGCGCGCGACCGCGTCCGGCCCCGCTTCGCCCCCCAGCCAGGCCTCGAGCACCGCCGGCGCGTGATCGATCCAGGGCAGGACGTAGGGCGCCCCGTTGGTCAGCACCACGACGGTGCGCGGATTGGCGGCCAGCACCGCCTCGACCAGGGCGTTCTGGTCGCCCGGCAGGTCGAGGTCGGCGCGGTCGTAGCCCTCGCCCTCGCTGACCGAGGCCGAGCCAACCACCACCACGGCGGCGTCGCATCGCGACGCCAGCGCCGCGGCCTCGGCGACGGTCCCGGTGGGCTGGCGCACGCCCACGTTGAAATACTCCCAGGAGAGGCGGTCGGCCTCGTCGCCGGATCGACGCTGCTCGTCACGGCTCGGGAGGGCGCGGACGTATTCGACGCGCACCGGATAGCCGCGGCCGGCGGCGAGCGTGGCCACGGCGAGCTTTCGCGGCGCGAGGCCGCCGCCGAGGTCGAGCTTGTCCGCGCGCGCCGGCGTCGCCGCGTCGATCAGGGGCGCCCCATCCAGCCACATCCGCATTTCGCCCGGTCCGCGCAACGAGAACTCATGGCGCCCGTCGCGCGCCGGCCAGAACCAGCCCGACCAGCGCAGCGCGCCATAAGCCGCCGGCTGACCAGCGCCGAGATCGTGGCTGACCAGCTTGCCGAGCTGGCGCTCGACGCGGCTCTGCATCGGCGGCGCATCGAAGCCCCGCGCCGCAAAATATTCACAGGTGACGCCCGCAACGCCGCGGGCCTCGTCGGGGCTGAACATCGCGGCCCTCGCGGCCGGCGGAACCGGCTCGTTGTCGCCGCCCTCGGCGTGCAGGACCTCGGCCCTGCCCGCGAGCCGCTCGCGCAGCGCCGCCAGCACCGAGACCTGCCGGTCCGTGCGCACCTGGGACGACCCGCCGCCCTGGATGCGGCGCACCGCCGCGTTCGGCCCGACCACCGCCAATGTGGCGATCCCCTGCAACGGCAGCAGGTCGCCCTCGTTCCTGAGCAGCACCACGGCCTCGCCCGCGGCGCGCTCGGCGATCTGGCGGTGACGCGCCGAGCGCAGCTCGCCCGCGGGCGCCGGCCCGCCGTCGAGCCCGCCGCAGCGCACGATGAGGCGGCACATGCGGAGCGCGGCGTCGTCGACGCGCTCGGGGGCCACCTCGCCGGCCCGGACCGCGGCCAGCAGGCGCTCGCCGAACCATCGCGCCGGGCCGGGCATCTCCAGGTCCGTGCCGCCATTGGCCGCAGCCGCCGTCGCGTGCACCGCCCCCCAGTCGGAAACCACCACGCCGTCATAGCCCCATTCGCCCTTGAGGATGTCGACGAGCAGCTTCGCGTTCTCGGTGGCGTAGACGCCGTCCACCTTGTTGTACGAGGCCATCACCGTCCAGGGGTCCGCCCGCTTCACCACCGTCTCGAAGCCGGCCAGGTAGATCTCCCGCAGCGTCCGCTCGTCGAGCTCGACGCTGACGGTCATGCGGTTTTCCTCCTGGTTGTTCACCGCATAGTGCTTGAGCGAAGCGCCCACGCCTTCGCCCTGCAGCCCCTCGACATAGGCGACGCCGAGTTCGCCGGCCAGGAACGGGTCTTCGGAATAGGTCTCGAAGTTGCGGCCCCAGAGCGGCGTGCGGGCGATGTTGATGGTGGGTGCGAGCACCACGCGCGCGCCCATCGCCAAGGCCTCGCGGGCGGTCGCCGCGGCGGTTTCGCGCACCAGCTCAGGGTTCCAGGTCGAGGCCATGGCGACGCCGACGGGAAACACCGTGGCCGGTTCTCCCTCGTTGGAGCGCACGCCGGTCGGCCCGTCCGTCACCTTGATCGCCGGTACGCCCAATCGCTCGACGCCGTGCAGGGTGAACGAGGCCGCCCCGGCCATCAGCGCGACCTTATCCTCGAGCGTGAGGCGCGAGGCGAGATCCTGGGCGCGCGCCTCCGCCGGCGCCCCGGTGTCGCGGAATGTCGCCTCAGCCGCGGTCGTGCTCATGGCGGGCGCCTCCTTGCGGGACGGTGTCTTCGCCCGGCACACTGGCCCAACCGATCCGACCGCGCCAGTCCCGGCGACAGTCCCGCCGCTCCGGAACGGTGGCCTGCCGAGTGGGCCTGCCGACTTGACGCCGCGCGGCAGTTCTGCGGATTTGCAAGTTGCGGGCGGGCCAATCCAGCCCGGGCGCGCGCCGGGGAAGTCGGCGGAGTCGCGCGCCGGGCGCGAACGATGCGTGGTGAGTCGTCATGAACCCTTCCTCGAGCCGGCGTGAGCGCGCTCAGGCCTCGTTCGAGGCGGGCGTCGCGCACCTCCAGCAGCGAGCGTGGCTGGCGGCGGCGCAGGCCTTCGGGAGCGCCGTCGCGCTGCGCCCCGATCACGCGCCGGCGCACCTGGGCCACTCCAGGGCCACGCGCAATCTCGGGCAATGGCCGCAGGCCGAGCGCAGCGCCCGGGCGGCGCTGGAGGCCGATCCCAGCTTCGCCGAGGCGGCGCACTACCTCGGCGCGCTTCTGGTGGAGACGGATCGCTCCGCCGAGGCCCTGCCGTTCCTGCAGGCGGCCGCCGAATGGGCGCCCGAAGTGGCCGCGCATCAGCGCGATCTGGGCGTGACGCAGATATTCCTCGGCGACGTCGCCGGCGGCCGCGAGCGGCTGTTCAGGACCATCGACCTCGATGTGCACGCCAACGAGGTGCTCTACACCCTGGTGCGGCTATGCCGGATGAACGACGGCTCGGCGCGGACCCAGCGCCTCTTCGACATTGTCGGCGATCTGAGCGCGCGGCCCGACGATCTGCCCAGCGCCGAGCGCGCCCAGGTGCTGTTCGCCCTGGCCAAGGCCTACGAGGACCGCAGCGAGCACGCGCAGGCCGCGCGGGCGATGGAGCAGGCAAACGCGGTCAAGCGCGCCACCGTGGCCTACGACATTGGCGCGGCCGAATCGCGCATGCGCCAGCTTGCGGAGATCTTCGATCGTCCGCTGCTCGATCGCCTGGCGCGCCAGGGCTCGGCTTCAGCGCGGCCGATCTTCATCGTCGGCATGCCGAGGTCGGGATCGACCCTGATCGAACAGATCCTCTGCGCCCATCCCGACGTGCATGGGGCCGGCGAGGCCTATCACCTGCCGGGCATCCTGGAAGGCTCGCGCGGGCTGGGCGGCGCGTCCTATCCGCAGTGGGCGCGGACCATGAACGAGATCGACTGCGCCGCGATCGCCGAGGCCTATCTGAAGCTGCTTCCCGCCGGGCGGCCGGCCCGCCCACGCACCACCGACAAATGGCTCGACAATTTCGAAAGTCTCGGCCTCATCCGCGTCTGCCTGCCCAACGCAAAGATCATCCACTGCCATCGCGATCCCCGGGACCAGCTCTTCTCGTGCTGGTCGCTGCTGTTCTCGCAGAACCAGGAGTACGCCTACGACATCGCCGAACTGCGCCGCTTTCATCGCGCCTACCAGGGCCTGATGGCGCACTGGCGCGACGTGCTGCCGAGCCAGTCCATGCTGGAGGTGCGCTACGAGCGGCTGGTGGCCGAGCCGGAAGCGGGGACCCGCGCCATCCTCGCGCATTGCGGCCTGGAGTGGGACGAGCAGGCGCTGCGCTTCTGGGACTCCAAGCGTCAGGTCAAGTCGGCCAGCATGGCCCAGGTGCGCGAGCCGATCTATGACCGCTCGATCGGCCGCTGGCGCCCGTTCGCCGAGCTTCTGGCGCCGCTCTTCGCTGGGCTGGAGCCGGCCTGAAGCGCCAGCGGCGGCGACGCGGCCGCGGCTTCGGCCGCTGGCGAAAATGTCGGCGCGGGCGGCTCGGTGCGGTGGTAGAGTGAAAGGCGAACGGAGGAGCGGGCGGCGCGGCGCATGACGAGGGTTCGGGCTTTCATCGGCCTTGGCGTTTTGGCTCTGATCGCAGGCTGGATCGCGCTTGCTCCCCCGGCGCGAGCGCAGGCGGCGGCGAACGCCGATCCGCTGGGCCAGGCGGAGCGGTCGGTGGTCCGCGTCGTCACGGTCTCGCTCGATGCAACCAACAGTCCCATTGCGCTGGAGACGGGCAGCGGCTTCGTCGTCGCCCCCGGCAAGGTGGTCACCAATCACCATGTGGTCGAGGGCGCGCCGGCGGCCGCAACGGTCGAAACCTTCGTGATTCCCGACCTCGACGCCGGCGGCGCGCCGCAGCGCGTCAGCGTGGCCCAGACGTGGAGCGACGCCGACCTGGCGCTGCTGAACGCGCCCGGATTGGGCTCGCCCCCGATCGTGATCGCCACCGTCGCGCCCAGCAAGTCGGCCACCGTCCACGCCCTCGGCTATCCGGGCGTCACCGACGAATTGCGGAACCTGCCGCTGTCGCAGATCCTCGAGCCGCAGCAGGTGTACGTCACGCCTGGCTCGATCGCGCTGTTCTCCTCGGTCGCGCCGGGTGGTCGGCCGATCGACACCATCTTTCATACCGCGCCCATCAATCCGGGGAATTCCGGCGGCCCGCTCATCGACGCCTGCGGCCGCGTGATCGGCGTCAACACCTGGAGCGCGGGCACCGAGCTGGCCGACAACGGCGAGCTTTCCATGCCTCAGGGACAGTTCATCGCCACGCGGTCCGACGTCCTGGCCCGTTTCCTCGACGAGGCCCAGGTAAGCGTCAAGCTGGCCACGAGTACGTGCGTGCCGGCCGCGTTGCAGACGCTCGAAGATCGGCTTTCGGGGGACGAGGCGGCCATCGCACTGCAGAAGGAACTCATCGGCAGGACGCAGACGGCGCTGGACAACGCCGCCGCGCGCCAGAAGCAGCTGGCGCTGTGGCTCGAACTCACGGGCGCCGCGCTGGCGGCGCTGGGAGGGACGGTGGCGTTCGTTCTGGTGCGTCTGCGCCGGCTGACCGGCCCCGCCTCCGCGCGCATCTCGCCCAGCCCCGCAGCGCCGCCCGGCGCGGCTGGCGAGCCGGTCGCCTGAGCCGCCGCTCACGCAAGGGCGCCCGCGAAGCCGAGCGCGGCGGCGGCCGCCAGGCACCAGAGTGGACTGATCCTGGAAAAGGAGAGCGCCGCGGCGCAGAGGCCCGTCACCGCCGCCAGCCGCCAATTCCTGTCGGCGGCGCGCGCCAGCACGAAGGCGCTGGAGCAGACGAGCCCCACCGCAACCGGAGCGAGGCCGGCGCCGATCGCCACGCGCCAGGGCGCCTCGCGCCGCCGGTCCCAGAGCTTGGAGATCCAGTAGGTGAGCACGCAGGACGGCGCGCACATGCCGAGCGTCGCCACCAGCGCTCCGGCGATGCCGGCCGCCTTCCAGCCGATCAGGGTCGAGACCAGGAAGTTCGGCCCCGGAGCGGCCTGGGCGATGGCGAAGAGCGCCGCGAACTCCCGATCGCTCATCCAGTGTCGGATATCGACGGCCTGGCGATGGATTTCCGGCACCACCGCGTTGGCCCCGCCGAAGGCCATCAGCGAAAGCAGGGCGAACTGCACCGCCAGCACGCTCAGCGTATCCCCGAGCGGCTTCAACCGGGGCGCCTCCAGACCAGGGCGACGCTCGCCGGGGCGAGCGCGGCCATCACATAGGGCAGCGGCAGCTGCAGCACCCCCACCGCAGCGAAGGCGGCGAGCATGAACGGGGCCGTGAGCCGCCAGCGGCGGCGCAGCAGCGGCGCGGCCATGCGCGAGGCGGTGGCGACGACGAGACCGGCGGCCGCCGCCGCCAGGCCGGCCAGCGCCCCTTGGGTCTGGGCGATGCCGCCGAAGCGGGCGTAGAGCATCGCCAGCGCCGTCACGATCACTGCGGGCGCAGCGACGAGCCCGGTCACCGCGGCGACCGATCCGCGCCATCCGGCGGCGCGCGCGCCGACCACGATGGAGAGGTTCACCACGTTGGGGCCGGGCAGGCTCTGGCAAAGGGCGAGGGTTTCGTTGAAGTCGTCGGCGCCGATCCAGCCGCGCCGCTCCACCAGGGTGCGACGCGCGAACGGCAGCACGCCGCCGAATCCGGACAGGGCGATGCCGAGGAAGGTGACGAACAGCTGCCGCGGCGAGGGCGCCTCGCTCACCGGCAGGGATAGGTCGCCGACAGCGCCTCGCGCACGAGATCCTGCGCGGCGAACTCGCGCTTCTGCGGATGGGCCTTCAGGAAGCGCCGCACCGAAGCCACGAGCACGGGTGCGCCGACGCTGGGCGCAATGCAGATGCGCCCCGGGCCGCCCGCGCCCTGAGCCGCCTGGATCGCGTCGCTCACGCCCATGACGTAGCCCGTGCAGCGGGCCTGGTTCAGCTCC
>Ga0307373_10005705_pt1 | contig 20187 bp, 12 predicted proteins | sample OX2MG_FD_202534 | JGI IMG/M metagenome (GOLD analysis project Ga0307373, IMG submission 202534) | Soil microbial communities from Risofladan, Vaasa, Finland - OX-2 | ecosystem: Environmental > Terrestrial > Soil > Coastal area > Acid sulfate soil | place: Finland: Risofladan, Vaasa | collected...
GGCCCGGCTTCTTGTTCTGACTGAGGGGGAGTATTCAGATGCGTCAACGTCTTCATGTGCTACAGGCCGCGCTGGTGGCGCTGTGCGTCATCGGCTTCGCCGGCCCTGCCTTCGCGCAGATCGGCCGTGTCGGCGGCAGCGTGAAGGATCCGAGCGGGAAGCCGGTCGCGGGCGCGACGGTGACGGCGCAGAATCCGAACGCGTCGCCCAGTTCGTTCACCACCAAGACCGACAAGAACGGCGACTTCTCGCTGATGGGGATGTCGAACGGCGTCTGGGCGTTCACGGCCAGCGCGCCGAATTTCGCCCCCTCGTCCGGCAAGATGAACGTGTCGACGCTGAACTCGAATCCGCCGCTGGATTTCACGCTGAAGCCTGGCGGCGGCGGTGAGTTCGCCGGGGTCAACGCGAAGCAGCTGCAGGGCCAGCTGGCCGCGGCCGACGCGCTGTTCAACTCCAAGCAGTACCAGCAGGCGATCGACGCGTACGAGGCGATCCTGAAGAAGGCGCCGACGCTCACGGTGCTCGATCTGCAGATCGGCGCGGCGTACCGGAACCTGAAGGAGTACGACAAGGCGATCGGCGTCTACAACGACATGCTGAAGGCCGACCCCAACAGTGAGAAGGCGGTCGTGGCGATCGGCATGACCCAGCTCGAAAAGGGCGATCTGACGGCGGCCGAGCAGACGCTGACCAAGGCGGCCCAGAGCCTGAGCGCCACGCGCGAAGTGTTCTACGCGCTGGGCGAAGTGAACTTCGCGAAGAACGATCCGGCCGCGGCCGCGAAGTGGTACCAGAAGGCGGTCGACACCGACCCGACGTGGGTCAAGCCGATCTTCAAGCTGGGGCTGGTGGCCCTCAACAGGGGCGACAAGGCGGGCGCGCTGCAGTACATGGAGAAGGTCGTCCAGGTCGACCCGACGTCGCCGGAAGCGGCGCAGGCGAAGGCGATTATCGGCCAGCTCAAGCCATAGGGGTCCGCGGCCCGCGCGGACGCCTCATCCTGCCGGTTCGGACGTTCGATGTCCAAAGCTTCACGGCGCCGGTCGTCGGCACGACCGGCGCCGCCGCCTCCCGTTCGCCGTTCCTGGCGCGCCGTTCTGATCGTCGGACTCGCGGCGATTGCGATCGCGGCCGCCGCCGCCGTCGGGTGGCTCTACGCCCGGGCGTCGGCGCCGTTCGGCGGCCCGATCGTGCTCATCTCGATCGACACGCTGCGGGCCGACCACCTGCCGATCTACGGCTACCGGCACGGCGACACGCCGAACATCGACGCGCTCGCGCGCGACGGCATCGTCTTCGACCATGCCTATTCGCAGGCGCCGCAGACGCTGCCCGAGCACACCTCGATCCTGACCGGCGAGCTGCCGTATCAGGACGGCGTGCGGGACAACATCGGCTTCGTGCTCAAGCCCGGGTCCGACACGCTGGCGCGCATGCTCGACGCACGGAGCTTCGCGACCGGCGGTGTGGTGTCGGGCTACGTCCTGCGGAAATCGACCGGCATCGGCCAGGGCTTCCAGTACTTCAACGCCGACATGCCGGCCTCCTCGCCCGACATGTCGGTCGGCGACGTCCGGCGCGACGGCGCCGACTCGGAGGCGGTCGCCGCGCGCTGGGTCGACGCGCAGCGGTCGTCGCGGTTCTTCCTCTTCCTCCATCTCTACGACGTGCATCAGCCGTATCAGCCGCGGGCCCGGTTCGCGGGGCTCGCCCCCTACGATCAGGAGGTCGCCTACGACGATGAGATGGTCGGACGGCTCGTCCAGACGCTGAAGCAGAAAGGGCTGTACAAGCAGGCGCTGATCATCCTCGTCTCCGACCACGGCGAAGGTCTGGGCGACCACGGCGAGCTGGAGCACGGGATCTTCCTGTACAACGACACGATCCGGGTCGCGTTCGTCGTGAAGATGCCGGGCGACGTGCAGGCCGGCCGGCACGTCGCCGAACCGGTCCAGCACATCGACATCGTGCCGACGATCCTGGACCTGCTGCACGCGCCCCGGCCGGCCGGCCTGCTCGGCCGCTCGCTGGTGCCGCTGCTCGAGGGGACCGGCCGGGTGCCGGAACAGGGGATCTATTCCGAGGCGATGTACCCGCGGTATCACTTCGGCTGGAGCCAGCTGTACTCGCTGACCGATTCGCGCTACAAGTACATCCAGGCGCCGCACCCGGAGCTGTACGATCTCAAGCGCGATCCGGGCGAGCTGCACAACATCGTGACCGACCGGCCGAACGTCGCCCAGGCGATGGCCGGCGCGCTCGACCGGATGATCGCCGGCAGCAAGGTGAACACGCCGAAGCCGATCTCGGCCGACGCGCTCCAGCGGCTGCAGTCGCTCGGCTACATCGGCGACGTGAGCTCGGTGTCGGCCGACACGCCGGCCTCGTCCCTGCCCGATCCGAAGGACATGCTGCCGGTGCTCGACGCCTACCGTCACGCGGTCGACCTCGCCGACCACCGGCAGTTCGCCCGGTCGATCGCCCTGCTGCAGAAGGTGGTGGCGGGCCAGCCGGAAATGGCGGACGTGTGGGATCAGCTGGCGAACATCGAGCTGCGCGTCGGCCAGGCGAAGGCGGCCGCCGATGCCTACAAGCACTTCATCGAGCTGAAACCGGACCAGACGGCCGGCTACATCGGGATGGCGACCGCGCTGCTCCAAATGAAGCAGTACGACGCCGCCCGCCAGAATGCCGAGCTGGCCGTCAAGGTGGCGCCGAAGGACGAACCACGGCAGGCCGCCGAGGCGCACGGGCTGCTGGCCAAGATTGCGCTGGCGCAGGGCGACGCGGCCAGCGCGGCGCGCGAGGCGGCGCTCGCCGAGGGCCTGGACCCGACGCTGCCGATGAAGGCGTTCATCGGCGCGCGCCTGCTGTACGACCAGGGCAAGTATGCGGCGGCGCTGCCGCTGTTCGAGCAGGCGCTGGCGCAGGTGGCGCGGCGATCGATGCAGGTCCCCGGGCTGCACTTCTACGCCGGCGACACCATGGCCCGGCTCGATCAGAACGCGGCCGCCGAGCGGCAGTTCCAGGAGGAACTGCGCTACTTCCCGCAGGACGCGCGGGCGTACGCGAGTCTCGCCATGCTCTACCGGGCGACCGGCCGGAACGCAGCGTCCGACCAGACGATCGAGGCGCTGCTGCGGGCCTCGCCGGTCCCGGCCAGCTACAACCTCGCCGCACGCCTGTGGACGATTTTCGGCGAGAAGCAGCAGGCCGCCGCCGTCCTGGCGGCCGCGCGGCGGCAGTTCGGCGCCGGCCGTTCCGGCGCGCCGCCGCCACGGTTCTGAACGGTCGGGCGCGGAGCAGGTCATGAGCAAGCGTCGTCGCGTCGAAAAGGCCCGGCCGGTGGCCGCGCCACCGCGCCCGCGGCCGCGGTGGCTCTTGCCGGCCGGCGGCAGCCTGCTGGTCGTGGCGGTCGCCGCCGCGGTCTGGATGCTGGTGCCCCGGCACCCGGTGGTGCAGTTCGAGCGGACCGCCGATCAGAACGTCCTGCTCATCACGCTCGACACGATGCGCGCCGACGCGCTCGGCTGCTACGGCGGGCCGGCCTACACGCCGAACCTCGATCGGCTGGCGCGCGACGGCGTCCGGTTCACGTTCGCGCACGCGCAGACGGTGCTGACGCTGCCGTCGCACGCGAACATCCTCACGGGGGAGTACCCGTTCCAGCACGGTATCCGCGACAACAGCGGCTACCGGCTCAAGGCCGGCACGCCGACGCTGGCGACGATCCTGCGCAGCCACGGGTTCGACACCGGCGCGTTCGTCAGCGCGTTTCCGCTCAACGCGCGCTTCGGCCTGAACGCCGGCTTCCAGGTCTACAACGACAGCCTGGGCGAGACGCAGAGCCCCAACGACTTCATCCTGGCGTCGCGGCCGGCCGGGCAGACCGTGCCGCTGGCCGAGGCGTGGATCAAGCAGCAGCGCGGCCGCTGGTTCGAGTGGCTGCACCTGTTCGACGCCCACGCGCCCTACACGCCGCCGCCGCCGTTCAACCAGGAGTACGCCCGGGATCCCTATTACGGCGAGGTGGCGTACGAGGATCAGGAGCTCGGGCCGTTCCTCGACTACCTGCGGTCGCACATCACACGCCCCACGCTGATCGTGGTGACCGGGGATCACGGCGAGGCGCTCGGGCAGCACGGCGAGGCGACGCACGGCATCTTCGCCTACGAGCCGACGCTGCACATCCCGCTCATCATCACGCAGCTCCTGCCGCGCGAGCACGAGCCGTCGCGCGGCGAGGTGACGGGCGTCGGGGCACGGCACATCGACATCCTGCCGACGATTCTCGACGCCCTCAAGATCCCGGTGCCGTCCGATCTGCCGGGTCGGACGCTGCTGCCGGCGGCGCAGCGCGAGCCGGGCGCCCCGCCTCGCGCGTCGTACTTCGAATCGATGTCGCCCATGCTGAACCGCGGCTGGGCGCCGCTCACCGGCGTGATCGTCGGCCACTACAAGTACATCGATCTGCCGCTGCCCGAGCTGTACAACCTCCGGACCGACCCCGGCGAGGCACACAACCTGATCGACGCCCGGGCCGACGCGGAAGAGCTGCGCATGCTCAAGGCGCGCCTGCGGGAGTATCACGCGGAGATGCCGGGCGCCCGCCGCACCGAGGATCCGCAGGTCGCCGCCGAGCTGCAGTCGCTCGGCTACGTGTCGGGCTCCGCCCCGCGCAAGGCGCACTACACGGCGGCCGACGATCCCAAGCGCCTCATTGGTCTCGACCAGGAGATCCACCAGGCGATCGACCTGTACGAGCACCACCACCCCGACCAGGCGATCGAGATGTACCTGAAGATCCTGGCGCGCCGCCCGATGGGCATCGCGTACCAGCACCTGGCGTTCGTCTATTACGAGGTCGGCGGGATTCCGGAGGCGATCGCCACGCTGCGCGATGCGCTCGCGCATGGCATCCGCACGCCGGCGATCCAGGTGCAGCTCGCCAGCTACCTCTCGGAGGTCGGCCGGCTGCAGAACGCGGAGGCCATCCTGAAGAGCGTCCTCCAGGCGTCGCCGGACAACGTCGACGCGCTCAACAACCTGGGGATTGCGTCGGCGCGCCTGGGCCACAACGCGGACGCGCTGGCGATCTTCCACAAGGTGCTCACGCTCGATCCCTCCGACAGCATGGCGACCGAGAACATCGGCTCCGTCTACCTGTCCGAGAACCGGATCGCCGAGGCCCGGCAGGCGTTCGAGCAGGCCGTCCAGGCCGACCCGCGGTCGTCCCGCGCCCATTCCGGCCTCGGGGTGGTTCAGCTCAAGCTGGGCGACACGCAGGCGGCCATCAAGAGCTGGACGCAGGCGATCGCGCTCGACCCCAACAATTTCGACGCGCTCTACGACCTGGCCGCCGCCCTGGTGCGGAGCGGCGACGTCGCGTCCGCCCGGCCCTGGGTCGAGCAGTTCGTGAAAACCGCGCCGCCCGCCCTGTACGCCGACGATATCCGGGCATTTTCCGCCTGGCTGGCGCGCACGCAAGCCCAGTCGTAGTGCTCGTCGGCCCCCTCTGGACGGTGCCTCCCCGGGGGTCCTGCGGCGCCGCTCCGCAGCCGGACGCGTGGTAAAATCGGGGTTGACTCAACCCTGACTTGCGGGCGGAAATACCATGAAATTCGCCACATGTGCCGCGTGTCTGGTCGCCGTGCAGGTGCTGGCTGTTGCCGGCGCCGGGGCGGCGCCACCGAAGGCCTCTCAGCCCGCGCCCGCGCCGGCCGCGACATTCAAGGCAGGCGTCGAGCTGGTGCGCCTTGACGTGCAGGTGACCAACAGCCACGGGCAGCCGATCCGGGATCTGCGCCGTGGCGAGGTCCAGGTCTTCGAAAGCGGCAAGCCACGGCCGGTCCTGTTCTTCCAGCACATCGAGCCGCAGGCCGCGCCGTATCTCGACGCCGCCCAGCACACCATCGGCGGCGAGGTCTCCACCAATCAGGGGGCGCCGCGCGGCCATCTGTACGTGCTGGTGTTCGATCAGAGTCATCTGTCGCCGGGGGGCGCCCTGCTGGCGCGCAAGGCGGCCGATCGCTTCCTGCGGACCAAGCTCCGTCCCGGCGACCGCGTGGCCGTGTACGGCCTGCCGGCGCCCGGTCCCCATCTGACGTTCACCGGTGACGTCTCGCTCGCCGAGCGCGAGCTGATGGGCGTGCACGGCGGCGCCGAGAGCGTCGGCATGGGCGGCCTCGGCGCCATCCGGGTGGCCGAAGCCTACGAGATCCTGCGCGGCGACCAGATGGTGCTCAACCGGGTGGCGAATGGCAACTCGAAGGCGGCCGGGAGCAACCAGAACCTGCTGTTCGACGTGCCGCGGGAAACGGTGGACAACCCGACGGTGTTCCGCGAGCTGGTCGTCCAGAACGCCAGGACCATCGTGTCGCAGGCGGATCAGCAGACACGCCAGTTCCTGGATTCGCTGGTCGATCTCTTCTCGAGCCTCCGCCTGATCGAAGGCCGCAAGACGGTCATTTTGTTCTCGAACGGCTTCTTCGACGACAACGTTTCGGACCAGCTCGAGCGGGTCTCGGCGGCGGCGGCCAGGTCGTACGCCGTCATCGAATCGATGGACATGAACAACCGGACCATCTCCGCGACCCGCGTGGGGGGCGGTCTTGGCAACGATCGAGGGCTCGAAGTCGCCGACCAGATTGCGCCGCTGTCGGCGCTCGCCGTCGCGACCGACGGCCGGTTCTATCCGGACGCCGCAGGCTGGATCGACCGTTCGCTGGACAGCCTTGCCGCGCCATCCCAGGACTACTACCTGGTCGGGTTCGAGCCGGCAGCCGATGCCACGGGACAGCGCAACGGGTACTACCCGGTGACGGTCAAGGTGACGCGACCCGGCGCGCACGTCAGCACCCGCACCGGGTTCGCGCTGGCGCTGCCGCCGGCGCCGGGTGACCGGCGCCAGGCGATCAATGCCGTGCTGGACGCGCCGTTTCCCGAACAGGACGTGCCGATCCGCTACACGACGTACCAGCTGCGGGGCTCCTCGGTCGATCGCCAGCGCGTCGTCCTGAGCGTCTCCGCCGAACTGCCGCTGGCGTCGCCGGCGAAGAGCCGCGCGGACGTGGTCTTCGTCGTCCGCGATGCCACCGACGGTCGCGTGGCCGCCAGCGGGACCGACACCTTCCCGCTGCCCACCCGGGCAGAGCCGGGCGATACGCGGGGCATCGGCCGCTACCATGTGCAGTTCGACGTGCCGCCGGGCGACTATCTGATGCGCGTGATCGTGCGGTCGCCCGACGGACTCGTCGGGAGCGCCGACCGCCGGTTCAGCGTGCGGCCGCTCGGCGGGCCGGGCGTGACGGCCAGCGACCTGATCCTCGGCGTGCCGCGCGTCGGGCATCTGCCGGTGGAGGCCGTGGCGTACGCGAGTGACATGCTGCAGGGCTTCGTGGACCTGTACGCGCGGGTCCCGGCGCAGCTCCAGGATGCCAGCGTCGACTTCACCCTGTCGCCGCTCGACGGCCGCGAGCGCTCGGCGGTGACGATCCGCGGTCAGGACGCTCCGGTCATGGAGACACTGGCCGGACCGACGCGCGCCGTCGAGTTCGCCCTCCCGCTGAACGGCGTCCCGCCGGGCGCCTATCTCGCGCGCGCCCGCGTCCGGGCCGACGGCGAGACGGTCGGCGAGGTCGCGCGCGAGGTCGAGGTGCGGTCCGGCGCGGCGCCGGCGTTCGAAGTCGCGGCGGCGTCCGCACCTGGGACGGTCGATCCGGCCGACGTGCTGAAGGGGGCGATCGTCCAGCAGTATCTCGAGAGCGTCCGGGCCGCGGTTCCAGCCGACACGCCGATCGCCAGGGCCGCAAATCTGGCGCTGTCGGCCGACTGGAACCAGATCGAGGCGGTCCTGCCGGCTGCGGCCACCGGCGACGACGGCGGCCGCACGGCCGCCTTGCGCGGGCTGGCGGCGATCGCGCGGCACGACTACCGGGCCGCGTCCGAACGCTTGCGGGCGGCCCTGGGGCTCGCCCCGAAGGATGCCCGGCTGGCGTTCTTCCTGGGCTGGGCCGACATGGGGGCCGGCGACCCGCCGGGCGCCATCGGCGACTGGCGCAACGCCATTACCGTCGATCCGACGTTCGTGCCGGCGTACCTGGCGCTCACGGACGCGTACCTGTCGCTGTCGCAGCCCGCGCTCGCCGAACAGGTGCTGCGCGCCGGCCTGCGGGCGTTGCCGGAGTCTCCGGAACTGCAGGCTCGGCTGTCCCGTCTCACCCAGGGGAGGTAACACCATGACGCTCTTCCTGGTCCTGGCCCTGGCCGCACAGGCCGGCGGGCCGCCGGCCCCAACGGCACTCGACAGCGTCACCTGCTCGGCGCCGGTGACGCTCACCGAACTCAACAGCCACAAGCTCGGTGGACAGATCGTGCAGATGGCGTGGTCGCCTGACGGCACGAAGCTGTACGTGCAGACGACGAAGGCCGATCAGTACGGCAACCCGGACAGCCGCCACTACGTCCTGGTCCTGGACAGCCACGCGAAGCCCGAACGTCTCGACGTCGAGCCGGACTGGGCGTCGCAGTTCTGGAGCGTGAAGTCGTCGCCCGTCTCGCCGGGATCGGGCAGCTTCAAGATCAGCGTGGACTCCCATCAGGAAACGATCCGCTCCACGAGTGTGTCCATGGGCGGCGCCCTGGCCACCGGCGATGTCCAGGGAAGCGGCACGACGGTCAACGACGTCACCACCGCGATCCGCGGCGAACAGACGGCGACGATCATCCAGCTGCGCGCCGCCAATCGGACGATCGGGACCTGGACGAACGAGCAGGTCCATCCGGGCTTCACGTTCGGCTGGGCGCCGGCATCCCTGGGGCTGCTGGCGTACGCCGACAGGCAACATGACGGCCGCCTGATCCTGCTCGACGCCGCCGGTCACACGAGGCAGCTGAAAGGTACCAGGCACGCCGTCCTGCCGGCCTGGTCGGACGATGGGCATCGCCTCGCCTACCTGCAGCGGGACGGCGGAACGAAGTATCGCCTGCAGATCATCAACGTGACGACAGGGCAGTAGAAAAGACAATCCCCATGGCTGTGCGAGTCTGGCGCAGCGCGGCTTCGTGCGCGCTGGTTCTTCTGATGCTGGCGACAGCCGGCCGGCGCCAGGTCGCCGCCGGCGCGCCGCCGGCCGCCGCGGCGACGCCGCCGGCCGGATCGGCGGCTCCGACCTACCGCACGTCGACCGAGCTCGTGCAGGTCGACGTCATCGTCGAGGACTCCAAGGGCCGGTTCGTCGACAATCTGACGCGGAAGGACTTCGAGGTCTTCGAGGACGGCAAGCCGCAGAAGATCGAGGCGTTCTCCCTGGTCGGCGCCCCGAACGGCGCGCCGTCGGGCCCCGCGGCGACGCCGTCGACCGCCGGCGCGAAGGCGCTGCCGGCCGCCCCGGCCGCCGCGGCCCCGGCGCAGCGGCGGATCTTCATCATGGTGTTCGACGACCGGCACATGATGCCCGGTGGCTTCAACAACGTGAAGCGGGCGGCCCGGCAGTTCATCAACCAGGAGTTCACCGGCTCCGACGTCGGCGGAATCGTGGCCAACGGCGAGATGCTGGGCGACCGGCTGACCACGGACCGTGCGCAGCTGCTCTCGTACGTCAAGCAGCTCAAGCCGCGCGCCAGCGTCATGACGCAGCACTATTTCCTGCAGGAATGGCCGCAGCTCCTGAGTACCGAGGAAGCCGAGCAGATCGTGGCCGGCAATCAGGCCGTGCTGAATGAAGCGGTGGTCCGGGCGGCCCAGTCCACGACGGGGGGGCGCTATGCCATGGATCCGACCGGCGCGGTCATGGAAAAGGCCCAGCAGGTCGTGACCCGGGCGCAGGTGCAGACCAACGAGACGCTGAATACGCTCGCGGTCCTGATGGCCGGCCTGGCGAAGTTCCCCGGCCCGAAGACGGTCGTCTTCTTCTCGGACGGCTTCTTCTCGGAGGAGTCCTGGCCCGGGGTCGAGCAGGTCGTCGGCCTCGCCGCGCGGGCCGACGTCCGGATCTATTCCGTGGACGCCCGGGGCCTGAACCTCACGAGCACCAACGACACCTCGCTCAATCCGACGACGACCGTTCAGGGTCTGGGCTCGATCTTCGCAAACGAGGATACGGGCACCGACGGCCCGAACAGCCTGGCGGTCGACACGGGCGGGTTCGTCACCCGGTACACCAACGACTTCCTGAAAGCGCTCGACCAGATCGCCGCTGACGGCCGGACGTACTACCTCATCGGCTACCGGCCGACGAACACCGACTTCAATGGCAAGTTCCGGAAGATCGCCGTCAAGGTGACGCGCCGGGGCCTGAAGGTCCGCGCGCGTCGCGGCTACCTGGCGCTTCCGCCGTCGGCGGTGCCGACCGTGACGAAGCTGGCGACCTCGGCGGCTCCGCCGGCCGCGCCGGCGCCGGCGACCGGTCCGGCCCTGATGCCCGACGGGCCACAGCATGTCGAGCAGCTCCAACAGGCGGTGTCGAGGGCAGCCGGCTCCGCCGCGGCGGCTCCCACGCCCGCCCTGTCCGGCGACACGCGCAAGGCCTGGACCGCGTATCAGCACGGCGACCTCGATGCGGCCGCCGCCGGCTTCCAGAAGGCGCTGGCTCAGCCTGATGCGCAGCCGTGGGTCCACTACGCCTACGGCCTCACACAATACGGCCTGTCGCACGTGGACGGGGCGATTGACCAGTGGAACGAGGTGCGCAAGGTCTCGCCGGGGTTCGAACCGGTGTATTTCGACCTCGCGCACGCCTACCTGCGCACCGGCAATCCCCAGGCGGCATTGAAGATACTCAAGGCCGCGGCCCGGCGCTGGGCGAACGACGTGCAGGTGTACAACGCCATGGGCGTTATTCAGGTGCGCCTCGGCGTGCTGGACGACGCCGTCCAGTCGTTCGAGCGGGCGACGAAGGCGGCCCCGAAGGACGGGGTCTCGTACTTCAATCTCGGGAAGGTGCTCGAGCTGCGCTACGTCCGGTCCAGGCGCTACGTGTCCGGCACGGGCGGCTTTACGTCGAACGATCGCGACCGCCGCGCCGCGATCGACGCCTTCAAGCGCTACCTGAAGATCGGCGGCCCGTTCGCCTCGGCGGCGCAGCAGGATCTGACGCGCCTCGAAGGCCAGGCGACCGACAAAGGACTGCGCTGAGGGCAGCGCCGGCCTTCACTCTGCGTCGGGTTCCGCGACCGTCTCCCTCGCGTCCGCTGCCGGCGCACTCGGCGTCATCGGCCCGACGTAGTGGGGAAGGAATGCGGCATCGATGACTCTGCACTTCCTGCGCGGCACGGTTTCGTGCGCGGTGGCGCTGCTGGCGATCACCGCTGCGGGCAGCCGTCCGCGCGCCGCCGGCGTGCCGCCCGCGCGGCCACCGGCAGCCTCCCGTGCCCGGCCGGCCGCCACCCGGTCGTCGCCGGCGTTTCGCGCGTCGACCGAGCTGGTGCAGGTCGACGTCGTCGTCGACGATTCGAAGGGACGGTTCGTCCCCGATCTCACACAGAACGACTTCCAGGTTTTCGAAGACGGCAAGCGGCAGCCAATCGAAACGTTCTCGCTGCTCGGCGTTCCGACCGGCGGAACGCCGTCAGCGGCCGCCGCACCCGCGGCGCGGCCCGCACCGGCCGCGGCCATGCCGGCCGAGCGGCGGATCTTGATCATGGTCTTCGACGACCGGCACCTGCAGCCGGGCGGGTTCACCAATGTCCAGCGCGCGGCCGAACAGTTATTGGACGACGACTTCCGCAACGGCGACATCGGGGGCGTCGTCACCAACGGCGGGATGCTGGGCAACCACCTCACGACCGATCGCGAGGAACTGCTGACGGACATCGCGAAGGTCAAACCCCGCAGCAGCGCGCTGACCGAGCGCTACAACCTGCGCGAGTGGCCGCGCCTGCTCGGCGTCGAGGAGGCCCAGCAGATCGTCAATGGCGATTCGCTGGCCCTGAGTCAGGCGGTAAACCGGGCTGAACAGGAGATGCCTCCGACCAAGCACCCTGTCGACGTGACGCCGAATGTGAGAGAGAAGGCGCGGGAAGTCGTGGACCGGGCGCAGACGGACGCAAACGAAACGCTCAACACGCTGGCGATCCTGCTGGCCGGCCTCGCGAAATTCCCCGGCCCGAAGAGCGTCGTCTTCTTCTCGGACGGCTTCTTCTCCGACCCGTCGTGGCCGCAGCTGCAGCAGGTCGTCGGACTGGCCGCCCGGGCGGGTGTCCGCATCTACGCGGTCGACGCGCGCGGCCTGAACCTGACGGGGACCAATGAAACCGAGCTCGATCCGGGCAGAGCGGACGCCGGCTCATCGCTGTATGCGCCGACGATGGACAGCGGCACGAGCGGCCCCAACAGCCTCGCGGTCGACACGGGCGGGTTCGTCACGCGGTACACGAACAACTTCGCGCAGGCGCTGGAGCGGATCGCCGAAGACGGGCAGGTGTACTACCTGATCGGGTACCGGCCGACGAATGCCGATTTCAACGGGAAGTTCCGGACGATTCGCGTCAAGGTGACACGCCGGGGCCTGACGGTTCGCGCGCGGCGCGGCTACCTGGCGATCCCGACACCGGCCGCCCCGGTCTCGACCACGTCGGCGTCGCCCTCTCCGACGGCCCGGCCCGGCGGACTGCCGGCTCAGCCTGCGCCGACGGCCACTCCATCTGCCCCGGCCGCCCCACCTGCACCGGGAGCCTCGGCACCGGCGTCGATTTCGCCCTCCGGGCCTGCCGTGTTGCCCAAGGGGCTCGCGCACATCGAGCAGCTCCAGCAGGCGGAGTCGGCGGGCGCAACGGCCGACCGGCCGGGCGCCCCGCGCGCTCCAGGGGCTCAGCCCCCGGCCGCACCGTCCGAGCCCGCCGTGCCGCTCGGGGGACCGCCGCACATCGGACAGCCGCGGCAGGTTCCGCCGACCGGTGCAACCGCCGGCCAGCCTGCCGCGCCGGCCGAGACGGCACAGCCGGAGACGGGCCAGCGGGTAACGCCGGCCGCCGATGCGCCAGCCGAGGCGCGGCGGGCCTGGGCTTTCTATCAGCAGGGCAACCTCGAAGCGGCCGCGACGGCGTTCGCAAGGGCCGTCGCCGACCCAGGGGCGCACCCCTGGGTCTATTACGCCTACGGCCTGACGGAGTACGGCCTGTCGCAGTTCGGCGACGCGATCGCGCAGTGGGAGCGGGTGCGGGCGGCGGTGCCGGAGTTCGAGCCCGTGTATTTCGATCTGGCCGATGGCTACATGCGCGCCGGCGACGCGCAGAAGGCCCTGAAGGTCCTGCGCACCGCGGCGCGGCGGTGGGCGACCGATCCGCAGGTGTTCAACGCGATGGGGGTCATCCAGGTGCGGCTGGGCGTGCTGGACGATGCCGCCCGGTCCTTCGAACAGGCGACGAAGGTCGCCCCGGACGACGGGCTGGGATACTTCAATCTCGGGAAGGCACTCGAACTGCGCTACGTCCGGTCCAAGCGCTACGTATCGAGCACGGGTGCGTCGACCGCCAATGATCGCGATCGCCGGGATGCCATTGCGGCATTCCAGCGCTACGTGAAGATCGGCGGCCCCTTCGCATCGTCGGCGAGCCAGGAACTGCTGCGTTTGCAGTACGAGGGCATCGCGAAACAGCCGCGCTGAGCGTGGGCGGCGTCGGCGCGCCTTCTCCGGGGCGGACACACCGGTCCGCCCCTCCGGAAGAGAAGACTGATTCCCGTCGTCGCGGCCGGCTCCTGTGCCGGCCCCTACGCGAGAGCCGTACCCGCCCCCTGGCTCAGCCCTTGAGTCCCGCGAGAATCTGTTTCGCGGTTGCCGCTTCCGGCGCGTTCGGCGCCATCTGCACGAACTTCTCCAGGTCGGCTTTTCCCTGCTGGTCGTGGTTCAGCTGGAGGTTCGTGATCCCCCGGTAATAGTAGCCATCCGGGAAATTCGGGAACTGTGCGATGGTCTTGTCGAAGTAGGTCATCGCATCGTCCGGCTTCTTCTCGTTGAGCATCCCGATGCCGATGTTCAGGAGCATCGTCGGGTCCTTAACGTTCGAGAGGTCGATGGAGTCCATCAGCGTCTTGGCCTCGTCGCTCTGGCCGGCCTCGCTGTACAGGCTCACGAGCAGGATCTTGAGTTGGACGTCCTGCGGCTGCTTCTGAATCGCCAGCTTCATCGTTTCGATCGCCTTCGGGTAGTTCTTCTCTTCCGCGTAGGTCCTGGCGATGAGCGGCACCACCTGCGTCACCTGCGGATACTTGTCAAGGATCGACTCGTAGATCGCCCGGGCGTCGTCGTACTTTTTCTGATCGAGGAGGCCGGAGGCCTTCACGAGCTCATCGTGGATGATCTTGTTCGGATCGGGCGGCGCCGCCTTGAGCCTGATGTCCATCTCGGGCAGCGAGGTGATCTCGCTGACGTGGACGGGCGTCGTGCGCGTGATGTAGCCGGGCATCGAGATCGTCACCTGCCAGTTGCCGCCCGCGATGCCGTTGGCCGCCCACTCGCCCTTCTTGTCGGTCTTGACGCTCGTCCCTTCCTTGACCTCCGGCAGGTACAGCTTCACCGTGGCGCCGACGAGCGGCTTGCCGGCCTCGTCGGTCACCTTGCCGTTCAAGTGGCCCATTCCGCGCCAGACCTGCGCGGACGCGCTGCCGCCCACGAGGGCCATCAGCGCCACGGCGACGAGCGCCGGGCCGAACACTTTCCCTTTCAGCATGAGTGCCTCCTTCGGCATGCCGGGCATCCGCTCGCACGCGACGCACGCCCGCGCCGGTCGACCGCCTTGCGCACAGCAGGCGGTCTGTCCGCCGTCTGCGGATCAAAAAAAATCCCGGGGCTCTCGCTGGAGAACCCCGGGATCCAGTGTACCGGAAAGCCCGAGCCGGAGCCACCCGGCCGGGCCTGAGGGCCCACCGGGCGGCGCCAGCCGGCTAGAAGTTGATCTCCAGCCCCAGACGGGCGATCCGCGGGTTCATGATTTCCAGAATGCTGTTCGCCGACGACCCCGTGTTGACGTTGAACTGACGCCCGAGCACGGTGGCGTTGTTGAACAGGTTGAAGACGTCGAAGTCGAGCTTGAAGTTGACGCGGTTGACCTTGAACACCTTCTGCACGCGCGCGCTGAGCAGCACCGTCGCGGGCAGACGGTACTGGTCGACGCTCGACACCAGCAGCACGCTCTTGGTCGGGTGCAGCTGGTCGCTCGTCTGCGTATTGCCGGAGTAGTACGGCTCGGCGTACCCCTGCACGGCGGCCAGGTCCGCGCCGAAGTTCAGGCCCCACGGGCCTTCATAGAGGCCATCGGCCGTGAACTGGTACTTCGGCATGACCAGGTAGATGCCGCTCTTGCCGCTGCCCGCCGACTCCGTGACCACGTCGCCGCCGTTGATGAGCGGATTGGTCGGCGTCTTCGTCGGATCCTGAATGGCCACAGCGGGATTGTCGTAGTACTCCTTGTCGTTGTTGGTCGAGAAACCAAACCTCGCCATCCAGTGGTTCGACATCCGTTTCGTCGCCGAAACGGCGAACCCCATGAACCGCTGATGGTAGCCGGGATGGTTGGAGTAGACCTCGCCGCCTCCCAGCGGGATCGCTGAGGGGTTGATCGCGTAGTACGGCGCGCTGTACGACCCGATTGGCGCCACGTTGCCGCTCACGGTGCCGTCCAGCGAGTAGTCGGCGCTGGTGACGCCGATGAGCGGCGTCCAGATCAGGTTCGTGAAGCGACGGTACGTGAAGTTGGCGCTCAGACCGAAGTTCGCCATCAGCTCGCGGTCGAGACCGACCGTGAACTCCTGCGTCCTCGGTGACTTCAGGCTGCTGGAGATCGTGTTGTACGCCTGGAGCTGCGTCGGGTTGTTCACATTGATGCCGAGCGAGCCGACCAGCGAAGCATTCGGCAGGTCGGTCGGAGTCAGGTACTGCCCATTGGCGGCCGCACCAATGTAGTAGGCGTACGAATAGATCGGGACGGCCGAGGCGAAGGCTGCCGTCCCGGCACCCGCGCCGAGCTGTGACGAGAACAGCGAGTAGCTCGCACGGGCGATCGTCTTGCGGCTCGAATCGAGCGCGTACGTGATGCCGATGCGCGGCGAGACCAGCTGCCAGCCCGGTCCGGCCACCCCCGGTGCGGTAATCGAGGGCAGCAGCGTCGGGTCCGCCACGTCGGCCGGAGCGTTGCTCGTCAGCGCAGACGACGACTGATGGTCGTAGCGGAGGGCGAGATTCAGCGTGACACGATTCAGCGAAATCGTGTCACCCGCGTACGCCGCGTAGTAGTCGGCCTTCATGTTGAGGCGGAACGGGCGGGCAACGACCCCCAGGAAACTGCCGCCCCCCAGGTTGATCGAGTACATGTTCGGTCCCGGCCAGGTCGACGCCGAGTTGACGGTCGTCCGGCGCCAGGAGAAGCCGAACTTCACTTCGTTCCGGCCCTTGAAGTAGTTGCCGTCCACCAGCGCCGTATCCTGGGGACGATTCGTCGAGTAGTTGACGAACGACCCGTGCCAGACACCGTTGGCATCCTGATACGCCTCGGTCGACATGCCGCCTTCAGGCGCCAGGGCAAAGCCGGTCGCGATATGCGCGCCGCGGGCGGTCAGGAACAGGTTGTTCCCGATGACGAAGCTCATCTGGCCCTTGTACATCGTCGTCGGACCGGTCTGGTTCCAGGCCGTTTCCGGCGGGCGCGTGGAGCCGATGCTCCGCCCGGCTACCACCTTGTTGCCGCGGAAGTACGTGAACTGCGAGCGGATGTTCTTGGTCGTCTGGTCGGTGACCTTCAGGGCGTAGTTCCGGAGCAGCGTATTGGCCGGATAGTCGTTCAGCGTCAGGATGTTGACGTTGGTCTGGCCGAACGACCCCCACGCCCACAGCTTGTCCTTGACGAGCGGGCCGCCCAGGTCGAAGCCGCGGTCCTGATACTGATTCATCCGGTCGCCCTTGCCGCTGGTGCCGCCGATCGTCGCCGCCAGGGCGCTCGGCAGGTTGTTCGCCTGCAGGTTCTGGTTCTCGAAGTAGTAATGGCCGTCGCCGTGTGGCGTGTTCTCACCCGACTTCAGGATGAGGTTCATCTGGACGCCCGGCGTCGCCACCTGCGGATCCGAGCCGCCGGTGGTCGCCTGCATCTCCTTGAACGCGGAGAAGTCGAAATAGGTCGGCGTCGACCCGGTCGCCGCCATGTCGGTGATCGGGATACCGTCGAGGTTCCAGGTGTTGTCGGTCGTCGCGGCGCCGCCGGCCTCGTAGATCGACTGCTGGCCAGACTCCGACCCGCCGACGTTCTGGCGGTCCACGATGACGCCAGGCACCGTCTGCAGGACGACCCACGGGTCGCGCGCCGTCGGGATGTCGGACAGCTCCTGCTGGTTGATCGTGGTGCCGATGGTCGTCTTCTTCGGCGAGATCACAGGGGCCTCAGCGGTCACCTGCACCGCCTGGGCCACTCCAGCCACCCCCAGCGTGACAGGCAGTACAACCGGGCTGCCGGCCGCCACGGCGACGTTGTTATTGGTGTAGGCGCTGAACCCCTGGAGCGCCGCCTTCACCTGATAGGTTCCGACCGACAGGTTCAGAAAGTGCGCTTCTCCGAGCGCGTCGGTTACGGCTTCCTGGTTCTCCGGTCCGCTGATGTCCACCGTGACGCCCGGCAACACGGCGCCGGTCGCGTCCTTGACGGTCACGTCGATCCGTCCCGTGTACACCTGAGCTGAAGCCGGAACCGCCAGGCCCAGCGCCATCAAAAGCGCTGCGACGGCAAGCGAGAGCCGACCCAATCGCACAGTCATAGGCTTATCCTTGTCCTCCAACGGTCAGTAAGACCCGGTCACAATGACCCTCGGCGGCTTGCACGCTTCGTTCCGTCCAACCTCCAGAGCGCCAGCAGTCACCATGCAAACTGCGTGGCAGTCGAGTGATTTTCAGAACATGCTGACTGCCAATGGATTACGGGTTCGAGTATCAATTCGGAACTACCGTAAATCCAACACACCAGATCGCCACTATCCAATATCACGGATTGAAGTCAGCGCCTGCACGGAATTTTCCCCTGGAGCCACGATTATCTCCGCATCGGCAGCCGCATTTTCTTATCCGCGCGGAGCATGTACGTGCCCACTCTGGCACACGATTTCGCCCCAAGCGCTGACGCGCTGCTGCTATTAATCGGTCGATCGCAGGACTCCCGTTACCGAGCGCCTTCGCCCGTTGCGAGAGCCTGACTCGGGGCTCGGGGCTCAGTGCTCGGTGGTCGGGGCTCGGGGGCTCAGTGCTCGGGGGCTCGGGGCTTGGGCTCAGTGCTTGGGGCTCGGGGCTCAGTGCTCGGGGCTCGGGGGCTCGGCCCGCGGCGCGCCGCTGGTGGCGCGCCGCGGCCCCTGTCCCCTCGAACGCAGGCTAGGCGCCGAACGGATGCACGAAGAAGAGGATCAGAGAGATCAGCAGGACGTAGATGACGAGCGATTCGATCAGGACGAGGCCGAGAATCAGGTTGCCCCTGATTTCACCGGCGGCACTCGGATTCCGCGCGATGCTCTGCACGGCACCGCTGATGCTCATGCCCTGGCCGATCGCGCCGAACGCGGCCGCGAGCCCGAGCGGGAAGCCGGCCGCGATGATCGACCACTTGATCAGCTCGGCATGCCCGGCCGCCGCGGCGCCGGCAGCCGCCCCGGCCGCTTCCTGTGCGTGCAGCGGCACCACCGCGCCCAGGGCGAGAAACACGAACGTCATCAGCAGGAAGGACCGTTTGCTCACAACCAAAGCCTCCTCGAAATTAGCGGTTCAACGGGACAGGTGACGGAACACGTCGACGATCGGATCACACCTCGCCGGCGGCGAACTCGCCGTGCGCCTGCGTGTCGTGCTCGGTGGCGACCGCGCCCCCGAGGTAGATCGCCGTCAGCAGCAGGAAGATGAACGCCTGCAGCGTGCCGGTGATGATCCCCATGAACATCATCGGGATCGGCACCAGGAACGGAATGATGCTGAACAGAATCGCGATGACCAGTTCCTCGCCGAAGATGTTGCCGAACAACCGGAGCGAGAGCGAGAGGAGCCGGGACAGGTGGCTGATGATTTCGATCGGCAGCATCAGCGGCGCGGTGAAGAGCGGCGCGCCGGGCGGCGTCGCAAAGTGCTTCAGGTAGTGCCAGAGCCCCTGCGCTCGCACCCCCTCGATGTGGTAGTAGACCCACACGGTGATCGCGCAGCCGAGCGGCACGTTGATGTTGCTCGTCGGCGCCATCAGGCCGGGCACCAGCCCCATGAGGTTCGCGCACAGGATGAAGATGAACACCGACGCCGCAATCGGCAGGTAGCGCGGCCCTTTCGGCCCGATGTAGTCCTTCAGCAGGCCGTTCAGTCCGGCCACGCCGTCCTCGAAGACAATCTGCAGCCGGCTCGGGTTCTCGACGCTCAGCCGGCTCCGCACGAGCAGGCAGACCGCCGTGAGCGCCAGCACGACCAGCGCCGACATCACGAGGTAGTCGGGAATCACCGGGGCGCCGGCCGCAGCGCGCCCGAAGGGGCGCAGCGCCGCCGCCAGCAGCGGTCCGAACACCGCGTTCACCAGCTCGACAATCCAGAGGGGATGGTGCAGCTTCTCCATGCGCGTCGCTGAACCCGATCACGCGTGCCCGGTCCGCCGGGCCGCCAGGACGATCCGCCCGGCCTCGACCAGCACAGCCAGTACAAACGACGAGGCGCCCGCCAGCACCCCGACGATGTGCAGGCGCAGACGCACCACGATGACGTACGCCGCGGCGGCCAGTATAACGTACCTTGTGAAAAACTTCACCAGCCGCCAGAGCTTCGTCCACGGCCCCACCGCGCCGCCCAGCGCCGCGTCCACCGCCCCCTTGATTCCCCGGTAACTGAACCACACCAGCCCGCCGCCCACCAGCACACTCACCGCCGCCCGCACGGGCGCCGCCGCCACCACGAGACTCACCCCCGTGAGGACCAGACAGGCCACCACCGCCTCGCGCTCGAGATGCCGGAGCCGCGGATCGGGTTCGGACAGGTGCGCACGCATGAGCATGACCGGAAGCCTGCGGCCTTCAGCGCCGGCCGAATCGCCGCCTCAACGGCGCGGCCCCGGCTTCTTCTCCCCCTCCCGGCGGCCTCCTCCCCCGGCCTCCGCCATCGTCCGGTACACGTTCAGGACGCCGGCCGCCAGACCGAAGAAGAAGAACAGAATCGAGAACCAGGGAGACGTGCCGAGCCAGGTGTCGAGGAC
>Ga0307373_10005707_pt1 | contig 20182 bp, 39 predicted proteins | sample OX2MG_FD_202534 | JGI IMG/M metagenome (GOLD analysis project Ga0307373, IMG submission 202534) | Soil microbial communities from Risofladan, Vaasa, Finland - OX-2 | ecosystem: Environmental > Terrestrial > Soil > Coastal area > Acid sulfate soil | place: Finland: Risofladan, Vaasa | collected...
TAAAACAATTCTTTACTTCTCTTGACCAAGATACAATTAACGCTGGCAAAGGTCTAACAACTAGCAGGGGGCTATACTAATGAATCCTGGTCAAGCAGTCTCATTTTCGGGAAATTCGCTACAAACGGCAAATATTCTTACTGATAAAATAGACCATAATGGTTTTCCAGAGAAGGACGCTAAACTGTATGCCTTAGCGCATGCTAATCAAAGCAATACTCCATTTGTTAACTATCCTACAAAAACTATTCCGGTAACGGGTACCATCTTTGGTTCAAGTATTGCTGATCTGGATAGTCGTATTGACGCGTTTAAAAGTTATCTGGCAGGTACTGAACAGAACCTTGATATTGCTTGGAATGGTAGCACGCGTCGCTATATTGCTACCGCCAACAAGTTGGCTATTGATCGGCCGTATGGATTAACCTACGGTAAATTTTCACTTGAGTTTGACTGTAAGTATCCATTTGGCAATGACACGGCCACCACCACTGCGTTAACAGCTAGCGGCAGGACGAGTGCGGTATATAACGATAGTTACACATTCTTAGGAACTGGTATCGTACAGCAGCCTATAACCACCGTCACGCTAACGGCAGTGACGGGTGGAACCAATCAATACATTTCATGGGGGAATGGCAACACCGGTCAGGCGATCACCGTTTCTCGTACTTGGTCAAATGGCGACGTGCTTGTCATAGATTCAACCCAGAGTACTGTGACAGTAAACGGTCTGCCAGTAAACTTTTCAGGCGCCTTTTCTCAATTTGCAGTTGGCGCTGGCACGCTACAGTATTACGATGGATTTGCCACTCGAACTTTTAGTATTACAACAATCTACACGGCGAGGTATTTATAGTGTCACCTATGGGCCCAAATTATGGCAGTACGACTTCTCAGACCGGTAGTGGGGTTAGCTGGAGTAATCTTAGCAATGCTTTAGTCGAAGACGGTGTTGTCGCTTCCTGTGGCCCAGTTGGTCCCGGAGGGGGCGGTGGAACAGCAAACCAATTGTTAGTCACTGGACTTGGGTTTACGATTCCTCCCACCGCCATTATTGATGGCATAAAACTTGAAGCCAAAGTGCAGACCACGGGAGGTGTACAAGCTCTTGACTCCGGAGTTTGTCTTGCATATAACGGGGGCAATACTTTAACCGCTAACACTCCTAACTCCGGTCAATTCTGGCCAACCGGTTCCCTTACCTGGCTGACATGGGGTGGACCAACATCGTTATGGGGTAAGAATTGGCTCTATTCAGACATCAATAGTGCAAATTTTGGGGCATCACTTGCCGCAAGACCTGGAAGTGGCACGTCTACCATCACGGTTGATTCTGTCCGTATAAGTGTTTACTGGCACACAACCCCTGCAAATGTACCGAAACGTTATGTATATAAAGTATTCAATGGTAATCAATATCTGGGTAACTTGCCACAAGTTACTTCTGATTTTGCCTTCAGCCAAGAGATAAATACCTCCGGTACGCAGATCACCATTACCTGTGCGGTATCACCAGACACCAGTTCACTACCGACAGATATACTTACCAATGAAAGTGGAACCACACTTACGGATGAATCACTAAATACCCTTACGACAGAGGGTGCGATACCAATATTCGCGCCTGGGTCATTCTTGACCAACGCCCTTATTAAAAACGGAAATGATATACAAGTTTGGGAGTTTGGTTATTGGAACCCAAATGGCAAGATTGTTTTTTTAGGGGAAATGCAGCGTATAGAAGCGAACTTCGGTGGTTCTGGAGGCGGATCAGGTGGCGCAGCTATTGGTAACACGGGTGATGAAGGGCTTACTATACTTTGTTACAGTGATGGCCAGGATCTTGACAATTATGTAGTCAGAGGCAACCCGTATACCTATACGCTTGATCAGGCCAATACAAATAGCAATAGTTCAGTTACGGTATCCCAATCGGCGGTCGGATGGAATTTCTATGGTCAGACATGGAAAGCTGGCGCCGGAGTTACAAACCTTGGAGCCATATCTATTCTAGTACTTGGAACAGCCAACCTGACTATAAATGTGTATGATAGCCCAGCGCTTGGTACTTTGCTTGGTACGGTTACTCAGCCACAATCTTGGTCGTCGCAACAGCAAATTGAACTAGCGTTCCCTACTACGATTACTCTTATCCCAGGAAACACCTATTTCTTTACTGTTTCAGTTGATGTAGGCCAATCAATAACGCTTTATTATCAAAACACTGATTTGTATGCAAACGGTGCAATGTTCAATTCGAACTATAGCGGTGGTGGTGGTTCGACATGGGTAGCATCTCCTGCAAGTAGTGATCTCTGGTTTGAGACATTTTCGGGAACTGGATCTACTACTGGAAACTTTACGGCTCAAGACCCAACCATTGGCATGACCGAGACATTCATGTCTGATTACATCTCAAGGGGTGGTCTCATTACTTACACATCATCTACAATTCAGGCCACAGGGCTATCGCTAAACTATAGTTTTGTTAGTAATACGATTTACGAAGCTCTTAAGGCTATGCTAACCCTTTCTCCTGATGGGTTTTATTATACTGTCGACATCGGTACCGATGTATTAACATTTAAACGGGCGAGCACTACGCCGGATATTGTTCTCACCAAGGGTAGACATCTTGATCAGATAACTATCATTTTCACTATTGAAACTATTAAAAATACTGCCTTATTCACTGGTGGTCCAGTGTCGGGTACTAATATCTACGTTACAGAAAGTAATGCAACGAGTGTTGCTCTATATGGTCCACGACTTGACCGACCGAGTGATAGTGGTGTTTTGGATGCACCAACCGCTCGAGTGGTGGCTCTCAGTGATGTGATTGAAAATAAAGACGAGCAGTATCAAACTACCGTAACAATTATCGATAAAACTATGGACACCACACTTCTAAAACCCGGTTTAACAGTCGGGTTCAACGGATTTGGTACATTTGTCGATACACTTATTGCTCAAATTGTTCGTGTTGACTATACCCCAGAAGAGGTAACCCTAACACTTGGAAGAGTACCAAAACGTCTTGTACCGTCATTTGAAAAAATAACCCGTGGTCTAGTGGCGTTGCAGACTGTTGCTAACCCATCGGCCCCAAGCTAGAATAAAGATAAGGAAAATATGAAACTATCAGCACTAACACCTAACAGTACACCCGTTCTCTCTGATTTATTAGTTATGATTCAGGCCGCAGGTCCTACAGACGTCAAGGTTACGTTAACCAATCTTTTAGCTGCCATTTCACCGGCGTGGACATCTTATACGCCGGTATGGGGAGCTAGTGGTACCGCCCCCGCCATAGGCAACGGTACGATTGTCGGAAGTTATCTCCAAATCGGAAAGAGAGTAGATTATAAAATTTTAGTAACTTTTGGATCTACAACTACCTTTGGAACAGGTAACTATACTTTTTCCCTGCCAGTGGCTACAATTAGTGGCTTACCTGCTTGGTTTCCGATGGGTACATGGATGGGTACCGCTAGCGGTACCGTTCTTGGTGGGCTAGCGTCATGGCAGTCCACCACGACAATAAGCGGATTAAATCATAGCGTTGGAACGTCAGGTGCTCAATCATCTCAGGTCGGAACTACTATGCCAGTAACCTGGGCCAACACGAATACCATTTATTTTGCTGGTAGCTACGAGTCAGCTTAAGGCATATGATAAACTAATAAAAGGAAGCAATATGTTTGCGCAGATAAACTATCAACAGAAGCTCGGAAACAGCAATTTGACACTCGCGGAAGCGGGGTGCTTTGTGACAGCTTTCTGTAATCTACTTGAGGATATAGGCCAAGTAATAGCACCTCCTGACCTCGATGCATTCTTTCAGTCTCATGGTGTGTTCAGTTATGACTTCACCGATCGTGCTAACGATGATCTTAAGTGGAACTCTATTACCTCGTTTAATTCCAATATTGTCTCAGGGGGAAGTGTAACCGGTGGTTGGCCACAAAGTAACTTTGCTATTGTTGAATTTCGATATAAGTCACACACTGGCGCTACAGTAACGCACTTCTGTAAAGTTGCTGACTGGCAGAAACAGCTAATCGTTGACTCATGGGATGGACAAACTAAGTCTCCTGGTATGTACGGACAACCTATTGCCTACTCTGTTTATAAAAACAATACTCCCGTAGCAACTGCGACTAGTCCTCCAGTCGTTTCGTCGGTTAGCGGACGTCGCGTAGTAACGGTTCAACCGAACTGGGGTCTCTCGAGTGTTGCTCAAGCTGCTGGATTCTTGGATGCAGGTACACCAGCACGTTGGGCAGCGATCGCCGCACTTAATGGGTCTAATGATTGGAAGGCATTCAATAATGGTTTGAAGGCTGGTGATCAAGTGGTCGTTAGTGAAACGCCTGTCGTAACTACACCAGCTCCAACGGGTCTACCGCCAACGCTATATCTACCAGCTAGTGTATCCGTATGGCATGTATATGATCCCAAAGGACCATATACGCTCCCCCATGCTATACATATTCTCTCGCCTAGCAAGTTCGGTGGCCTTACTTATGCAATCGTAGGCAATCCAGCTCCGCATGTGTTCTTAATCGATACAGAAATGTACGGTCGAGTAGCCATTTATGCTGGGCCAGATACCGAGGCACAGTTCCCACAAGGTGGTCATGGCTCAGGAGAGTCACAGACTTCTCCTGACTTAGCAAACGGTAATGTACCCGTAAGCGAGGTGGTCCCTGCGCCAAATGCTTCGTTACCTGTAGCAGAAGTTCCAGAACCACAACTCGAGCCTTTTGCCACTTCTATGAACCTATTGACAAAAAATAATGCTGATCCAGAGTCAGTGACAACAAAAATATATAATCCTGCTACTGGAGAAGTAACAGGGGCAGTTCCAGTGGGAACGAAATTTAAGGCCATTGGTAAATATGATAATCAATACGGCGTATTCTTTGGTGACGGAAAGATAAGTGTAAAGACTGTTGACTTAGAACCGGATCCAAATCCCGATCAAGAGAGTAAGTCTGCTGAAGGTGAAGCGCAAAAAGTTGATGTGCGGGTAGTTCCTCCGTCCCCCGATGCATGGAAGCGTACGTTCCAGCGTTTCATGCAACCTATTGAGTATCGCCTCAAGGTTGATAGCGTCTTTCATAATTTAGACAATTCTGAGATGGACAGTTTTCCAGCAGCTTATAAGGCTGGCACTAAAGTAATGGTCGGTGGTAAATTCGAAAAGGATAATGTCAAATATTACCGAGCTCAAAGCTCAATAGATAAAGACACCTGGTACGGTCTACCAATTGAAACACTACAGCGTGTCGGTGATTTAAACGATGATTTGACTGCTAGTGACCTATTTGATTATGAAGAAGCCGAGGACTCCCGAAAACAGGCAGGCTATGCACCTAAACATGAAAAAGTATTGAGTGCCGCAGCCACCACATCGAACATTACTAATAGACTATTCCATAGGAGTAAGAAATAATCATGAACTCAAGCGTTGATATATCAAGTTTTCTACCGTTCCTAGGTGTCCTTTTTGGGGGTGGTGTTGGCGTGGCATTGGTCGCCCAACTGTTCAAGAAAATATTTAAATTGAACGGCCCTCATGTTATTCATATTATGGTGATTACCATATCGGCATTAGCTGCTGCTGCCCAATATATATTACAGTCAAAGAATCTTCCGACAGATATACTAGGCATTAGCACCCCTGTTATTTATGGAGTATCGCAGTTCGTATATAAGGAGTCGGGCTACATCAATTCGTTCTTATCGAGAGTATATGGGGGAACTTCTACTGTCGTCTCCCCAACCACTACTAGTGCTAGTGTTGGTAGCGTAGTGGTAGATGATCGCGCCGCGATCGCTTCACAAGCACCAAAGTCCGAATTCAGCCTCTAATATTTTGCGACATCATACTTTGCTACAATAGGTTCATGCTTTTAAAGCCGTATACGCCGCCTAGACGGTATGTGCCTAAAAATAAACGTCATGAAGAATCAGTGCAACGACGTGTGGCTAGTTACCTACGCAAGGAGTACCCTTATGTTGACTTTAACAGTGACTGGGCTGCAGGCGCTTACCTGACACCAAATCAAGCTCGTGTACGTGCCTCAATGCAATCGGGGAGGGGCTGGAGTGATATGTTTGTTGCCTATCCGAGTCGGGGTTATCACGGACTATTCATAGAACTTAAGCGCGAGGCTACCACTATATATTCCACTAGAGGTAAGAGTAAGGGCAAACTTGTCTCCAACGAACAGATACAAATTGAAGCTGATTTCTTAAAGAGAAAAAACGAGCAGGGTTATTTTGCTCGTTTTGCGGTGGGTTATGATAACGCGATTAAGCTCATCGACTGGTATCTAGAGCGACCAGTCAACAATGAATTATTTTAATTAACATATGAGGGGTGGGAGACGCCCTTTTTTGAGTCTTGGACGATCGGCAATGACTGACAAAATTGGTGATTGCCACGTATTTGGCGTATGGCTCCCATGAGTGTGACATGGTTTGGCAATCGTGCTATTTTTGCTGTATTCTTTCGAGTTGTCGTTTCTCTTTTTCGTTTATAAGCCGTAACTCTTCATTTACCTTTTGTAATCTATCATTTTTTGTCTGCAGCCGTACAATTTTCTGATCAAGATATTGGATTATGCGATCACGACGGGTTATGGACTTCTTAATCTGTTTTGTCTTTGACCGGAATCCGTATCGGTTGGCTATAGCTGGTCCGTAAATAATAGCGAAGAGTGTCGTGAGGAAGCCGCCTAGGACTGATATGGTCGACGAGGTAGTTAGTATAGTTGGGAGAGCCATTATTTTATATATTAGTTTTTTTATCTGTGAAGTAGTATATGTAAATTGCTAGTTCTATGTAAGTGAGAATTCCCCATATAGCAGCCGTAAATAGTGTGCCACCGACGTCTAGTCGCATAATCAGTGCCATAAGCCAAGATAACCTTACAAATATCGATACTAATAACAGCCAATGCAGAGCATGACTCTTCTTTTTTAATAACGCGTATGTTTTTAGTAACCCTGTAAAGATAAAAACGACACTCCAGAACCGAAGAGAAAAGGGCGCCTGGGTAATTAGTAATGATACCTTGGGTTTTAAATTAAATAACCCTACCCCTAATAACAGGTCAAGAAATATGAAACCCCACACCTGCATTGAAATAAGAGGAAGTATCGAGAATGACGATATCTCTTCAGGACTTTGCAAATCTTGGCGTGGGGGACTCTGAGTCATATTTATTGCAATGGTGGCTGAGTGTTTGGATCCGCGAGTACTACGCCTGGATCAACCGCTGGAGCTACGGGATTAGCGTTTGGATCAGTTCCAGGGGCTGGAACTTGAATGGCATTAGGATCAACTGGAGGCGTAACTATCTGATCCGTAGGCTGTGCCGGCACCGTATTGACTGGCTCCTGGGGTGCTACCGGAGCTGCTTGATTTGGGTCAGTTGTTTGAACTCCATCTTGAGGTGCTGCGGGTGCAGCTGGAACGTCAGGGGTTACGGCTGGTTGGTTGCTATCTACAAAGTCTTGTAATATTTTTACTTCGCTACTAAAGTCAGTGATCATTTCGTTAGCGACGGCTGGATCAATTTGTTCGTATTGGTGAGCTATGTAGAGATTACCCTCTTTGTCATATAAAAGTCGTGACATTTCTATTCTCCTCAAAATTGTTGTTAATAACGATATTATAACCTGTCTATCGGCCTCGGCCACATCCCATAAAGGCGATCTCATGGAGCTATTGTTACATAGACACAACTCCATGCAAAGTACAGTCGGGAAGCACGGCTTTGGACTTTTGCAAGGTAGTTAATAAATTATAGTCTTTTACCCCTGATTCACATTGAGTTTGCATTTGAACGATTTGAGCCTGAACTTCTTTTAGTTTCGTGGCGTTTGCTTGGGCTTGTTTTTGTAGAGCAAGATCCTGCTTTACTTGGTTTGTAATAGCCGTGGCCCTAACGAGTGTTTGATGTGCGCTATAACGGTGGTGAGCCTGCAGTGCTAATACCCCAGCAGCCACAACCATTAAAACACACGCTGATAGTAATATTTTATGTTTCATATGACCCTATTGTATCACTTATTTTTATGGCCCCAGCCACCTATGGTACCTCCACGAGCTCGCCGCGTGGCGATTGCTTTACGTGCGGATATGCTGCGTTGTGCATGGGTTCGTTTACCCCACCCTCTATGTGGGTGACCTCCGAATGGTTTAATGCCTTCAGCCTTACGGGTAACTGCTGCTTTTTTAGCTGCTAGTGAACGCGTAGCGGCAGATTCATGAGAAAAATTATTCTCGCCTCGTGCTTTACGTGTTAATGCGGCTTTATGGGCAGCCAGTGATCTTGTCGCAGCAGATTCATGCGCGAAAGGCTTTTCACCGCGCGCTTTGCGAGTTGCGGCGGCTTTTAGTGCTGCAGCATGACGAGTGGCAGCGCTTTCGTGAGCAAAAGGTTTCTCTCCACGTGCTTTTCTGGTGGCAGCAGCTTTGAGCGCGGCAGTATGTCTGGTGGCGGTGGACTCGTGACTGAATGGTTTTTCACCTCGAGCACGTCTTGTCGCGGCGGCTTTTTTCGCTGCTGCTGATCGAGTCGCTCGACTCTCATGGGAGAATGCTTTGTAACCATGTGCCTTTCGTGTAGCAGCGGCTTTTTTCGCGTTAGTGCTACGCTGTGCCGATGATTCGTTTCGCCAACTCATGCACTTACTCTAGCATTTATTTGTTAGTTTTATCGGCCAGATCCATCCTTACTAACATACGGTCGTAACTGTCGTTGCATTTTGGATGCGTCAATTCTTGGAAAGCGTGAACTAATGCCACGCCCTCGCAATAACCCAAGAGGCAAACGCTGATTATTTCCCTTTTCATCCTTAACGGTACTGTGCATATTGGGCTCTGTGATTTGACCACGCAGACCTTTGTTACGGCGTTCTCTATAGAGCTGCTTCTGTTCATCGGTCCAACTAGATTTGTTCGTTTTATGTTCACTCATGATCTACTCCATAATACAATAACTAAGCTTATTACTAGACCAGCATATGCAAGTCCGATAGTGAAACCGTCATTGATTTGTCTCTTTTGCTCTCGTTGCTCATTATAGTGTTTAGGAAGGGGCATTATTTGTTGCCACCATAATTTAGTGCACTATCGGTGGTTAGTATCATACCTCTCAGCTTACTATTAAGCTGTTGTATGTACTGGTCGCGTGCCTCATCACTTTTCTTGATGTATGCAAGTGTCATGTGAGGTTTATAGCCTGGAAACGTATCGATGTGGGGCAAGAATGTTAGCCGGTCATGAGCGCCTTGCAACTCGTCACTTACTTTGACGTGAGCAATGAGGCAATAGTATGGCTCATCTTCCAGGGGACTGTCGAAATAATCAATGTGGTCAATAGCAATTTCGTTTGGTAAATTTCCGTCTAGTACTGCATCCACGTGCTTCTTCATTTCTGGACCAGTTCGTAGTAATCCGAAGAGCAACGTAACATGCGCCTTATCTAAAACGATACCATTTACCCAGGGATGAGCCAATGGATCACTCGCAACATACAGATCATCATCGCTTATGGTGCCTGTGACGCTAGCCATAAGATCATCATCTTGGACGATCGGCAACATAATACAGCCGAGTTTTGACAAATCATATCCTAAGTCTTGGTAGACTTGAGGGAATTGGTGAGCCGATAGTTTAGGGGTGTCATCCATTATTTATCTGCCTCCAAAACCTTATATTTAGTTCCTGGTTTCAAAGTAACCACACTCATATTAGGAAAGTGCTGTTGTAGACTCGCATTTGCCTGCTCAATATCGGCCATTGACCACGCTTCTTTAGGATTGACTAGTAGTAGATACTTCTTGTTCGGATCAATTTCGAAGGCGTTAGCTTTGGTTAGGTTAAGTTTCATTGCTATTTATCTTCTCTTTTAATAGTCAACTTAGTTTGTTTCTCTAGTGCCTCAATGTCTATATATTCAGCCTGTGTCTCAAGTTCTACGGTAATGAAATCATCTGGTTTTATTCGAATAATAGCAGACGTGACTGGTATCAACATGTCTCCAATAGTCACACTGGCCATACGGCCCACAACAGGCCCTACATGATCATCTGACAAGTTAGTCTTTACACGAACGTACCCAACTTTGGATACCTGGTCCTTTCCTAATTCTACCTTTTGCATTTTCACGATTTAAATCCTCCTTGCAACGTGACACACCTTGCTGGCACACTGCTCATAACGTTATTTTTAAAGGCGCTGCACGGTATAGAGTTTTCTCTTATTTTTGCTTTTTCGCCTAGGTAGCCACCCATAACAATGACACATGGGATACCTATGGATAGAACTATCAATAGCGTGGTTCGCGCGCTTATCATAGTCGCTCTGGCCACCACCACTGGCCAGCTTTAGCTTCTCCTGGTCCAGCTGCCATTGACTCACTCGTAAAGAACTCCAAGCCTTCTCGAGTGAAAACATCTAAATGAAGAACGTAGTCAGTCTTATAGGCTGGACCACCCTCTACTTTAAGAATGATTGCTGGTAGCGCTGGCTGATCATCATAACGCTTATAGTGAACTACGCGACCCATTGATGGGATCATGATTTCTCCTTCTTTGGTTTTTTTACTGCTTTACGTCCTTTATCTTTGCTCATGAATTCTCCTTTTTAAGTACTACACCAAAATTAAGTCCAGCTTCCTCAAAATCATATTCAAAACCGATAACACCATGTTTAGTATCACAGAGTTTCAAGAAATCTCGTAGTTCTGGACTGATTTGTATGTATGTTATATCACCCTGCTCTGGCACATTCATATTCCAGTCGACATTAACTTTACCGTAATTATCTATTTGAGTATCCGTTATTTCTACCTCGATTTTATCGGGATCGAAAGCAATCATCACAGAGTTACCTTTGGTGCTGTTGAAGCATTCGCATCGGCCTTAAATAATGTTTGTTTCTGAAAGTTGAACATTCCAGCAAATATATTCTTCGGGAAACGAGCTACATTGTTATTGTAGTTGGTGGCCGTGTCATTATAGGTGTTGCGAACACCAGCGATGTCATTTTCGGTACTCGTAAGTTGTGTCATTAGCGATTGAACCTGAGTATTACTCTTCAAGTCAGGATAAGCTTCCTGTAAACGTGGCACAAGGGCAACATTGCTTTCAAGCGTAGATGCGGCAGATGCCTTACTATTGGCGTTGCTGGCGCTAGCATAGGCTGTTCGAGCATTGGCTATGGCTTCAAATACTGTCTTTTCTTGTCCTTGTGCCCCTTTAACTGATGCGACTAGATTGTCTATAAGATCAAATCGACGCTGATATTGAGTTTCTACTTTGGACCACGAGTTATCGACTGAGTTTTTGCCCGTAACCAGACTATTATAATTACCGGCAATCCATAAACCTAAAGTAAGGGTTACAGCCAGAACAATAGCTGTAGTTTTAGCTTGTTTAGTAAGATTCATTTTTTATGAGCTCCTTCTTACGTGTTACCTTGTTAACTCCCCACACGATACCGACACATATGCCGATTAATATCAGGACAAGAAGTATCCAATTGAAAATGATCATTCCATCAATCCCTTGTTGGGGTTGGGCAACAACCTGTTTGCCGTCTGGCTGTACGACAGTGGCCTGAGCGTTATGTGGCGAATTATCGCTGAATAAATATATCCAAGGCAGATAATCAAAAAAACTATATGATGGATAGTATACTACCGATCCTACAGGTGGGTTATATCCGTAGAAATGCTGAGTATATCCGTTTGCACCGATAATACCCGTTGAGTGACCACTGCGTATATTGGTTGGTTTGGCACTACTAGTCTTTATGGTTGAAGTTCCTGATCTAATTGTGCTCCCTGGCTTGGTAGAGCTGCTTGATGATTTAGAACCACTCGTGGATCCACTACGGCTATACCCACTACTTTTTGAGGATGAAGAACTAGAGGCATGACTGCTACTTGAACTAGAATGACCTCCGCTACTACCACCACGCGCAAAATAATATTTCATTGTGTACTCCTACCCCTACAGTTTACTTTATGTCTCCAGGAAACCTTTGAGCCGCAGCAGTCGTGCTGTTGTTTAAGCTTGTTCCACGATGATTCTTTCCGAGTACCGCCTAAACCCTTGTATTTGGCAATCCGAGTCTGATCTCGGTCACCAGTTGAGGTCATGAGGCTGAGACCATTATCAGTTTTGGTTGTCATCCACCAAGGTAGACTAGTCTTACGTTCACGCATCTCTATGCTCCAAACAATATAGCGGTGACTTTCGCCATGCTCTAATCTGCTCGGCGAGTTCACCTTTAATTTCAATCTTATCCGACGGTTCAAATATGTCGACTGCTTGCGTAAAGACCTTTTGCTCATCGCATGGCTGGCGACATTTCTGACATTTGCCCCGACGAATTATGGTCATTGCTTTGCCTCGAATTTATACCTCGCTATAGCCGCAACTCCACGTTTACCATTCTTGCCAAAGCCTCCATGAATGAAACCTGTGGCCTGAGACTGATCAATTATAATAGCGCCCTGAATACCAAGTACATCACGGTATAACTCTTCGGCTACGTCACGTACGATAGCGTCAGCCTTTTCACTTGGCATAAGTGAATCTAGGGTACTAATAAGACGATCCGCCATGTCTTTGATGGATTTCTTGGTGGCACTCATTGTTTTTTTACTCGCCCTTTTCCTTATCGAATATCTCTATCCAATGCGTAATAGTAGGTCCACTGACACCGAACTCTGCGGCAATGTCTCTATTGTTTGGCCGTAATTTACGATCGACTAGTTCTACGAAATCATCGTAGTCATTTCCATTATGCTTATCGGCAGTCGTATTGAGATAAAATTCAAGACCGACTGATTCTATGATGGGTATTCTAGGTCTAGGCATTGTTTACCTCCATAGGCTGTAAGAGTGTCGTGATATTGGCGCCAAGCATATAATCTAGTACCATAGCTATTTCACCCTCACCGATTGTGCCACGTTTATTGATATATACTTTTTCACCATCGAGGTCATTAAATATCCATTCTCCCCATGCAGCATCATACTCAACCATCGTGCTAAGACGTGGGTCAGAAAACTGGATGTTTAGTTTGTATCTGGCATTCACTTTTTTGCTGGTTCCTTCTTAACATTATTCAGTAGGTTAAGTTTTGGCTCACGCACTACTTTTATTACTTTCACGGAGTTTGAATAGCATCCAGGGCAAATATTTACATAACTACTAAATAAGGTGCCACAATCTTTACAAACCCGATCTGCCCAGGGTAAGTAATCCAGGAAGTAGTAATACTCACGATCCACCTCTTTTAAGAATTTGAACATCTCAGATTCAAGATAATTAATGTAGTCTTCATCACGCTCGACGTGTACTGCCAATAAATCAATTCCTTGTGGTGCGCGGCAATCATAACCCACGAAATGAGCGTATTGCCTACCCGTTACGAGTAATTGGAACTGTACTTGATCTCGAAATTGATCAGGAAGTTCATTATGTTTTACAATCTCATATAGATGATTTGATGGAGTCAAGTTTTTTATCTCAAGATTTCCATCGTCATTTATGAGCCCATCCGTACTACATCCAGCCATGACATCTTCCAATTCTCTAGTCTTTTCGTTCTTGACCTGGTGGATACAAAAACCCTCTTCAGTGACTTTGTTTCCTGAAAACAGTTTGTATTGTGTACGTGCTAAATCCTCGCTAAGCATTCCCCAACGCATAGCATCGTTGATGTATATGTCCTCTTGGCCAGCCATGCCATAGATACGCTCGGTAACTAACTGACGCCTATATTTAGCACGAGCCTCGAGTTCTGGATATTCAATCTCGCCAGTCTCTTTATTTTTAACTCCACGCTTTGAGTAGGCAATCATATTCTTGACCATAGAAGCGGTAACTTTTCCTAAACGAGATTGATACCACTCCGCTGTGCGTTGTTCGGCAGTTACGAATCTCATAGTGGCTACAGTTCTTCGATTTTCTTATCAATTAGTGGTTGAGCCAATTGCTTATCAGACGGACTAAGCTCATCAAGCACGTTCTGCAGTTCTTCAGAAGTGGTAGCATTTTTTATCTGGTCAGTGACGTATTTAGGTAATTCAGATAATTCTCCTTCTATAACGTTGCCTCTTTTATCGAGCTTCAACTTACCTGCCTCGGCTAGACTATCCATAGCGACCGCCTTTGCAAGCACGTCGTCTTTCGGTAGGAACTGTGTGAGTCGTTTCACAACGGTCTTAATTGCTTGGCGCTCTGGCCACTGAGCCCACGGACCGTCAGTGCTCTTAGCTTTGGCACTTTGTTGAATTTTATTGAGTTCTTTGCGTGTCATCACGGCAAACTGTATTTCGCCATTTGTGAGTAATGCAGTTGCATAAGCATGGGTAACACCCGCATAGTTAGTGCGATCAACATCAAATTCTGGCTTATGAGTGATGCGACGATCGGTACCAAGCTCGACATCGAAGTGATCACCCTCGAAAACTAATTCAGCGCTAATGGTTTTAATTTCGCCTGAGCGACGAGCGAGTTTAACTAACCCCTTATATCCAGTCTGAAACTGTACCTTATCGCCGTAAGGAATAATGTATGCGTCACCTTCTGGAGTATTTGGCATTAAGTTAATAGATACACTGGCCATGTATGCGCTTAGGAAACCGTCTGGATTGCGCTCGATTGCAGACTTAAGTTGAGGATTGTCGCGAGCGATCAAAGCTACTCGGGTAGCGAACTCCTTGGCACGTTCTTTATCGAAAAGGGCTGTAGCAAACTTCATGACATCAGTCTGAATTTTTGCGACCGGTGCCAAAGTCGCAACCTGTCCAGTTTCCTTATTAGTCGGTATGATGCTCTGCGCAGGAGCATCTGCGAGTGAAGCTTGATTTGTCTCTGTTTTTTTGGTTTGTTCAGTCATATTTTCTCCTTATTATTGAAAAGTACACCATTCATGGCTCTCGGTCCTCGTCATCCCCATTCTCATCTTCGTCGGGCACCGTGGGATCATCGTTGTCTTCATATCTAATAATATGATGTACGGCATGAGCAGTCGTCCAAGAGTAGACAATCTCTCCACCATTACGAAGACACGACTCAATGTCGATTTTGTATAGAACGTCATCATCCCTGACAATAATGTATTTGACTTTCGTTGTCATTATAAAGACTCCGCTACGTTCATATTGAATAGCGTTCCAAAAGACATGATGCTAGGATCTATATTTTTGCTGTCAGTCGGACTGCGCGCCAAAGTAACAGTTTGATTACTATTTTTTTCATTTTTATCTCCCTCACACAAGCACCGCTCATCTGTCATGAAACAATTCATACAAACAAGTAAGCAGTCATTTAGCATGGTTGGTCCCCTTGTTAGTTAAAGTTATGATTTTATTTTAGTAAAGTTTAAGGTGGGTGTCAATAGTTTTTCTACCTGACTTAGACAGGTCTATTATACCATGAATTAAAGTCATAACTTTAGTTTTCTAAAGTCTTTCAGGTAGCGTCTTATTTGCTAACAGATGAACTTGTAATCTTTTGGCCATCACTTTGCACGACAACTATAATTGGCTTTTCTGGTTTCTGATGTATGGCATACATAGACACGCCAAGAGCCAAAGCGGCTATTATAACGGTCGTTAGTGAGCCTACTTGCGCAATGGACTTTGCGAGCGCATTAGCTAATCCTGTAGGAGAAGCGAACATGAAGCCATTACCAGCCATGGCTAGCTCTTGAGCGACACTGCCTATTGGCTTATCTTCGTTAAGAATATAACCAGCATCTATTGCCATTGAGTATGCAAGCATAGACTCTCTTAGAGTATAGTTTCGACGCATGAACAATGTTTTGAGTTCTGTGAAGTCTTTACCACAATTAACATCGATAGCATTTTTATTATTGGGGGTCAGTCTTTTATCTATGCAGTACCGCTCGACTATCTTTACGAATCGCCACATACGGTAGGTATGAATCATACGTTGCATTATAGACCAGGGAGCATACTCCATTACCATCCTTCTTCTCAGCAGCCACCTCCTCTCTTACTTATTGTTATTTCTTACGTGGGGTTCGGGGAGGGGTGCCACTAGATATATAATGTATATCAAATGAGGCTCATACAGAAACACAAACTATTCTTATACAAGAAACGAGCATCATGGCGTAGGCTTAGACGACTATTGTTTGCTTCTCCAGCTGAAGTGCAGTTAATTCGGATCATGGGCGGCAAAGTTATTACGGCTGATATATTTCGTGATCACCACACCAACTTTCCAATCACGTTGGTTCTAAGCATGGGTCCAGTATTTAAAACTGAGCTCGTAAAACGTGAGGTACGGGCTGGTGCTATGTGGATAGATTTTGGCAATGATATCAAACGTGGGATTGAAGTTGACTCGGCTACGTTCCATGGCGACGTCACAAGACAATATGAACGCGACGAATATTGCGCGCAGTATGGTTGGCAATTATTGCATGTGCCAGTCGCCGATATTTATCACACACCAAACATTGTGCACGATCGAATACTCAAATTTTTAAGTAAGTAGTTCAGTACAAATAATTTATGTATTCATCCACGTTTTGAAAATATTAAAAACGACCAAGTGAGTAAATTATGTTTGCAAAATCGCGCAAACATTTCATACTTGTTTTTTATTTCCCACTGATATACTCTTTATATAACCGAGCCAGCCAAAATAAAAGCCCGGTCAAAAACAAAAAAGATAAAACAAACAACCAAACAAAAACTCTCACTAGTAGACCTAGGCTTCTCGCAAGCTTGGGTCTATTTTTATTGGGCTGTATCAGAATTAGTGTTCGTTGTACGATATAACCTAGTCTATGACATATGTTTGCAAAATGTTCACTTCCCTGCCCTAGTATATTTACACCCCCTAACACCTTAGGGGCTCAAGAAATAGTGTGCCCCAGCATAAACAGGGGAGTGTGATACTATTACTATTATGAGTGAGATAATCAGAGAAGCGGATAGTCTACAATTCGCGAGTTACAACCCTCGTGTCATGAAAGAATTTGACGACGCAGCACTTGGTAATAGCATGGACCGATTGGGTGACATTTCTGGAATTACTTATAATACCCAGACAGGCACATTGGTTACTGGCCACCAACGTATGCGTAAGCTCAAAACAAAATACGGGCAGCGCGTAAAGGTCTATGTCGAACAGAAGTTATCAGACCCTGATGAATCTGGAACCGTAGGTATTGGTTTTGTGGGTGTGGAGGGAACGACAGTTCGCTTTGCATATCGTGAAGTAGCATGGGACAAAGGTCTTGAAATGGCAGCCAACTATGCCGCAAACCATATTGGTGGGGATGACGATAAGGATCTTTTAGCACAGGTGGACTACGAACTGTCACAAATGGAAAATGGTGATGACTTACTAAAATTGACTGGCCAGACTGATAAAGAAATTGAAAAAATGTTGCAGTCGGTTGGTGCTTTAGATCCAGAACAAACTAACTCAGAAGAAGAGCCAGTAGACAAACCAGAAAAGTTAGAGTTTGCACTCACGCGTGATCAACGCCTTATCATTGAAAGAGCAATTGAAACAATCAAAGCCACACGGGACTTGCAGGCAATTGAAACTGCAAGTCTGAACGGTAGCGCACTATTTGTACTGGCAAAGGATTATATAGATGCCTACGAAAACCCAACGTCGCAAAATATTGAAACCCCGCAAACCGTCTCACCAGTCCCAGGTGAACTCACGGACATTCCGGCCAGTGATTGAACTTACGGCTATCCTTATTTTTGTAGCCCTTGGCTTAAAGTTTGGCTTTCGATTAGTTATTGGATGGGCGGTCTTGATTGCCTTTATGATGTTCCTCTTACAAGAAGCGGTAAAATAATGTTATAATAGTGTCAACTTCGGCAGTTAGATTAGTGGTTGGTCCCATTTCGTCTGACTGCCGGAGACAAAAAAGGGCCTTGCGAGAGCCCTTTTTATTTTATTCAAAAAGTCCTTGACACGATAGCATAGACTTAACTATTATAAAGTTATAACTTAAATCAAAGGGGACCAACCAATGTCAAATCAACATAGAGTTACGCTCGCTCAAGTCGCACGAGTTGTATTATTAAAGCAAGCTACACCTGCACAGCAAGCATTGCGTAAAATGGTATCAGGGAGGATCTAACTATGGTTCCAAAAATCACCATTTGTACCGGCGGCTTAACCCTTAAGCAATTATTGGAGATAACTCGATGATTGACACGAAAGCATTTTTAACCGAGTACACTAAAAAGATTGTAGCCAACCCTATGGAACGTCAGATTATCTTGGCTGAGTACGCAATACAGATGGAAGCACGAGAAGAGGCTGTTCGTATCGAAGCTGCTGAACTAGCCAATAGCGGTAGCAAGTTAGTGGTCAGTGAACGAGGTGTTGAGGCTATAGCCGAGAGAATGAGTGCATGAACGCTAGTACTAGAACGAATCAAAATACTGGTAACTATGAAATATTGATAGAAGTATCCAGAAGTGAACTTGATGTAACGAACACTGATTCTCTATTATGGAAAGCCTTGGAGTTGGCAGCCACCGATCTCGCGAAAACCTATATTAAGGATCACCAGGACGAGGTGCTCGCAAAACTTAATCCACAAGCCGTCGCAAATTTGGCGATTGCAGACAGTGCCCGATTGTTGAGAGAACAGTTTATTGATCCTCGTAGGCGCAAGGACACTAAGGATGACAAATAGTGATGCAATACAACAAGTATGAAGAGGATATCGAAGCCATGCTCAGTATGGCTGACATGATTTTTGGAGGCGAAAAGAAGTGACGGCTGAACGTATTTTTATTGATCGAGCTATTCGCAAGGCAATAAAAAACGGCTGGAAAAAGCCAGATATGCCATATGAGATTGATCTTTCTGGCGAGATATATGAAAGTCCTAAGATACGCTTGTACGATGAATGGGTAGATTTGGAGCATGTGCTGTTTGACCCTGAATTTGGAAAAGCACTGTGGGGCGAACAGGAAGCCCCAAGTTCCACTGACAAATCTTTTACCGTAAATCATCCTCATGGTTGGGTTGAACATGTTTTCAACGCTGAAGTGCATTACCCTTTGGGAACTGGCTGGCAATATCACTTTCAGCGAATGGTTGTTGCTGAAAATAGAATTATATATTTAGGACATCATACGTGAACGTATCTAACCATTTGGAGTACTAATAATGATTGAAATTTTATCACTCACTCAAGAAGATGTCGGCCGGTGGGTAGTTTACGCTGCCGGCGACGGCCACACTGAACGCGGCAAATTGAAGAGCTGGAACGACACCAACATTTTTGTTGTCTACAACGCAAACGATAATTGGGATGGTGATCACTGGAAGGATTACACTGCAGCATCGACACGCCCCGAAGATTTGGAGTTCGTGAAATGAAAAAGCTAGACATAAACATTACGAAGGCGCAGCTGCTCAGTTATACCGTGGAGCTGAAGGAAGGCAAGCCGGAGTGTCACGCTACCATTGGGCTATTTACTGATGGGGGAAAGAAGATAACCGACTATACCATTTTCACGGATAGCTGGCAGGACGACAATAAATTTGATTTGCCGTATGAAGTGATCCCACTGATTGGCGAAACCATGCGCATACTTGAAGGGGTCGTTGTGCGGCACTGTCGCGATGGGCAGTTAGCACTGCCGGAACCAAAAAAAGATGATTATGTGTCTCAATCGGCTGATGAACATCAAAAAGGACTACAACAAGCTGTGCGTTTATCGATAAATGCCGATGATGAACCTATTAACCTAGATGACATACCATTCTAATGAGTAACTATTACACACCGGTATCGCAGCGTACCTTTGAAGAAATCAAACAAGCGGCATTACTTATTTGGAGCAACCCAAACTACGACTACCATGAGAGTTATATTGCGGAAAAGTTACTGAGCATTCAGATCGAAAATATCAAAGATAACTACGCCCACATTATCGGTCAGTTTGACCATGGCAAGCAAGCCGCATTGGCTGGATTATTGAGCGACGATGCAAAGTTGGAACTCTACGACAGGTTACAAAACGCCACATGGGGCGGTAGAGGCATTTGTAGCGAAGCATATTTAAGGAGTCCGTCATGAGCAAATTCGTAGATGTTGAATGGTTCGGCCGCGAGGAT
>Ga0307373_10005709_pt1 | contig 20181 bp, 26 predicted proteins | sample OX2MG_FD_202534 | JGI IMG/M metagenome (GOLD analysis project Ga0307373, IMG submission 202534) | Soil microbial communities from Risofladan, Vaasa, Finland - OX-2 | ecosystem: Environmental > Terrestrial > Soil > Coastal area > Acid sulfate soil | place: Finland: Risofladan, Vaasa | collected...
GATAGCGACGTAGGGAGATCTGAATTCGGAAATTGGTGGACCCGGGGGGATTCGAACCCCCGACCTTCTGAATGCCATACCCGGTCAGGGCCGTGCGACAGGGTCCGCCTGGGTCGTTCTCGTATTCAAATCCAACAATGGCGCTGGCTGATTCGTCCGCCAGAGTTCGCCGGGGAGCGCCCCGTAGAGTGTCAAGTTGACTGTCAACTCATCTTGCGGCGTGCTGCGGTCCGGAGTTCGACGAGGGTCCCAGCACGGGTCGGTGACAGACCGACGCATGCGACACGATCCCCGGAGTCGGGTTGAATCTAACGTGCCTGCGCTTCTCGTACCAAGGCGAAGTAGTGACCCGACTCCATGTCCGCAATGAGCCCTGGCCAGACGGGCTGCCAATCGAGCAGCGCGCGAGTCTGCGTGCTCGATGCCGGCTGGTCACTCGCAAGAACCATGCCGAGAAAGCCGAACTGATCGGCCGCCGCCGGTGCCGTCGGCAGCTTCAGCTTTCGGCTGATTACTTCAGCCATTTCGCGCGTGGGTACGGCCTCGTCACCGACGGCGTGCCAGACCGATCCGGCTGGAGCCTTCTCGACCGCCAAGCGGAAGAGCTGAGCGGCGTCCAAGACGTGCACGGCTGGCCAGCGACTGGAGCCGTCACCGACATAGCCGGAGACTCCCGTCTCGCGGGCGATCGCGATCAGCCTCGGGATGAGGCCGTGTACATCTCCCTCACCGTGCACCGACCGAGGGAGACGAACTACTGACGAGCGGACGCCGCGTGAAGCCAGCGCAATCGCCGCCCGAGCGTTCGCACCCCGAAGGGCCACGGGTCCGAAGGCGCTGATATCGTCACTCTCGGTTGCCAGCCTTCCGGGCACAGCCGGCGTTCCCGATGCGATGACGAGGGGACGTTCGGATCCCGCCAGCGCCTCACCCATAGCCTCGATCGCTTGGCGGTCGGAGGCGGCAGCCTGCGCAAACCCGTCGGGAGTGAAGGCAGCTACGTGTTTGTACGCCAGGTGGATCACTGCATCCGAGCTCCTGGCTCCAGTCTGCAGTATCTCTACGTCGTCGAGATCGCCGCGCAGCACACCTACTCCCGAAGCGTCCAGCTTCGCTGCGGCGCCGTCCGAGCGGGCGAGGCCAGTAACTTCATGACCCGCCTTCAGAAGCTCCGGCACAACGGCCGAGCCGATCCAACCACTCGCACCGGTGACGAATATGCGCATCTGAACTCCTCCACAACAGGAATGATGACACTCGGTGACCTCATCCTACCAGGGTGACGGCACTGAGTGTTATCGTCGCCTAGAATCACGGCATGCCGAGATGGGAACCCGCTGCCGAGGCGAGGCTGCTGGATGCGGCACTGGCCCTATTTGAGGAGCGTGGCTACGACCAGACCACGGTCGCGGAGATCGCGGAGCGGGCGGGGTTGACCAAGCGCACTTTCTTCCGCTACTTCGCGGACAAGCGCGAGGTGCTGTTCTGGGGCGCGGAGAGAATCGAGGATCTATTCACGGGAGCCATCCAGTCGGCTCCGCCCGCCGCGCCGGCTCTCGAGGCGGTCGCCCTCGGGCTCGATGCCTTCGGCCGCAGCCTCCAAGGGCAGGGTGAGGTCGCTGCCCGCCGCATCCGGATTGTGCGAACGAGCCCGGAGCTGTCTGAGCGGCAGCTGATCAAGTTCGCGTCGATGGCCGATATGGCGTCGCGCACGCTGCGTAGCCGGGGCGTCAGCGCCGACGCAGCCGTCCTCGCGGCCGAGACGGGGATGACTGTCTTTCGGGTCGCCACCGCTCGTTGGCTCGAAGATAGGAGTGACAAGACGCTTCCTCAGCTCATCGCCGAGGCGTTCGCACAACTGCGGGCCGTGGCGAGCGCCTGAGTCCGGGCGGCTTCTGGTGTCTTGCCGCAGGCAAGGTGTGTTCAGCCTTACTACTGATGTCACTCCGATCGCGCCAACCGGGTCATCCACATGCGCAGACGATCAGATTTGGGGTGCGCGAGGCGATCGATGAATCAGAATTGAACGGTGGACTCGGAGTCGCCGGCCCTAGTTGAGCGAAGTTCAACCGACCTGCCACCAGCAGTCGAAGCTCGACTCGAAAACTTAGACGCCGTGATCATCCCGGGTGTTCCAGGCATGACCGCTGAGCGTATGGGCCTCGAGGCGGAAGTGGCGGTCTTTCCGTCGACGACGACCGATGTGATGAAAGTGCTCAGGGAGCGATCCGTCGAGGCTGAGTTTGACGACCCGGCCGCTGCTCATCCACTAGGGCCAACAGGTCGGGTGCCGCTAGTGATCGGGCTCGAGCGGCCGGCGACAAGGCCGGGAACGTCGGCGACTACGTCATCGTCCTGAACGAGGGTGGCGACACGCTCCGGATCGCGGTCGAGGCCAAGAGCCAGAAGACCGGATGGAGCACCGAGAAGGTCCGCTAGGAGCTCAAGGCGGTGAGAGCAAATCGCGCTAGCGCCGCGGCCATCCTGGTGGCCGAGAACGCCAACATGCTGCCCGGTCAGGCCGGCTTCGGTCAGGTCAGCCCATTCGACTTCGTCGTCGCCTTTAACCCGCAGGTCGGGGACGAGACCGCCCTGATGTGCGGCCTCTACCTGGCCAAGGTCGCCGCCATTTCAACTATCGCCGGCGACTCCGAGTCCCGGTCGATATCGCTGCCGCAGGTCGCGAGGTCTCACTGATCCGGGGTCTCCTCGACCAGTTCTCGAAGATCGGAGGCGCCGGGTCCAAGATCGAGCGGGAGGTCGGCAACATCCGCGACGCCGCCGCTGATATCCGCGGCGACATTCACACCGCCCTCCGACGGCTGGAGAGCATCCTCGGTAGCTAAAAGCAGGGCGGAGGAGGTAGAGACCTCCTCCGCCCAACCCCGGCATACGTGCAGCCCGAGCGAAAGACGGTCACCCACGGTCGCGATCCCGACCGCAGTTGCCTGTACTGCTGTAAAACTGCTGCAAAACTGCTGTACGGCTACAGAAAGTAGGCGAAACTCGGGGCGTCCGAGCCGGATTCCGAATACCAAATCAAGTGCACCCAGCTTTCCACAATAAGAACCTTCGAAGTCTTGTTAAGACGCCTTCGATCGGGCTCGCTCGCCGCCACGGGAAGGTGCGCCGCAACGGCTACCGATCCGATGCGAAGGGACGAGCGGCCGCCGATTGACCGCGCCCATTGGACGAAGAGTCGACCCTTACAGCCGCCCGGCCGGAAGGCCAGACTTCCAAGTCGCTACCTCGATCCATCCATATGGCGTGCACCCGGTGACTCAGTCTGCGCATTGCCCAGTTCGCGCGTCGCTTGGGCGATGCGGCGAATCTGCTTGATGTGGGCACGCTCGTGAATCGCGATCCACTCGGTGTATGTATGGACTGAACGCTGCACCGGCCGACCAGCGCCCACGACTGTCGCCGATCGCAACCATTCGTCTGGCTCCAGCGTCTGCAGCGTCTCGATGAGACCGTGACGCTGGTCCGCGTAAGCGCGAAACGAGGGCTGAAACTCCAGCTCCAGGTAATCGGTCTGCGTCAGCCATGTTGGCGGGCTGCCCGCCCTTATCGTCGGACTCTCCGCGGCCGCCAACATGGTTGCGATACAGCCGCCCCACACATCAGCGCAGGAGCGCAGGTGGGCGAGCACCTCATTCACGGACCAACCGCCCCCGGGAGGGATCGCTCGCAAGTCGCCAGGTGACAAGTCGGCGGTGGATTCGGGAGGGTCCGTGCGGCAAGAGATCCATCAGCATCGCCGACGGCGGCAGTTTTGGCATCGGCTGTTCTGCCTCTCAGCCCCTATCCATTGCCGTCGCGATGTCGGCCTCGTTGCCCGCCGCGTCAGCCAGTGTCCAAAACGACGGCGCGAACTGATCCCGGACCATCCAGCCACCCGCAGCCTGAGCAGCCTTCAGTCGTGCCTCGGCCTGGTCGTGCGGGACCCAGATGGCCACGTGGATCGTGCCGTTGCCATCGGCGCGGGCCTCGTCCATCCGCTCGAACCAGAACGCCGGGCCGCGTCCATGAGGATCGACGAGGTCTTCGCCCGGGTTGTCCGGTCGGGGCTCGTAGCCAAGCATGGCCCGCCAGAAAGGTATCACTGCGGCCGTGTCCAGGGCGCCGGGAATGACGACCAGGCTCTGGACGGCGGACGCGTCGGGAACATGGCGTTGATCCCTGGCGATGGCCGAGATTCGGCGCGCCACGTCGACGTCCGCCGTGGTCACACCGTAAATGTCGCGGTTGCAGGTGACCAACCGCACCGTGACGCCATTTGCGCGCATGTCGACGTCCGGGGGATGCTCGTTGATTCCCTCCAGTTCGCCGATGGCTGCTGCAAAGCGCGCTGAAGCTGAGAACGACGCCGTTCGAAAGTGCGCAGAAGCGCCGTCACCGACAACGCGCCAATCCTCGACGCCTTCGTGTCTGTGGAATTCCATTGGTCCGACTTCATCCGGCACGCGGTGGTCCTCCTGGATCAGGTTGGCTATGGGTTCGGTCGCGATGATGCCACGGCTACCTGACAGTTTCTGTCACCCTCAGCTCGGCGTCGACTTTGGGGCGCCGCGACCGAGATCGCCTTCAGCCCGATATAGGTCGGCCAGGCGAGCGACTTGGCGGCTCACGGCACCACGCACCTCGGCGGGGCCCAGCACCTCGAGGTCGCCGCCCAGCTGCAGGAGATATGAGACCGCATCGTCGATGCCCTCAACGTCGAGATCCACCACGACCATCCCTGACCCCTTTGGTCCCTCGGATCCCACTTGTTGAGCGCTGACCCGCCAATGCAGGTTCAGCGGGAGGCGAACCGTGACAAGTACCGACTCGAAGGTCCCTTCGTAGGCGCGTGACTGGCTCTCCCAGAAGGATGCGAGGTCAACCCCATCCGGCGCCAAAGTGCGGTCTGCCAAGACCTTGGCAGTCGCGATCCTCGGGGCGCGAAAGATCAGTGGGGCATCTCGGCCGACCGGCTGGGCCACCAGGTACCAAGCCCCGGATTTAAGGACCAGTCCCAGCGGGTCCACCGCCCAGTCCTTGGTCTGCTGCGTCTCGACGCGCTGGTAGGAGAACGCGATCCGCGTCCCGTCAAGCAAGGCCCGAGCGAGATCCGCCAGGAACGGGGGAGCGGTACGATCCTGCTGGCCCCAGCCCGCGAGGTCGAGATGAAAGCGCGGCCGATCCGCGCCCGCGCCGGCTTGTGCCGACAGCGCGGTCATGACCTTTCGTTGAGCATCGGCCAGGATGGACCCGAGACCCAGTTGGCGAGCCAGCCCTGGCGCTCCGACGCTGAGCAGCACCTGGGCCTCCGGCGCTGCAAGCCCGGACAGCTGAGCTCGATATCCCTCGACCAGCCGAAAGCCACCACCCACGCCGCGCTCTCCATACACCGGGATCCCGGCCTCGATCAGCGCTGCAACATCCCGGTACACCGTTCGCTCCGAGATTCCCAGTTCGGCAGAGATCGCCGCGGCCGTGACCGGCTCCCGGAGGTCGCCTTGCCTTGTGTTCTCCAGCTGCTCGGGATCCGCGTAGAGATCAATCGCCATCCCGACGCCGCTCGAGCGATCAAGCAACCAGATGGCCCCTGATGTCCGGCCATCAGGCTGACAGCCCTCAATGAGCGTCCGCGCCGACTCGATCGTGTCATCGGTGATAGGCAGACGTCGAATCCTCACCCGGGTCACCCGAGCTTGCCTGGCGGACAATGTCCTTTCCGAATTCGACGACATCCCTTCTGCCCCGCCATCGGGCTGTCCGCAGTCAGGTGCGCTACAACCAGGTCGTCCCGGGGCTGGGACGTCCTGGCAGATTCAGCCCCGGGTGGCGTTGGATCCGGATGGATCCATGGTCGCGGAGGCGTCACCGCCGCGTGTTATGACTGGCTTTGAGATCGGACAGGTTCTCCCTCTCGGTAGTAAGCATTGGGTGCGATGACGTGGATGACCAGCACCTGAGGAAACCGAGCGCAAATCTTGGCGGGGATGTCCTGCCGGAGCCAAGCGGAGAGCCTTCGCGGCAAGGTCGAGATGATCACGCCATCGAACTGCGCGAACCCCAATTCATCCGATATCGCCTCCAGCGCGTCGAAGCCTCCAAGCCGGCTGTCGATCACCCTGGCGCCAACGGACTCGATCCGACGCACGGTCCGTTTTCCCCTACGGATCGCGACCGACGTCGCGCTCCTCCCCTGGCCGCCCGCCACCAACTCAAGGGCGGTGAGCGACCGACGAGGTGTGAGGACGACGAACTCGACCCCAGGATCCTCGGCAACCAACTCCTGCACCTTGGCCAGCAGCATCGGGCTGTCGGCTGTTCGGTGTGCAACTATCAGATATCGAGACATTTCCTCACCAGTCCCTTTGAGGTGCGCGGGGGAGGGGGCCCAAAACCGACCGGTCAGTTTAGTATAGCGCCCGACGTGTCCAAAGTGCTCCTTGCGGGACGTCCCGATTACCTCGGCGAGAACCGCTGTCGAAGCCGGCCTGCTCTTCAACCGCCCGCGCCTTGCTGTTGCTCGAGCGAGGGCTGCGTGGCTCCCACGGCTCTCGCCATTCCAAGCGGAAGTGCCTCAGGTCGAGGTCTAGGTGACGGAAGACGGGGCGAGGAGAGGCGGCGTAGGCGGAGCTGCGGCCCTCTGGGTGCCAACCTTGTGCCCTCCTGGAAGACTGCGCCGATCCTTGGCGAATCGTCTCGCGGTTTCCCCTCATAATGAAGACTGACCAGTCAGTTTGTGGTGGAGGATAATTTCATTCCGAAGCTGGCGGCGGCAATTCGGAGCGAGCGGCGCCAGAACCTGATCGACGCGGCGTGGCGGTGTGCCACTCGCAATGGCTATCAGGCCACCACTGTCGACGATGTCTGCGCGGAGGCCGGAGTCAGCAAGGGGGCGTTCTACGGCTACTTCACGCAGAAGCAGGATCTCCTGCTTGCGCTCTTGGAGGACGACGCCCTTTTCTACGAGCAGCTGATAGAGCGCCTGACTCTGGGGGGCAAGCCGGGGATCGGCCGTCTGCGGGCGTATGCGCAGGCGGTGGCGCAGCGGAGCTCTGATCCGGCTCGCGTGCAGGTCAACGCGGACCTATGGGCCGCGATGCTCACCGAGCCCGAAGTCCGCGAGCCATTCGCCGCCGCAGTCCAGCGTCGCCGCGAACGGCTGCGCGACTGGATCGAGGAAGCCGCGGCCGAGGGCCAGATCATCGACATGCCTGCCAACGCCTTCGCCTCGATCCTCCTGGCCCTGACCGACGGGCTCCTTCTTCATGGCAGCCTCCAGCCCTCTGCCTTCCGCTGGGCGAACATCCAGAAAGCGTTGGACCTCCTCCTGGCCGGCATCTCCTCGTGAAGCGAGCAGTCGGCGTCTGGGCACGAACGGTGCTCGAGTGGTTGCGCGAGGGCCCCGCTCAACGACTACGCCACGGTCGCGCAGGGCTCTTCTCGATGGCGATCGCGATCGGCCTCGGCGCGGGCGCCGGCGCCTATGTCTTCCGCAGGCTGATCGTGGAGTTCACTTGGATCTTCACTGGCGCCGAGGACTACGGGGCAGCCGGTCGGGTTGCGAGCCCGCACCTGCCCTGGTTGGGTCCGGCTTTCATGCTGCTCACGCCAGTTCTCGGCGGCCTCGTCATCGGGCCGCTTATCTACTTCTTTGCACGCGAGGCGCGCGGCCACGGCGTGCCTGAGGTCATGTTGGCGGTGGCCGAGAACGGTGGACGGATCCGGCCGCGGGTCACGGTCGTCAAGGCGCTCGCCTCGGCCATCTGCATCGGGTCCGGCGGCTCCGTGGGGCGCGAGGGGCCGATCGTGCAGATCGGAGCCGCCCTGGCCTCGACCCTTGGCCAGGTGGTGCGGATACCGGAGAGCCGGCTGCGGCTGCTGGTCGCCTGCGGGGCCGCGGGCGGCATCAGCGCCACCTTCAACGCTCCGCTGGCGGGGGCCTTCTTCGGCCTCGAGCTGATCCTCCGCGAGGTCTCGGCGGAATCGCTCGTCGCGGTGCTTCTGTCCTCGATGGCGGCCGACGCCGTCGGCCAGGCCGCGTTCGGCCGGCAGCCTTTCTTTGCGCTACCCCCGGCCCTGCTCCCGTCCGCCTGGGACTACCTCCTCTGCGTCGCGCTCGGCCTGGCCGCGGGCCTGGTGGGGACCGCCTTCGCCAAGGTTCTATACCGAGTCGAGGACCTCTGCGACTGGGCCTGGCGGGGCAAACCGGAGTGGCTTCGTCCGATTGCGGGTGGCCTCCTGCTGGGCGGGGTGTTGTTTGCCGTACCCCAGCTCTACGGGGTCGGATACCCGGCGATGCAGCTCGCCGTAGGCGGGAGCTACGTGGTCTGGTTCCTGCTGGCCCTGATGGTCGGCAAGATCCTCGCCGCGTCGCTCACGATCGGAATCGGCGGCTCGGGCGGCGTCTTCGCCCCGTCCCTATTTATAGGAGCGATGCTCGGCACGGCGTTCGGCATCGGCGCCCAGCACCTGATCGGGCCGGCCGCAGGGCCCGTGGCCGCGTACGGCATGGTCGGCATGGGAGCCACCTTCGCGGGTGCGGCGCGCGCCCCCCTGACCTCGATCTCGAGCACTTTGGAGATGACGGGCGATTTCGGGCTGGTCCTGCCGGTCGTGCTTGCGGTCGCCCTGGCCACGGGGGTCGGAGCGGTCCTTAGCCGCGGCACCATCTACACAACCAAGCTCCTGAGGCGCGGCATCGACATCGAGCGTCCGCGGCCCTCGACGCTAATGCAGCAGATGAAGGTGTCAGAGGCCATGCGCCCGCTGCCAGCCCACATCGCCAAGGCGCGACCGCTGGACGACCTCATCGGCCATCTGATCGCCGAGGACGATCGTGCGCCCAGCCCGCTGCAACGCACTCCGACATCGGTCCGGCCCGCTCGCGAGGCGAACGTGCAGGCGGTGTTCGCGGACGAGACGCTGGAACAGGCGCTGCGCCAACTGGTGATGTATGGGCATGAGGGGCTACCCGTGCTCGCCGACGACGGCCGCACGATCCTGGGATGGATCAGCAACCGCGATGTGATGGGAGCGTTTGCTGCGCGGCTTGGCCAGACCATCGAAGAAGCGGAGCTGGGCGCGCGCGCAGCGGAATGGGCGAGCGCAAGCCCCGCCACCGAGGCGCACCAACCCCGCAATCCTCTTCTCGGCTACCGGCTGCTGGAACTGGAGGTTGGTGGAGATGCTCCAACCCGCCGTGTCCGCGACATCCACTGGCCGGATTCAACCTTGCTGGTGGCGGTTCGGCGTAACCGCAGCAGCTTCACCGCGTCTGGTGCGACTGAGTTGCGCCCCGGCGATTGGTTGACGCTCCTGGCGCCCGCCGAGGAGCCAGACGAAGTGCTGAAGGCGATGTTGGAAGACGCACCAAAGTGAGCTGTCCAAGCGGTGGCCTCGCGGACACATTCAACCCGCGCTCGCTGCTCACAAGACGCGTCGCGCGGGGACTGGGTTTGTGTCTGTAGCCCCGCCGAGAAGGCCGCTCCGATTGCCGACAGTAGTTGTGAACGATCCAACCGCGCGGGAGGCAATGGACTCAGTAACCGAATCCCTATACACCTGTGGCTCGTCGACGTGCCGGCATGCCCGCGCACATCGGCCCGAAGACGGAAGGGAACTGGGAACCTCAGTTAGCTTGTCAAGAAGGTGAAGGCCGATCGCATTCGTCTTCTTCGCATGCTGACATCACTTCCGTTAGGAGAGACACTACTGGCCACTGACTTCGATGGCACGCTAGCGCCGATTGTGCCTGATCCGGCCAAGGCGGCTGCGCTACCGGAGGCTCTGAGCGCACTCGGGATGCTCGCCGAACGAGGTCTGAATGTGGCCGTGCTCAGTGCTAGAGCAAATTCCTTCCTCGCCACTCAGGTTCCAATAGCGAGGGTCCGCCTCTTGGGTGATTACGGCAATCGGAGTTCTTGGCCGGAGGAGAGACGGGCACTGCGCGTCTTCAATTCTCGGGCCACGACGATCGTCGCCGCTCGTGCCGGTCTTCAGCTCGAAATCAAGCCAGGATCTTCGGCGGTGCACTTCCGAGCTGCGCCCGACGCCGCGGAAGAGCTCTTCGACCGGGTTGGGGACTTGGCGTCGGAGTTGGGCCTTGTTGCCACGCGTGGTCGGATGGTTATCGAAGTGCGACCTGCGGGGGCCAGTAAGGCGTTGGCCCTGGAGACGCTCGTTCGAGAGCAACGGCCGTCTGCCGTGGTCTTCGCTGGAGACGACGAAGCCGATCGTGAGGCCTTCGAAGTCATGGCCCAGTCCATGCTCCCCCATATCGCGATCGGAGTGCGCTCCGACGAGGTGCTGCCTGGGCTCTTCGATCGTTGCGATCTAGTTGTGGACGGGCCGCAGGACTGGGCGGCCTTCCTAACTGAGTGGCTGGATCTAATTCAGCAGAGAGAAGAATGAGCCTTCCCAGCGGTGTCGTTTCCTCGCCAAACGCCACCGAACGGCGGATTCAGTCGGCTGCGGCACGCCTGCTCAACAGATGGTCACCGCTGATAGTGAGCAATCGTGCCCCCTACGAGGCGATCCATGATGGTGGCTTCAACCGCGGGAGCGGTGGTCTCGCGACGGCGCTGCTCAGCCTGGCCGAAGCGACAGATGCACCGTGGCTGGCGTGTGCGCGAACTCCTCGTGAGCGCGTGCTCGCGGGCGAGAATGGACCCGTGACCGTCGCACTCCAAGGTCGCCCGAAGGTCACCCTACACTACGCCGACCCCGGGCGTCGAGTCTATTCCCTCTACTACTCGACGATCGCCAATCCCCTCCTCTGGTTTCTGCAGCACTATCTGTGGGACCTCCCTCGTGAGCCGATGCTTGATCAACACCAGCACACCGCTTGGACCGATGGCTATGTGGCCGTGAATCGGCTCATGTCTGAAAGAGTTGTGGAGCTCGTCGGCCTGTCCAAACGCGAGCCCCTTCTGCTCACCCAAGACTACCACCTGTACCTGTTGCCCCGGCTGGTACGGCGACTCAGGCCTGAGATCACGATGCAGCACTTCGTACACATCCCATGGCCAGCGGCTGACTACTGGAAAGTGCTTCCCGAACAGATGCGAAACGCCATCTTCGACGGCTTGTTAGCCAACGATGTGATCGGATTCCAAACCGAACGCGACGTACGTCGCTTTCTCGTGGGCTGCGAGGAGTTGCTAGGCCTGCGCACCGACTACCAAGAGCGCGCCGTCCTCCACCGTGGTCGCGTTTCCTGGGTTCGCCCTTACCCGATCTCGATCGACGTTCCCGGGCTGTCGCACCTCGCCGCCTCTCCAGCAGTTCGAAGAGAAGAAGACCGGATTGCCGCCTGGAAGATCGAAAAGCTGATTGTGCGCGTTGATCGAACCGATCCCGCGAAGAACATGCTGCGCGGCTTCGCCGCCTATGGACTGCTTCTGCAGAGGCATTCGGAGCTGCGCGGGCGGGTCCAGTTCTGGGCCTTCTTGCAGCCATCAAGGCAAGACGTTCCCACCTACCGCGAGTATCTGTGGGAGATCAAGCAGAGCGTGCTCCGAATCAATGGCCTTTTTAGGACCCCTGGCTGGCTTCCCATCCGTCTGGAAATCGCCGAGAACATCGAGCGCGCGATTGCCGCCTACAAGAACTATGACGTTCTCCTGGTTAACTCTATCTACGACGGCATGAATCTGGTCGCCAAGGAAGGTTCGTTGCTCAACCGCCGGCAGGGAGTTCTGGTCCTGTCGGAGAACGTGGGTGCCTGGGAGGAGTTGGGGCAGGACGCGATAACCATCAATCCGTTCGATGTCGAAGCGACGACCGCAGCCCTATATCAGGCACTCACCTTGCCTCACGATGAACGAGCTGGCAGAGCGTCCAGGCTCCGAGCCACGGTCAAGGCCAACGACATCGCCCACTGGACCGAGAGGCAGTTCGCAGACCTGCGGGAGCTGGTCGGGCGACCGGCGCACGGATGGTGAGGGGCGGGCTACGACCGTCTTATCGCTTCCATCGTCCTGATCAGGATCAGCGTGCCTTCCAGCTTGCGAAGCGAGGCTGCTAATTCCGGCCTGACCAACGCCGGGTGACGGCCGCGCTCAGCGTAAGCGCCGAGCACCACCACATCAGCGTGCTGGGCGGCCGCCAGGATGGCCCGGCCGACGTCATCGGTCTCTCTTTCCACCATCTGAGCGTGCGACCGGCGAAGACCCTGTGCAAGCCTGGCGGCGTCTTGCATCTCGCGAACTCGCCGGTTTGCCGGATGCTGCCGATCGACCAGGTGGAGCAAGGTGGCGGTGCCACCCCAGGCTGTTGAGAGGGCCACTGCCACCTCGCTCGCCAACTCGGCATTGGGACCCCCTCGCACTGGCGCCAGGATCCGCGGCGGAGCGCCGCCTGGGCCGATCAGGCGGCGGCCAGGTCGCACGAGCAGAAGGTCGGCTGGCGGCGCCTGGCTCAACTCCTTCACGACCCTGGCCAAGAGGTGGGGACGGCTGCTCGCCAGCCCAGGCCACTCGACCAAGATCACATTCGCTCCCGTTTCATAGGCCGCCTCGCGAATGCCGAGCGCAATGTCGTGGACAACCCGTACGAGAATCCCCAGCCCCGTCCCGGTGCCCCAATCCCGGTCCTGATCGAGCCGGGCGATCCAGCGGAGAAGGTCCCGCCGCCGCCGTGCCATCTCGAGACTCAATCGCTCGGACTCGGGAACCGGGACTTCCACCAGGCCGAGTACGTTGCCCGAGCAACCGGGTGACCTGATCAGCGCATCGCCGATGCGGAGCAGCGCCGCTGCCGACTGCGCCCGGATAATCGGTAGGAGCAGGCTGATCTGACCACCCCGGTCCAGGCCTCCAGCCCGCCGGACCGACCGATCGAGGTGGCGGCCGCCCGGCTGACTCCGCTGGCTCTCTCGGGCGCGCCGCGGGTTCGAGCCACTCAATGGCGAATCGGTCACCTGCGCCAATCATCACAGAGATCGCGAAGGCTCGGCGACCGGGGCGCCTGAGGTGTGCGCTGCGAAGAGGGCGGCAGCCGCCCAGTGGGTACGGAATTTAAAGAGGGGCTATGCGCTTCGCTAACAAGCCACAAGAAGTGGACGTGACATGTCCGCAAGGACAGCGCCCCCAGGAAAAGCTGCCCAATTCTGTCCCTCGTTTTTATCGGCGGTTCGCCCTTCGTCTGAGGTACCAGAGGATCGGCGATGCCAGGGGTGGGATTCATTCCATGCCAGTCCCTGTCGTCGGCCAGCCTGGCTGATCGCTTGGCATAAGAGGCTCGTTCCCCTTAGCGAAGATCGCGCCGCAGGAGAACTATGGTCCCGGCGGCCATCAGGACGATCGAGGTCACAAGGGGCCAGGAGCCACGCCTGCCTGCCAGACGTGCCCATGGCGGAGAGGCTCGCTGTTCAGCCAGCCGACAGTGGGTGCACGGATTACTAGCGTGGCGAGTGCCACCGCCGTGAGGATGGCTAGCATGATGACGAGCAGGCCAGCCCTCTCGACGGCCACTCGAGGCCGGCTGAGCGGGTTGGCCCGCAGGAGCTCGAGCATCCCTGCCGACTCATCGCCCGCCACCGCCCAAGAGGCGATCCCTATCGCGAAGGCGAGCAGGATGATCGGGAGGAGGTTGGCGTAGAACTGGCTGATCAGGTAGTCGGCAGGGGAGGTCAGGGAGTTGGCCGGGTCAAGGCCAAGCGGCGCCTGGACGCTGGCGGCTGGCTGCCGAATGTCTTATCCAGCTCACTGTTGCCTCGCACCGTCGGGTAAGCGACGGCCACCAGGGCCACAGTTGCGACAAAGACCGAGCGACCACCAGGTGAGTGACGCGCGCCGTCGCCAGAGGCCCTGGACAACCACTCAGGGCACTACTCCGCCCCTCCCCTGAGAGCGACACGAAGATCTGCTCGAGCTCATTGCCGGCGTTGGTGACGCGAAGCAGGCCATCCATGCTCGCCGCCACAGCCAGCGCCGGGCCCCCGGCCCGTCGATGGTGAGGTTGACGTTTCGACCCGACGCCTCTGCCGATGCCACACCCGACGCCATGTGCTCGGAAGTGGGTCGGCCCTCGTTCTCGCCCGAGAAGCGGTTCTAGCGCCTGCCTGCTGACACTTGGTGAGGTCGCCAGAGCCTGGCTTCTTTACCATCCTCGTCCACCCATCGCGGCTGTTGAACGACAGCCCCTCCGGGACTCCGCGCCCACCCGCCTCCAAATCTGGCGACCAAACCCGGTAGGATCCACTCCATGGGCTTGGAGGGCCATTGGTGGCTCATCGCGATCTTGGTGATCGTGCTGATGGTCGTGGGGCCAGGGAAGCTACCGCAGATGGGCGGGGCGATCGGCGGGGCCATCAGGGAGTTCCGCGAATCCATGAAGGACTCATCCAACACGCCGCAGGATCCCGCTTCCACGAACGACGCGGTTGACCAGCGGGGGCGGGGTTGAGCGGGAAAACCGTTCCGTTCCGTAGCCCTCAGGGCCCGTACCTTTGACTCGGACGAGCTTCAGTTTCTAGTCGAACCGAAGCTGCGTGGTGATCTCGACGCAGCCGCCAATGCTCTTCGCGACCGGGCAGCGGCCAGCGTGGAAGGATAGGGCTCGCTCGGCCGCCTCGCGCTTGTCGTGTGGGCAGCCGGTCAGCTGGTATACGACGCGGATGCTGTAGGACGGCAAAACTCCGTCCATTCAAGCTGCTCGTTCGTAGACGTGATGGAGTCCGCCGAGGACGGGTCGGACAGTGATGCCGCCCTGCCCGTTTTGGAGCGTCGGAGAGGGAGCTTGCAAGCCGAGGCTGCGATGTGGTCGATCCTGGTTGTAGTAGTCGACGAACTCGCTCAGGATCGCGCGCAGATGGCGGTCGCTGAGGGGTATCAGGTGGTCGAGGCATTCCCGGCGGACCGTCCTCACCCAGCGCTCCGCGATCGAATTCGCGCGGGGCGCCCGAATCGGCGTCCGCACACTCTTGATGCCGAGCCCTGAGGTGCGGTTGCCGAAGTCTGCGCCCCAGACGCGGTCGCGGTCATGGATGAGGTAGTTAGGTCGGCGGTTCCAGGGCGTGGCCTCGATCAGCTGCCGCCAGACCCACGCCGCGGTGGGATGGGCGGTCACCTCGAAGTGGACGAGCGGGCGACGGCCATGGCTGATGAAGAAGAGGACGTAGAGAGTCTGGAAGGTAAGGGTCTGGACGACAAAGAGGTCGGCCGCCCAGATCGTCTGAGCGTGGTTGGCCAGGAAGGTATGCCAGCTCTGGCTGGGTGGGCGGGGAATGACGGCGTCGACGATAGCGGCGGATCGAGCGGGAGCTGACGACGATACCGAGCTTGAGGAGCTCGCCACGGATACGCTCAGTGCCCCAGAGCGGGTTCTGGTTGCCCATAGTCGCGATTAACTCCCGGATCTCGGGACTCAACCGAGGCCGGCCCAGATGAGTGCCTGAACGCCAGCGCCAAAGAGGCCCAGCCTCGGCGGTGCCAGCGGAGGACGGTCTCCGGTCGGACCAGCACGAGATGCCGCTTCCAGCATGGGTAGAGCCGTCGAACGACCAGCCAGAAGAAACGATCCTTGCCCTTGAGGTGCCGTCGCGGGCGAGACCGGAGCGCGACTTGGAGCTGGTGGCGCAGGAGCAGGTTCTGGACCACGAGGTCGTGGCGGGCGCGGAAGAGGGCGGCCAGGGTGGAGAAGACGATGCGAAGTAGCTCAAGCATCCAGGGAGGGTCGCCGATCGTGCCGGATGGAGTCTTGCCCTCCTACAACGACTGATTCCTCCAGCGCAGGGCGGACGGCCCGACCCGTTCGGGACCCTTTGCCCTGTCCCCAACGACCGCCGCACGGAACCCTACGAAGATGAGCACCCCTGCGACATTGCCCGCATTGGTGCAAAGCGTCGAGCAGCCTACTGATCCCGAGGCCAACGTTCGACCGGTTAGATGGCGGAGGCCGGCCGACATTGAGGTGCCGTCCTGGAGGCACGGCCGGCTCGGCCGGGAGCGCTTCCGGGGCTGTTGGCTGATAAAACCGGTTCCTGACGAGAGCGGACCGGCTACGGAACCGGCAGGGGACGCCCAGTGGGCTGTCGGTATGGACGAAGACGGCTGGTGGATCTTCTACCGGTATTTTCCCAGGGGTGGCGGCCTGCCGCCGCTTCTAACCCTCTGCCCAACCGCCGAAATCGCTCTCAGTCAAGGGGTCCCCCGGCTCGTCGTGGACAAAGCTCAGGAGGTCCTTTCCAGAAGGTGATGGGGTCCGGCCTGCGCGTCGCCCTGCTCTCTTCTCATCTTCCGCGCAGATGCGGGATAGCGACCTTCTCCCATGACCTGATCACGGCGATGGAATCCGCTGACCCAAGCCTAAGCATCTCGGTAGCCGCTATCGAGGAGCCCGACCTGTTGCGTCGCTACGACGAGCAAGTTCGGTGGCGGATCCGGCAAGGCGACGCGGGGAGCTATCGCCGGGCGGCCGAGGCAATCAACGCATCAGAAGTCGAAGTCGTCAACGTCCAACACGAATTCGGGCTCTATGGGATCTGGCGCAACGGCGCCTACGAGGACCATCTTCGCACCTTCCTGGAAGCCCTTCGCAAGCCCGTGGTGACGACCTTCCATACGATTCCCCCGCAGCCGGCGCCATCGCTGCGTGAGGCGGTTCGCACGGCCGCCCGGCTCAGCGACGAAATCGTAGTGATGGCCGAAACCGCCGTTTGGCTCCTCGACTCCGCCTATGGGATCGACCGACCGGCGACCGTGATCCCACATGGGATGCCGGCGATCGAGCCGCACGGCCGGAGGCGGATGAAGGAGAGATGGGGCATTACCGGGAGAACCCTGATCTCCACCTTCGGCCTGGTCGATCCGCGCAAAGGCCTCGAGTACATGGTGCGAGCGATGCCGTCGGTCCTGTACCGCCACCCGGAAGCGATCTATCTGGTCGCCGGACAGACCCATCCGGAGCTGGTGCGCAAGGCGGGCGAGAAGTACCGGGATTCGCTTCTGGCCGAGGTCGAGGGCCTTGACCTGGAGAGCCACGTCCTCTTCAGGAACGAATACCTGGCTCAACAGGACATCATCGATCTGCTGATCGCCACCGATGTCTACGTGACCCCCTACCTGGATCCGCAGCAGATAACCAGCGGAACTCTGGCTTACGCGCTCGGCGCGGGCAAAGCGATCGTCTCGACCGCGTATCTCCACGCTCTCGAATCGCTGGCCGACGGCCGGGGGCTGGTCGTGGGATTCCAGGATTCTGGGCAGCTAGCGTCGGCCGTGAACTCCATCCTTGACGATCCCACGCTCAAGGCCGGTCTCGAACATCGCGCCTACGCCTACGCAAAGGACATGGCCTGGCCGATGGCGGGCAAGCGGTGGTTGGACCTGATGCGAAAAACAGCGGCTCGGTCGCCGGCCGCTGCGCTGACAGCGGGGGGATACGGCCGTGGCTGAAGCCGAGCTGGGCCATCGCGTGCCGGACAACCCACTCTTGACGAGCGCCGACGTGACGCCTTCACAGCGCAACCTGGAAGTTGTTTCGGTGTTCAATGCGGCCGCTGCCAAGCTCGGGGAGGAAACCATCCTCCTCCTCCGGGTTGCCGAACGTCCTCGTTCGATCAAGGGCCGGCCGCCGACCGGCGCGCAGACCCTTGACCTCACCGCAACCGATGACGGCCTTCGCCCGCTTCCGCCTGGAATCCGGGGCGAGAACCTGCTCGGAGTTACCTACCTTGACACCTCGAGAGAGCCGCCGAAGGTGGTCATCGCCTACGTTCCGCGGACTCTCCCGGGAATCGACCTCGCCGACCCAAGACGGATCCGCTTCCATGTTCAGCCGGCTCGGCCCGAGGGGTTGGTCGAGGTGCGCGATTACCTCACCTACATCTCGCATCTGCGGGTGGCCCGCAGCACCGACGGCGTGCATTTCCGGGTCGACAGCCGGCCAGCCTTGATGCCCTCCAACTCACTGGAGGAGTACGGCTGCGAGGACCCCCGCGCGACCCTCATCGATGGCCTCTGGCACATCACCTACGTCTCCGCCGGCCGCCTGGGGATCACCACCAGCCGGGCGACCACCTCGGACTTCTGCACCTTTGAACGGCAGGGAGTGATGTTCATGCCCGATCAAAAAGACGTGGTGATCTTCCCGGAGCGGGTCGGCGGCCGATTCGTGGCGCTGACCCGGCCCATGCCTCAGTCGTTCAACAAGGTCCTTGGAATCTGGATCGCCTTTTCCGACGACCTCCATCAGTGGGGAGGGCACCGGCCCTTGGCCCTGCCGCGTAAAGGGATGTGGGATGCGCTTCGGACCGGCGCGAGCGCGGTTCCGTTTCGCGTTCTCGAGGGTTGGCTCGAGCTCTATCACGGCGTCGACGCTCATGGACGCTACTGCATGGGTGGGCTGCTTCTCGATGGTGAAGATCCCAGCCGGGTGATCGCTCGGTCTCCGGTCCCGATCCTGGTGCCGACCGAGGATTACGAACGAAGTGGGCTATATAACGAGACCGTTTTCTCCTGCGGGCACGTCGCGCTCGATGACCGCGGGGAGCGAATTCGGATGTACTACGGCGCCGCCGACAGCTGCGTCGCGGCAGCCGATTTCGAGGTGCGAGATATCATCGCCTCGCTGGCGAGATGCTGAGACAGCTTGCGGCGCTCACGCACCGCGTGCCGAGAGCCGGCCCGAGGGCTCTTGCCGTCGCCGTCTACGCGAACGCAGAAGGGGTGGAACTGCCCGCCAAGGCGGCCGGCCTGGAAGGCGTGGCCCGTGTCGACGACGCGGCGCGCGCTTGCGGGCTGCTCTGCCGGCTTTGGATGGCAACCGGCAATCCGGCCCTTCGCGAGTGGGCTGAGGGCCTGCTCGAGTTCGTGCTCTGGATGCGTGCGGGAGACGGCTGTTGGTTCAACTTCATCGACGACTGGCAGGGCATCCGCAACCGAGACGGCGTCACCTCCGCGCCGGGCGTCAACTTCTGGCAGGCGCGGGCCGCTGCTGCGCTCACCGAATGTGCCGTGACCCTCGGCGATGCCGCCGCGCGGGCCGCTGTCGATGAAGCCCTCCCTGCAGCCTCGGCGGCAGCCGTACCGGCTGACGTCCGGTCCCTCCATGCGCTGGCGGCGCTCAACCTGCTGCGCGCCGGCGACGACCCTCGGTTGCGCTCGCTACTGGCGAGCTGGTGCGACGAGATCCTCCCCCGCCGATCAGGTGTGGTGCTGTTGAACTTCGACGGCGAATCAGCGACGCCTCATCTCTGGGGTCACGCGCAGGAGGCCGTGCTGGCAGGGTCGGCGAAGGCGCTCGGGCGAGAGGAGCTGGCGACTGCTGCCATCCAGAGCGGGGACGCGGTCTTTGGCGCGGCGATCAGGTCCGGCTTCGACCTCCCGAGCGCAGTGCCCTACGACGTCCAATCGGCGGTGTTCGTGATGGACTTTCTGGCTGCTGCGACCCGCGGGTCCACCTATCTCGAGCTCGGCCGGCTGCCGCGAAGCTGGTTCGAGGGGCGAAACCCGGCAGGTGCGCCCGTCTACGATCGCGCTGGCGGCCGAGTCGGCGACCGGATCGACGCCGGTCGCGTCAATAGGCATTCCGGCGCCGTGGCGAACATCTCGGCGGGCTCGGCCCTCCTCACAGATCCGTTCTTGTTGGAGTTGGCAAGGAACTGGACAGGCTTTCGGCCCTATCTGTCCGGCGATCTCGCCGCAGCCGCCAGCGGAGATGGCGGGGGACCGTCCGCTCAAGGAGGCATCCGCCATGGATAAACCGCAACCCTTCGACCATGTGCCGGAGGTCCTAGACGAGCAGGCCTGCCTGTTCCTCCTTCAATCCCGCGACCTGGGTCGAATCGCATTCAACATTGAGGGCCGCGAGGAGATCTTCCCCGTCAACTATGCCGTCGAGGGGCGGATTATCGTCTTCCGCACCGCACCAGGCACCAAGCTCAAAGCGGTCCCCAACCTCCCGCTGGCGTTCGAGGTTGACAGCTGGGACCCGAAGTTGGCGGTGGGCTGGAGCGTGGTCGTCAAGGGCGAAGCCGAAGAGATCAGCACCAATCCCGGTCGGACCGCGGAGCACCTTCGCCGGACACTTGCACGCCCGGCTGCACCGGGAGAGCGCTGGCACTGGCTGGCGATCATGCCATCGGAGATCTCTGGGCGGCGGTTTCACGTGCCGACACCGCGGGGCGAGCGCACCTAGACACCCTGCCGAGACTCACCCGCTTCGAAGCCGGGGGCGACC
>Ga0307373_10005714_pt1 | contig 20177 bp, 25 predicted proteins | sample OX2MG_FD_202534 | JGI IMG/M metagenome (GOLD analysis project Ga0307373, IMG submission 202534) | Soil microbial communities from Risofladan, Vaasa, Finland - OX-2 | ecosystem: Environmental > Terrestrial > Soil > Coastal area > Acid sulfate soil | place: Finland: Risofladan, Vaasa | collected...
ACCTGGAGGACACCGACATCGCCGACCTCCAGGGATTGGCGACCCCCCTCCGGGCGGGGTCCCGCGTCCATATCATTCCGATGGTTTCAGGAGGCTGACCCCCTCCCCGGGATGGTTCGGGGAGGCCTGCCTCGCCACGCTCCCGAGGGTCCACCGGCCGTACTCTGCCCGTGAGCCCCACCGACGCGATGGAGACCGCCCCGGGCTGAGCAAGGCGGGGCAGCTGCCGTGCTCGGCCGGGTACCCGAGTCCGGGCCGGGGAGCGGGCCGGGAACCGGACCGGTCGCGCCCGCGTCTTCAGAGCAAACTCACCCGTCTGGGAGGTAGCTCATGTTCCGGCCCCGCTCCTTGCTGCTGACAATCCCCGTCGTGGCCGCCCTGGCCACCTTACTCACCGTTCCGGCGCTGGCCTGCGGCGCTCTGGTCGCGCCCAATGGCGCGGTGCGGCTGAGCCAGACAACCACCCTGGTCAGCTGGCAGAACGGCGTGGAGCGCTACCTCACCAGCTTCGCCTACCAGGGCAAGGTCAAGAAGCTGGGCTGGATCGTGCCGCTCCCGGCCGCGCCGGTGGGCATCACCGAGGGCGGGGCCTGGACACTGCAGCGGCTGGAGCTCGAGTTCCACCCGGTACACCTGGAGGCGCTGGGTGCCGTCGCCGCACCTGCCCGCAAGGCGGTGGTCGTCGAGCGGGCTCAGGTCGGCGCGCTCGGGATCACCGTGATCCGCGGCAGCGGAGATCAGATCCTGGCCTGGTGCCGAGCCAACGGCTTCGACGTCGAGGGGGTGGTTGGGCGTCACCTGGTGCGCTACGCCGCCGGTAGTCCCTATTTCATGGCGGCTCGCTACAACCTGGCGGCGGCGCGCCAGCATCACCTCACCAGCGGCGACGGCACTCCGGTGCTGCTGACCTTCCGCACCGGGCACCTGTGGGTCCCCCTCGAGGTGCTGGCCGACGACCGCCAGCCGGTCCGGGCCGACATCTTCCTGCTCACCAGCTCGCCCCTTTCGGTCTCGACCACGCTCGGGCTGGAGCAGCTGAAGCTGGGGGCCCAGCTGCCCGGCGCGGCGGGACTGCGGCTGACCGGCTCGGAGCCGATGAATCCGGGGCTGCACCATGACCTGGCCAGTGACCGCCACATGAGCTGGGTACCCGGGAACGGCTGGGTCAGCTACCTGACCCTTCGCGCCCCCGGGACCGCGGTCAACTACGACCTGGCGCTCACCACCACCGACCAGCTCCGCCTGGTGCCCTTCGGCACCCCGCCGAGCGCGGCGGCGACCACCGCCCGGCTGGTCACGGATCCCGCCCCGGGACCGTCCTGGTTGGCCGCGGCGCCCGCGCTGCTGCTGACCCTGGCCGGGCTGGCCTGGGTGCTCCGGCGTCGGCCCAGGATGACCCGGGAGGCCAGCTCCGATGACGAGTGAGGCCCAGCGCGACCCTACCCCAGCAGGAGGTGGTAGGCGCCTCCTGGACAAGTGAGCCGGGTCGCTCGCAGGGAGCAAATCCCCGCCCATGGACGGTTGCTCAGCGGGAGTGGGAGCGTCGATTGCCCCGGGTGAGATGCCGCTGAGGGGTGGACCTTCGGCTCCGAGCCGACCGGTGCCGGCAGGGAGAGTGGCGCCCAATCCTTTTGGGTGTTGCCAGCCTGCCGGAGAGGTCCGCCCGACCTCCTCGTCCCTCGACCTCCAGCGCCTGCCCCCAACCCCTCCCCGTCCCTCCCGAAGTCTCGGCGGAGCTTGGCTGGGACCCATTTGGCCCGCCGAGCTCGGACCGGGCTCGCTCGCCTGACACCAGCCCAAGCGGTAACCGGCGATAAGAGGCGCAAGCATCGCCGGACTACCTCTAGGGCAGGCTCCCCGCCTCGCGAACGAGCACCACCGCCTGCACTCGATCACGCTAGTCGAGCTTCATCAGGATGTGGCCGAAATGGGTCTTGACGGTGGAGGCGCCGAGGTGAAGGTGGTCGGCCCCACCCCGCAGACGCCGGGAATGGCGGCGGCCGCCGCGTGCACAGTCAGCGGCAGGAGAGCGACGCAACACCGATAAAGGAGGTCGCGGTGGGATTGGAGGACCTACGAAGGTGGGGCGGGTTTGCGGCCGGAATGGGCACTTAGGAAGAATTACCGATATTACCCTGATTCCCCGTTATCGCGAATGAGCCAGTTTAGAGAATATATTCTGGTAGAGTGCAATTCGTGATAGCCAAAAATGCGCCTCCACCGGAAGACGAACTCATCGACCGGGCGATTGCCTGGCTGAACCAACGTCTCCCGCCCGGATGGGCGGTGGAAAGTTCGGTCCGCCAAGTGCCGAGCCCGGATCCGCTGGCCGCGGCGACCCGGATCGATGCGGCGGTCGATCTCCGATCCACCAATGGCATGTTCACCACCATCGCCGTGGAGGCAAGGCGATCGTTCGCACCCAGAGACGCGGAGCGCCTCCTGGCCGGGCTTCCGGGCACGGTTCGGGGTCTAGCTCCGCACATCCCCATCCTGGTCATCGCTCCTTGGTTGAGCGCCAGCTCCCAGGCGCTGCTGACTCGTCAGGGCATCAGCTTTCTCGACCTAACCGGCAACGCATCGATCAAGCTCGACAGCCCCACGCTCTACCTGAGCAGCCAAGGGGCCGCTCGTGACCCCGCTCCGCTGCCGCGCGGGCAGACCCGCGGGCGGGGACCCAGGGCCGCCCGACTGATCCGCCTGCTCGTCGACGTGGCTCCCCCGTTCGGGGTGATCCAGGCCGCAGCCGCGTGCCAGCTCGCGCCGGGCTATGTCTCGCGTCTGCTCGATGCCCTCGACCGCGAGGGACTGCTTGACCGATCCCGGGGAGGCGGTGTCGTCCGGGTGGACATCGAGGGTCTGCTCCGGCGCTGGGCCCAGAGCTACCAGGTCTTCCGCAACAATGTCGCGTCGCACTTCGTCGCGCCCCAGGGACCGGAGCACGCCCTCAGTCAGTTGGCCCGCCAGGAGCCGGGCTCGAACTTCGTCGTCACCGGCTCCTTCGCCGCGGTTCAGCTCGCTCCCGTGGCGGCCCCCGCCTTGCTGGTGGGGTACTGCGACGACATTCCTCGCGCCCGCGAGGCGCAGGGACTGCTGCCATCTGACCGCGGCGCCAACGTGATCCTGCTCCAGCCGTTTGACCCCGTCGTCTTCGACCGAACCAGCAGGCAGGGATCGATCACCTATGCGGCTCCCTCCCAGGTCGCAGTTGACTGTCTGACCGGGAATGGCCGCATGCCTTCTGAAGGCGACGCCCTGATCGACTGGATGGTCCAAAACGAGGCGAAGTGGCGGCTACCCGGGCTGGCCAGTGTGCTGCCCGGGTTGGCGGAGTAGGGCCATCGATGGACCGGGAAACCTCGCGCAGTCAGCTGTACGTGGCGGCGAGAAAGGTGCTGCTCGACGCTCTCCGCGCTCTCGAGGCGCATGGCCAGGCCGTCATCCTCTGTGGAGCTCAGGCGGTGTACCTGCGCACCGGTGAGGCCGACTTGGCTATCGCTCCCTACACCGCGGATGGGGATCTGGCCTTGGATCCATCCCTGCTCCGTGACCTCCCCCGGCTGGAGGTGGCCATGGGTGAAGCCAACTTCACCTTGCGGACTGGCGCTCGCTACCAGCCAGGTTCCTGGGTCGCCCCCGCCGAGGTCGAAGGTGCCACCGTATGGATTCCTGTCGACTTGATCGTTCCCGAGGGCGTCGCAGGCAAAGGGGGCCGGCGGGGGGCACGGCTGGGAGCGCATGGAAATCGCGCCGCCCGCCGAGCGGTCGGACTGGAAGCGGCACTGGCCGATAGATCCCCGATGCAGATCGGCGCCCTCGACCCCTCCGATACCCGCTCGATCGAGACCCTGGTCGCAGGTACTGCCGCGCTCCTGGTGGCCAAGGCGCACAAGCTGCACGATCGGCTCAGTCAGGGCCGGACCGAGAGGCTGGCGGACAAGGACGCCGGAGACGTGGTACGACTGATCCAGGCAACGGTCGCGATCGAGGTTGCGGCGACCATGGCGCGCTTACAGAAGGACCCCATCGCCGGGCCGGTCACCAAGAGCGCCCTGGACTATCTCGACCAGCTCTTCGGACGGCGTGGCGGCACTGGGATCGAGATGGCCGCGCGGGCACTGTTCCCGGCCCTGAGCGGAGACACCATCGAGGTCATCTGCACCTCGTACGTCGCTCAGCTCAGAGATACCCAATAGCTCCGGCCTCGCCCCGGCCCGGCCCAGATGGAGGCTGTTTCGGTAGGTAAAGAGAAGGGGACAGCGATACAGCTGAGCCGGGCGGTCGGGTCCGGTTCCAGGCAGCGATGCTAGAGAAATCGAGTGCAGCCGTCGATCAGACAGCTGACTTTGGGGGAGATTGGCCGTATACACAAGACCGCGCTGCGCCTTGACGACCAGCTGCTGGCTGGGGCTCGGGCGGTGCTGGGGACCAAGTCGGCCACCGAGACCATCCACCAACCCCTGGCTGAGGTGGTGGCCAGCCAGGGACGGGCCCGGCTCTTTCAGCGGCTGCGCAGCCTGGAGGGCCTGGATCTCGCCGACGAGACGGTCATGCGCCAGGCGTGGCGCTAGCCAAGGCCCGCTCCCCGGCCGACCCGTCGGCTCTGGTCCGGGTTCACCTCGATCCGGTGGCCCAGCGGGTGGGGCCACTCTTCCTGGCCGGCGAGGTCGCCGCCGGTGGCATCGTTGACCTGGAGCTTCTCTTCAGCGCTCGGAGCAGCACCGACCACTTCGCCCTCCTCTCTGACTGCCGCAGCCTGCCACGAGTGGAGGGGGGCGATGCGGACCAGCACCACAGTTGAGGATGTCGCGGAGCTCCGCCAGGTCCGGGCGCGGCGCCGCAGTCGGGATAGGGCAGGTCGTCAGCCCAGATCTCTTTGAGCTCGGTTTCAGACCCGGCCCGCGGATCCAGCTTTGACCACCGGAGGGGATGGGCGCTGCTGGCGCGGCGCGGTGGGCACAGGCAGGGCTCCGGCAGGGGCCCTTCGTTGTCCCGCCACCGGCTGGGGAATGTCAGTGAAAGATCTCTCGTCCGCGCAAGGCCTCGGGTTGCGGGTGTTCGAACAGCAGTCTCTCCAGGGCGGTGACCACCTCCCCCAGGGACTCCTGTCGCAGGCTGAACTGGCTGGACGGCAGCAGGATGATGCCGTGGTGGGTGGCGGCCAGGGACAGCGAGTTGGCATGCAACGGTCGGAAGTCGCGGATGTTGTTGGTGACGACCGCCCGCTCCTGGCTCGCTGCCCAGGTGAGCACCGCCGCGTCATCGTGCCCCCGCAGCCCAGCCTCAGCCACCGAGAGCACGTCATGCCCGCGATGCTGCAGCTGCCTGGCGATCTCCGGCGACAGCTGCTCATCGAGGAGCAGCTTCATCGGGAGAGGAGTAATTGCTCGCGCCGGTAGGCCTCGGCGGCTGCCTCCATCAGCTGGCGGTTGTTGGCAATCACGGCATCTACCTGGGCCTGGTGGGCAGCATAGAAACGGACCGCGGCCTCGACCAGCCCGGGCCGCAGGCCCAGGCTCCTGGCGGTTCTGGCAAGGTCGTTGGACTCTTGTTGGAAGACCTCGACCACCTCCCAGACATCGGGTCCCCCGGCCAGGCCGGGGCGGCGCCCGGAGGGCCCGCTGCGGAAGACGATCCCGGGGTACTGGTCCATCTCCAGGCCCTCCTGGACGTAGCGCTCGGCCAGGGCGGTCTTGGGCAGGTGAACCTGGTTGGCCTGTCGCTGGAGCTGATCGAGGACCTCTGCCTTGGTTCTGAAAGTGAGGCTATATCCGATAACGTAAGACGTTGTATCACAGAGCTGTCGAGCCCGGTCGACGCGCACTCACTGACCCTCGGTGCGCTGGCCACCCGGCCCACCGTGGGCGCCCCCAGATATGGAGCGTTGTTCCGGGCGGCGGCGTGACCCCGGGGCAGGACCGCCCTACAGCCACCATTGCGCCGGGGTCCTGGAATCCCTGACCGCGATCGGGTCCGCCTGGGCCCGGTGCCGCAAAACGAGCCCAAGCCATCTGCGGCGTCATCAAGAGCGGTCTCAGCCCGCTCCAGGGGGACGGATGCTGAGGGGAGCGGGCTGGTCGAGGGGCTGGGCTGCATTTGCTGGGCTCGCCCACCTTCCGGGGGCGGCGCGGGAGTCGGGTTGGCCGGGGAGATCAGCCCGGCCGCTGCCGGCTGATGGGCGGGCCCGCCGGTCCAGCTCCCCGAGCTCGGGAAGATCGGCCTCGCTCTCCCTCTCCCCTCCCCTTCTCCCCTCCCCTGAGCTTGCCGCAACTCGCCCCAGGGGGCGAGTCGCGGCAAGCGGGAAGTTGGGGCGGCTCAGCAACCCCGGGCCCCCTCCCCTTGGTCCAATCCCCGGCCCTTGCTGGACAATGGCCGAATGGAGATCTCCCTCAGCCTGGACCCCGCCCAGGGGCTCAGCCAGAAGGACGAGCTGGAGTGCATCGCGCTCGGGGCTGAGCTCGGGTACAGCTCCGCCTGGACCCCGAGCGGCGGGGATGGGGCCGCCTTTGACCGCTGCCTAGCGTGGCACCAAGCAACCGGTCTGCCCACCGGGATCGCGGTGGTCCCGGCGTCCGCCCAGCCGCCCGAGTTCTATGCCCAAGAGGCGAGCAGGGTCTGGGAGGGCAGCCAGGGCAGATTCGTGCTCGGGGTGGGCTCCGGCCAGCTGGCCCATCCGGTTCGGGAGATGGCCCAGTACCTGGAGGCGCTGCGCCAGCGGCTGCCCCCCGAGCTGCCCATCTATCTGGCGGCGCTGGGCCCGGGGATGCTCCGCTTGGCCGGGGAGCTGGCGGACGGCGTTCTGCTGAACTGGTGCTCCCGGGACCAGGTGGCCATGTCACGCCTCGAGGTGGAGCGGGCCGCGGCCCAGGTCGGGCGGCCCACTCCGCCGCTCGCCGCCTATATCAGGACGGCGGTCGATCCTGATCCCGCGGCCGCCGCCCGGGTGCTGGGGGAGGCGATGCTGGCCTACGCCCTGGGCCCGGGTGCCTATCGGCGGCACTTCGAGCGGATGGGTTTTGCCGATGAACTGGCTGGGCGGGAGAGCTCCTCTGCCCCGCCCAGCCCCCGGATGCTGTCTGCAGTTGGGGCCTGGGGACTGCCGGGTGCCGTGCGCCAGCAGTTCCTCAGGCTGGCCCAGGGGCTGGACCTGGCGATCGTCCGCGTCCTGGTGCGGGAGCCGGGCGACTTTGCGTCGGGCCGCCGGGTGCTCGAGGAGTGCCGCCCGGACTAACCCGGACCGGGGCTGGAATCAGTCGACGGGACCGCCATTCCCGGTGATCACGCTGTTCATCCGGAGCCACCGGAGCGCCCATCTGTTCCCGCGCCTGTAACTGGACCGCCCCTTCCCGGCGAAGGACCACCAGGGCCGGAGAGCCAGAGACGGTGTCGCCGGGATGGCCGCGGTTGTCCCGGGTGAGGAGTAGCCAACTGCGGCCCCTGGACGCGCCGCCCGACCCGGCCCGTCGCCGAGGGTCGGACTACCTGGCAGATTCCGATCCGAGGGTTCTAGCAAACCCCTTCCGGGGCTCCAGACGGGACATGCTAATGTATGAGCATGTTTGACCGGCGGTTGCAGGTCCTGATCGACGACGCCCGCTGGGATCGCCTGGAGCGGGAGGCCTCTCGACGCGGGGTGGCGGTTGCGGTGCTGGTGCGCGAGGCGATCGACCAGCAGATCCCCCAGGATGCCGAGGAGCGGCGCTCGGCCCTGCAGGCGATCCTGGACGCGGAGCCGATGGCGGTGCCCGAGCCGGGGCCACTTCGCGAGGAGCTGGACCAGATCCGGGGCCGGAGGTGATCCTCCTCGACACCACCATCCTGGTCTATGCCCTGGGGGATGAGCACCGACTTCGGGATCCGTCGCGAGCACTTCTGGAGCTGATTCGCGATGGGGTGGTGCGGGCCAGCACCACCGTCGAGGTGATCCAGGAGTTCTGCCATGTCCGGGCCCGGCGGAGGCCTCCAGCCGAGGCCGCCGCGCGGGCCCGGGATTTCGCCAAGGGACTGGCGCCCTTGCTCCGGGTGGAGGAGTCCGAGCTGCTCCTGGGCCTGGACCTCTTCGCGGCCTCGCCTCAGCTCTCGCCCTTCGACGCGGTGCTGGCCGCCACCGCCCTCCATCGCGGCTTGGCCCTGGCCTCGGCGGATCGGGCCTTTGCCGAAGTCAGCGGGCTCTCCCACCTCACCCCCCAAACCGAAGCCTTCCTTGATGCGGCCCGGACCCTCGGCTAGGGTCTAATCCCCAATCCCACCCCCGCCCCCGGATATCTGGCGTTGCGGCGGACAGCGGAGTGAAGCAGGGGCGGGACTGCCTCCCGGTCAACTCTCGTCGCGGGGCTGGAATTTGCTCGACAGTGATGTGTGAGCATGTCTGACAGGCGGCTCCAGGGCTAGTTCGGCGACGCCCGATCGTCCCCTCCGGAGTGGGAAGCCGGCCGGGCCGGAATCTCGGTTGCCGTGCTGTGGCGCGAGGCGATGGACCAGCTGATCGCCCAATCTGGCGAGGAGAGGCGCTCGGCGCTGCTGGCGGTCTTGGCTGCGCCGCCGATGGCGGTCCCCGACCCGAGCAATTCCCAGAGGAACTCGCCGAGATCCGTGCGCGGTACCCGGGGTGATCGTCCTCGACTCCACCGACCTTGGCTATACCGTGGTGGGTCTGACCACCGCCTTCGGCAACCGTCGCGGGTGCTGGTGGAGCTGGTCCGCAATGGGAGCGGTGCGGGTGGGGCCGGGGAGGGCGCCGGTCAGGCTGGACTTGCCACCGGGAGATGCTCCAACTCGGCCGCCTCCAGCAGTCGGCGGTCGTAGGCGACCACGGAGTCGAGGTCTTCCCTTACCGTCAGCGCCGTCGCCAACTGGATCGCATCCAGACTGCGCAAGGAAGTGCTGCCCACCTGAGTTGCCCACTCCACCACCGCCGGGCTTATCGGCACCAGGTCGAGGCCGGCGAGCAACCTGCGGGCCGCGGGTTCGACCTCGGCATCGACCCGGCGGCAGACCCGAACCACCTCGACCACCGAGACCTGACTGGCTAGCTTGGGCTGATCGGCGCGAGCCGAGAGCCACCTGGAGAGCTCCTCACTCTCGGACTCTTGGAACAGCAGCTTCACGAGCGCCGAGGAGTCGAGATAGATCACTGCCGACGCTCATCGCGCAGCTCCTGGAGCGCCTCGGTCGCAGTCGGCCCGCCGTCCGGCAGGGCCCTCCGCCGCGGCAGCGAGAATGGCTGGCTGGCCGCAACCAGGCCGCCTACTTCCAGGAGGCGGTCTCGGGCCGACCGAGCCGGCGTCGGCCCCACCAGCAGGGCGATCAGCTTGCCTCGCTCGGTCACCTCGATCCTCCCACCCGCCTTGACCTCATCCAGGTAGCGGCTGGCGTGCTGGCGCAACTCGCGAACGCCTATCCTCGTCACCTGGCAATAGTAGCACCCCCTGTGCTACCTAGCCATGGGCTCGCCTCAGGAAAGCCGAATAGCGCCGCGCCGCAGCGGTCTCTCGAGCTGGCTCCGGCCCCTCGGCGGCCCCCCGCGCCCCCAGATATGGGTGGTTGGGGCGGGCAAGGGTGAGTCGGAAGGTGGAGCTGGCAGACAGGTGGGCCCAGAGGCGCTGCTCCCGCAGCCCGGGCAAGGCCCGAGCTGGTTGCGTCTTACTGTAAAAAATTAGAGTAAGTTCATGTCGACAGCGTCTGCTGGCCCTCGCTGAGTTCCGGGAGCCGGCGGGCCCGGTCGGCGACGGGCGCGGAAGAACCTCAGCGCTCGCGGTCATCGGGCCTTCCCTTGGACCGGGGTGATAGCCGCCGACTGCGCCACCGGCACTCCACCTAGTCACCCCCTTGAGTGGTGGACCTTCGGGTAGGATGGGTGATCCATCGCGGGCAGGCCCGAATGAGCCCGTACCAGATGACGGAGGGAGGCGACGGACCTTACAGTTGACAGCGGCGGCGTGCGGATCGCATTCCGAGACTTCGGTGGCGAGGGCCAAGCCCTAATCCTCCTTCACGGGCTGGGTGGGACCCTGCTCGACTGGACCGTCATGGCTCCTCTACTCACCGCCCAGCACCACGTGGTCGCGCTCGACCTGCGGGGGCACGGCGAATCCGGCGATGGTGAATGGACGTGGGCGCAGGCCCTTGCCGATGTCGCCGCGGTCGCCGACGTCGTGGGAGCGGTCAACCCAGCGGTCGTGGGTCATTCGCTCGGCGGGATGCTGGCCGGGATGTGGGGCGCGGCCCATCCCGATTGCCCGGGGGTAGTCAACCTGGACGGCCATGGGCGAATGCGGCCGGACCAGTTTGTCGGCCTTGACCCCGCCACCGCCGCCGAGCAGCAGCAGAAGCTGGATGCCTGGTTCGCGGGTTCGTTCGCGGAGCTGGCCGGCCCCCTGCCGGCGGCCAAAGTTGACCAGCTGCTGGCCCAGGAGCGGGCTCTGGCCCTGGAGGCCGGGGCGCCGGAGGACGTCGTCCTGGACTCGGCCATGCGGAGCTTGCGCCAGGAGAACGACCAGACCTGGCTCCGCCCAGATCCCGGCGGATTGGGGGCAGAGATCATGGCCGCCGCTCATCCCTTCGACATGCTGGAGCTGTATGCGCAGGTGCACTGCCCGCTGCTGATTTTCATCGCCAGCAAGCTCTGGGGAACCCGGCCGCCCTGGGTCCAGGAGGCCTGGGCTGCCCAGCGCACCGGCCTGACCCGGGACCTGGCCCTACTCGCCGAGGAGCACCCCAAGGTGCGCATCATTCCGGTTGACGCCAGTCACCTCCTGGTCATCGAGCGTCCCCAGATCGTCGCCGAGGCCATCATCGACTTCCTGGCCGCCCCCCCGGGTTAGCTCTCCGCCCCGGTCAAAGCGAGAACTGGTCTCCCCTCACCGCTCCCTTAGGGCCGGGGTTGTTCTCGAGCCCGGTCCTGGATGGGTCCTCCCCCGGCGCCGCGCTTTAGGGGCGAACTCTCACTCCGCCCCAAGCCCAGACCTCCCATATAGGGAGTTGCGGCGGATGCGGGGGAGGGGAAAGTCGGCCTGTGAAGCTGAGCCGAATCGGCCGCTAGGCCATTAGACGGCGCAAGATCTGCTGGATGGACCGAGACTCCAGCGAGCACCTCATTCGGGCCGCGGCCTTTGAGTTCCTGGACCAACAAACTGTCCGGCACGGCCAGGTTCTTCCCGCGGCCGAGCTCAGGGCAGGTTTCATGTACGAGGGCCGGCGGGTACCCCTGATGGGGCCACAAGGGATATTCAAGCCGGCGGTACTGGAATGGCCGCTGAGCATCACTACGGCGCCCCTCGTGCCCGGTAAGCCGCGCCCCTACGAAGACGAAATTGGGGGCGACCGCTACCTGTACTACCGATACCGCGGACTCGATCCCGAGCACCGTGACAACCGTGGTCTCAGGGACGCCATGCAGCGGAAGCTGCCCCTCGTTTACTTCCATGGCGTTGAACGCGGCCAGTATTACGCGGAATGGCCTGTGTTCATTGTCGGAGATGAGCCAGAACGCCTGACGTTCACTGTGCAGGTAGACGATCCTTTGGCCAGCGACCTAGACCTCGCGGACGAGCTTCCAGACGACGCGAGACGGGCTTATGTGACCCGTCTCGCTAAGCAGCGATTGCATCAGCTAGCCTTTCGGCAGCGCGTGCTGCGCGCCTATCGGGAGTCATGCGCGATGTGTCGCTTGCACCACCGAGATCTCTTAGATGCCGCCCATATCCTTCCCGACACGCATCCCCAAGGTGACCCGGTGACGTCGAATGGACTGGCTCTCTGCAAGCTGCACCACGCTGCGTTCGACCGCAACATCGTGGGGATTCGACCCGACTCTGTGATCGAGGTTCGCGACGACGTGCTGGTTGAAATCGATGGACCGATGCTCCGGCACGGCTTGCAGGACCTCCATGGCCGCCCGCTTCTCGTGGTTCCCCGCGGGGAATCGGATCGTCCCAACGCCAACTTTCTGCGCGACCGCTACCAACTGTTCCGCGCAGCGAGCTGAGTACTAGCGGGCTGGGCTTGCGTTAGTTAGCGATCTAGGAAGCCGAAACCGCGAGCCTAGCGAGACTACCGGCCTTCGGCACCGCAATCCACCCCTCACGTTTGGCCGCGTCGAGCTGGTCTGAAGGGATCGGCTCGCATCCACCCACCGCTGCAGCCCTGGCCACCAAAGCTGCCACGAGAGCATCGGCCGTATTGTCGTCAGCCGCGAGCTGGTCCCGTTGGGACGAATTGAGAACAAGCCACGGGGCTTGATTGAAAAGCTCGGTGAGTAGCTCCTCGAGGTTGCCGCGGTTGGCTAGACCTTTATAGCCTTGGGATCGGACGCCCCAGATGCGGAGAGCAAGTGCCGGGTAGACCTCGACCACCCGCCCATTCCCGGTTCTATCGATCTTCTCCAACAGGCGTGCGGCCCGCATCGCTGGGTAAGCAATGCGGTCCGCTGACACGCTCAGAGGCCAGCCGCGGCGTCTAGCACCGATGGCTCGGTCCGTAGCCCGAAAGGCGAGCTCATGGAGCGACGCAGTTCCGAAGGACTGGCCCCTCGCCTGGCGGGTCACCGCCTGGACAAAGGCCGTCGGCCAACCAAGCGGAACATCGATGCCGATCTTGTCGACGTGCTCATTGACCAAGAGTTGAAAGTCGTTGTCTGTCACGCCCAACTTGAGTTCTAGCACGACGGCTCGCCCAGATTTCCAGTCAAGGCGACATGCCGCGGTTCGTACGGGTTGGCTGCCCACATCGAGTCCGAGCGTGATCATGAGACCTGGAGCGTACTCGTCTGCGCCGACCGTAGAATCCGCGAATGCCGGGCGGCGAGGCAATTCCAGATTGCTCGATCGAGTTCCCCAGCTAGACGACTGCCCCTCGACCTGACTAGAACCGGCCCCGCGCGTCACAATGGACGCCTCTAGATCGCCTCCTGAGGAGGGACACGTGAAGGCGCTGACGATTCACCAGCCTTGGGCAGGCCTCATCGTGGACGGTATAAGGGACGTCGAGAATAGAAGCCAGTGCACGCACGTCCGTGGAAGGATCTGCGTTCACGCCGGTCTCAGACCAGATCTAGGACCCGAAGTTTTGAGGCTCATGCTCAGCCGTCATCAAACCCAATATGGTGCCATCATCGGCACAGTCGAGATCATAGACTGTGTGCGCGACGCGGACTCCCCGTGGGCTCTACCTCACATGTGGCATTGGGTATTAGCGGGCGCACGTCCGCTGCGCACGCCTATCCCCTTCACGGGCCAGCAGGGATTCTTCGAGGTACCGGACAGCTACTTACCGAGGAGTTACCGTGGCTAGCCGCCTCGACGATGCGGCGCGTGATCTGGCGGTGCAGATAGTCCGTTGTCCGATCCTCGTCCAGTGCCTAGAGGTGGGTGGATCTGAACTCCCGTGCGCTGAGGTTGCGACGGGGCCGGGGAGTCCGCACCACGCACACTGGGTCCCCGAACCATGGGTGGGCCACCTCGCCGAGGCGTCACTGCTCTTCGTGAGCTCGAACCCTGCAGGTGGGTCGGATCCGAGCAGTCACCCCGACGACCCAAGTTCCTCATCGTCCGATGAGGTGCTGCTTGACTGTCAGGATGGGGCCTTCGACGAAGGCCAGCTCCCCGGGATCGCAGGGGGGCAATACCTGGTCGGCGTCCACGGGACGCGGGGCAAATCAGTCCACTACTGGGAGTGGGCGAAGAGATGCGCTAGCGAGATACTGCCTCGCGCCCCAGTCCCGGGCCAAGACTACGCCCTCACCGAGGTGGTCCACTGCGGCAGTCCCAGCGAGGACGGCGTCTGGAAGGCGTTGGAAACCTGCGCTACCAAGTACCTCGAACGCGTGCTCCAAACCTCACCCGCCCGTGTTGTGGTGGTAGTCGGTGCCATCGCCAAATTTGCCTTTGCGGAGTACCTCCACGTTGTGGCCTCAGACCATCTCCTAGGCCCGGTCAAGCTGGCCGGCGCAGAGCGCTTGGTCATCGTCGTGCCCCATCCCAACAGCCGAGGAGGCAACGTCCCTCTCAGCCGCCATCTCACGACGGAGCAGCTAGCCCGGGTTCGCAAGGCCAGGGTCGGTTAGCCCCTGCCCGCCGTCGACTACAGACCGCCACATCCCGTCAGTTGCAGCGGGTGCAGTGGAGGGGGAGCAATGCTGGTTCCGTACGATCGCTCGGGAGCTGCTGCGTCTCGTGTGGCGCTCGACGGCCCGGTTGCATAGGATCGGGCGGGAACCGTCGAGCCTGCGCGGGTCTGAATGGTGGCTGAGCTCAGCTGAGCTCAGCATCTCCAGGGTCGAACTTCTCGAGCCGTACGGCTTCCCGTGGCCGGACACCTCGAGCAGTCCGATGGCGGCTGGCAGCTTGACGTCGAGATCGAAGGCGCAACCCTCCTCGCAAAACATGGAATCGGCCAGCGTGTCGAACCGCTCTCGGAACGGAGCTCCGCAACCGCGTAAGGCATAGCCGCTTCATGGACGCAGTAGCGAGAAGGGATGGCGACGCTGCGCTCCCATGGTTTGGCCGAATCTTCAACCGACCCAACTGAGGACACACTTGCGACGGCCAGCGCGGCAGTCGCCCCCGACTCATCTAGCCTCGAGATTCGATCAATAGGCTCCTGTCAAGCGACGCTGCGCGTGAGCGGGTCATGAGTCCCGTTGGAGGGCTCGCAAGCCCGTCGAACGCGAATCGCGCAGTCTGACAGGCCCCGCTAGTCGGAGATCTTGTCCTCGATGCGGAGAGATGACAAAACGTCGACCATGGGCAGAATCACCGGGGCGAGTGCCGCAGTGAGTCGGCGAATACGATCCTCGATCCCCGATTCATCCCCGTCCCTGTCCTCGCCATCAACTGGATTCGTACCGCTCTCTGCGGCGTTCAAGAGTGCCATCCCGATTAGAACGTTGGCGTACATGAACTGACGCTCTAATAGAACAAGGTTGGTGTCCTTCGTCGCATTTTTCTGTGTCGTCTTGAGGTGTCTATTATCAACATTCACGTAAAAGTCAAGCTGGTCACGGTCATCCTCACCGGGCGACCGTACAACACGCAATACGACGTCCTCTGTGAAGTCGTGCGTGTCCCACTGGTTCTCCTTGACCGGAATCACCTCCGGCAGGCTGAGTTTGCTGTTCCCCCCTCGTGCGCCTCTACCCCGGTTGGCAGCCGTCGTCGAGCCACTGCCTCCTCCGTCGCCCCCCCCCTGCGGGACAATTCGCATCTTCACCCGATTGATGAAGGGCTCGACCATGGTGTCGTCACCAACCTCGATCTCAAGTGGGAGTTCGCCGCCAACCTCCAGCTCACTCGGTAGGGCGATATGGAGCACGGCGATGCCTCCCCGGGGCCCATCCATCCGGCAACCGGCGATCGGAGCAGGTGGGTCGAGATCCCGGCGAAAGACCCTCCACTCCCCCTCGTGGAAATCAGGATTGTCCGAGCGGTCGAAGTACGTATTGTCGACGTCCGTCTCAAATTCAATGCGCGGACTACCCCCGTGGTGAGCAGTCCTGTGCAGCTCCTCTCCCTGGTCCTTGTTCCTGAATCGCCAATACGTCGGATAGGACTTGCCTACAAACTGTCCTCCCGTCCCTACTCCTGAGCCCTGCCGCGAGAACGGGGTGGGGATGGAGCCGCCGGTTAGAAAGAGGCGCTCCAGTGTCGGGTCACTCTTGAGTATGTCCTTGAAGGCATCCGCGAGGGGCTGGTTGTCAGCCAAGCGTTCCTCCATCTCCGCCTTTCGGCGAAGGTTTTGCAGCTCCCGCAGCCCCTCGTCCCTCTTGAGCAGATCCTCGAGCTCATCCATGATCTGCTCTGAAATGTCCGTTTCCTTCACGCGGTCGCGACTGTTCATGAAGAGGTCATCACGCGTCATGCTCGATAACTCCGAGCAATCAAGTACCACCAGCAGCTCGTCCGCCAAGTATCCGAGCTTGACGTTCTTTCGCGTGAAAAAGTCCTTAGAGAACGTGGCGTGAGTCTGACCGTTCACGACCATGATGATGGCGCTCCGATCCCGGCGATAGTTCTTGGCTCTTCCTTGCTTGAAGACAAATACCCGAACCTTGATGCGTTGTCCATCAATGTCTATGCTGCTTCGACGAGGGTTCTCAATCGTAGCGTCGAGATTTTCGGCACGGTCCAGGTCCAACCGCACCGTCAGCCCGGTTAGGTTGTTAGAGTAACTTCCGGTGTGACCTCCGTAGTCCCTGCACTCGTACAGGCGGACGGGAAGTGCGAGTTCCGGAAGGGCTTGGTCGAGGCGGCGCAGGAGACCATCACCGCTGGTGATGATGTTGCTCTTACTGCCCTTCCACTTGTACTCATACAGCTTCACGAGTGAGCCGTACTCGGCCATCCGAGCGTAAGCGCCGTGACCAGATGCGTCGTCTACGGGGAAGATTGGCCACTGATCCGCGTCGAACGCTAGAACATTGCCGTCCCGCGCAGTAGCGACTTCTGGCGCTAGGTAGGTGAAGGATGCGTGCTTCTGGTTACCGACCGGAGGCTCGCGCCGCACCACCGTGAAGCCCCACTGGTGTGCTCGTGCCGAAGCGCCCGTGGGTAGCAGTGCCGGGTTTCGGCGAGAAACGACAAGTTGGAATCTGTTGGTCGTGTCGCAGAAGTTCAAAGCGCCAAGGCCGCCCATGTTGTATTTCCCCTGCACGCACGGGATCCGCAACTTGTTGGACCGATTGAGCGACATAAAGGTGTCCGGCTGCGAATCGGGCATCTGCCCCTCCCCCGCGTCGGCGACGGTGAGAGATGGCGAGCCGGTCTCAGGCTTGTGTCCAGTCGCCGCTACCGTGATGAGGAGGCTTTCGGCCAGAGTCTTCGCCTTGTCCCAATTCACGATCTGCCCGTTCCGCTCCAGCCCGTCACCATAGAAGCGAGAGACGGCCTCGCGAACACTTTTAGGTGCGTCTTGACCTGTGGGGTCGATTCCGGCCATGAGGCAGGCGTTGGTCACACGGGCATCGATGCTGTTAACGAGCTTCTCCGCAAGAGAAGCGATTGGCTCAGCCTGCTGGTTTCCCACCTGGGAGTAGTTATTTTCCGTGTCCCCAATGTACCTCCACAGCGCGGATTCGTTCCAGAGCCCCGCGTCGGCGAGCAGCGCGACGACCGCGTCCTCCGTGTCGGCGTGCATAAGTGCCAGGCACAGCTGTTGGAGTTCAGAGTTCGTCATGCTTGGACCTCGCTAAAGTGTGTTGGGCGCGGCAGAAAGTAGGTCGATGAAGGCCGCGTATCCCACACCTGGCACGATCATGCTCCGTTGGTCGGTCTCGAGATCGATGACGGCGAGGTCGCGAAGACGCCCGACAATCGCTGCTCGATGTGAAACCACCTGGGCTTCGCTCCAGGTTTGGTGGAGCGCCGCGAGCTTCCGGTCGAGGCCGTCCTGTACGCCAGAGGCGCTATCGACCGCGGTCAAGAATTGCTTGAGTTCCACGACTTCGCCAGGGATGTGGACAATTGCGGCGGCGAGAAGGGAACGATGCACGTCACTGAACAGATCTACCCCTCCCGACTCATCGATCGCCGGCGATTCGGCGATGGCGAACTCAGCTCCGACTTCGGTAAGGAACACCTTGCCCCCAACGACGGCAACCAGTTGCAGGTCCAAGAGCGGGCCCGCGTACTCGCCCCTCTCCGACGTGAACATGAAGCAGTTGCGGTATCGGATCAGAGACTTGCTCTCGTCGTCCCCGACAGGCCACGCGGTGGAACGCCGATGCCGTCCCCTCCGGCTGGCTGAGTCGTCCTCATCTCGGAGGCGCAAGCCGATCTCGCGGGATGCTCTTGCCGTGAGGTTGAGAAATTCGTCGGTGCTCGGCGCGCCTCCATCAAGCGAAAGGTTGGCAAGAGCTCTGGGACCAGCTAGCAGGGGTGTGAGTCGGTTGGTGAACGAAGAGAGCGGCCGGCCCGAAGTCGGAGTTGCCGCATGCAGTGTTAGCCCTTCAACTGTTGGCAGCCGTAGCAAGTTCCCAGCAGCTGGGCGGCCCGGCGGGGATGGTGCCCGCCGTGGTGCACGGACGGACGAGGACGTACGGGTTCCGCGAGAGTCGACGCTTGGGACGCTGTACGGGCTCGCCGACGAGGCAGGAAGTGATGCTGGCTCGTCGTCCGAGAGATTCGGTACGCGAAAGTAGGTCGGGTCACCCTCTATGGTGAGCTGGTTCTCCACGGCGACGCGGATGAACTCATCTACAGACTCATACGCCGACCCAGGGTGGTCGACGATCCTCACTATCTGCCTCGCCTTCTCGGCCGGCATTCGGACTATCAGCGACTGTGTCGGACTATCAGGCATAATATGAGCCTAACACAGCAATAGTGCCTCGTCAACCCTCTATCCGAAGGATAGGCTACTAGGGCTGCGACTTCTTGTGTATTAGAACAACTTCTCTGGCCGTATGCTCGCCTCTATTTCCGTCCTGAACCCACCAACGCCTGTTCGGTACGGCGCGCCATAGCCGGGCGTCCTTGCTATCCCCACCGAATTCTGGGATTACCAGTTCCATAAAGCCCGCCCGCGTCATGGCTGCGAGGTAGCGCGGCAAGTCCTCTCGGGGATTGTGGAATCCGACCATCTGCACTATGACGGTATGAGAGTCCGCCAGTCGTGCCAGGTCGGAGAAGCCTCGCTCCAGGTGCCCGAAATAGCTGTCCAGGGAGGGATCAGATCGGGCGGCCATCGTGTAATAACTCATTCCGTTGCCGTCCAGCTCGTTCGCGAGCCAGAACGGAGCGGGAGTCTCCCGCCTCCCCAGCACCTTCCATCGGTGGTAGTTGACATATACCCCAGGGTATGGAGGAGAGGTGAGGATCAGGCTCGGTGATGGGAAGCGTCCCCCAATTCGGTCAGCGAGGCCGAGGAGAGGCTGCTTGATGACTGTGGTCCTGGGAAGCCCCTGAGCGTCGTAGCTCGCATCTGCTGCTCGCACGTCCCGACGGTACTGATGTGCGGCGCCGACCATCGCATCGCCCATCTCGATAAGTTTCTTCAAGAACTCAGGTCGTGTCGGGGTTTCGCCTCGCATGTCCAACGCCCACTGTCCCGCACGCAATAGGACGCATCGGGCAAAGGACTCGCCCGCGGCTGAACTGATGGTGTGAAGGGAGCGACTTGCCCGTATGAGGGCAGAGCGAACGCCCGCAAGCTCCGGGGAATCGATGTTCCGGAAATACGTGGATGTGGTCCATTCATCGCGAGAGATCCGGCCTCGAACAGACAGCAATCCGGGGAGCCGCGCTACCCACCCCGATACTGCGGCGAGGTCCGACCGCGCGTGAGGCCTTGCCTTGGCTTGGCTCACGAGAACCGCTAGAGGATTGAGATCCGACCCAACCGCAAGACGACCGGCGAGCCGTGCCTCGACGACCGAGGTTCCGCCGCCGACGAACGGGTCGAGGACGAGGTCACCTTTTTGGGTGAAGGCCTCTATTGCAGCGCGAGCAAACGAAGGTGAGAAGCGGCCGGGATACCGGTAGAACTCGTGCGGCGATGCAGTTCGCCTGCTCCCAAGCGAGACGTAGCCGGCATCCAAGGCAGCTCCCCGCAGAGCCTGCAACAGTCGGGCTCGGGGAAAGGGCTGGAAGCGCGGTTCGAGGTCAGATGCGGGATTCATCGCTTCGACTTCCTGGGGATGTTCCAGTATGCCGACTTGCACCTTGGGCAAACCGTCGGGTCCTTGGTCCGGTCCCGGGCGACCCACTCGTGTGAGCAACGCTCACAACGGAACCCCCAGATCTGGATCTTTGGCACGAGCGTAGCTTTCTGCCCATCAATAGGGAATGTCAAGGAGGCCATTAGTGAGAGCCTACTATAAAGTAGTTCCTAGAAGGTAAGTTTGTAAGTAACTTCAGGCTCATTGCACCAAGCGGCGAGGACCGGCACAAATTCGGACCACCTCGCCTTCTGCCGCGCACGACTTGACTACCGCACGATCAGGCCGAATGACGGCGGACAGTATCGAAGAGGCCATGACCCACGTGTTCGACGAACCACTTATCGGCGCTGACTGTTGCAAGTAAGCCCAATCGCCCCCTTGGTACCCTCGTCGCCAACCCGCCCCAACCTCCCGCTTGCGGCGGGTCTGCCCCGGCCGACTCGCCGCAAGCTCTCCCAAGAGGGGGAGCAACGAGGAGGGGGGGTACGAGGTAGGGGAAGGGGGGTACGAGAGAGGGGGGAAA
>Ga0307373_10005716_pt1 | contig 20170 bp, 16 predicted proteins | sample OX2MG_FD_202534 | JGI IMG/M metagenome (GOLD analysis project Ga0307373, IMG submission 202534) | Soil microbial communities from Risofladan, Vaasa, Finland - OX-2 | ecosystem: Environmental > Terrestrial > Soil > Coastal area > Acid sulfate soil | place: Finland: Risofladan, Vaasa | collected...
GAGCGAATGGAACTTCTTATTTTTGATCTTGACGGGACGCTGGTGGACAGTGAGCTGGATCTGGCCAACAGCGTGAACGCCACGCTTCAGGAAATCGGCCGGAAGCCGCTCAGTATCGAACGGATTGCATCCTACGTAGGTCAGGGAGTGGCGGTTCTGGTCAGCCGCGCGCTGGGCGCCGGAGCGACCCAGGAAGACGTGGAGCAGGCCAAGGAGATTTTCCTGAAGTATTATCGCGAGCACATGCTGGACCACACGGCGACTTACCCGGGGGTTCGGGAAGCGCTGAAAGATCTGGGAAGCCGCAAGATGGCCGTCCTGACCAATAAGCCCGTCGATTTCAGCCGCGCGATGTTGTCCGGCCTGGGGTTGGCGGAGTGCTTTTTGCAGGTTTATGGCGGAAACAGCTTTGAAAATAAGAAACCCGACCCCGTCGGCCTCAACCGGCTGATGGATGAAACCCAGGCGGCCGCTTCCCGAACGATGATGATTGGTGATTCCATATCGGACGTGCTGGCGGGCCGCAACGCGGGCGTCTGGACCTGCGGAGTCAATTACGGGTTCGGAGCGCCGACGCTCGATGAGGCGCCGCCCGATATGAGGATTGATGATCTGCGGGAGTTGCCGCAACTGCTCAATGGGAAATCTTAGTAGGAAAAGCACGAAAGCGGTTTGCAGGATGTCCTGGCGCCTGGTGTGGCTGGCCCTGGCAGTTGTTTTGTTTTGGCAGCCCGGTCGCCTGGCAGCGGCTGTTTCCGCGAGCCCGGTAGCACAGGAACGCAATGAGCTTTTGAATGAGATAGGGTCTCCCGGGAAGATCTACGCGATCCTGAGTTCTCCAGACCCGGAGGCAAGCGCAAACCTATATCGTGCGGCCTTTGCGGCTGGGCCAGCCTTGATTCCCAAGCTCGAGACTGCTCTCAAAGATGACCGGACGGCCGAATTCGCCGCGCAGACGCTGGCGTTTCTCGGCGGCGAAAGGGCTCGTGCAATCCTTGCAAGTCTTGTCAACGACCCGCGCAATCTCGACCTGAGACGTTTCTATTACGGCGCTCTGGGTGGATCGAATGATCCTCAAGATATCGAAATTCTTCTGAACAAGGTTCGAACCTCCGACCATGAGCCCGACCGCACGGTGACTGAGGACGCGATTCTTGCCCTGTCGATCAGCTCGGACCCGGGCCTGGTGGCGAAGCTGCGCCAGGCGGAAAAACAAGTCACGGACCCCGTCATCCAGGATGATATCGATACGGCAGCTACCGTTATTGAACTCCGGTCCAAATATCGTGCGTCGCCGGCAGGGAAGAATTCCGGTAGTTCTGTGAACCAGGCCATCCGGACTTATTTTATGCCGGCGCTTCAGGCTTCGCCCGGCGGGAGCGATGCCGGGCAGCAGGATTCTCAGGTGGAAGTTCACGTCAGGCATCTGACCTATTCTCCGGATAAGACCCGCGTCCTTGCTGCTGTCAATTTTGAAAACCCGGAAGCCGTGGCCTCCTACCGGATGGTTGTCCAGAAAGAGCAGACGGGATGGAACGTTTCAAGCGTCTGGCTGGGCGAGGAGCGCGAAAAGCCGCAACCAGTTCCCCAGCCTGTCAAGCCGAAATAGGTTTTCTGTTCACGAGCGTTTGCAAAATAGAGTGACTACAAATGTAGCGGCGGTCTGCGACCGCCGGCTTTTCGGCGCTTGCAGAGCGCCGCTACAGAAGAGGAATGGCACTCTATTTTGCATTCTCATCAAGGCCAGCGCCAGTTGCCAGAAGCGCCGCCATCCCTGATAATTCTTGTGCCATGAAACATTTGATTGTAGGAACCGCCGGCCATATTGACCATGGCAAGTCCGCCCTGGTGCAGGCGTTGACGGGCACCGATCCGGACCGCCTGGAAGAAGAGAAGCGGCGCGGAATTACCATTGACCTGGGTTTCGCGCACCTTGATCTGGGCGACGGCCTTCGTGTGGGATTCGTGGATGTTCCAGGGCACGAGCGCTTTGTCAAGAACATGCTGGCCGGTGTGGGCGGCATCGATCTGGTGCTGCTGGTGGTGGCCGCCGACGAATCCATCAAGCCCCAGACTCGCGAACATTTTGACATTTGCCGCCTGCTCAACATCCGCAAGGGAATGGGGGTGATCACCAAGTGCGATCTGGTGGACCGCGACATGGCGGACCTGGTCCGGCTTGAGATTCAGGAGCTTGTGAAGGACACGTTTCTTGAAAATGCTCCGATCGTTGCGGCCAGCTCGAAAACGGGCGAGGGCCTGGAGGACATCCGGAAGGAGTTGCGGCGCCTGGCGGACGGAATCCCGGCCAGACCGCTTCAACTGCCGTTTCGCTTGCCGATCGACCGAGCTTTCGTCATGAAGGGTTTCGGAACCGTGATTACCGGGACCCTGGTCACCGGCGCCATCGACAAGGACACCGAAGTGGAAATTTTCCCCCAGGGCCGCCGGGCGCGGGTGCGCGGCATCCAGGTTCATAACGCTCCTGCCGCAAGCGCCATTGCCGGCCAGCGGACCGCTTTGAATCTTGCCGGGATGGAAGCCGGTGAAATCGCGCGCGGCATGGTCCTGGCCGCTCCAGGACTGTTTCAGGCGAGTTCGCGCCTGGATTGCTCTTTGAGCTTGTTGCCGTCGGCGCGGCCGCTGAAAAATCGCGCCAGGGTCCATTTCCATTCCGGAACGGCCGAAACGGTGGCGGAAGTGGTGCCGCTCGACGCGAAGGAGCTTGCTCCGGGGACGCAGGGTTACGTCCAATTGCGGCTGGCAAATCCCGGGTTGTTCCTGCCGGGCGACCGGTTTATCGTCCGGCAGTTTTCTCCCGTAGTCACCATCGGCGGCGGCGTGGTGCTTGATAATCTGCCGCCCAGACACCGGCTTTTAGATCCCGCCGTCGCACAGTTTCTTTCCGTGATGGAAAAGGGAAGCGAAGAAGAGCGGCTGGAACTGCTGGTGCGCGAGGCGGGAGAAGCCAGCCTGTCCATGCTGACGGCGCGGGCGGGCAGGCCGGCGGCCGATGTTGAGCGATGGGGCCGGGCGCTTCAGGCAAAGCAGCGGCTGGTGATCCTGGGCCAGCCCGCGAGTTTCTTCATCCACGCTGAACACTTTCAGCATCTGGAAAGGGAGATTGCCCAACAACTGGAACGCTATCACAGCAGCAATCCCTTGATGGTCGGTATCGCCAAAGAGGACCTGCGGGGGCGAACCCGTGACCGGCTGAAGCTACAGCCGTCGCCTCTGGTTTTTAACGCCGTGCTCCGCCATCTGGAGGCTGACGGCAAGATCGAGACCAGCGGAGAAATGGTTCGGCGGGCCGGGCGCGAGATCGAACTTAATCCGCAGGAATCGGCGGCGCGGGTGCAGATCGTCGATGCTTTTGAATCTGCCGGGCTTGCAGTGCCCGCGGCAAGCGATGTGCTCGCGCACCTGAAAATCGACCGGCCGAGGGCTGAAAAAATCCTGCAAATGCTGCTGAAAGAAAAAGTTCTGGTGAAAGTAGCGGAAGATTTGATTTTCCACGCCGCAGCGCTGGGCAAGCTGCGGGAGCTGCTGGCGCGCCGGAAAGCGAGCAACAATCGGCTCAACGTCGGCATTTTTAAGGAGCTGACAGGGCTGAGCCGCAAGTATGCGATTCCATTGCTCGAGTATCTCGACCGCGAGCGCGTGACCCGCCGCCAGGGCGATGAGCGGATTATTCTTTGATCACATGTTGGGAGGGACGGAGACATTAGGGGGGCGTGGCTTCAGCCACGCCATTGACGGGCCAGCCTGTGAGGCCCTTCGGGCACTGAAGCCGCAATCTTACTTGTCCGGAATGGACTTCACGATTTCATAGACCAGCGGGATGGGGAGCCCGACCACGTTGAAGTAACAGCCTTCGATGCGGGTGACGAAGCGGGAGGCGAGGCCCTGGATGGCATAACCTCCGGCCTTGTCAAAAGGCTCACCGCTCTCGACATAACTTCCGATCTCATCTTCGGTCAGGGTTTTGAAGGTGACGGTGGTTGTTTCGTGCGTCCACGCCAGAACGCTTTCGGGCGCGCGGACAAGGCAAACTCCTGTGATCACGCGATGCGTGCAACCTGAGAGCATGTGGAGCATTCTTGAGGCATCGGACGCGTCGAGGGGTTTCTCCAGGATTTCACCGTTGATGGCCACCACGGTATCGGCGCCCAGAACCATGCTTCCAGGGCTCGACAGCGAAGCAACTTTCAGCGCTTTGTCCCGGGATGTCCGGCGCGCATATTCTTCCGGCGTTTCTCCACGGAGCGGGAGTTCTTCAATCCCGCTGGGCTGGACGTCGAATTCGAAGCCCGCGTTTTGCAGCAGTTCGCGCCGCCGGGGAGAATTGGAGGCCAAAATCAGTCGAATCACGCGCCCTATTATAAAAGTCTTACCCAGCGCCGACAAGGTGTTTCACCTTGGCGGCCGACTGTGTTACACTCAATTTCCAATTTAGACAGACCGTCTTGGGGCCCGGTATTTTAATGGAAGAAATCAGCAAGATTCTCCCTCTCATTTTCAGGAGCCAGGTCCGGCGGAACAATCCCCACGTCGTGGAAATTCTCGCTCCGCTGTGGTCCCAGGTGGCCGGCAAGCCCATGGCGCGCCACTCCAGGCCGGTGGCGTTTGACGATGGCCTCTTGACGCTGGAAAGCGACTGCACAGCCTGGTCCGCTGAAATGCGCCGCATAGCGGATGATATCCGGGCGCAGATCAATCGATATCTGGGCGTTCCGGCGGTACGCAAATTAAAGGTTCGTTACGTCCCGAAACCCATGCCGAATGCCCCGCCGTTCGACGATAAATCGAAGGCCAACTGACGGCGGGTCTTTTGGACCCATGGGGTAGGTTGGGTTTCGTCAGGGCGCGGCTTCAGCCGTGCCAACCGGTGCGAGGGCTGCAAGACGGGCCTTCAGGTCCTGAGGTGAAGAATTCCCGCAGTGGCCTGAAGTCACCGCAAGACCGGCGGCTTCCCGGCACGCCTGAAGGCGTGCCCTGACGGCTTCGTCAATCAACTGAGGCGGCGGAACAGCAAATATGGCTTTAAGCGAAAAAGATGTTCTCTACGTGGCCGATCTCGCTCATCTTGAGCTGACCGGCCAGGAGGTCAAGAAGTTTGTTCCTCAGCTCGATGCGGTCCTGGAATACGTCCAGAAACTGAATCAGCTGGACACGACGGGAATTGAGCCGATGGCCCAGGTAACTTATCCAGCCGCTGAAAATCCCGCCTTGCGCGACGACCAGGCGCGGCCGGTGTTTACGCAGGAGGAGGCTCTCGAGAACGCTCCGGAGCAGGGAGGCGGCTGTTTCAAGGTGCCGCAGGTCATCGAGCGGGACTAGCCTCATCAAGAACCCTGGCAGCGCGCCCAGGTGAGAATCACTCATGGACAATCTGACCCACCTGACCATCGAAGGAATTCACGGACTGCTGGCGCGGCGGGAAGCGTCCGCCGAAGAGATTGCCCGCGCCCACATCGATCGGATCAAGAAGGACGACCCGAGCGTCCGCTCTTATCTTTCAACCTGCGAGGAAAAAGCTCTGGATCAGGCGCGGGCCGTTGACGCGCAGATTGCGGCCGGCAAGCCTCTGCTGCCGCTTTCGGGCGTGCCGGTTGCGGTGAAAGACGTTATTCTGACGCGCGGACTTCACACCACCTGCGCTTCCAGGATGCTGGAAAACTTTGTCGCTCCCTATGACGCAACGGCCGTCCAGAAGCTGGAGGCGGCGGGAGCCGTGATCCTGGGCAAAACCAATTGTGATGAGTTTGCCATGGGGTCCTCGACGGAGAACTCCGGCTTTTTCCCGACTCATAACCCGCATGATTTGACGCGCGTTCCGGGCGGCTCGAGCGGGGGTTCGGCTGCGGCCGTGGCCGCCAACCTGGCCACCGTAGCGCTGGGATCGGATACGGGAGGCTCGATTCGGCAGCCGGCGGCTTTCTGCGGCGTTGTCGGGATGATGGGAACTTACGGCCGCGTGTCGCGTTACGGACTGGTGGCCTTCGCGTCCTCGCTCGACCATATCGGCCCGTTTGGGCGGTCGGTGCGCGATGTGGCCCGGACCTTGAAAGTGATCGCGGGCCGCGACCCGCTGGATTCAACCTCCGCCGGCGTCGCCGTCGCCGATTACGAAAGCTCTCTCGATGGCAAGGTGCGCGGGATGAAGGTGGGGGTGCCCGGGGAGTATTTTGACGGCTTGAACTCGGCAATCCGCGCCAACATCGAGAAGGGAATCGCGCTGCTTGAAAAGCTCGGCTGCACGATCGTGCCGATTCGTTTGCCGCACACCGAGTATGCCATCGCCTGCTATTACATCATCTGCACCGCCGAGGCAAGCTCCAACCTGGCGCGATACGACGGCGTCCGGTACGGATTCCGGGCAGAGCAATACTCTGACTTGCGCGACATGTACCGCAAGACGCGGGACCAGGGCTTCGGCCCGGAGGTCAAGCGGCGCATCATGCTGGGAACCTACGTTTTGAGTTCCGGGTATTACGACGCCTACTACCTGAAAGCGCAGCAAGTGCGAACCCTGATTGCGCGGGATTTCGTGGAAGCTTTCGAAGACGTTGATGTGATCGTCGCCCCTACTTCACCCATTCCGCCGTTCAAGCTGGGCGAGCGAGTGGATGACCCGCTGCAGATGTATCTTGCTGATATTTATACGGTTACAGCAAGCCTGGCAGGCATTCCGGGGATTTCCGTGCCCTGCGGAAAGCTCCAGGGCGATCCTCCGCTGCCGGTGGGAATGCAAATCTTCGCCAGGCATTTTGATGAAATCCGGCTGCTTCAGGTCGCTGACGCTTTTGAGAAAGCCGGCGGATTTAACCTCTCCTGATTTTCTTACCTTTTTCCCCTGAACAATCCGGCGAGTCGCGCCACAGTGCCCTTGTCAGACCTTGAAGAGGGAATCGAAGCGATTCCTGGCGTTATCCTTCTTGCCGGAATCGGGGCCGCGAGCCATCAGGACGGGATTGGGCTGGAAATAGTCGCAGTAGTTTGAAGCTTCTTTATCACGGACCCACTCGGCCTGAGGTTCGGCGCACTGATTGTGTTTTCCGGGGTCGTAGAAGCGGCAGTTGCGGCAGCAGTGCAGGTCGGCGTCGCAGGCGGGGCAGGTGTTGCGGGTCCCGACGCGTTCCGTCGCGTCAATTACTTCACCGCACTTGAAGCAGGAGAAGCGCATAAGGCAGAAGCCGGCTGCCGGGGCATCGAGCGCCATTCAACGAGGACTGCAGAATCGTGTGGCATTCCTCTTCTGTAGCGGCGCTCTGTGAGCGCCGAAAAACCGGCGGTCGCAGACCGCCGCTACAACATTTGCTGCCACTCGATTCTGCAATTCTCGATAAGACGATACCCGTGGGCTGCCGGCCTCTTTACGTTTATTGGGCTGGCCGGGCTTCGTCGTCGTCCATCAATTCCGCTGCAATGCCGGGGGAGGGCGGAATCGCATCCTCGCCGGGCATTCCATCGGTGATTTCGAGTTCGGGCTCGGGAATTTCGGTTTCGGTGAGCAACCGGAAGTTGCGGTAGCGTTCCAGACCGGTTCCCGCCGGGATCAGGCGGCCCATGATGACGTTCTCCTTGAGGCCCCGCAGATGGTCAACGGCGCCTCGGATGGAGGCTTCGGTGAGCACGCGCGTGGTTTCCTGGAAGGAGGCGGCTGAGATAAACGAATCCGTTGCCAGCGAAGCCTTGGTGATGCCAAGCAGCAGCGAACGGCCCGTAGCGGGCTTTCCGCCTTCGGCAATGGCCCGCTCGTTTTCGTCACGGAACCTGAACTTGTCCACCTGCTCATCCAGCAGGAATTCGGTGTCGCTGGGATCTTCCACCTTGATCCAGCGCATCATCTGGCGGACGATCACTTCGATGTGCTTGTCGTTGATATTGACGCCCTGCAGTCGATAGACTTCCTGAATCTCGTCGACCAGGTATTTCTGCAGTTCCTTTTCTCCGAGCACGGCCAGGATGTCGTGCGGGTTGCGCGGGCCGTCCATCAACGGCTCACCGGCGCGGACGCGCTCGCCCTCCTGGACTGCGATGTGAACGCCCCGGGGCAGCAGATACTCTTTTGTCTCGCCGCGATCCGGCACAACCACAACCTTGCGCTGGCCCTTGAGAACGTCTCCGTAATGGACCACGCCGTCGATTTCCGTAATGACGGCCGGCTCGTGCGGTTTGCGCGCTTCGAACAGTTCCTGCACGCGCGGAAGACCGCCGGTGATGTCCTTGGTCTTGGTCGTTTCGCGCGGGATCTTGGCCAGAACATCGCCCGCCTGGACCGTAGCGCCATCCTGGACCATCAGGTGAGCGCGGGAAGGCATCAGGTACTTTTTCGAGCCCTTTGAAGAACCCTTGCCTTCCGGCCTGATAATGAGTTGCGGCTGGTACTTTTCATCCGGGGAATCCTTGACCACGAGTTGCGAGAGCCCCGTCACTTCGTCCACTTGTTCGTGGAGCGTGATGCCCGGTTCCATGTCCTTGAAGTGGACCTCGCCCGTCACTTCGGTCAAAATGGAGAACGTGTAAGGGTCCCATTCCACAACGTCGTTGCCCACCTTAACGGGGGCGCCGTCCGCAAAATGAATCTTCGCGCCGTATACGACCGAGTAGCGTTCACGTTCGCGGCCTTTTTCATCGGCAATCACGATCGAGCCGTTCCGGTTCATGACCACAAAGTGTCCGTCGCGATCGGTCACGGTCTGAATGTTCTGGAATTTCAGGAAGCCGTTGTTCTTGGCTTCGAGCTTTGATTGCTCGGAGATCCGACTCGCGGTGCCTCCGATATGGAAGGTCCGCATGGTCAGCTGGGTTCCCGGCTCGCCAATCGACTGCGCGGCGATCACGCCCACCGCTTCACCGATTTCAACCAGTCGCCCGGTTGCCAGATTGCGCCCGTAGCACCGGACGCAGGCTCCGCGCCGCGACTCGCAGGTGAGGACCGAACGGATCTTGACGCGCTCGATGCCGGCTGCCTGGATGGACGCCGCCAGGTCCTCATTGATCTCCTGGTTGACATCGACGATGACGTTGCCCTCGTAATCCTTGATCTGTTCGAGGGAGACGCGGCCGACGATACGGTCGCGAAGGGGTTCCACAACCTCTCCGGCTTCCACGATGGACTCCACATAAAGGCCGTCCACGGTTCCGCAGTCGAATTCGGAGATAATCACGTCCTGGGCCACATCCACCAGACGGCGGGTCAGGTAGCCGGAGTCGGCGGTTTTGAGCGCCGTGTCGGCCAGCCCCTTTCGAGCGCCGTGGGTCGAGATGAAGTACTGCAACACGTTCAGGCCTTCGCGGAAATTGGCGGTGATGGGGGTCTCGATAATTTCTCCCGACGGTTTGGCCATCAGGCCGCGCATGCCCGACAACTGGCGGATCTGCTGCTTGGATCCGCGCGCTCCGGAATCGGCCATGACGTAAACCGGATTGAGCCCGCCCGTTGTGTCCTGCGTCTCCATGGTCTGGAACATCTCATCGGCCACGCGGTCGGTGACGTTGGACCAGATGGCGATGACTTTGTTGTAGCGTTCGCCGTGGGTGATGGCGCCTTCCTGATATTGCTTCTCGACCTCAATCACTTCCTTCTGCGCCGAGAGGACCAGATCGGCCTTGTTGGAAGGCACAACCAGGTCATCAATGCCCAGCGATATTCCGGATTTGGTCGCGTAAAGGAACCCGAGAGACTTGACCTTGTCCAGCAGGCCGACCGACGTCTCCAGGCCGAAGCGGAGGTAGCAATAATTGACCACCGCGCCCAGACCTTTCTTGCGAAGAGTTCCGTTAATGAAAGGCATCTCCGGCGGTAGATGGTCGTTAAAAATGACCCGTCCCACCGTCGTGTTGACGAACTGGTGCTTCAGGGTGATGGGTTCCGTGTGCAGGATGTCCTGGTCGTCGTAGGCCGTGGTCAGATCAACCACGCGCCCCGTGTAGCGAAGCCGGATCGGGGAGCGGGTTTCAACTACGCCCGCTTCGAGCGCCAGCAAAACTTCCTCAGGGTTGGCAAACGTGTGCCCTTCGCCCTTGGCGCCTTTCTGCTCCTTGGTCAGGTAATAGACGCCCAGCACGATGTCCTGGGTTGGAGTGGTCACCGGCTGGCCGTTCGCCGGCGACAGAATGTTGTTGGAGGCCAGCATCAGCACCGAAGCTTCAATCTGTGCCTCCGGTGAAAGGGGAATATGCACGGCCATCTGGTCGCCGTCGAAGTCAGCGTTGAACGCGGTGCAGACCAGAGGATGAATCTTGATGGCCTTGCCCTCAACCAGCACAGGCTCGAAGGCCTGGATGCCCAGGCGGTGCAGCGTGGGAGCGCGATTGAGCAGGACGGGATGGCCCTTGATGACCTCTTCCAGAATGTCCCACACGATGGGCTCCTGCCGTTCCACCAGTTCCTTGGCAGCCTTGATGGTGGTGCAGTGCCCGGACTGCTCCAGGCGGTGATAGATGAACGGCTTGAAGAGCTCGAGCGCCATTTTCTTGGGCAAGCCGCACTGATGGAGCTTGAGGTCCGGTCCCACGACGATCACAGAGCGCCCGGAGTAATCCACGCGTTTGCCGAGCAGATTCTGCCGGAACCGCCCCTGCTTTCCCTTCAGAGTGTCCGAAAGCGATTTCAGCGGACGGTTGTTCGCCCCGCGAAGGACGCGGCCGCGCCGGCCGTTATCGAACAGAGCGTCCACGGCTTCCTGCAGCATGCGTTTTTCATTGCGCACAATCACGTCGGGCGCGTGGAGTTCCATCAATTTCTTCAGCCGGTTGTTGCGATTGATAACGCGGCGATAAAGGTCATTCAGATCGGAGGTGGCGAAACGCCCGCCGTCCAGCGGCACCAGCGGCCGCAACTCCGGGGGAATCACGGGAATCACGTCCAGGATCATCCACTCGGGCTTGTTGCCCGATTTGCGAAACGCCTCAACGACTTTCAGGCGTTTGGAATACTTGATGCGCTTCTGCTGCGAGGTGTCGGTCTTCATTTTCTCGCGCAATTCAACCGAAAGCGTTTCAATATCCAGCTGCTTCAGGAGGTCCTTGATGGCCTCGGCGCCCATGCCGGCGCGAAACTTGCCGAGATATTCCTGCTGCAGTTCCCGGTAACGCTCCTCGGTTAGGACTTCCTTCTCCTTGACGGGAGCTTCCCCGGGGTCGGTCACGACGTAAGCTTCGAAGTACAGGATTTTTTCAAGGTCCCGCAGCGGCAGGTCCAGCAGATGTCCGATGCGGCTGGGAAGGCCTTTGAAGAACCAGACATGCGAGCAGGGCGCGGCCAGTTCAATGTGCCCCAGGCGTTCGCGGCGCACCTTCGACAGCGTGACTTCCACGCCGCACTTGTCGCAAATAACCCCGCGATGCTTCATCCGCTTGTACTTTCCGCACAAGCACTCCCAGTCGGTGACAGGGCCAAAGATTCTTGCGCAGAACAGGCCATCGCGTTCCGGCTTGAAGGTTCGGTAGTTAATTGTTTCCGGCTTGGTCACCTCACCGTGGGACCAGGAGCGGATTTTTTCAGGCGACGCCAGGCTGATGCGAATGGCGTCAAACTCACCAATCAAGCTGACTCGGTCATAAGGGCTGCTTCGAAACAATTTTGCCTCCTTCTCAAGCGAGAAGAATTTGTTGGTGCTTCTCGTGGCCGGCGTGATCCGCCGCTTGCGGCATCACTCAGCCGGATAAAACTATTCCGCCCTCAAGGGTAGAGGTAGCACTTCCTTCGGCTTTTTGATCAATTCCACGTCCAGACAGAGGCTCTGCAACTCCCGAACCAGCACGTTGAACGATTCCGGAACGCCGGGCTCGATCGCGGCCTCACCCTTGACAATGGCTTCGTAAATCTTGGCGCGCCCGTAAACATCATCCGATTTCGCCGTCAGAAGTTCCTGGAGGATGCAGGCGGCTCCATAGGCTTCAAGCGCCCAAACTTCCATTTCACCAAATCGCTGGCCGCCGAACTGCGCCTTTCCTCCCAGCGGCTGCTGGGTGATCAGCGAGTACGGGCCGATGGAGCGGGCGTGGATTTTGTCGTCGACCAGATGCGACAGCTTCAGCATGTAGATGTATCCCACCGTCACCGGCTGCTCAAACGGTTCACCCGTCATCCCGTCACGGAGCGTGATTTTTCCGGAGGTCGAAAGGCCCGCCTTTTCCAGGTAGGTCTTGATCTCCTTCTCGCTGGCTCCGTCAAAAACGGGGGTTGCAAAGCGCAGCCCGCTATGAACGGAATTCGCGAATTCCAGGACCTCTTCATCCTTCGCGTCATCAAACTTTTTGGCCAGCGGCGTGCCGCTGAAGATGGTCTTCAAGTCCTCCCGGAGCGTTCCGGTGGGGCCGTTGGCTGAGCACAGGATTCGAATTTTTTCGCCCAGTTCTTTGGCCGCCCACCCCAGGTGGGTCTCCAGAATCTGTCCCACGTTCATCCGGGAAGGCACGCCGAGAGGATTGAGAACAATTTCCACCGGGGTGCCGTCGGGCGTATAGGGCATATCCTCTTCCGGCAGGATGCGGGCGATCACACCCTTGTTGCCGTGCCGGCCCGCCATCTTGTCGCCCACCGACAACTTGCGCTTCATCGCGATGTAGACCTTTACCAGCTTGATCACGCCCGGAGGAAGCTCATCGCCCTTCTTGAGTTTCTGTTCCTTCTCCGCGGTGATCTTGCGCAGGATATCGATCTGGCGCGAGGTCATTTCCTCAACCTCGTCGATGTGCTCGAGCAAGGTGGGGTCTTTCTTGACGATCCTCATGCGCTTGAGATTGCGTCCCGAAAGGCGGGCCAGGGACTCGCGCGTCAGCGCCTCGCCCTTGGTCAGCAGGCGCTTGTTGGTCTTTTCGTCATGGAGATCCGCCTGAAGGTTCTCGCCCTCCAGCAGGGCGCAGAGCCGGTTCAGGCGCTCGTCGTTCAGGATGCGGATCTCGTCGTTGAGGTTCTTTTCCATGCGCGCCACTTCCGCTTCCTCGATGGACTTGGCACGCGCATCTTTTTCCGCGCCCTTGCGCGAGAAAACCTTGACGTCAACGACGATGCCTTCGATGCCCGGAGGGCAGGTCAGGGAAGCGTCGCGGACGTCGCCGGCTTTCTCTCCGAAAATGGCCCGCAGCAGCTTTTCTTCCGGGGACAGCTGGGTTTCGCCTTTGGGCGTCACCTTGCCGACCAGAATATCTCCGGGCTTGACGTAGGCGCCGGTCCGGATGACGCCGCTCTCATCCAGTTCGCGCAGCAGCGTTTCAGAAACGTTGGGAATATCACGGGTGACTTCTTCCGGTCCCAGCTTCGTATCGCGCGCCTCGGTCTCAAACTCTTCGATGTGGATGGAGGTGTAGGAATCTTCCTTCACCAGTTTCTCGCTGACCAGAATGGCGTCCTCAAAGTTGTATCCGCGCCAGGGCATAAAGGCGACCAGAATATTCCGGCCGAGGGCCAGTTCGCCGTGGTCGGTGCAGGGGCCGTCGGCGAGGACCTGTCCGGCCTTGACGCGCAGTCCCTTCTTGACCACCGGCTTCTGATTGACGCAGGTGTTCTGGTTGGACCGCCGGAACTTGATCATCTGATAGATGTCCGCGCCGACTTCGCGTGAAAGATGCTGGCTCTGGCCGTCACCTTCCACCCGGACAATGATGCGTTCACTGTCAACGCTGTCGACGATCCCATCGCGCTTGCAGATGACCACGGCTCCGGAGTCGCGCGCCGTCACCTCTTCCATGCCGGTGCCGACCAGGGGTGACTGGGCCCGCAGCAGGGGAACCGACTGGCGCTGCATGTTGGAGCCCATCAGCGCCCGGTTGGCGTCGTCGTTTTCGAGGAAGGGGATTAAGGACGCCGCCACGCTGACCAGTTGTTTCGGGCTGACGTCAATGTAATCCACGTTTTCACGCCGCAGAAGAACAAAGTTGCCGGTCTGCCGCGCGTTGATCAGTTCATTGGCAATCCGCCCTTTGTCGTCAATCGGGACGTTGGCCTGGGCCACCACGTAGTGATCTTCTTCCCAGGCCGACAAATAGAACGAATAAGGCTCGACTTCCACCACCCTGCGCTTCTTCGAGCGCAGTTCGGCGTTTAACTTTTCAACCTGTTCCTGTTCGACGTGCTCGCCCACCTTCCAGGGTCCGTCACCGCCGTGGGTGATGGTGAGGTAGTCCAGAACCCTTCCGTCGCGGACCTTGCGATACGGGCTCTCGATGAATCCGTATTCGTTGATGCGGGCATAACAGGACAGGGAAGAGATCAGTCCGATATTGGGGCCTTCAGGCGTTTCGATGGGGCAGATTCGCCCGTAGTGAGTGGTATGAACGTCGCGAACCTCAAATCCCGCGCGTTCCCGCGAAAGTCCGCCCGGCCCAAGCGCCGACAAACGGCGCTTGTGGGTGATTTCCGAAAGCGGGTTGGTCTGGTCCATGAACTGGGAAAGCTGCGAGGAGCCGAAAAATTCGCGGATGGCCGCCATCACCGGTTTCGCATTGATCAGGTCGTGCGGCATGGCCGTGGACATTTCCTGGTAGACGGACATCTTTTCCTTGATGGCCCGCTCCATGCGCACCAGGCCCAGACGAAACTGGTTTTCGAGCAGTTCGCCCACCGCGCGGACGCGCCGGTTGCCCAGGTGATCGATGTCATCCACTTCGAACTTCCCGCCCGGATTCTTTTGCAACTTCAGCAGGTAGCGGATGGTGGCATAGAAGTCGTCGGGATCGAGCGTGCGCCTGTCCAGCGGCAACTGCACCGGCGCGTTTTCGGAATGTTCCGTGGCCAGGGTGCCTTCGCAGCCGCGCTCAACTTCAGTACAAACGTTGCCTTCGCGCTTCCGCACGTAAATCTTCTCTTCGTCAACGACCATATAGAAATTGGAAGGCGGAAGGTTTCCGGCATCTTCCAGTTCAAACTGGGTGGCTCGATCGTCCAGCCGGACTTTGAGCTTGCTGTAGTAGCCCAGCTTAATATTGAACTTCAGGCGGCCCACCCTGGAAAAGTCATACTTGCGGGGATCAAAAAACATTCCGGTGAAAAGAGCCGTCGCCGTGTCCAGGGTCGGAGGATCGCCGGGGCGCAACTTCCGGTACATCTCAATCAGCGCTTCCTGGACCGACTTCATGGAATCGCGCCGCAGGGTGTGGCTGATCACGGGACCGATCTCGTCGCGCTCGGGGAAGAAGACTTGCATTTCATCAATCCCGGCGTCGATGGCCGCGTTCAGGACCGACGCGGTGATCTCGTTGTTGGCTTCCAGCAGGACTTCGCCGGTTGAGGGGTCAATCATGTCGTCGCCGGCGCAGGCGCCTTCCAGGTCGTGCTGTCCGATTTCCACCTGGGTAATGTGCGACTTCTGAAGCTCCTTGAACGCTGAAGCCGTGATCCGCTTTCCGGAGGCCACGATCGTTTCGTGGGACCGCGGATGCTCGATGGCCTTCGAAAGCCGCATGCCCAGGAGTCCCTCAGAGACCTTCCAGTAGAGCTTCCGGTCTTTCAGGTTGATGGCTTCAACCCGATAGAAAGTCTTGATGATTTCGGCGTTGCTCTTCAGGCCCAGGGCGCGCAGAAAGATGGTTCCCAGGATCTTCCGCTTTCGATCGATCCGCACATACAGGATGTTCTTGGTATCGTACTCAAATTCCACCCAGGAGCCGCGGTAAGGGATGAGTTTGCCCAGGAAGTAGCTCTTGGAGGTATTCGACTCAAAGAAGACTCCGGGTGAGCGGTGAAGCTGGCTGACGATCACCCGCTCGGTTCCGTTGATAATAAAGGTCCCGTTGTCCGTCATCAGCGGAATTTCGCCGAAATAGACTTCCTGTTCCTTGATGTCGAGGATATTGCGGGGCCCGGTCTCGCTCTCTTTGTCGTAGAGGGTCAGCCGGATGGTGACTTTGAGAGGGGCGGCAAAAGTCATGCCGCGTTCCTGGCATTCGGTGACATCGTACTTAAGCTGCAGGGTGACAGGGTCGCCGCACTTATGGCAAAAATCGACTTCGTTCTTGTTGAAGGTTCCGCACTTCTGGCACAGCACCTCGCCGGCCTTGAAGGGATCCGTCACCACCGTGTAGCCGCACTGCTTGCAGGTGCGCCGCAGATGATGCAGCCCGCGAAGACTTCCGCATTTACATTCCCAGTCGCCGATGGAATAGTCGACAAAGTCCAGTTGCGCGACACCGCGAAAGTCCGTGATGGGAAAAACGGAGTTAAAGACCGCCTGCAATCCGGAATCATCACGCTCGGAGGGAAGAGCGTTCATTTGCAGGAAGCGGTCATAAGAACGTTTCTGCACCTCAATAAGATTGGGAATCTGGATAACGGACGGAATCTTTGAGAAATCAATCCGACGCGGCAGAATACCGTTGACGCCGTTAGGCATTCGTTATGCTCCTTGCTTGGTTTTAAAGGGCTACGGATCAATGGAGACACATGCACTCTTTAGCTTTTGATGCATGAGAGGGGCTTAAGGATGCCACACCCTTATCTGGGCACAAGTCGACACCCTCGCCATGATTATTTTGAATTGAGAACTTCCTATCGCCAGTACCAGTCCTTCGGGTTTTCAATTTGAAAACACCAGCGACCGGGCTCCACTCAGCACGTTCCCTCCGGCCCGGAAGGAACTATTTCACTTCAACGGTCGCCCCTGCTTCGGTGAACTTCTTCTTGATGGTTTCCGCTTCGTCCTTGCTGATCGCTTCCTTAATCGGTTTGGGGGCGCCATCAACCAGATCCTTGGCTTCCTTAAGACCGAGGCTCGTCACTTCGCGGACCGCCTTGATGACATTGATCTTATTGGCTCCGACGGCGGTTAGAACGACGGTAAATTCGGTCTTTTCTTCCGCTGGAGCAGCCGCGGCCCCAGCAGCCCCTGCTACAATCACGGGTGCTGCCGCAGCGGCGGAAACGCCCAGGGTTTCTTCCAGCTTCTTTACCAGCTCTGAGGCCTCGAGCAGCGTCAGCCCTTTAATTTCTTCGACAATCTTGTCAATTGCTTCAGACATCGTATCGTTTTTCCTCCTGAAATATCCTGACGGGCGTTCGACCCGGCGAAAGGGAAGCCCTTTCGTTGCCGCATCTAGTTGCCGCCGGATGCCTTAAACTTATCCTCTTTCACTGCCTGTTGAACCACGCGCGCCAGGTTGCGAGCAACGCCCGAGATTGCGACCGCAAGTTGCTGCCCCGGCGACTTCATCACAAAGAGCGCCCTGGCGAACAGCGCCTCGCGAGACGGAAGTGCCGCCAGAGACTCTACCTCAGCCATGGAGACAACCCGGCCTTCCACCATCCCGGTCTTAAAGACCAGAGCGGGGTTCTCTTTCGCGTAATCCACCAGAACCTTAGCCAGGGCAACAGGGTCGGCCGCGGTATAAGCGAGGGAGGTGGTCCCACGCAGCTTCTGAGCCGCAGGTTCGGCTTCGGTGCCGACGGCGGCCCGCTCGATCAGGCTGTTTTTCACCACCTTGTACTGAGCGCCGGTCTTTGAGACCTGGCGACGAAGCTCCGTATCCTGCGCAACCGTCAAACCTTCAAATCCTGAAAGAAAGACGGTCCGGGCCTTTTTCAGCTCTTCATGAAGGGCTTTCGCCTCTTGATGTTTCTCTTCCCGCTTCATCGCACTCCCCTTGGCAAAGTTTAAAGCCTGCTAGACGGCATCCACGGAGGCCAGTTCGATTGGAACGGCGGGCCCCATCGTCGATGAGATCACAATGGTCCGCACGTAGTGCCCCTTGGCTGACGCTGGCTTTGCCCTGATGACGCTGGAGATCAGCGCTTTCGCGTTGTCGGCAAGTTTTTCGGCGTCAAACGAGACTTTCCCGACCGCGCAGTGGATGATGCCGGTCTTATCCACACGGAATTCCACTTTGCCGGCCTTAAGCTCTTTGACGGCTCGCGCCACGTCCACGGTCACCGTGCCGGTTTTCGGATTAGGCATCAGCCCGTGCGGCCCCAGAATTTTCCCCAGCCGTCCCACGGATTTCATCATATCGGGCGTTGCCACCACCGCATCAAATTCCATCCATCCGCCCTGAATCTTCTGGACCATGTCTTCAGCGCCCACTTCGTCGGCGCCGGCTTCGCGTGCCTCGCGGACTTTTTCGCCGGAGGCGATCACAATCACCCGAGTCGTCTTGCCGAGCCCGTGGGGCAGGACCACCGTCCCGCGCACCATCTGGTCGGCATGTTTCGGATCGACTCCCAGACGCATCGAGACTTCGACCGACTCATCAAACTTGGCGAAGGCCGCCTTCTTGATCAGCGGCATCGCCTCTGGAAGCGGATAGGCGGGCTTGTCGACCATTTTCCTGCTGGCTTCATATTTTTTTCCCACCTTTTTCGTCCTCCTTCGTTACTTCTGAACTTTCCTGGCCGCTTGCCTTCAGGCGACAATCTCCAGGCCCATGCTCCGGGCCGTGCCCTTGACCGTGGCGACCGCAGCCGCCAGGTCGCGCGTGTTCAGATCCGGCTGCTTCTGCCTGGCAATTTCTTCAACCTGCTTTTCGGTAACGGTTCCCACCTTGTTTTTGTTGGGCTCCCCGGACCCCTTGGCAATGCCGGCCGCGCGCTTCAAGAGGATTGAGGCGGGAGGGGTCTTGGTAATAAAGCTGAAGGTTCGATCGTGATAAACCGTGAGCAACACAGGGATGATCAGCCCTTCCTGGTCTTTCCCCGAGGTCTTGGCGTTAAACGATTTACAAAAATCCATGATATTGACGCCGTGCTGGCCCAGCGCCGGGCCGACCGGGGGCGCGGGAGTTGCTTTTCCTGCGGCGATTTGCAACTTCACCATTGCGATAGTTCTTTTGGCCATGGTCTTTATACCTTCTCGACTTGATAGAAATCCAGCTCGACAGGCGTGGCACGCCCGAAGATGGTCACCATTACACGCAAGGTAGAGCGGTCAGCATTAATCTCTTCCACGGCGCCCGTAAAGTCCCTGAAGGGCCCCTCGGTAATCTTAACGCTTTCGCCCCTTTCGAATTCAAGTTTCGGCTTGGGATTTTCAGCCGCCACCTCAACCTTATGGACAATCCGGTCAACTTCTTCGAGGCTCAAGGGCGTGGGCGTGAGGCCCGAGCCAACAAATCCCGTTACGCGAGGGGTCGATCGAACCACGTGCCAGGTTTGGTCGTCCATCTCCATCTCAACCAGCACGTAACCCGGATAAAAAAGCTTCGAGGTGACTACTTTCTTGCCCTGCTTGATCTCGATCACGTCTTCGGTTGGCACCATGATCTCGCCAAACTTCTCGGCGAGCTTCTCGGCCTCAATCCGGCTCTTCAGCGCTTCCGCCACCTTCTTTTCAAACCCCGAATACGTGTGGATAATGTACCAGTTCTTTTCCATATTAAGAACTTTCACTGTTCCATCCCTATAACGACTTTCCCCACTCCAGGATATAGGCGATAAGATGGGAGAAAGCCTGGTCGCAAAGCATAAAGTAGAACCCGAACAGGAAGGTGGTAATGATGACCATCACCGTCGTGCTGTAGACTTCCTGCTTGCCGGGCCACGTGACCCGCTTCATTTCCGCGCGCACATCCGTCAGGTACGCGCCAACTTTTCCCAACAGGTCCTTGGTATTTGCCAATTCGCCGGCCATACGCTTTCTCCGCTCACTCCCCTATTCTTCCTTGATCAATCTCCAGCGCAGCCGTCAGACCTTATGGCAGGGGCGGAGGGATTCGAACCCCCATGACCGGTTTTGGAGACCGGCAGATTAGCCGTTGATCTGACGCCCCTTCGAGAATCAGCAGGCAGTGGGCAACAGGCGGCAGGCAAAATGAGAATCATGACTGAACCCCGGATGACAACCTTCTTTAACTGCCCAGCGCCTGCTTTTCCTGACGGGCGACCGCCTACGGCTTCCTGCCCACTTTCCCTACGGCCCGATTCCGACCGCCTACTTTGTTTCCCGATGGGCCTTGTGCTGCCGGCACTTCGGGCAAAACCTCTTAAGTTCCAGCCGGTCCGTGTGCTTCTTCTTGTTCTTGGTCGTCGTGTAATTGCGATTTTTGCACTCGTTGCACTGTAATGTAATGATATCACGCATCGCTTAACTCACCGTAACTTCCCGGATTTTATTGAATAATTTCGGTCACGGAGCCGGCGCCGACGGTATGGCCGCCCTCGCGGATGGCAAAGCGAAGGCCCTTCTCCATGGCGATCGGTGTAATCAGCTCGATTTCCATCGACACGTTGTCGCCC
>Ga0307373_10005717_pt1 | contig 20170 bp, 15 predicted proteins | sample OX2MG_FD_202534 | JGI IMG/M metagenome (GOLD analysis project Ga0307373, IMG submission 202534) | Soil microbial communities from Risofladan, Vaasa, Finland - OX-2 | ecosystem: Environmental > Terrestrial > Soil > Coastal area > Acid sulfate soil | place: Finland: Risofladan, Vaasa | collected...
CGGCCGCGGAGCCTCGGGGGCTTCCCACTCCTCGGTGTAGGCAGTGCGGAGCTGGCGATTCGGCTTCCCGCTCTTCGCCCGCGTAATCACTGTGTCCTCCGAGGTCGCGGAAAGGAGCTTGGGCAGGAGCTTCGGAGAGGTGTGCGCCTCGCGGGTCACAAGCCAAGCGGTGCCGACCCAGACACCGGCCGCCCCCATTGCCAGCGCCGCCACGATGTGACCTCCGGTGGCGACGCCGCCGGCGGCGAGGACGGGCACGCTTCCCGCCATCCGCGTCACCTGGGGCAGCAGGGAGAACGTACCGATAGGCCCGGTGTGGGCACCTGAGTCATGACCCTGGGCAACGAGGATGTCAGCGCCGGCGTCCAGCGCCCGCCGGGCATGCTTCGGTGAGCCCACGAGGGCGAGGACCTTCTTCCCCCCATCCCTCGCAGCGGCGATGAATTCTGGCGGACTGCCAATCCCCATCGCAAAGATGTGTGCCTCCGACGCGAGCACAACGTCCGCCTGACGCCGGGCCATCTCGTTGGATCGGACGAACCTTGAGCGCGGGCCAGACTGCCCATCCCGAGGCACGCCGTACTTGTCGAAGAGGTGATCGACGAAAGCCCTATGGGCTTCGGGGATCGCGGCCTCGATCTCTTCGCGGTTGTTTCGCTCCGGCATGCCCTTGGGCAAGACGAGATCGACGCCGAAGGGGCGGCTGCCTACACGAGAGCGTATTTCGGCCAGGGATCGCTCGATCTCGTCGGGGAAGCTCCTCGTTGCGCCGTAGACGCCAACGCCTCCGGCAAGGCACACCTCAACCACAACATCGACGCTGTGGCTGAAAGCGAAGATGGGGTGTTGAATCCCGAGGGCCTCACACAGGCGCGTGCGGATGGGCGAGGAGGACATACGACCTCTCCTTCCGATTTGCGGGAACGTTGACACAAACACGGGAAGAACACAAGCCTCACTCCCAATGACGGTACGACGGCAACAATGAGAACGCGAACCGACGGGTTCGGCCATCAGGAAACGTAGAATTGAAAGTTGACAACAGACGTCAGAGCCGCGTAAAAAGCGCACACGTTGCCGCAACGGCATCGACAGCCTGAGGGGGATGACCGTGAGCGACGATGGCAGGCCGCGGAGGGACAGCCCCAGCGAAGAAGTGAGCCGCCGAAAGCCGTCGGTGTCGGCAGCTGGACACCCTGATCGGCGGAGCACGTCCGACGAGGTGATGGATCCACATCGGAGGCGGCGGTAGTTCTGTGGCCGGACCGTTCAGCGGACTGCGTGTCCTCGAACTCGGGCGATTCATCGCCGTCCCAGTCTGCGCACAGTTGCTCGCCGAAGGGGGGGCAGACGTGATCAAAGTCGAGGATGTCGATGGCGATCAGACCAGGCACAATGGCCCGATCCTTCCTTTCGAAGGCCGTCAGTTCTTCAACAAGAATCGCGGAAAGCGCTCCCTCTCGGTGAAGTTGACCGATCCGGACGTGCTCCACGCGGTCCGCAACCTCGCCGCGCAGTCCGACATCGTGCTCGCGAACTTCCGGCCCGGTATCTCCGAGAAGCTGAGCCTGGACTACCAATCGGTCTTCAGCGTGAACCCTCTGGTCGTCTACGCGGAGAACACGGCCTACGGGCTGCAGGGACTGATGTCCGAGACTGCTGGCATGGACATCGTGGTCCAGGCCTACACGGGGATCGCGCAGCTGACCGAGCGCGGCCCCGAGCAGCTCGAAAACCCGATGATTGACTACACCGCCGCGCTGCTGCTGGCATTTGGGGTCTCCACAGCACTCTTCCATCGAGAGCGTACCGGGCGTGGCCAGAAGCTCGACACGTCGCTCCTCCAGGCGGCGATGTTCATGGAGAACAACCAGCTCACGCACGTGGATGCCATCGACACGTGGCGCGACGAATTCGTCAATTATCTGAAGCATGCATTCGTTGAGGGGAAGACATGGGCGGACGTCCTGGAGTACCGGCGCCAATTGCAACCCCACCGGGTCATGCGTGCGTACTACGGATTCTTCGAGACGAGCGACGGCACAGTCGCCGTCGCCGCCAACGCTCGCACGCTGCGACTCGGGCTCCTGGATGCGCTGGGCGTCGAAGACCGATGGACAAGCGAGCCAGGCTGGGAGCCAGACGACGTCGACGCACACGAGGAGTCCGTTCGAGCGCGAGTCGCTGCAGCGTTCCGTTCGGCGCCCACGAGCCACTGGGTGTCCGAGGTTGGGCGTCGCGGCGTTCCGATTGGCCCCGTCCGACACTCCGATCAGCTGTTTTACGACGAACAGATAGCAGCAAATGGGTTTCTCGCGAGGGTCGAGCACGAGGTCATCGGCGGCATTACCGTCGTAGGCCCACCCGTCCGCTTTTCGGAATCGCCAATGGAGGTGCGAGCCCCGGTGCCGCTCGGCAAACACTCTCGTGCGGCGTTGAGAGAAGGTGGGCTGACGGACACTCTCATTGATGAACTCGTTGCGCGGGGTGCGGTGAGAGCGGGGCCAGACGAGCTGCCGGGATGAGGTTGCGCGGCCGTTGGTTCGGGAAGGGAGCTTCCGATGGAGTTTGAATTCACGCCAGATCAGGAGAGGTTTCGGAGCGAGGTGCGCGCGTTCCTCGATCGCACGCTGACGGCGGAGTTCTGGGAGCGCCATCGCCGGGAGGGTCACGGGAGTTCGTCGCCCGAGTTCAGCCGCGCGGCGGGCCGCGCGGAAATGCTGGCGATTGCCTGGCCCCAGCGATACGGCGGCCAGGGCAAGAGCTTCTTCGAGCAGATGATCTACATGGAGGAGATGACGCTGGCAGGCGCGCCCATCGAGCACCACCGACGCGCGGTCCAGCAGGTGGGGCCTGCCGTCATGCTGTTCGGAAGTGAGAGCCAGAAGCAGCGCTTCCTGCCCCGCATCGCCTCCGGTGAGATCTCATTCGCGATGGGCCTTTCTGAGCCGAATGCGGGATCGGACCTGGCATCAGCCGAAACATTTGCTGTCCGAAGCGGCGACGACTGGATCGTCAACGGCCGAAAGCGATTCACCAGTGGTGCGCACTTTTCCGACTTGCTCTGGACGGTTGTGCGGACCGATCTTGCTGCCCCGAAGCATCGCGGACTCTCAATCCTGGTCGTGCCACTCGATGCGCCCGGTGTATCGGTACGGCCACTGATCGACCTTCAGGGGCGGCACGAATTCAACGAAGTCTTCCTTAGCGATGTCCGAGTCTCTGCAGACAGTCTTGTTGGCGGAGAGGGTCGCGGATGGTATGTCAACGCCGCCGCGATGGACTTTGAGCGTTCGGGGATCGCGCGCTATGCATTCCTCCGCCGCACGCTGGACCGCGCACTCAACGAGGCTCGCAGTCGCAACGAGGACAACCACCTCTCGAACACACCCTCCCGACGCGCGCGGCTGGCCGACGCCGCGGTGCGCGCGCAGGTCGGTAAATTGCTGTCGCAACGCGTAGCCGCCCTTCAGAGTGTCGGCGAACTCCCGAACTACGAAGTTTCCATCGCAAAGCTGACAGTCACCGAGACCATACAACAGGTGACGAACACGGCGCTCAACGCAAGCGGCATGTGGGGCGTGCTGGCGGATCCCCACACCGGGGATGCTGAAAACTCATCTGAAATGGCCTGGGGCTCGCTCTACGTCGACTCTATCCGCCACACGATCGGCCAGGGCGCGGCGGAAATTCAACGAAACGTTATCGCCCAACGCGGCCTGGGCCTGCCGCGTGCCTGACACGGCGTGCGTGCTGCCGCAAGCGTGTGATCTTCACATCCTCAATCGGACGGACATTGCGCTGATGGACGACAGGCGCCTTACGCGCCGAAGACGCGGCGACGCCCGGCACCCCCTGGATCTGCACCCCGGCGTCACTCACCGGCACGGCCGCAACGAGTGTCCCGGATGCGCGGAGCGGAGACTGCCGACCGCCCAAGCTCCTTCCAAGCCGTCGAAAGTTGAAGCTCTATGAGCCATACACAGCTCGCGCTTGTGGAGATCCTCGCCGTTGCTGCATCGTTTTCTCAGTCAGTCAGCGGCTTTGGCTTCAACCTTCTCATCGTGCCACCATTAGCGCTTGTCATTGGTGCCAAACAGGCCGTAGTAACAGCCACACTCATGGGGCTCATCACCAGCGCGCTGACGCTTTCGAACGCCCGCGCATCGGTGTCATGGGGCCTGGGCGCGCTGTTGTTCGTCACGGCGGCGGCAGGCATGCCGGTGGGGATTCTCGTCCTTATCCTTGTGGAGCCGGGTATGCTGAGCGCGCTGATCGCCGTTACGGTCCTCGTCGCCGCCCTTTCCTATTGGAAGGGCTACCGCGTCGCTACGAAGAGCCCCCTGGTCGACGCAGGCGCTGGTTTCCTCAGCGGCCTGCTGAGCACCTCAACCAGCATGTCCGGTCCCCCGCTGGTGCTCTACCTGCAGAACCGCGGCGTCGTGGCGGATCAGTTCCGCGGGACGATTAATGCGTTCTTCCTCGCCAGCGGAGCACTCGCCTCGCTGTTGTTCGCCGTCGGCGGTCGCATCGGCTCAGCTGAGCTGATGGTTGTGTTCGTCGCGTCGCCGCTTATCCTTGCGGGTTGGGCTGCGGGGCACCTTGCATTTCGAAGGCTCGACGTTGCCCGCGCTCAGCATGTCGTTATTTTCGTCCTTATCATCAGCGCGAGCCTGTCAATTGCTGGGGCGCTAGGCAACAGGACGTTCAGCTGATGGGTACAACTCGAATCACAGTGAGGCAATCTAATGGCTGATGAGTTCGTGACCACGGCTTTGACTGACGGGGTGGCCGAACTAATCCTCAACCGCCCACAACGGCGCAACGCCCTTGTGGGACCGATGCTGGAACAGTTGACAGCTGCCGTCCGTGGCCTTTCCCACGACGACACTGCACGCGCAATTGTCTTCCGCGGAGAAGGCGGCACGTTCTGCTCCGGCCACGACCTCAAGGAGCTGCAGGCTGAGCCTCGCCCGAGTTGGGCGAATTCGCTGGCAAAGGTCTTCCGCGAAACGAACATCGCTCTCTTCGAATGCCCAAAGCCGATTGTCGGCGCGCTCGAAGCGTTCGCCATCAACGCCGGGGCCGCGCTCGCCCTCTCCTGCGACCTTTTGGTCGCCGGGAAATCTGCGTTCCTGCAGGTGGGGGAGATTCAGCAGGGCGCCGGGATCGCGAACAACGCCGCGTGGATGCGGCTCCGTGTGGGCGAAGGCGTGGCCCTGCGTGTGGCCCTCTACGGCGAACGCGTCCCGGCCCAGGAGCTCTACCGACTCGGCCTGGCAACGGAGGTGGTCGAGGACAGGGACGTAATCGAGCGGGCGCGTGCCCTCGCCTTGCGTATCGCCGGCTTCCCCAACGCGCAGCGCACGAAAGCCGACATCCGCGCGCAGTCAGGCATCACGGATGCCCGGATGTGGTTCCGGGAACAGTCCAGCAGCGTCCTCCTGAACGCTGCGAGGGTTTCGTAGGTGGACGACGCAGCGGCCGAGCACGTCGTGGCTCGCTTCGCCGGTGCGTACTTCAGCAAGGACCCAACTCGCCTGGCAGGAGCGATCACCGAAGACGCGGAGTGGCACTTCGCCTTCGGCGTCAACGCGCCGCATGGGCGGGTTCGGCGGCGGCTCGAAGGCTTTATGCAGGGTATCGCCGAAAATGATGCCCTCTTCGAACGCCTCCGCTTCGACGATGTCGTGGTCCGTGCACTCGGCGACCAACAGATCGTGATGACCTATCTCGCGAACGGCCGCCGCCGCAACGGGGATGACTTTGCCCTCCGTGGCATCGAGCTGATTACGGTGCGGGACGGGCGCGTTGCGCTTAAGGATGTCTTCTGGAAGCAAACGACCGGCTGAACCGTCGGCGAACTGCTCGCATTCCGGACCCGCATGACCGTCGCCTCCGGGATGAGAGTCGAGACGGGGCTGTCATACACGCCCACGCGGCTCTTTTCTATCCGGCCGCGGCCGCTCACCCGAGCTGGCGAGGAACTACCACGACAACGCCGTGAGGTCCCTCCCGGAGGAGCCGCGCGGCCGAGACTGCGGCCCGAACGCTCGCCCTTGCTGAGGCACCGAGCGTCGAGGATCTCAGCGCGCCGCTGGCGCCGGCGGAGGAGCGCTGAGTTCGAGACAGTTACCGCTCCCGGACTGCGTAGGTCAGGTGGGTCACCCGCTTCGTTGGCTCTGCGCGGACCGGCTCCAGGGCCACGCGGCCCGCGTCCACGCCCTCGAACAGGCGGATTCCGGAGCCGAACAGCACGGGTGAGAGCGCGATCGAGAACTCGTCGATCAGGCGGGCGTTCAGGTATTCCAGGATCGTTGCGCCGCCCCCCGCGATGCGGACGTCCCGGTCGCCGGCGGCCTCGCGAGCCCGGTGGAGCGCGGTCCCGATGCCGTCATTGACGAAGTGGAAGGTGGTCCCACCCGGACGCTCCCAGGAGTCACGCTTTTCGTGCGTCACGACGAAGACCGGCGTGTGGAACGGCGCCTCCTCCGGCCACATCCGCTCGCCGGCGTCGAACATGCGCTTGCCCATCACGCTCGCGCCGGTGCGCTCGAACGTCTCTCGGACGATATCGTTGTCGCGCCCTTCCTCGCCGCCTTCGCCAAGCCGCAGGTTCTCCCGGAAGAACCGGAGCGGGAATACCCACTGCTGCAGTTCCATCCACTGCTGCCCCATCAACTCCCCGAGGGAGCCGGGCGCAATAAACCCATCCAGCGACATCGACACACTGAAGAACACCTTTCCGGCCATCAGTCCTCTACTCCCGTCCGAACGATCTCTGTGACGTAGGCGGCCAGCTTGCCCAGGGTCTGCTGGCCACCCTCGATTGCGTGGTACTTCTCGACTGCCTCGTCGCGCAGCTCCCTGGTGGGGAACACGGTGCGCATCTCGATTCGGGTCGCCGCGCCGTCGGGCGCGAACGTGAGGACCGACTCGAAGGCGTTCGGGTCGCCGCGGGTCTCACCGTGCAGCAGCGCGATCCGCTCCGGCGGGGCGATCTCGGTCCAGGAGATCCACTCCTGGTAGACCGTCCCGTCCGGTCCGTGCATCACGAAGTCCCACTCCCCGCCGACGCGGAACTCGAACGCCCGCGTGGAGGTGGTGAACCCATCCGGTCCCCACCATCGCGACAAGTGCCGGACTTCGGTGAACACCTCGAACACCAGCTCCGGTGGAGCGTCGATGACCCTGGAGATCACGAGCTCGCGGTCGGCTGTCGCGGACTGGGCCGGCGTTCCTTGTCCTGTCGCGCTCATCAGCTACTCCTCCTGCCTTGCCTGCTTCAGTTCCTGCACGTATGCGTCCAGGCGGTCGAAGCTCTCGTTCCAGAACCGCTCGAACCCCCCGGTCCACTCGTGGATTGGGCGCAGGCCGCGGGCGTCAAGGTCGTACAGGCGTTGCTTGCCTGCCTTGCGGTCTTGCACCAGCCCGACCTCCCGGAGCACCCGCAGGTGTTTGGACGCCCCGGGCTGGGTCATCCCGAGCTCGTTGGCCAACTCGGTCACCGGCCGCTCACCCGCCCGCAGCAGCACCAGGATTTCCCGGCGCTGAGGCTCCGCGATCGCGTTGAAGACGTCCGATGTCGTCGCTGCTCGTGCCATGGGGGCATTATATACCGATATCGGCATGCGTCAAGCATGGGGTAGCGTGTCGGCGCACAAGTGCAAGATCTGGCTCGCAGCAATGCTTTATTGTCAAGCACTACGCAAACGCACGCTCATGGCGCGCGGCTAACTCGCCTCCTGTGAGTCACGACGGCCGCCTTCCGATGCGGCTTCCTCCGTCGCTCAGAAATCGCTGTGCACCATCACGCAGGCCGCGTAAAGGAAGGTTGCGCGAGGTAGAAACGTCGGGTAGCTTGCCGAAAGCTGTAGAAACGGAGAGCTAAGCCTCTATGCCGAAGCTCCGCCGCGCGCCGATGATGGCGTCCGCTTTGATCGCTCTGGCCAGCGCCTTCTCGGTCCTCACGGCCGGGCCAGCCGCAGCGTCAACCACGGGTGATGCCATTGCCACTCGTGCCCTCCAGGACCTTGGGACGTACCAGGGCCAGTGCTACACGTGGATGGAACAGGTCGTGCAGGACGCGATCGGGGTCTCTGTGGGCAATGACTATCGCTTCGGCTACCTCAACTCGGGGTTCGTCGAGGTGAGCGCGGCTCAGGCGCAGCGCGGCGACATCATCCAGATCGACGACGACTCGGATAGCTCCCCTTACTCGAACTTCCCGGGCTTGCATACCGTCATCATCCTTGCCAACCGGGGCGGCGGACTCTTCGACGGCATCGATGCGAACCAGAACTGGGACGGGATTGTGCGGTACCGCAACGGCTTCGCTCCGGCTGCGGCCGCGGCGCGGTATCCGGGCGGTGCGTATCACATCTATCACTTTGCAGGCAGCGCAGGGGTATCGAGCGGGAACTCCGGCGCCTCGGTGAAGCCACCCACACCGGCAGCACCTCAGTTTGCCGCTGGTGACATAGCGACAACCAACACGCCCCCGCCCGATCCCTACCTGAACCTTCGTAAAGCTCCGGGCCTGGATGCCGGGCTCGCTGCGGTGCTGCCGAACGGCAGCAGTCTGACAGTGACGGGAACTCCAACTTTCGCGGACGGCTATTGGTGGGTGGCGGTGACTTCGCCCAGTGGAACCGGATGGGTGGCAGCACCGTTCCTGGTCAACACCACCCCGGCGCCCCCGCCCACAACGACGTACACCGTCGTTTCGGGAGATACACTTTCCACGATAGCAACACAGTTCGGCGTGACCCTTGCAGCGCTTCAGTCAGCCAATAGCATCGCAGATGCCAATCTGATCACTGTCGGCACGCTGCTCACAATACCGGCGGGTGGCTCCTCGCCACCGGCTACGCCCGACGGGGCAGCACCCACCGGGTCGACGTATACGGTCCAGGCCGGTGATACCGTTTCTGGCATCGCCGGGAGGTTCGGTGTGGGCGTGGGCGCCCTCGAATCGGCCAACAACATCGCGGATGTGAACCTGATCGTGGTTGGGACTGTTCTCACGATACCAGGCACGAGTGGCTCGGGGCCGTCGAGCGGAGTGGCCACGTCCACCGCGATTGGGACGACCTACACCGTCGTCGCTGGCGACACGCTGGATGGAATCGCGGCGCAGTTTGGAGTCGATGCGGGCGCGATCGAGGCTGCGAACTCGCTCAGTAATCCCAGCCTGATCATGGTCGGCTCGGTGCTGACGATTCCATAGCCGACGCCCTGGTTGCTCTCAAGACGGTGAATGGTGGCATCCCGCGGCCGTTCCCACCACCGTCGGTTGCCGGCTCCCGCCGCTGGTCCGAGGGCCGCCTGCGCAGGCTATACGAGCCTGCTCACGCACCTGTTTACCCTCCCATTCCTCAGCCTGTTGACCGTCATGGACCACCGCCGGACAGTGATCTGGCACATGCGAACAAAGTTGGGACTTCTCGTTGCTTTGCTTCTCGCGGCGCTGGTCCTCACCACAGGGTGCGGTGCGGGGCGGTCCGAGTCGTCGAATTCACCGTTCGTGCCGCGCGACGCAACTGTCACGGACGTTCCTCCATCGGTTGTGCACCCGGCCACGGGCACTTCGGCAGGCACTCCCCAGCCGAGCGAAACGTCCGCACTGGCGCCGACATCTGGACGCTGGATCGATGTTGATGTCACGAACTTCGTCGTCCGCCTCATGGACGGCGAAAAGGCGACGATGACAATAGCTCCCGTGGCGGTCGGTGCGCAGATCAACACCGGGGCCTATGACTCGACCGCGACGGGCCTATTTCATGTTTACAGCATGTCGGCCAACCTCACCTATGACGCACCCTACAAGACGTACATCAGCAATTGGGTCGGCTTCGACCCGAAACTCGACAATGGCATGCATTCGTTCCTGGAAGACAAGAGCGGAAAGGTCGTGGATGCGTCGACGGGGGGAGTCTCGAACGGCTGCATTCGCACCGGCCAGTCCGCGGCCATTTATGCTTTTGCCCGGATCGGCATGCCCGTCTACGTGCACACCTAGCAGGTAGGTTGAGGTCGTAGAGTCTCAAGCCAGAGTCGCATCGCCGGCGTGGCCCCGTGCGTAAACTAAAGGACGGTGGGGCGGCGCCTTCGAACGACCCCACTGATTCGTTGGCGGACGGGGCGTTAGCTCCCAACGGCGTTGTAGAGACCGTCGTTATCGCCGGTGTTGAGGTCGTTGGTGGCACTGGCGACGGCGATGATGGGCATCCAAGCCGACGGTGGCCGGCGCCGTCGATGTGACGGTGGCACGTTGCTTCGCTCGCACGCCGCGGCATCCCCCATGTCGAGAGAGATGATCGCGACCCCGCCACGGGGCGCCGCTATCACAGGGGCCCCGGGCCTAATGGAACTAATGGCGCCAACGCTCTGGCGGCGGGTAGAGGAAGCGAGCGATCGTCCCTGACACCCATGCAATCCACCAGCCGAGGCCGACCAACGCGAACGTCCGGAACGTGCTTGTCGGATCAATCGCCAGAACCAGACCCAGGATGACCAGCCAGACAATGGCGCAAGCAACGCTGTATGTGGTATACGTCCGGAATCGAGTTTGCATCCTCTGCCTCCATTCGGTTCGGCACCTGAACTCAGGATAAGCTGCGAACTGGATGCCCGCGCGCAGGCTCGTTGACGGCGCAGGCCCCCCAAGATCGTTCAGGGTGGGTCCCTTGGCGGTGCGAAACGGTGCTGGGCAACGTATGTTTGTTTCGGCAACGCGATACCGGGACAGCGACGCTCGAATGCCGCGTCCTGCCCTCTATCGCGCTGAACCGATCGGAGAGAACACATGTCAGAAGGCACCGCACGCATCGGAATGCAGCTGCGTTCGACCATCAGGAGCGAAGGCGTCCTCGAACTCTCGCTCGCCAGCGTTCCGACTCCGCAGCCGGGGGCGGACGAGGTCATCGTGCGCGTCGACGCGTCCCCGCTGAACCCATCCGATATGGGCCTCCTCTTCGGCGGGGCTGACATGACGACGGCCGAGGCCTCTGGCACGGCCGACCATCCCGTCGTGACGGCAGAGATCGCCCCGGCGGTGATGACGGCGATGGCCGGTCGGGTGGGGCAGTCGCTGCCGGTCGGCAACGAAGGGGCGGGCGTGGTGATCGAAGCGGGTGCGTCTCCGATGGCGCAAGCGTTGATCGGGAAAACCGTGGCAGTGCTGGGTGGTGCCATGTACGCGCAATACCGCTGCATCAAGGCCGAACAATGCCTCGTGTTGCCGGCCGGCACGACGGCGGCCGAGGGCGCGTCCTGTTTTGTCAACCCGTTGACGGCGCTCGGCATGGTCGAGACGATGCGCATCGAGGGCCACAAGGCCCTGGTCCACACCGCGGCCGCCTCTAACCTCGGGCAGATGCTCAACAAACTTTGCATCAAGGACAACGTCGGTCTGGTGAACATCGTCCGCACGCAGGAACAGGTCCACATCCTCAAGCAGAACGGCGCGGCCTATGTCTGTAACTCGAGTGCGCCGGCCTTCATGGAGGATCTCATCGGGGCGATCGGGGCGACCGGTGCCACCCTCGCATTCGATGCCACGGGCGGGGGACGGCTGGCGGGGCAGATCCTCACCGCGATGGAGGTCGCGGCAACCAGGTCGGCGCAGGAATACAGTCGGTATGGGTCGACGATCCACAAGCAGGTCTACATCTACGGCGGGTTGGACCGTGGGCCGACGGAGTTCAATCGAAACTTCGGCATGGCCTGGGGCATCGGTGGCTGGTTGCTCACGCCGTTCCTGCAGAAGGTTGGATTCGCGGCTGCCCAGAAATTGAGAGAGAGGGTCGCCTCGGAGATCAAGACCACCTTCGCGAGCACCTACACGAAGGAGATTGCCCTCGCAGAGGCGCTGCAACTGAAGGAGATCGCCGTTTATGGGCGACAGGCAACCGGGGAGAAGTATCTGGTCACGCCCAACAAGGGCTTGCTCCCGGACGGCGCAACCGAACTCTAACGGCGGGGGATGGCCGTCTCCTTTCGTCTCTCGTCCTTCGTCTTTCGTCTTTCGTCTCGCCTCTCGTCTCTCCCCTCTCGTCTTCGCTGGACGAATTGTAAAAAGATGGCAACAGGTGACAGAGAAAACATAATCGAATGGACGGTCTTCACAAAACCGTTAGAGTAGCGTATGAGGGCGCGTCCGCGAGCGGCAACCAATCGGCGAGCGCCGGCGTCTTGGAACCAGGAGGTTCATGTTCATGCAGACAACAAAGCGATACAGCAGCCCGTGGCGGCGGCTTGGCCTTGTCCTGGCGGTGGCGATGGTTGCCGCCGCAACCCTCTTCGCGAGCGGCGCGTTGCCCGCGAGCGCCGCAGGAGTCGGCACATACACTTTCGGAGCGAGTAGCTACACCGTTGTTCAGGGCGGTTCCGTGGTCGTGACCGTGAACAGAAGCGCCGGGGGCACCCTGCCATCGAGCGTTTGCTGGAGTATCGGTGGGGGAACGGCGCCGACGACTGACTACCAGGAATCCGGCGGGACGCTCAACTTCGATAGCGTGAACTTCCCAACGTCGAACTCGTTCACGATCCACGCGAACCCCCGCGTCGCTGGGTCCAGTCGAACTGCCAATATCACACTCAGCCTCCCGTGTGGAAGCGATTCGGGAGTCATCAACAATCCGAACCCGGTGGTGCTCACCATCACTGATGCGGCGGGTCCGGTGGTCAGCTCGATCACTCCTGCTAGCGCGAACGTGACCAGCACGACTCCACTTACAATCGTCGGCACGGCGCTTACCTCCCCTACCCTGGTGACTATCGGCGGTCACGCTTGTGCCGTCGGGACTTCCAGTGCCACCCAGATAACTTGCACCCTCACGGTATCGGGAGCGACAGCGGGCGCAGCGGACGTAGTCGTCACGACTGGCGCCGGAGCATCGACTGGTGGTACTGGCCTCTTCACCTTCGCGACTGGGCCCACGGTGACTGCGCTGAGTACTAGCACTGGTCCATCAACCGGTGGCACAACAGTCGTCATCACCGGGACGGGCTTCACTGGCGTGAGTTGCCCATCCGGCGTGACCTTCGGCGGTGCACCGGCGATGTCGTGCAGCTCCAGCAGCTCGACGTCCATCTCCGCCGTAAGTCCAGCGGGCACGGCTGGCTCGACGGTCGATGTCGTCGTCACGGTTAGCTCCACGCCCAGTCCGATCACGGCCGCGGACAAGTTCACCTACGGCGGCACCGCCACGCTTTCGGGAATCACGCCACCAGCAGGGTCAACGGCCGGCGGTAACAGCGTGACTCTTACAGGTACCAACCTCACGGGTGCGTCCTCGGTGTTCTTTGGTTCGAGCGCTGGTTCCAACATCGTGGTCAGCAATGCTGGCCAGACACTTACCGTCACGGCCCCCGGGGGCACCGGCACCGTCAACGTCACGGTCAACACGCCCCAGGGCAATCCAGTCCTGACCAACGCCTATACCTACACAACCGGGCCGGTGGTCACGAGCATCTCGCCCACGACGTGCCCGACGACCGGCGGCCAGAGCGTCACCATCAACGGCTTCAACCTCGGCACCACGCTTGGTGCAACACAGGTTACTGTCGGCGGCACGCCCGGCATCGGCACTACCGCGACGGTGACGAGCGTTTCCTTCACGGGTACGACGGTGACGTTCCTCTGCCCGGCGCTCGCCGGGAATAGCTACCACGTGGTGGTGACCGTCGCCAACGTTTCCAGCCCGCAGACGAACGCCGACCTGCTCACCTACGCCAGCACCGGGCCGGCGATCACGTCTATCTTCCCGACTACCGGGCCCACGGCCGGCAACACAAGCGTCACGATCACCGGCGTCAACCTTTCGAGCCCGACCTCGGTCACCTTCGGCGGCGTGGCTGCCAGCTTCACGCCGATCAGCGCCACGCAGATCACGGCCGTCTCCCCCGCCCACGCCGGTGGTGCAAGCGTCGAGGTACAGGTGACCACGAGCGCAGGGACCACCGTCCTCACGCCGAGCGTCGATACCTTCATCTATGCCGACTTCGGCGCGCCAACGATCACCGCGATTACGCCGGCGACGGACGCGAACGCCTGTGGCACGGTCATCCCGGTGACCATCACTGGCACCAACTTCACCGTCAACGGCAGTCTCATGTCGCTCACCTTTGGCGGCGTCGCGGCGCAGTTCTCGGTGCCCACCACGACCCTGATCAGCGCCATCCTGCCGGCCCACGCTGCCGGCGCGGTGAACGTCGTGGTCACCACCAACAGCGGCAGCCTGAGCTTCACCGCCACGAACGCATTCACCTACACCTGCAGTAGCGCACCGACGGTCTCCAGCGTCTCCCCGAGCAGCGGCGCGCCCGGCAGCACAGTGACCATCACGGGCTCAGGCTTTACGGGCGTCATCTGCCCCTCGGGTGTCACCTTCGGCGGCGTCCAGGCGACGAGCTGCACCGTCAGCGGTGACACGTCGATCACGGCGGTGGTGCCCACCAACCTGCCCAGCGGGACGACCGACGTGCGCGTGACGAATGCCTCGGGCACGAGTGCCATTAACACCGCGACAGACAGCTTCACCAACACGCAATCCGGGGCGACGGTGTCCTACACGCTCTATGCGGGCTTCACGCTCATTGGCTGGGTGGGCCAGGACGGCATCTCCGCACAGGCGGCGTTGCAGGGGCCGAACCCGCCCGTGGGTAACCCGCCGACGAACAACGTCTCCGGAGTCGTCACCGTGATCTGGCGCTTCGACGCCTCGTCGCAGACATTCAAGGCATTCTTCCCCGGCCAGAATGTGCCGGGAGCGAACGACTTCACGACGCTGAGCAAGGGCACAGGCTACTTCATCGGCACGCCGCCCGGCACAGCAACGACGACATGGGTGGTGCAGGCCGGCTAGCCTCACCTTCACGGCACACCCTCGAAGAAAGCGGGCTCCATGCATGGGGCCCGCTTTCTCGTCCCCATGCTCTCCGAACCGCGCTATCCGAGCCGCGCGCGGTAGCATGCGGGTGAGGCGGTCATGGCGACCCGGTGGCCACCGGCGACGCCTGCGCGAAGTACTGTTACGGTCTTTTTGCCTCCGCCGATCTGTCGCTCGGGCGGTGTTCGCTCCCAGCATGTTTCCGCGTGCGCGGCCGTTACCGGGGGTGCGTAGACTTGTCCACAAAACAACCCCTGGAGGCTGCTGATGATCGACCTTCCGAAGCGAACACTGGGCGGGACCGGCGTGGAAGTCACCACACTGGGCTACGGTGCAATGGAGCTGCGGGGCGCACCCCGTGGGCCGGAGATCTCGGACGACGCGGCTGCCGAGATCCTGAACGCCGTCCTCGATTCCGGCATCAACTATATCGACACGTCGCCCGACTACGGCCGGAGCGAGGAGCTCATTGGCCGCAGCATCGCCAGGCGGCGGTCCGAGTACTTCCTGGCCTCCAAGTGCGGCTGCCTTGTCGGTGCTACGCCCGCTCCGGCGGGGCAACCGAACCCCCACGTGTTCACCGCCGACAACGTCCGAGCCGGAGTGGAGCAGAGTCTGCGGCGGATGAACACCGAGTATCTCGACCTGGTCCAGTTCCACGCCAGCCCCTCACGCGACGAGCTCGAAGGAGCTGGTGCGCTGGACGCCCTGCGGGACCTACAGCGGGAGGGCAAGGTGCGATTCATCGGAATGTCGGGCACGCTCCCGAACCTGCTTGAGCACGTGCAGATGGGCGTGTTCGCTGCGTTCCAGATCCCGTATTCGGCGATCCAGCGCGAACACGAGGACGCGATTGCCAGGGCTTCCGCCGCTGGCGCCGGGATCATCATCCGAGGAGGCGCGGCCCGCGGCGCCCCCAGCGATTGGGAGCAGCGCTCGAATTACATGCTGCCGGGGAACACTGCCCGCGAGCGCTGGGAGGCGGCGGGCCTCGACGAGCTGCTCGAGGGAATGACCCGGATGGAGTTCACATTGCGCTTCACCCTCTCGAACCCGGAGCTCGACACCACCATCGTGGGTACCCGCAGCACCGACCATCTCAAAGACAACGTAGATGCCGCCAGGAAGGGCCCCCTCCCGGCGGCTGTCGTGGACGAGGCGAAACGCCGCCTCGCGGCCGCCGGTTCGGCTCCCGCCTGACGGCAAACCTCCAGGGCCGGGCGGCCGGTGGTCGCGGAGGCAACCAGCCGCCGGATGATTTCGAGGACAGCCCTGGCAGTGGGACCGACGCGATGACCAGACGGTGACAACGGGCGAGGGGCCCGGCTGCCGGGCCCCTTCTGGATTGTTAGACGTCGGTCGATCGTCTATCGCGCTCGGAGGTCCGCATCTTCCCACCGGGTGCGGCAACCACCATTTTGATGATGGTCTCGGTGATGTTCGGCTCCAGACCCTCGGTGTGGCCCTTGTCCAGGCGCACGACGTCGGCGATAAGGCGCCCGTCCCGCGCGTTGGGAAAGACGTAGACCTGGGCCGTCCCAGGCCGCGCTGAGAGGCCCCAGGCGGGCGTCGACTTCCCTTCGCGCGACGTGTCGTGGATCTGCCCCGGCCGCTCATCGACCACGTCAGCGAGATGCCTGCGGGGGCCGGCCGCGTATTTCTCGGCCCACGGCGAGGTCTCGGGCAATGCGACCATCTCATGCTCGCCGGTGGCGAAGATGAAGGAGATGTCGCAGTCGGGCGCAGCCGCCTTGCCCGGTCGCGGCCCGTCGGTCCCAGCCGTAGCCGGGGGCGGCGGAGCCCCGCGATGCGGCGAGAAGAACGAGGCCGGAAGGTCTATAGGCCCGATCCGCCCGCCCGACAAACTTAGCCATCCATCCACTCGCTCCTTGAAGAACTCGCTGCCGAGGAGGCGGTTGGCAGTCATGCCGCCCTGGGAATGACCGACAAGCCAGAACGATGCGATGTTTTTCTTGCCGTACTTCTCGCACACGTAGTCCACGATGTTGCGGAGGTGCTCGTCGTCGGCCTCCGCGACCCACCGCCGCATGGGCTCCCTGGTGGCGGCCGACGGCGTGGCCACGACCAGGCGGTAGCGTTCCTTGTAGTCGGTGGCTGGGAAGTACAGGCGCTGCCAGGCACCGACGGAGCCACCCCCATGAAGGTTCAAAAGGAACACCACGCTCTCGCCCGGCCGGAGATCGTCAGGATCGTCGAGGTAGAACTTGCGTCCGGTTTTCTGATCCACCGCGCTGATGCTGCCCATGCGTCGTTCTCCCGTTTCCTCCGCGTAATGGTCCCCAGCATAGTCGCGCCGCAGGGCAACGTCCCTGGTCGTTGCAGCACGTCATCGAACGCACGTCGCCGGCCGGCCAGTTGATTGGGGCGCCCTGTTCCGAATCACCTTGAACGTGACCGGCGCAAGGTGACATAGTCACTCCCGGAGCCGGCGGGTTGCACGGACGACGGCGCAGGAGGATGCGATGGTCCACTCAGCAACAGACACACAACTGCTCAAGCGGGTACTCATCGCCAACCGTGGTGAAATAGCGATACGCATTGCGCGGGCGGCCACGGGCCTGGGTGTCGAATCCGTGGGCGTCTACTCGCCGGTTGACTCATTCGGACTTCACACCAGGTTCACGAACCGGGCAATCGAACTTGCCGGCCCCGGCATAAACGTGGCCGACCCCGTGAGCGCCTATCTTGACGCCGCGGCCTTGATCCGGGCGGCGCATGAGACGGGCTGCGATTGCGTGCACCCCGGCTACGGCTTCCTTGCCGAGCACGCCGAGTTCGCGGCGCTGTGCGGAGCAGAAGGCCTGACCTTTATTGGTCCCTCCGCGGATGCGCTGGCGTTGTTCGGCAACAAGGTTCGCGCCAGGGCGTTGGCTCGGTCGCTGGGGGTGCCCGTCGTGCCGGGCAGTGCCGGGGAACTGGCATCGTCTGCCGAGGCCCTCGCCGTGGCTGGCGACATCGGCTACCCGGTCATGCTCAAGGCCTGCGCGGGTGGGGGCGGGCGTGGGATTCGCCTGGTGGAGGGGCCCGAAGAGATGGAAGAGGCGTTCCGGCGCTGCCGCAGCGAAGCCACGGCAGCCTTTGGAGACGGCGCGCTGTTCCTCGAAGGGGTCGTCTCCCGCCCTCGCCACATCGAGGTCCAGGTCCTGGCGGATGGGACGGGCAATATGGTGCACCTCCACGAACGCGATTGCTCAATCCAACAGCGGAACCAGAAGGTCATCGAAATTGCTCCCGCGCCAGCCCTGGCCGGGGCCCTACGCGAACGGATCCTTGCGGACGCACTCAAGTTGATGCGTGCTGCTGGATACGTCAACGCCGGGACCGTCGAGTTCCTCGTGTCTCCGGAACGCGGCGAGTACTTCTTTATAGAGTGCAATCCACGTTTGCAGGTTGAGCACACCGTGACAGAGCAGGTGACGGGCATCGACATTGTGGAGGCACAGTTCCAGATCGCCTCTGGCGCAACGCTCGCTTCGATTGGACTCGGCGAGCAAGGAGCAGTGGGCAGTCCGCGCGGGTTCGCAGTGCAGGCCCGGGTTGTGGCGACGGGCGCGGGCTGCATTACGGCGTACAAGGAGCCGGCGGGGCCGGGCGTGAGGGTAGACGGCTGCGGCTACGTGGGCTACACGCCCCCGCCCCAGTTCGACCCGCTCTTCGCCAAGGTCATTGGGTCATCCAACTCCTCGGGGACACTTCGGTCGGCGCTCGACCGCACGCTGTCGGCGCTCAATGAGTTCCACATCGCCGGGCTACCCACCAATCTCGACCATCTTCGAGCGATCCTTGCCGACCCGGCGCTCCGAAGCGGCGATGCAAGGACGACGTTCCTGGCCGAGCATCCCGTTGCAAAGGGCATCACGGCTTCCAATGGAAGCGCGCCGTTAGGTCTGTTCGATCAACAGTCCGCCCTTCTCACAGCAGGTGCACGGCCCCGGGCTGCCGCGAGCGTAGCCTCCAACGGTCCGACGTTGGAAATTGCTGAGGGCCACGTTGGCGTGGAATCGCCGATCGCGGCCCGCGTCGTGGCAGTGAACGTCCAGGCCGGCGACGCGATAGGGGCCGGCGATGCCATCCTCGTCGTTGCGGCGATGAAAATGGAAACCGTAGTCACGGCGCCCACAGCCGGCATTGTGGTCGCACTCGAGCAGCTGACGGAGGGTGACAGCGTTACCGCCGGACAGGTGGTCGCAGTGATCATGCCCGTGCAAAGCGCTGAGGGCTCAGGCAGTCTCACCCGTCAGCAGGGCGGTGAATCCACATGGGATTCGACTCTCGACGCGATACACAGACTCCAGGCACTCGCCAGGCAACGGCTCGCGCCCGGTTCGGCGGACCCAGGAGTGGTACGCCAACGCAGCCGCGGCAAGCTCACCTGCCGGGAACGCGTTGAACTTCTCCTGGATGAGGGCTCGTTTCATGAGATCGGGAGCGCCGCCGGTTTTGCGTCATACGACGACGAAGGCAACATCGTGGACTTCACCCCGGCCAACCACGTTGGAGGTTGGGGCACGATCCAGGGACGTACGGCTGTCGTTTGTGCCGATGACTTCACTTCGCGCGGGGGACACGCCGATGGGGCGATCGGCGCCAAGAGCGGCTACCTGGACCGCCTTTCGCTGGAGCTGCTGGCGCCCTCGGTGAGGCTGCTCGACGGCTCATCGGGCGGCGGCAGTGTGGCGGCAATGGTGCCTGCACAGCGCACGGAGGGCGAGAGCAACGCCCGGGAAAGCGCAGGGGCCATCACCGCTGGGAGGCCGCGCGTTACCGGTAGCGGCGGCTCGTACCTTCCGGGCCACCTCGGGAGCTCCCTGTTCACGCAGCAGCTGGCGACGGTGCCCGTCGTCAACATGCTTCTCGGGAGCGTCGTGGGCATTGGCGCGGCGAAGGCCGTGCTCGGGCACTTTTCCGTCATGGTCCGCGACATGGCGCAGCTTTTCGTCGCCGGTCCGCCGGTTGTAACGCATGCCATGGGTTACGAAATCTCGAAAGAAGACCTCGGCGGATGGCAGATTCATTGCTGCAACGGCTCGGTCGACAACCTGGCCGAAACGGAGGAGGAAGCGGCCGAGATGGCTATCCGCTTCCTTTCCTATGTGCCGTCGAACGTTTACGAAGCACCGCCCGTGCTTCCCCCGAACCCCGCCGACCCACCTGGACGGCGCGACGAGCGGCTCTTCAGCATTGTCCCAAGGAAGCGCACAACAACGTTCGACATCCGCGAGGCCATCAGGCTGATGGCTGACCGGGATTCGTTC
>Ga0307373_10005722_pt1 | contig 20162 bp, 23 predicted proteins | sample OX2MG_FD_202534 | JGI IMG/M metagenome (GOLD analysis project Ga0307373, IMG submission 202534) | Soil microbial communities from Risofladan, Vaasa, Finland - OX-2 | ecosystem: Environmental > Terrestrial > Soil > Coastal area > Acid sulfate soil | place: Finland: Risofladan, Vaasa | collected...
GTTCTCCCTGACGAAGGCGACGTGGTGGACCGACCTGTCGGCGGCGCTCCTCCACTCGCCCGGCTTCACGTCGTAGCAAGGGACCACGTTGACCTTGAAACCGTCGACGGTCGCCTCCGTGTATGGGTGCTGGGCATACTTCTTCCCCGGCTTATACCCTCGCAGAGCCTCCCTCCCCACGGCCAGCCCGACCTCCTCGAACCTGCTCTCGTCGACCGTGGTGGCGATCTTCACGAAGACGTCGATGTCGACGTCGCGGGGCAGCCACGTGTCCTTCGCGAAGGAGCCTCCCAGGAATACCCCCGCGACTTCGCCGTGCGGCTTGGCCGCTTCCTTCACCATGGAGACCACCTTCTCGGCCACGCGCACTGTCGCCCTCCTCGCGGCGGCGCTCGGGACCACGAGAGGCCTCGCCTGGGCCAGGACTCTTTCTGTCGCGGCGGTCACTGGAGGTTGTACTCCTTTACGTCCCTATAAGTCGGACCGCTCGGAGTCAGGCTGCTCGACTTCAGTTTGAGAGACGTTATCGTGCTGCTCCCGAACTCCTTCGCCGAGCCTTCACGTATCACGGAAGTCAGGGCCTCGAGGTTCCTGGGGGAGCGGACGCGCGCCACAGTGATGTGGGGGTGAAACCCGCGCTCATCGCTCTCTCCTATGCCCTCGAGCGCGTCTATCACCCGCTGCCCGCTGCTCGAGATCGGGGCGAAGTCCTGGGGCGAGACCCCTGCCCAGACCACGCGGGGGCGCCTCGCGTCCGGGAACGCCCCGAGGCCGCGGACGCCCACCTCCATCCTCGGTAGCGCAAGGGTCCTTATCCTCCTGTCTATCTCCTCCACCATGCTTTCGGGGATCTCGCCAAGGAACTTGACGGTGAAATGCAGGTTCTCCCTCTCAACGAGCTTGATGTCCGCCCGCGTCTGCGTCAGCTCCTCCTCGACCTTCATGAGGTTCTCTCTCACTTCAGGGGACACCTCGAATGCGAGGAAGGCGCGCAGACTCTCTTGCTCCACCTCCGCCTACCCCCGCGTCCTATTTTACGATAACAATGCGGCGATTTCTGTCGAATCGTGGCTTCTTACCGAACTCACCTCGCGCCAGACCAGACGAAGATGGACGCCACCCCAAGATATCAGTTATTTAGTCAAGGTCAAGGCGTCCTGCCGACTATGGGCGAAACCGCGAGTCCATACCGGCGGCTGAGGCCCCTCAGATATGCCGCGGTGGCGCTTCTGCTGCTGGCTATAGCATCCAATTTCGGCGGACAGCTTTCGCTGGGATACTACCTGCTCGGAGCCGCCGTCACCGTCATCATAATCTGGTCTTTCGCTGAAATCTTGACTAGGTCTCGCGAGTAGCAGCAGCGAGGACACGGTCTTGGGCGCGCCCAGGGTTAAAATAGCTAGTCGCGCGAAGTTTGCTGGCCTCAGACTTGCGAAAGCTCGCTCGCTATGGTCCTAGCGACAGATACAACCCACCGCCGCCGGCGGGCATGTGCATAAGCGTCTTCGCGGTGCTGAGAAAAGGTGGCAGAGTGCTCGTCGGCGTCAACAAGAAGGGCGGCAGATGGGCTTCGGAGTGGCTCCCCAGCGTCACCAAGAGCACGGGGAAGGACCTCGATGAAGAGTGGGCGACGTGGCGTCTTCCCTCGGCATACATCTTCGAGGGGGAGCACCCCGACGACGCGCTGTTCCGGGTCATGCGCGGCCAGCTCGGCGTGAGCAAGTTCGCTCATTCGAGTCCGAGGGTGTCCTCATACTCAGAGCCGAGCGAATGGTATCCCGGGAACAAGCACTGGGATCTCACGTTCGCCTACGAAGTAACCACGAGTCAGACTCCCAGCAAGCACCCGCACTGGAAGGAACTCCTTTTCTTGGACGCCTCAGAGCTGAGAAAGCGGAATTTCGACTGGAACAACGACTACGTGCGCGAGATAACCGCTTCGAAGCCTCTCTTGGAACCTAGCCTCCATCCTCCCAAGACCTAACTCTGTTATAGCCGCCCGCGACCTAGAGGGGCAGCGAAGATGCTGATAATCGCCATCACCGGGATGCCTGGCGCCGGGAAGTCGACTGCGGCGAAGGCTCTTGAGGCCCATGGGTTCAAGCGCATAGTGATGGGGGACGTCATACGCGAGGAGACCCGCAGGCGGGGGCTGGAACCCGACGAGAAGAACACGGGAAAGGTGATGCTAGAGCTCCGCGAAGAGTACGGGCCGGGCGCGGTCGCAGAGGTCTGTCTTAAGCGCTTGAAGGCCATGAAGGAGAAGGTCGTAATCGTCGATGGGATAAGGTCATACGCCGAGGCGGAGGCCTTCTCGAGGCATGGCAAGGTCAAGCTCCTGGCTGTCCAGGCCTCCCGGGACAGGCGGTTCAAGCTACTCACCGAGAGGGCGAGGAGCGACGCCCCCACCGACAGGGCGAGCTTCGACGAGAGGGACAAGAGGGAGCTCTCGATCGGGGTGGGGAACGCTATCGCCCTCGGGGACGAGACCATCTCCAACGAGCACACCACGCCCATGGAACTCGGGAACAGGGCTGTGGAGCTCGTCGAGTGGTGGGTGAGCACGACTGCCTGAGGGCGCTTTGAGGGGCGGGGGCGCCCCGCCCACAAGAAGGGTCGAGCTGCGCGCGACCGTCTCGGCGTCCGAGGACCCCCTGAAGGTGCTCGCCGCGATGCGCACGGTGCTCGGGGACTGCGACTATTCGGTGGACGAGAGCGCGACCTCGATCCGTCTGCGCTCCACCTCCTCCCGCTGCCTGCAAAAGCTCCACGACCAGCTCAGGGACAGGCACGTCAGGGACGCCGCGAGGAGGCTGATGCTCGCCAGCCTAGAGGGGAGCGTCCTCCCGCTCAAGCTCAACAGGCAGGCCGCCGCTGCGGGGGTCCTTGCCCTCTGCTCGAACGCGGTGGAGTCGCCCCTCGGCCCCCTCAACCTCGAGATAGAGACCGACGCCCCGGAGAAGCTGATAGACTGGCTTACCGCTCACTGACCCTTCGCGGGGACGTCCACGAACATGCCGTCGCTCGCCGCGAAGGTCTCGGGGAACACCTCCCTGGCCTGCTTCACAAGCGCCGAGACGCTCCTGTACCTCGCGCTGAAGTGCGTCAGGGCGAGCCTTCGCACGTTCGCCTTCTTCGCCAGCTCAGCGGCCTCCACCGAGGTCGAGTGCATCCTGTCGGAGGCCCTGTCTGCGTCGCGCGCGGAGAAGGTCGAGTCGAAGATCAGCAGGTCGACACCCGAGAAGAACCGGGCCAGCGTCGCTGTGGGCCTCGTGTCGCCGGAGTAGCCGACCCTCCTCCCCTCCCGCTTGGGGCCTAGCACCTCGCTAGGGCGTATCGTCCTCCCGTCGACGGTCACGCTCCTCCCGTGCTGCAGGGTCGACCACTTCCTCCCCTCCGGCACCCCTAGCGCCAAGGCCTTGCTAGAGTCGAACACCCCGGGGCGAGGCGTCTCCTCGAAGACATACGAAAAGGCGTCGATTGAGTGGCTGGCGCGGGCGCACCTGATGCGGTAGGCCTCCCTCCTCAGGACCACCCCCGGCCTCGCGGCGACGAACTCCAGGTCGAACAGGAGGCCTATCTGCAGCATCTCCATACTGGTCTTCACCCAAAGAAAGAGCCCCTCCGGCCCGACGAGGGTGAGCCTCTTCCCCCTCTGGGACATGCTCATGGTCTGGAGCAGCCCGAGCAGGCCGTTCACGTGGTCCCCGTGGAGGTGCGTGATGGCGATGACCATCTCCTTGTTGATCCCAAGACCGTACTCCACGAAGCTCTTCTGGGTGCCCTCCCCGCAGTCCATGAGGACGACCTCCCCCTCCCTCCTTATCGCGACAGCGGGGAGGTTCCTCCCCTTCGTGGGCGTCGCGGAGCTTGTCCCGAGGAAGACCACCTCGAGCCTGGTCATCTGGCTGCCCCCCTTCTCATCACCGTAATCGTCCGAGTGAGCGTCCTGTGGATGTATATCTCGAGCTCCTGCTCTACGCGGAGCTCGCCCGCCCCCTCCGCGAAAGGGCCCACCTCGAGGCTCTTCGGGTGCATCACCACGAGCTTCCCACCCTCCGGGAGGACCGCCGGCGCGCCCTCGACCAGCGACCTGAGGATCTCGCTCGACTTCAAACCTCCGGCGCTCGAGGCCCTCCCGTATGGGATGTCAGTCGCGACCGCGCCCACCTCCCTGATGGGGAGGCTCCTCGAGTCCGCGCGGATCAGGCCCAGCCACGGCTGCCCGTACTTGATGCAGTTCCTGCGCGCACCCCTCACCATCTTCCGCGCGATGTCGATCCCGAGCGGCTCGGCGCCGATGATGCTGGCCTCGATGAGCAGGCTCCCCGTGCCGCAGAAGGGGTCCAGGAACGCCTCGCCGGGCTGGACCCCCGAGAGGTTCACGAGCGCCCGGGAGAGCTTCGGGAAGATGGCCGATGGGTGGAAGAACGCCCTGCTACGCGGCCTCCGGGTGACCCACCCCTGCCTCATCGAGCGAGGCATGGTTATCGCGAGGTATCTCCGGCCCTTCCCGCTCACGTAAGCGGAGACCTCGCGGTCGGGGCTTTCCAGCGAGACCCTGCCCTCGACCTTCTCGGCGATGGATGAAATTATCGCCTCCTCCTCACCTTCCCCGCCGTCCCCCTCGCCGAAGACTCTCACCCTGTACGTCCCCCGCCTCAGGAGGGAGATGTGCCCGTCGTCTAGGTGGCCGTCGGGAACGAGGAGCCCGACGCGCCTCGAGAAGGCCACCCGCGCCTCTATGCCCGCGGGGTCTGCGCTGGTCTCGGCTATGAGCAGCCCGCCCTCTGGACTTTCGAACTTCGCCGTCGGGTCGAGGTCGCTGACCAGGGCCCTCGCCTCGGCCTCCGGGATGCCCGTCGACTCCCGGGAGAGCATGAAGAGGATGCCCGCTCTACTTCTTCTCGGCGATGATCGTCCTGAGGTAGGCCGCCATAGGCTCTGTTGCGTCAACCTTGCTGACTCGGCTGGGCACCGTATTCGTCCCTATTATTTCATCGACTCCTGCCTTGACGAGCTTGTCGTAGGTCTCTCCGAGGAGGACGGCGTGGACGCATGCGCTGACGACCTTCCTCGCCCCCGACTTTTTCAGCAGCTCCGTGGACGCCGCGACCGTCCCGCCCGTCGTGATGACGTCGTCGACTATGACGCAGTCCCTCCCCTTCACGAGAAGCTTGTCCGCCTCCATCTTTATCCTGCCGGTGACCCTGTCCCTGTTCTTCTTGAACTGGATGAACTTCGCCCCATACAGGGAAGCGAACGCCTCGGTCCTCTTCAGCGAGCCCGCGTCCGGGGCGACCACGATCGGGTCGTCGAGCTTGACGTGCGTCCTCACATATTGGGCCAGGCCCGGGATCGCGGAGACGCTGTAGACCGGCATCGAGAACAGCGCCAGCCCCTCCGCGGAGTGCATGTCGACAGTGCTGACCCTCTGGACGCCCACCGACCGAAGCATGTGCGCGACGATGCCCAGGCTCACTATCTCGCCTGGGAGGAACGCCTTGCCCTGCCGCGCGTAGCCGAGGTAGGGGATCACCGCGTGGACCCTCGCGCCCTCCTGGCTCATGTGGTGCGAGGCGAGGAAGAGCTGCATGTAGTGCATGTCCGCCGGCGGATATGTGGACTGGACGAGCAGGACTTCTAGGCCGCTTAGCTTCTCGTCGAACTTGTACTTGATCTCGCCGTCGGGGAACTCCGTGGTGGTGACGGCGAGCAGAGGGAGCCCCATCCTCTTGGCAAGCTTGGTCCCGAACTCTTGGGAGGAGGGACCAACCATAACTCGCCAATGCGTCACTGGAAGTCGGGCCGCCACCGGGGTCTAACTATATAACAAATTTCGGGGAAAGAAGAGACCAGAGGGCCAGCAAAGACTTAAGGAATAGCGGGCCTTGGAGTAAAATTGATCCATGGTAGACCAGTTCTGTCCCGAATGTGGCGGGGCGCTCGTCTTCGACGCGGTCAACAAGAGATTCTCTTGCAAGAGCTGCGGACTGTTTTTGACCAGAGACCAACTATCCGACCTGAGATACAAGATGAAGACGCTGCCTGACGACGAGAGGAGGAAGAGGCAGCGACAGCAAGCCGACTATCTCGACTGGTGGCTGAGCGGCAACAAGAACAAACAGTAGAAGAAAGGAAGAGACGCGACGCGCAAGCTTAGTGTCCACTCTCAATTAGATACTTCTCGACGATCCGCTCGGTGTTCTCGCTGACGTCCATGCCTTTGATGTCTTCGGGCCTGGTCCACACGAAGCTCTCCGACTCTTCGTTTAGGATCACCGTCGCGCCTTCCGGGTCCAGGGAGGCGAGGAAGTCCACCAGGATGAAGTGGAAGCGCGTCTTCCCCTCCGCGTCCCTGATTATCTCCTCCGAGACCTGAAAGAGCCCCTCGACCTCCATCTCCACCCCTGCCTCCTCCCTGACCTCGCGCCTCCCCGCCTCGAGGAGCCTCTCGCCAGTCTCCAAGAGGCCGCCGGGGAGCGACCACCGCCCTTTGTTGGGCTCGAACTTCCTCTTGATCAGCAGGACTCGCCGCTCGCGGTCGTGGATCAGCGCGCCGACCCCGACGAGCGGATGAGCCGGGTACTCCCTGTCGCTTCGCACGCGTGACCTTGGCTTGGCCTGGGTATTTGCGTTGCTTGGCCGATTCAATTCAATCTATGGCTCTTCCCAAGGGAGTGCGAGCCGCTGGTTGAACAGATTCTTTCAGCAGAGAGACGTTCGGTGCTGGCGCAGAGGTGCAGTTTACGGCGGGATGCCTACCTTCCCGCAAAAGTCCAGAAAACGAGGGTCATTTCTCATCCTTTCGTAGAGGGGGTCGATCTTTATTGTGAAGGGCCAAGAGTGTGTCTCTGCGAGCTGCATCAGGACCTTGAACGCTTCATCCAGATTACCTAGCGCGGCCTGTATGAATAGCTCCCCGCGGAGCCGGGAAAACTCCTTCCCGCCGGTGGTCATCTCCTCCAGCGCGTCTTCGGCTTGCTTCCTCTTTCCCGCCAGTGCGAACAAGAGGCCCTGCGAAACGGCGACCATGGGCTCGTCGGGGCCGACGCTGCGGGCTGCATCCACCATCTTCTGAGCTTCCTCGAAATCATTCCTCGCCATATAATAATCGGCGGTGCAGAGGTAGACCTTCGGATCCTTCGGGTTGGATTCCCTCATCCTGGCGAGGACTTCGCTGGCCAGACCATCATCGCCGGCCCACGTCGCAGTCGTCGCCAACATCTCGCCAGCGCCGAAGGATAGTGGGTCCAGTTCGTAAGCCCTCTTGAACATGAGCAGCGCCTGGTGGGTGGTGCGCATGATGCTGTCTACCACCCCGAGGGACATGTACGCTTCTGAAAGGTTAGGGTTGATCCGGACGGCAGCCTCGGCCTCGACGAGCTCTGCATCGAAGCGGTCGAGCATGGAATGGACTCCGGCCATGGACGAGTGGGCCTCCGCGAGGCCCGGGTCAAGCTCCAAAGCCTTTACCGCTGCCGCCTCGGCGTTTTTGGCGGCCGTCAGAAAATCCTCGTATCCCATGACCCCTCTCGTACGCCACGCGTCCGCGAGCCCGGCGTAGCCGCGGGCGAAAGTCTGGTCTTTTGCGACCGCCCGCTGGAGGAGGGTCAGCGTTTCCTTGGTGCTCGCCTCGGTGGTGTCGTAGGAGAGGTGCATCGCCCTAAGGTACAAGGTATACGCCTCGATGTCGTCAGTCTCCTTGCGCGTCTTCCGGGAGAAGAACCCGGCCGAAAGCGCCGCCGCGACCTTCGAAGCCACGTCGCTCTGTATCGCGAAGATGTCGCCAAGCTTGCTGTCGTAGTTCGACGACCAGAGGTGCTCTTCCGTGCGGGAGTCGATTAGCTGTACCGAAATCCTGATTCTGTCGCCTGCCTTCCTTACGCTTCCCTCGATTACCGACCCGACTCGCAGCTCCGCTGCAATCTCGGAGACCTTCTTCTCCTTCCTCCTGTAGTTCATGACGGAGGTTCTCGCTATGACCTTCAGGCCCTTGACCTCGGAGAGCTTCGCGATGAGCTCCTCGGTGAGTCCGTCGGCGAAGTACTCGTCGTTGGGGTCGGAGCTGATGTTGACAAATGGAAGGACCGCCAGCCGCTCCTTCGGACCAGACCCATGCTCGGCCGACGCCCGGCTTCCGGCCAGCCTGATCTTGTAGATGCCGACGGGAAGGTTCACGTTCTTCAGGTTGACGTCTCCTACCTTGTCGATTTCAAGCGGAATCTTGTTCCTAATCTGGTCATAGACCTGCTGGGAGATGCACACACCTCCTGGCTCGGCGAGCGGTTCGATCCTCGAGGCCACGTTGACGGCGTCGCCGTATATGTCATCCGCTCCCTTTACCACCTCGCCGACGTGAATCCCTATCCGCAACTCGAGCTTCCGTGATGGTGGGGCAGCCGCGTTGCCCTCGGCCATCTTCTTTTGAATCTCGACCGCGCACATTACGGCTTGGAGCGCGCTCTTGAACTCCACTAGGAAGGCGTCTCCCATGGTCTTCACCTCGGTGCCTCTGTAGATGGCAAACGCGGTGCGGAGTATCCGTTGGTGCTCCTCGAGCAGCTCCAGCGCCAAGGACTCATTCGTCTGTGAGAGATGGGTGTACCCTACGATATCCGTGAACATGATGGCTGCGAGCCTCCTCTCACTGTCCGCCAACCTGATTCGTTCAGACCTCAGCCCGTTTCGGATAATATTCCTTGTGGGTTGAAATGATATTACTTCTTAAGAAAGTGAGAAATCTCCCAGAGGTTCCCTTCCGGATCCTCGAAGTACGCGATCCTCTGACCCCAAGGATGAGTCGTAGGCGGCTTGACGAAATGGACCCCTCTCGCCTCCAGGTCACGGTATTCCTTGTCCACGTCTTCGACGAAGACGGCAAGATACGTCCGATGAATTGGGTCTTCGTTAGGCGGCACCTGGGCTTCCGAGATCAGCTTCGTGGCGCTTTCGATTTTCAGAAGCCCGACGCCGGGCCCGTCCATCTTTTCGAAGACGAAGTACGCGAAATCGTCTTCTTTGCTCTTCAGTTGCAGTCCAAGCTTGTCGCGGTAGAACGAGATGCACTTCTCCAAGTCTCTCACCGGCAGGACGTAGGCGTTGAGGTGGTCAATCATGTCTTACGTTTCCCGGTCTTCCGCTCTCTTAATCCATTCGTCAGCCAATTCTGTTTCATCCATGCCTCTTCACAAGGAGCACGAGCCGCTGGTTGAACAGCACCGCTTCGCCCAAGGCTTTGAATATGGGAACGAGCGCGTCGCGGTGGGCATGGTCTCCATCGTCAACTTCGCCGTTGGGAAGGAGCTCCTCATCGGGAGGACCATGAACACGAACGCCCACTGGATAGGAGGGAGGCTCTACAAGATGGGCGGGATGCTCGACAGGGTCCTCACCGTCACCGACTCGCTCGAGGAGATCTCCGCCGGGCTCAAGGAGCTGCTCACTCTGCGCCCTGACTTCATCATAGTCGTCGGCGGACTCGGCCCCACCCCGGACGATATGACCCTGAAGGGAATCGCGCTTGGGCTCGGGCGAAAGATCAAGTTCAACAAGGATGCAATCGCGCTCATCAAGGAGCACATCGAGAAAGTCGGTAGGGAGTTCGAGCTCACGCCGGCTAGGCGAAAGATGGCCATGCTCCCCGAGGGCGCCGCGCCGCTGAGGAACGACGTCGGGACCGCGCCCGGCGTGAGGCTTACCGTGGAGGGGACCGTCGTCTACTGCCTCCCTGGCGTTCCCAGTGAGATGAGGAACATCTTCTCCAACTTCGCTGAAAAAGAAATCCGGGAAAGGCTGGGCGAGATGCACATCGCGAAGGTCACGATGAAGCTCAGCAGGATCTACGAGTCCGCCCTCGCGCCCTCGATAGGGGAGGCGCTGAAGTTGCACCCTGAGGCGTACATCAAGTCGCACCCGAGGGGGCTGAAGGCCGGCGTCCCCACACTCGAGCTCGACGTGACCGTCACCTCTCGCCAATACGAAACTGCGCGCTCGACGTACTCAGAGCTTGTGTCGTTCCTCTCGCGGAGGATCTCGGAGTTCGGCGGGACCATCACGAGCAAGCGCGAAGCGATCAAGTAGCGCGAAGCGATGAAGTAGCGCGTCGACGCTATGTTTATTCTGCGTCTAGTCCCGCCGGGACGACGTTGAACGTAGTCTTCATCACTGGCACCGCGGGCGCCGGCAAGTCCCTCCTTACCGCTTCTTTGCTCAGCTGGTATCACGAGAAGTCGCAAAACGCGATAGCTGTCAACCTCGACCCGGGGGTCGTCGCCCTTCCCTACGAGCCGGACGTCGACGTGAGGACGATGATCGACCTCCAGGAGATAATGCAGAAGTACTCTCTCGGGCCGAACGGCGCGCTCATCTTCGCCAGCGACCTCATCGCCAGCAAGCTCCCCGAGCTGCAGGACGACATCGACTCCTCCAACGCGGACTTCGTCGTCATCGACACGCCAGGCCAGATAGAGCTCTTCGCCTTCAGGGAGAGCGGGCCGTACGTCGCGAGGGGCCTGAAGGCGGACTCGAAGGCCGTCCTCTTCTTGATCGACTCGCTGGTGGCCTCCTCTCCCACGAACTTCCTCTCCCTGCTCCTCCTTTCTACCTCCGTCCAGCTGCGGATGGAACTGCCCCTGCTGCAGGTGCTTTCGAAGACCGACATCGCCAAGAACGCGAAGGAGATCGTGAAGTGGGGCGGGGACGCCGTGCAATTTGAGGACGCTCTCTCCAAGACGAAGTCCGGAGACTCCTACACCTTCTACACGCAGGTCTTCAGGGCCCTGAAGAACGCCTCCATCTCGACGGGCCTCTTTCCCGTCTCGGGTTACACGAGGGACGGATTCATCTCACTCGTGGGGGAGCTCTCGCGCATCGGGACGGGAGGCGAAGAGTTCGAGGAGTCGTGAGGCAGATTGAAGCAGAGAGAACCCATTTAGGCCTAAATCCCGGCCGGGGCATTCCGATTAAAGAACGGTGCTTATCTGTGCGGGCGTCGCGTTGCATCCGCTGGTCGCTGTCGATATTTGTTTCTCATCAATGTAGAGAAATATCGTTACGCTGTTACCACCTGAGCAATTTCCTCCGACCGACGCGGTGATCTTGATTTGTTCGCCAGGGAAGACAGGCGAGACGGGGATCGAAATTGGACTCCCGGACGACCCGGAAAAGTTTTGGGTTCCCGCGACAATTTGATAGCTGAACGAATATCCGCTCCCGGGATTGGTGAAGGAAACCGTGACATTTGTCGGAACAGGATAGATCGACGTCGTGGAGGTCGATGTTACGAAGGAGGTCTGTGTTGTGGTGCTAGACACTACCGAGGTCGATGTCGAAATCGAAGTCTGGATTTGAGTTTCCTGCTGGGTCGTTGTTTGAGTCAAAGTAATCGTCTTGGTCTGATAAGTCGACGCGACATAATAGCCAGCGGTGCCGACAAAGACTCCGATGATGAGAAGCGCAATAGCAACCACACCGGCGACTCCCCGCTTGCTCATTGATTCTTTGGTTGAACGGTTCGAAGATAATCGCGATGAATTTGAAACACGGAGCGCGCGTTCATCCCGAATTGCCCACAGGTAAAATCGCGTTAGAAAGAACTTGTTCAGGCTTGAGTCCCGGCCGGGGCGAAAAACCCTCTCCCCCGATGCAACCAAGAGGCGCTTGCAGATCTAATGATTGAATGTGAGGAGACCGAAGTTCCAAGGGATTAATAAGAACCAAGACCCCGATTTTCGTCGAGGTTTGCAGGTTGACAAACCGAAACGTGATGGCGAAGGGCGGTGCCCTCGCTCTCTTGGCCCTACTAATCGTAGTGGGAGCCATCGGCTTGTACGACTATACCCGCGCTCCGCCGCCAAACAGCTCCGTCTCGAGCAGCTCTTCTCAAAATGAGACGAATTCCTCACAGGGACCGTCTGGCGGCCATTTTTGCGGCGAGGTCAACGTATACGGACAGTGCCTGCAGCCTGAGGGCGCGTGGGCTCTGTATCTTGGCTTCATTCCGTCAGGATACGTCCTGGCGCCGCACTACGCGACCACGCCCGATTATCCGTGCCCAGCCGGAATGAATACTTCTCAATGCGCGACATTCCAATCATCGTGCGGAAACGGCGTCTGCGACCCCAACGAGTCTTGCGCCACGTGTCCGATCGACTGCGGAGTCGTCGGTCAGCTGACCTGCGATCCGTATACGGGACGAGCAGGAGCCCCGAATCCTGTCTGCCAGGTTGGCTAGGTTTGTCGGACCGAGTCGCCCAGGATATCGGATATCGGCGCAATAAGCCTGAACGGAAACCTTTCTACGATAGACGCAGGAACGCTAGGTGGCACCGGCTTCCAAGTTCTTGCCGATTTCCTTCTCAGCTTCTCTCGCAGCCCTGACCATCTTGCTCATCCTTGTGGCAAAGAGATAGTTCGTCGCTCCCACGAAGATCCACGCGAACGTGAACAAGAGCCCGATGCCCTCAAGAGCTAGGAGAGCGGGTTGCATCAGGTTCACTGTGACGACCGATTGCCCCGAGGCAAACGGATAGACGATCTGAGACGCATACGAAGCGCCTAGGAATACAGCCACCACAAGCGTGAGTGCCGAGAGCATCCTGATCCTTCTTTGCCCGTTCTCGATGTGCTGGATGAACTCCTCGTGCGCTTCGATGACCAATGCGCCAGGAGACCTCTCCCGGTAATCTCCGCTACTCGACAATTGTCTCACTTGCCCCTTTTCTAACCTAAAACCGTTACTGACCTCGAACTCATTGCAATATTCGAAGATAGATTATGATGCATGCCAGGTGCACGAAGCCCATGTAGAGGGTCGGCAGCCTCTCGTACCTGGTCGCCACCCTCCTGAATGACTTGATCCACGCGTTGAACCTCTCCACCGACGACCTGATCCTGCCGTAGGTCTTCGCATCGAAGAGCCTCGGCCTCCCGGGCCTCCTCTTCTTGCCAGGATGGTCCTTGATCTGCGACAGGACGCGCTTCTTGGCGAGGTAGAACCTGTTCAGCGGCATGTCGTACTTGGTGTCGGCGTAGAGCGTCCTGGGCCTCCTCCTCGGCCTTCCCTCCCCGGTCACGCGGACCGACTCCATGAGCGGGATGAGCTTCCGTCCCTCGTGCTCTCTTGCCGAGCCTATCATGACTGCGACCGGCAGCGACCGAGCGGTCACTACCGCGTGTATCTTCGTCCCGTTGATCCTCTTGTGGCCGTCGTAACCGACGAGCGCTCCCCCTTTTTGGCCGGTATGGTCGTGCTGTCCATCGAGAGCGAGTCCATCTTGACGAGGCCCTTCGAGTACCCGTTCGCGACGAGGGCGTCCAGCACGCCCTTCAGGACGCCCTGCTCCTCCCACCTCTTGAGCCTCCTCCACGCGGTGGTGTAGCAGTGGTCGTACTGCGTGCTCTGCAGGTCGTCCCACCTGCACCCGGTCGTGAGGACGTAGAGTATCGCGTTGAGCGTGGACCTGTCATCCGCCCTCGGCCTTCCTCTTCCCTTTTGCTCGGGAAGAAGAGCGTCTATCGCGTCCCACGAGTCGTCATCTAGCTCTTCGAACATGGGAGCTCGGGAGCAAGACTGACTTCTCAACCACCGTGTGAAGAAAGATAGCTCATCGAGAGAAAGAATATTGCAATGAGTTCCTCGTGTCAGTTTCAATGCCCTCATGTAGTCATTCCAAACGCTCTCGTATGCGAGAAAAGTCCTCAGGCCGACATCTGTGAGCGAATGAATCTCCTGACCGCCCCCCGCCACGGTCGAGATCCAGCCGAGGGCTTGCATCGGCTCTAGAGCCTCGTGCAGTCTCCCGTAGTTGATGTTGCACCTCTGTGCGAGGAGTGAGGGGCTGAGCGGACCCTCCCTTAGTGCCGCAAGTATCTCCATTGCCGTGGCGAGCTTATTCCTGCGATTCACAGGAACCTTCGCCCCAGAAGGATGTTCGATCGTTAGAAAAGCATGACTGACACGGGGGAGAGCTGACCAGAAGTCCGGACCAGGAGTCAGAAATTCTCTATAGGCTACGGCCGTCCGTAACACGCATGCGCAGTTTCCATATGGACTTGAACTGGGCGCAACGGTAAGCGAGCCTGATTTTGCATGCGTAGCTCGGCTTGCAACCAAGGGCTTGTCATCCACGAAAATGAGGTGAGAGACCTAATCTCACAAAGCCTCGCCTTCAGGGAGGCGGTATCCTCGGATTCGTCAACCTGTTGCGCTGCCCGGTTCCGCGGGCTCCATCACATTGGCTTGGATGGACGAAAAAAAGTGCCTGGCCAGGCCTCTCCGACTTATCCGAAATGTCCCGCGCAACAGTTCTGCGAAAGTGGAAGGATCGCAATTCCAGCCGGTCTGCTAGAAGGGCCGTTCCGCAAACCGAGGCTCCCAAGTTTTCCTGTTCCTAGACTCATCCCGCTCGTTAACCCATGCGACAGGAGGACTTTCGCTCACGAGTATCTCGAAGACAGATTTCCTGTCGTGGCGGTGCAGTTATGGAAGCTGATGAGGAGCGGCCCCGCATATCGGCTGGCGGTCTCGAAGGGGCTCAATCGGATGCTGAAGTTCGACGGGAAGATACTGATCTCGAGCGTGATGCCGGATGCCTACATCGTGCATCGCGGCGTGGGTTGGTTCATCAACGCGATCAAGGAGCTGGAACCCGATGTCGTGACGACATGGGATGTTCCCACCTACTCCGACCATCCGAAGAAGGCGTCGTTGAATTGGCTGCTCGCCAGCCTCGAAGCCTCCAGGCGGATGTCCCTCGAACTCGAAACCCCCTTGATTGGGCTTGTGGCCGGAGCAGACTTGCCTCAGGTGCAGCTGTCCTCGGCGTGTCTGGCAGCGATGGGTTTCCAGCACCAAGCGCTGGCGTGCCATGAATTGCTGGTCGGCAGACAGCAGGCATACTTGAAGTCGTGCGCGTCGGTCGTGGCGAGGAATTGCTCCGAGCTGACCATGCTTTCGTGTTCTCATCCGAACATGATTGAGAAGTTCAGAATGGCCGACCACTTTGTTGGAATGTCCTGGTTCAACCAGGCCGTCAGGGGCAGACGAATGCGGAACGGGTCCAAAGAGTTTCCTGGCCACGGACGCGATATGACGGCACAACTGATCAGGGAGAATCTCACAGAGGCTATCGACGCAGTACGCGAGTCATTCCCAAGTAATGATCTAGGAGGCAATCGCCCTGGGTAGAGGAAATTACTCGCGGCATCTGCAGAGAGTCAGCCACAGCAGAGGAGGTCAGCGAGATTCCGGCCAAAGTATCCTCCCCGTTGAAGAACTAACCAATGATGAATCCACATGGACCAATCCAGTGGCCGCTACCCAAAAGGAGGAGAAATTCTTCACGAACCATTATCTTCCCCGGTGGTGTAACGCGTTTGTTTACGAACGATGGGGCGGAAAGACAGAAGTCACATTGAGGATAAGGAATCCAATCTGGAAGGTTCGAATAGACAACATAACTTCTGACGGAAGGCTCCAGGAGAATAAGGCGGCGACGGTCTCTGACGATACCCAGTTGTGGAAATACTTGTTGTATCTCAAGGAAAATGGAGGATCCTTAAGCTATAATTTCTTTCGCCATCCGGTCGGAAGCCCAGTCGGACCGAAGTCCAAGTTCGCTTCAGCTTTGAAACGAGCCGCGAAGAAATACGACATTGCAGTTAATATGTTTGATTACGATTGGTGGGAGGAATTACAGTAGTATGTCAGAATTCCGCGGACCAGAAGCTCTTTCGTGGTTAGAAACCAACAAGAATCCAAACCCACTTGCTACCAATCGCTTTCAGACCGCTGCTGAAGCCATTGAAGCAGTCAAGCGGCTCTACGCGGCTGGTGCCATGGAGGTGCATGTCGGACCTACGTCAGACGATTCTGAGAGAATCGAGGAGGAGGGAGGTCCCTACGCAGACGGACTCGACGTCGTATTTCCTAGGGAGAATGTGAAGCAGGTCATGTCTGTGGTCGAATCGCTCAAACCTGACCTAGGGGGAGAAATGAAAGACATCATCAAAGATGAGGGGCGATATTGGCGAATGATGCTGTGGTGGGATTAGGCTGATTCACGGCCGACCCGATACTTCTGGGCGAGCCTGATCCATGCCATCAACAGGTCGTATACATACCGATCGTCCTTGAACACTTCCCTAGGCATAGTTCTCCGCGTATTAGAAAACTGACCCTTGGCAGGCCTGGTAGCTACCAATTTTTGTCTGGTCCGCGTTCTCAAGAACGGTATAGAAATAGCTCAGCCTAAAGAATCGCGAACTGTCTAAATCAGCGCACGAAATGCGCCAGTGTCGAGATTAGCGACCAGGTCCATCCGCCAAGCGCCGCCCGTCGTCCGAAATGTACCTTTCTCACACCAAAGAAAAAGCGTCCGGGAAAGATTTGTCACATCTTGCTTGCGATTTACATCCGTTGGGGGTGCGGAACACCCCTGAAATAGCGTACGGATGTTCGAAACGACGCGTTTCGTTGCGGAAAAACCATCAACCTTAAGAACAGCGGGCGAGACCCCGCCAACGGCATGGCATTTCGGTTTCGCGGGTGCTACACGGCAGTCGTAACCCCGTTCGATTCCAAGAAGAAGGTGAACTGGGAGAAGCTGAAGATCCTGGCGGAGTTCCAGAAGGCGCAGGGCGTGCGCGGAGTCGTCCCCGCAGGCACCACAGGGGAGAGCCCGACGCTGAGCTGGACTGAGCATTACCGGGTCATCGACTCCTATTTCGAGGCAGGGGGCTCCTCACTGGAGACAATCGCGGGGACGGGCTCCAACAGCACGGAGGAGTCGCTCGAGGCCACGCGCCACGTGTCCGAGAAGGGGATACGCGTCGCCCTGCTCGTGGACCCGTACTACAACGGCCCCAGCTCGCTCGAGATCAGGAAGGAGTACTACGAGCCCATCGTGCGCGCGTTCCCCGAGGTCCAGATGATCCCATACGTCATCCCCGGGAGGACGGGGACGCAGCTCCTCCCCCAGGACCTGGCGATCTTGGCGAGGGAGTACCCTAACCTTCAGGGAGTGAAGGAGGCCACCGGGAGCGCAGAGAACGCGCGCCTGACGAGGAAGCTCTGCGGCCCAGAATTCTCAATCATGTCGGGGGACGACGACAAGACCCTTTCATTCATGAGCGACGACGCCATCGTCTGCTCCGGGGCCATCTCCGTCATCTCCAACATCGCCCCCAGGGCGATAGAAGACCTCACCGAGGCCGCGCTGGCGGGCAACCTTGAGGAGGCCGACAGGCTGGGCGCGGCGTTGCAGCCGCTCTTCGCGATGGTCACGGTGAAGTCGGAGGAGAACACGGCATTCGGACCGGTTCCCGTGAAGGCCAGGAACCCGCTGCCGGTGAAGACGATGATGAACATCCTTGGCATGGACGTCGGGCCGTGCAGAGGGCCCCTCGGCCGGGTCACCAAGCAGGCCCTGAACCACATCGTCGAGGGCCTCCTGAAGGTCTGGACGCGCAACCCGGAGATCCTCGAGCCGATAGAGAAGGCATTCGACGTCTCGATAGACAAGAGGCTCCGCGTCTCGCACTCCTGGGAGGGGCTCGCGTATGAAGACGCCTACGAGTAAGCCGCTCAGGGTCTGCCTCGTCGGCGCTACGGGCAGGATGGGCACCCTGATTGCGAGGGAGGCGCCCAGGGAAAGGTTCGAGGTGACGGGAGCGGTCGCTGCCCAGGACGACCCGGGCATTGGAAGGACCCTCCGGCAGCTCGGTGCGGGCGACAGCGACACAAAGGTCTCGCCGCCGTCCAGCCTCGCCGGGCTCCTGCGCGAGAGCGACGTCTGCATCTCGTTTACCAGCGCGCAAGCGGAGGTGAGCAACCTCCGCACCGTCGTCGAGGGGGGGGTACCATACGTCTCTGGGACGACCGGGCTCACGCCCCAGCAGAGGAGCGAGGCGGACGCGGCGCTCACGGGGAGTGTCCCGGCGGTCATCGCCTCCAACTTCTCCGTCGGCGCCAACCTCCTCATCGCGATGTCGGCTGCGCTCAAGGCCCTGCCCCAAGGCTTCGACGTCAGCATAGTGGAGGCCCACCACTCCGGGAAGGTGGACGCTCCTAGCGGGACGGCGCTCAGCATAGCGCGAGAGGTCTCGAAGGCGAGGGGCTACACGAAGACGGTGAGCGGGCGCAACGGCGCCTCCAAGCGCGCCCCGGACGAGCTCGAGTTGAGCTCGCTCAGGGGAGGTGGGACTCCAGGCATCCACACGGTGCACGCGTTCGGCCTGCACGAGATGATCACGCTGGAACACCTTGCATTCTCGAGGTCAGCCTTCGCCCTAGGAGCCCTCCATGCCGCGGAGTGGGTCACGGAGAAGGGGCGGGAGCCCAAGGTCTACGGGATGGCCGATGTCCTCGGGCTCAAGCTCTGAGCAGAGTTCGGCCTACCGCTAGTTTTCGTAAAGGATCTCATGCGTCTCGGGCTTCCCGTCGGTCAGTAGCTCGTAGCCGGTCTCGGTCACAAGGATGGTCTCCCCTATCCTGCAGCCCCCGACCTCGAGGTTGTCCTCAAGGGTGATGCAAGGCTCGATGGCGATGACGTGCCCGGGCTTCAGCTCGGCGCTGGGCTCGTCCCTGCCAGGCTCCGGCGCCCACGGCGGCTCGTAGACGTTCACGCCCACCCCGTGGAGGATGGGCTGGATCCTGCTGAAGGAGTACCGGGAGTAACCGTACTCATCGACGACCTTCTCGGCTGCATCCCTGAGCTCGAGCGTGGTCGCTCCAGGCCGCGTCGCCTTGAGGGCAGCAGAATAAGCGTCGTACGTCGCGGTGTAGACGCGCTTCTGCGCCGCGGTCGGGTTCCCGATTATCGTTGTCGTCGTGATGTCCGTGTTGTACGCCTTGTAGATCGTCGCGTATCCCAGAATGAGGAACTCCCCCTTCTTCACGACCCTGTCCGAGTCGTGCCTCGTCATCAGCCCGGTGTTCGGGCCCGCGAACGTTGCGAGCGACCAGGACATCCCCTCCGCCCCGAGCTTCCGCGCCGCGTACTCACCCTCAGCGGCTATCTCGTACTCCCTCATCCCCGGGCGGGCGGACTTCAGCGCAGCCCTCACGGACGCCTCCGTCACCTTCGCGGCCTCGCGCATTATCTCTATCTCGCCCTCTAGCTTGACGGCCCTGTCCTCGGCGATCTCTCCGCCCACGTCCACGAGCTTCACCCCCTTCGCGGCCTTCCGCAGGGCGTGGAAGCCCTCAAGACCGAGCTGGTCGTATCCTACCTCCCCGCTCTTGATGTAGTCCCTGAACACCTTCGAGATCTCCTCCGCTCGGCCCGAGGTGTGCATCACCCTCATGTCGTCGACCCAAGGCATGTAGTGCTTAGCCCGGGTGTAGTCCCCGGCGACCGTCAGCACCACGATATCCCCGCCCGACGTGACGAACGAGGAGTAGCTGTTCTGGAACCACATGCTGACGACGGGCCTGAAATCGGTAGAGTACCTGACGTTCTCTATCCTGTTGAGCAGCAGGGCGTCCAGCCCCTCCCTCTTCATGAGGGATACGAGCTTCGCGACCTTCTTCCTCCTGAGGTCCGCCATGTCGATGCCCCTACTCGCGCTACCTGGCAAAGCTGGTCTCTTCCTCTCGCCACTAGCCACCGTCTATAAATGATAATGCCGCCCGCTGTTGATAGCTTATCAGCCCGACCGTCTCATTTGACATATAGGTGCAGGAAACCGTGATATCGAGTCCGTTGGCATGGGCACAGAGCCGACCAAATCTTGAAGGTTGTCGATTAAATACAAATCCAAAATCTGAAAGAGTGCAGGCGATTAAGAGCCTATCCCAAAATTATCCTCCGATAGACCATGATCGAGCACGCTAGTTGGACGAGCCCAAGGTAGTTCTCCGCCTTCTTCTCCCACCTGATGAGGAGCTTCCTGAATCGGTTCAGCCACGATGCGCTCCTCTCCACGACCCACCGCTTCGGTCTGTAGCGCTTGGCGGGACTCTCGATCTCTCCTCTGTGCCGCATGTGAGGGACGTACCTCCTCGCGATCACCCCTGCCTCTATCTCGGGGAAGTCGTACCCCTTGTCCAGGCAGAGGTGTTGTCTGTGATACGGCCTGGGAGATGGCCTCTTCACGACGACGCCGTCGAGCGTGTCGAACGTCGCCTTCATGTCGTGGGTGTTCGCGCCCGTGATGAC